>OWKD01000075.1_pt1 | contig 43650 bp, 40 predicted proteins | sample 1732981 | NCBI WGS metagenome assembly OWKD01 (sample SAMN05065776, study PRJEB22554) | human gut metagenome | biome: ENVO:2100002; feature: ENVO:00000062; material: ENVO:00002003 | host: Homo sapiens | place: USA
AGAGCAGCACCTCACCCAAACCAACAAAACCCTCTCCAAGACCGAAAAGGAACTTTCCGCTGTGCAGAAAAAGGCCACGCTCACAAAAGAAGCCCTCATTCATGTGCGCGATCTGGATTATATCGGCAAGCGCACCTTTCTCGGTAACTACTCGCTGACCGAAGAAGAATTTTCCAAGCTGAAAAAGCAAGCCGACCACGGCTATATGATGGACGTGGAGAACCGCCGCCTGAAAGAAGAACTTTCCACCGCCAAGAAGGAAGCCATTCATTGGAGCAACAAGTACCACGACCTGTGGTACGATGTAAAGCCCTATCTGGATGCTCTCCACCGTGCGCCCGAACTGGTGCGCGGCTTTCTGGAAAAGATTCTTGCCCCCAAGCAGGAGCGCACCATGAATGTGCAGCAGAAAAACCGTAAGCGTGGGCAGGATATGGAACTTTGATTTTCGGAGGATACCATTTGAACAAAAAGAAGAAGTCAAACAAATCCGGCTACCCGGATGAAGCAATCAAGACCCTTGCACGTTGCTTTTATCCCTCCATGGTTGAGTTTTTCAACAGCGAGGAAGGCCAGCGTGAATATGAGGAATGGCTGAAAGAGCAGGAAGCTCTACAAGCCTTGCCTGTTGCAGCATAAAAACAGCAGGACGCTCCCAGTAAAGGGAACGCCCTGCCTTATATAGATGTATCTCACCGAGGTGTGTCCAGTTGGGCACACCTCTTATTTTTTTGCCCTTAATCTTCTAACCCATGGCTCCCGGCTGCTTTTTTCAAATATTCCTCTGGGTCACCGTTCAGAATCAAATCGGCATAGCTCAGCGGGTCATTATAGATAAGGTAGTCCAATTCGGTCTGCTGTGCCATGGTCACATCCAACGCATCCTCGACCCCGGTGCAGTCAATGGAGATTTTTCTCCCGTCCCGGAGCAACAGCTCCACGCAGCCAGTGTCTATATTAAACTTGCAGGCTCTTTCATCGTACTTCATAATCATACCCTCCAAATCTTGTGATTGTCTTACGGTCTATGACAAGGTATCGGAGTTTTGCGCCGTCCACGGGAGCCTTCGTTGTTGTACCCGAAGAAAACGAAAAATCCGAACCCTTCTCCAATCGGAAACAGGTTCGGATTTTTCTTGTTTGGTGGGCGCGGGTGGATTCGAACCACCGAAGCTGAAAGCAGCAGATTTACAGTCTGTCCCCATTGGCCACTCGGGAACACGCCCATATTCACTTTTTGTGTCCTGCGCCGGACGACTTGTTTATTTTATCATGCAGAAAGGCTTTTGTCAACTGTTTTTTTACCTTTTTCTTCAAATGCGTTTTCCGTGCAGAGAAACGGCAGAGCAAAGGCGGGAAAAGCCCTGCAAACCATGCGGGCACGGCAAAGTCGGAGAAAAAGCCAACCGGAAGAAATTGATAGGAAAATTGCAAGAAAAAATCGAGACAATATGTGAAAAGTGCAAGACTTTTTTATCTCTGCATTGAAAAACACAGTAAGGCGTGATATATTAAAAAACGCAACAAAGTGCAACAAAATGGATGGCGCTTTTGTCACTCTGTGGCAAATCAGGCGGGATAAGTAGAAAAAGAAAGGCATAGCGACAAACCATGACGATTCAGGAATGTTATAGACAGATGGGCGCAAATTATGAGGATGTGCTCAAGCGGCTTTACAACGAAGGCATGATCTGCAGATTTACGCTGATGTTTTTGAACGACGACAGCTATCCGAAACTGGAGCAGGCATTGAAGGAAGGAAATGTGAAGGAAGCATTCCGTGCGGCACACACGCTCAAGGGCGTGTGCCAGAACCTGGGCTTTACCAACCTGTATCAGCCCACCTGCGATTTGACCGAGGTGCTGCGCACAGGCACACTGGAAGGCACCAAGGAGCTGTTTGACAGCGTGACCTGCCAGTACAAAATCACCATCAATGCGATCCGTGCGCTCCAGTAAGCTCCGCATTTGGCTCGATTCCCAAACGGCATCCTTCCTTATAAAAAGGCAGGATGCCGTTTTTTATTGCATTCTGCGCAGTTTTGTGATATAATGCCGGACGAACTGAACAGAAAAACAGCAGGTGCCTTTTGCCGATGCACTGCACGGCGGAAAGGGTAAAAGGGAAGCGGGTGCAGATCCCGCACGATCTCGTCACTGTGATAAGGGAGTCCGCATCAGGGTGCTTTGCACCAGCCACTGGAGCATTGCTCTGGGAAGGAGATGCCGGGCGGCGATCTTTCAGTCAGGAAACCTGCCTGCTGTTGGTACGGGGGTGCAAACCCCAGATCACGAGGAATTGGTTGTACCAAAAAGCCCTGAAACAACAGAGGTCTTTTTGTCATGCCATCCGCAGGACAGAAGGGCCTCTTCTTTCATCTTTCTTTCCTGTACCCTTTGTTTGGTTCAAACCGCAATTTATCCAGCAGGAAAGGACAAGACAATGAGAAAGATCGAAACCAAAAAGCTGGCCGCAGCTGTTACGGCTCTGGCTCTGTGCGCCGGCGTGCTCACCGGCTGCGGCGGTGCTGCTTCCAGCACTGCATCCAGCACCGCTGCGTCTGCCGCTTCCAGCGAAGCGAGCAGCGAGGAGGCTGACGAAATGGCAGCAAAGAACGTGGCAGACCTGATCGATGCCATCTATGTGCAGGAGCGCAATGAGGATACCGATGCCCAGTGCGAAGCCGCCAAGGCTGCATGGGATGCCCTGACCGACACCCAGAAGGAACTGGTGGAAGGTGAGAACGCCGACCCCGACTACTTTGGCCGTGACACCGGCGATGCTTCCAAGGACGATGCCCGCAATCAGGACGACATTGGCGACAACGAGCTGCTGGTGGTCTCCTTCGGCACCTCCTTCAACGACAGCCGCGTGAAGGACATCAAGGGTATCGAGGATGCCCTGCAGGCCGCATACCCGGATTGGTCTGTGCGCCGCGCATTCACCGCACAGATCATCATCAACCATGTGCAGGCTCGTGACGGCGAAAAGATCGACAACATGCAGCAGGCCATGGACCGCGCTGTGGAAAACGGCGTGAAGAATCTGGTCGTTCAGCCCACCCACCTGATGCACGGTGCTGAGTACGACGAGATGATGGAAATGATCGACACCTACCGCGACAAGTTTGAATCTGTCGCTGTGGCTGAGCCCCTGCTGGGTGAGGTCGGTTCCGATGCCACCATCATCAATCAGGATAAGGAAGACGTTGCCAAGGCGGTCACCGCTGCTGCCGTGAAGGAAGCCGGCTACGACAGTCTGGATGCCGCTGCTGCGGACAAGGTCGCCTTTGTCTTTATGGGCCACGGCACCTCGCACACCGCAAAGGTGAGCTACAGCCAGATGCAGACCACTATGCAGACTCTGGGCTACGACAATGTGTTCATTGGCACCGTTGAGGGCAAGCCGGAAGAGACTGCCTGCGAGAACGTGATCGAGGCTGTTAAGGCTGCGGGCTACACCAAGGTCATCCTGCGCCCGCTGATGGTGGTTGCCGGCGATCACGCCAACAACGATATGGCCGGTGAGGATGCCGACTCCTGGCTGAGCCAGTTCAAGGCTTCCGGTGCTTTCGACAGCATCGACTGCCAGATCGCTGGTCTGGGTGAGATCGAGGATGTCCAGAACCTGTATGTCGCCCACACCAAGGCGGCGATCGATTCTCTGAACGGCTGATCAAACGAACCCTCTCCGTCTCGCGGCCGCTTTGCGGCATCCGGTGGAGAGGGTTCATTTTTTATCCGAACAATGGTATAATAAAAGCTGATTTCTTATAATGTAGAGGTATTTCCTATGAAACGCGTTTTTTCCTGTGTTGTCGCTGCTTCTCTGGCACTGAGTCTGCTGGTGGGCTGCGGCGCTTCTTCCACGGCATCTTCTGCAGCTTCCAGTGCTGCTTCTTCCGAGGCGGCATCCTCTGTGGCTTCTTCTGCTGCTGAGACCGCCGCTTTGCCGGATGGTGTGTATACCGCCGAGTTTGACACCGACAGCAGCATGTTCCACGCCAACGAAGCCTGCGACGGCAAGGGCACCCTGACCGTGGAGAACGGCCAGATGACCTTCCATGTCAGCCTTGCTTCCACCCATATCGTCAACCTGTATCTGGGCAAGGCTTCCGATGCCGCCGACCACGAGGCCGACTGGCTGCAGCCCACCACAGATACCGTCACCTATTCCGACGGCACCTCGGAGGAGGTGTACGGCTTTGACATCCCGGTCACTGCTGTGGATACGGACTTTGACCTTGCCATTCTGGGCACCAAGGGCAAGTGGTACGACCATGTCGTCAGCGTGCGCAATGCGGTCCAACAGGCTGGTACCGCAGCTCCCGCCGACGGTACCTACACCTGCGATGTGACGCTGGAAGGCGGCTCTGGCCGTGCTGCTGTGGACAGCCCCGCAGCCCTGACCGTGGCGGATGGCAAGATGACCGCTACCATCGTGTGGAGCAGCCCGAATTATGATTATATGATCGTGGACGGCGAGAAGTATTTGCCCACCAACACCGAGGGCAATTCCACCTTTGAAATTCCGGTATCGGCGCTGGATACCGCACTGGATGTCACCGCCGATACCGTTGCCATGAGCACCCCCCACGAGATCGAGTATACGCTGACCTTTGATTCTGCAAGTCTGAAGTGACTCCTCCAGTCACCTTCTTTGGCAAAAAGATAAACTTTACCGTACTGCCAAAGCCTCCCTCTATGAGGGAGGTGGCACGGCGCAAGCCGTGACGGAAGGAGTTCCCTATGAAGATCACCCGAAAGCAATTTCTGAAACTGATCCCCGCTGCGGCGCTGACGCTGACCGGCTGCGGCAGCAAGACTCAACCTGCCAATACGGAAAGTCTTGTTTTCTCCCATCATTACCAGCTGGACTATGCACAGCAGTTCACAGCGGACTGCTATGAGGGCGGCTATACCATGCTGACCATTGCGGAGTCGGATGCACGGTTCCTTGTTGTGCCGGAAGATGCTGCGGAGGTGGACAGCCTGCCCGCTGATGTGACTGTGCTGCGCCAGCCGGTGGAGAATATTTATCTGGTCTCCACCTCGGTGATGGATCTGCTTTTACATCTGGACGCACTGGACAGCGTGGCCTTTTCCGGCACCAAGGCCGAGGGCTGGTATCTGCCCGCGGTGCAGCAGGCCATGGAAGAGGGAAAAATCGCGTATGCAGGCAAGTACAGCGCCCCGGATTACGAGCAGATCCTGGCAGCGGGCTGCCGCCTTGCCATTGAGAATACCATGATCCTGCACACGCCGGAGGTAAAGGAACAGCTGGAACACTTTGGCATCCCGGTGCTGGTGGAGCGTTCCAGCTACGAGAGCGACCCGCTGGCCCGCATGGAGTGGATCAAGCTTTACGGCATCCTGCTGGGCAGGGAAGAACAGGCCGAGCAGGTGTTTTCCGCGCAGGAGATAGCCGTTCAGCCCATCCTCTCGCAGGAACCCACGGGAAAAAGCTGCGCCTTCTTCTCGCTGACCACCAACAACCTTGCCACTGTGCGCAAGGGCAGTGACTATGTGGCCCGCATGATCGAAATGGCAGGCGGCAGCTATGTCTTTGCGGACCTGACGGACAATGGCAACAGCCTTGCTACCATGAACCTGCCGCTTGAGGACTTCTATGCAGGCGCAAAGGATGCCGACGTGCTCATCTACAACAGCACCATCGAGGGCATGATCGCATCGGTGAGCCAGCTGACCGAGCGTTTCCCGCTGCTGAACGAGTTCAAAGCGGTGCAGAACGGTCAGGTGTGGTGCACCACCCAGAGCCTGTTCCAGCAGAGCATGGAGCTGGCAGACCTGATCGTGGATATGAACCGGGTGTTTACCAAGGGCACACCTGCCGCCAGTACCCTGAAATTCCTCACCCATGTGGATTAAAGAAGGAAAATTTTACAGAAAGGAAAGCCTATGACCCGTACCAGACGCCTTGCAGCCGCCTATATTGCCCTTGCGGTAGCCGTGGCTGTGCTTTTTGCGCTGAACCTGTTCTGGGGCAGCGTATCCCTTGCACCGGGTGCGGTGCTGACGGCGCTGCTGGGCAAGGGCGGCGATGCGCTTGCGGGGAACATCATCCTGCAGCTGCGCCTGCCCCGCGCGGTCATGGCGGCGCTGCTGGGGGCAGCCCTCAGTGCAGCGGGATACCTGCTGCAGACTTTTTTTGCAAACCCCATTGCCGGGCCATTTGTTATGGGCGTTTCCAGCGGCGCAAAGCTGGCGGTGGCCCTGACCATGGTGGTGTTTCTGGACCGCGGGATGCTGACCAGCTCGGCAACTATGATCGTGGCTGCCTTTGCGGGGGCCATGGCTGCCATGGCCTTTGTGCTGGCGGTGGCCCGGTGGGTGCAGCGCATGAGCATTCTGGTCATCTGCGGTGTGATGATCGGCTATATCTGCTCCGCCATCACCGATATCGTGGTGGCCTTTGCGCAGGATTCCAACATCGTCAATCTGCACAACTGGTCGCAGGGCAGCTTTTCCGGCGTGACATGGGCCAATGTGCAGGCTGCGGCACTGGTGACGCTGCCTGCGCTGGCGGCATCCTTTCTGCTTTCCAAGCCCATGGCCGCCTACCAGATGGGCGAAGCATATGCCCGCAGCGTGGGCGTGAATGTCAAGCCTTTCTCGGCAGCGCTGGTGCTGCTTTCCAGCCTGCTGGCGGCCTGTGTCACCGCCTTTGCGGGGCCGATCTCCTTTGTAGGCATCGCGGTGCCGCACCTTGTCAAGCAGCTGCTGGGCAGCGCAAAGCCGCTGTATGTGCTGCCGGGGTGCTGCTTGGGCGGTGCGGCTTTCTGCCTGTTCTGCGACCTGCTGGCCCGCAGTCTGTTCGCGCCCACGGAGCTGTCCATCAGCTCGGTCACGGCCGTGTTCGGCGCACCGGTGGTCATCTGGCTGCTGGTGCGGCGCAATTCAGAGCGGGAGGGCGCATGATGAACGAAAAAGCACTTTGCACTGCGCGGGAGCTTGCCATTGGCTATGGCAAGGCACCGCTGCTCTCGAATATTTGCCTCGGGGTGCAGCCGGGGCAGATCCTGACCCTGATCGGGCCGAACGGCGCAGGCAAATCCACCTTACTGCGCACACTGGCGGGCCAGCTTGCCCCCATGGGCGGCACAGTGCTGCTGGCGGGGAAGGATCTTACTGCCTATACCGGTACCCAGCGGGCGCAGAAGCTGGCTCTCATGGCTCCCCACAGCCGCCGCATGGAGCTGACCACCTGCTTTGACTTTGTTTCGGCGGGGCGCTATCCCTACACCGGACGGCTGGGCATTTTGTCTGCCGAGGACAGGCAGCAGGTGCACAGAGCTTTGGAGCTGGTGGGTACGGCGCAGCTGGCAGACCGGGATTTTAACCGCATCAGCGACGGCCAGCGCCAGCGCATCCTGCTGGCCCGGGCACTGTGCCAGCAGCCGGAAGTGATCCTGCTGGACGAGCCGACCTCTTTTCTGGATATCAAGGGCAAGATCGAGCTGCTCACCATTTTAAAGGAGCTGGCCCATACCGGTCAGCTGGCGGTGATCCTGAGCCTGCACGAGCTGGAGCTGGCCGAAAAAATAGCGGACATGGTGGTGTGCGTTTCGCCCGCAGGTGTTTCCGGCGTGCTGACCCCGGAACAGGCGTTTCAGCCGGAGAACATCCGTACCCTGTACGGCCTGACCGAACAGCAGTACACGGCTCTGTTCGGCACACCGGAGCCGGAAGCCGAAAAGGTACCCGCCGGAAAGCCGCAGTTTGAACATTACGTCCGCAGCGGGCAGAAGCTGCTGCGCTGCGGCTATACCACCGGCACCTGTGCCGCGCTGGGGGCTGCAGGGGCGGCGCGTCTGCTGCTGACCGACCGCGAACCGGAAACGGTGGCTCTGCGCACGCCCAAGGGCATTATGGTGGAGGTGGCACCCATTTACTGCCGCAGAACGGATGCCGGTGCGGTATGTGCCATCCGCAAGGACGGCGGCGACGATGTGGACGTGACCACGGGCCTGCCGGTGATTGCGTCAGTGGTGCTGGAACCGGATGCCCCCGGCGTGCGCATCCTTGGCGGCGAGGGGGTGGGCCGTGTGACGAAGCCCGGCCTTGACCAGCCCGTAGGGGAAGCCGCCATCAACCATGTGCCCCGCCAGATGATTGCCGAAGCGCTGGAACGGGAAGCTGAAAATGCTGCCTACACCGGCGGCTTTGCGGTGACCATCTCTGTGGAAGGCGGTGCCGAGACGGCAAAGCGCACCTTCAACCCGCACATCGGGGTGGAGGGCGGGCTTTCCATTCTGGGCACCAGCGGCATCGTGGAGCCCATGAGCCAGCAGGCCATTCTGGATACCATCCAGCTGGAAATGAATCAGGCCGCACTGCGCGCAAAAAATGCCCCAGGCCCCCGGCGGCTGGTGCTGGCCCCCGGCAACTACGGGCTGGATTATCTGGCCAGCGCTCTGCCGCAGTTCGAACGGTTCCCGGTGGTCAAGACCTCCAACTTCATCGGGGATACGCTGGATATGGCTGCCACGGCCAAATTTGAGGAAGTGCTTCTGGTAGGCCACGTGGGCAAGCTCTGCAAGCTGGGCGCGGGCGTGATGAACACCCACTCCCACACGGCGGATGGCCGCGCTGAAGTGTTTTGCGCCCATGCGGCGCTGTGCGGTGCCGCGCATGAGGTGTGCGCCGCCCTGATGGATGCCGCCACCACCGATGCCTGCCTTGACATTCTGGACGGCGCGCAGCTGCGTGCACCGGTGCTGGAAAGCATCCTTGCCGCCATCCAGATGCATCTGGACCGACGGGCAGGCGGGGCGTTCCGGGTGGGCGCGGTGCTGTTCTCCAACCAGCACGGCCCGCTGGGCGAGACAAAAACGGCAAAGGAGCTGATGCGGGAATGGCAGAACTGAAAGGTACATTTTACGGTGTCAGCGTCGGCCCCGGCGACCCGGAGCTGATGACGCTGCAGGCTGTGCGGCTCATCCGGCAGTGCCCGGTGCTGGCCGCGCCGCAGACTGCTTCCGGCCAGATGCTGGCGCTGGACATCGCCCGCAGTGCGCTGGGAGAAGCGCTGGACGGCAAGACCATCGTCCCGCTGCACTTTGCCATGAGCCGCGACCCGGTTGCGCTGGCGGCTTCGCACGAAAAAGCCGCCGCCGCGGTGCGGCAGTATCTGGATGCCGGGCAGGACGTTGCCATGCTGAACATCGGTGATGTTTCCATCTATGCCACCTTTGGTTACCTGCAGGAGATCTTGCAGGCCGAGGGTTATGCCACCGTCATGGCGGCAGGCGTGCCCAGCTTTTGTGCGGCGGCGGCGCGGCTGAATGTGCCGCTGACCGGCGGCATGGATACGCCGCTTACCATTGCGCCCGGCGGCTGGACAGACCGCGTGCTGGAAATGCCCGGCACCAAGGTATTGATGAAAGCCGGCAGGCAATTGCCTGTCTTATTGGATACCCTGCAGCAGGCAGATAAGCTGAAAAAAAGCGCACTTGTGTGCAACTGCGGTCTGCCGGACGAGCGGGTCTACCCGGATCTTTCCCTTGAGCGGCCGCAGGAACAGGCCGGTTATTTTGCACCGTTTTGGTAAAGGAGTAACGTTATGGTACATTTTGTTGGTGCCGGCCCCGGCGCACCGGACCTCATCACCCGGCGGGGCGCGGCCCTGCTTCAGAAAGCCGACTGCATCATCTATGCGGGCAGTCTGGTGAACCCGGCCCTGCTGGGCCTTGCAAAGACAGACTGCGCCATTTATAACAGCGCTGAAATGACGCTGGAGCAGGTGCTGGATGTGATGCGGCAGATGGAAGCTGCGGGTAAGATCACCGTGCGCCTGCACACCGGCGACCCCTGCCTTTACGGTGCCATCCGGGAGCAGATGGATGTGCTGGATGCCGAGGGCATTCCCTACGATGATACCCCCGGTGTTTCCAGCTTCTGCGGTGCAGCGGCGGCACTGAATGCCGAGTACACGCTGCCCACCGTGAGCCAGACCGTCATCATCACCCGCATGGAGGGCCGCACCCCGGTGCCGGAAAAAGAAAAGCTGGCAAGCCTTGCCGCCCACGGGGCAACGATGGTCATTTTCCTATCCATCGGCCTTGTGGACAAAGTACAGCAGGCGCTTCTGGCAGGCGGTGCCTATACGCCGGATACCCCGGCAGCGGTGGTGTATAAGGCCACATGGCCGGAAGAAAAAACGGTGCGCTGCACCGTAGGTACGCTGGCGGAAAGCGTTCATGCAGCGGGCATCACCAAAACGGCGCTCATCGTGGCAGGCGGCTTTCTGGGCCGGAATTATGAGCGCAGCAAGCTCTACGACCCGGCCTTTACCACCGAGTTCCGCAAGGGGACAGACCAGTGACCCGCGCCTATCTGGCCTTTACGGCAAAGGGCCTTGCACTGGCCCAAAAACTGGCGGCGGCATATCCCGGCAGTGTGACCCGCTGCGGCCATGAAGCCGGGCAGGTGCACCTTGCCGATTGGACGGCCCGCCAGTTTGCCGGGAGCGATGCCCTTGTTTTTGTAGGTGCTGTGGGCATTGCGGTGCGGGCCATTGCGCCCCACTGCCAAAGCAAGGCACAGGACCCTGCCGTTGTGGTGCTGGACGAGTGCGGCCGCTTTGCCGTGCCCATCCTTTCAGGCCACCTGGGCGGTGCCAACGACCTTGCCCGGGCGCTTGCCGCTGTGTGCGGCGCGGTGCCGGTGATCACCACAGCCACCGACGCAAACGGTGTGTTTGCGGTGGACGAGTGGGCAAAGCACCAGAACTGCACCGTGCTGGAGCCGGAGCGCATCAAGCTTGTCAGCGGTGCACTGCTGGAGGGCAAAACGGTGCAGTTTGCATCCGACTGGCCCATTGCGGGTGCACCGCCTGATGGGATCGCGGCGGGAGATGACCCGGACTTTGCCCTCACCCTCTGCCCGGCGGGGGATGCGCTGCATCTGGTGCCGCGCATCGGCGTGCTGGGCGTGGGCTGCAAACGCGGCACCAGCGCCGCAACGCTGGCCGAAGCCTTTGCAGCTTTCTGTGCCCAGAACCGCCTTGCGCCGCAATGCATCACGGCGGCGGCAAGCATCGACTTAAAACAAAACGAGACGGGCCTGCTGACCTTCTGTAAGAGCCACAGCTGGCCGGTGCAGTTTTTCACAGCGGAACAGCTGCGTGCCGCTCCCGGCAGCTTTACGCCTTCGGCCTTTGTGCAGAGCGTTACCGGCGTGGACAATGTCTGTGAACGGTCGGCAGTGCTGGCCGCAGGCGGGACACTCGTTTTTCACAAATATGCCCATACCGGCGTGACCTTTGCGCTGGCCGTGCGGCCCTATGCCCCGGACTGGAGGTGGCAGAATGTTTGACCCGATGGAATTTGAGATCGACGAACCGGAAAAGGTAGTCTACGTGGTGGGCATTGGCCCCGGAGATGTTTACTACCTGACGCAGGAAGCCCAGACCGTTCTGGAACACGCAGATGCCATCTGCGGCTATAAACTTTATCTTGACCTGATCGAGCCGGAGTTCCCATGTGAGGAGTATTATTCCACCGGCATGACGCAGGAGATCGACCGCTGCCGCTGGGCGCTGGAAAAGGCGGATACCGGCAGGCGCGTGGTGATGGTGTGCAGCGGCGACGCAGGTGTTTACGGCATGGCCAGCCCTGTGCTGGAACTGGCGCAGGATTACCCGGACGTTGCCGTAGAAGTGGTGCCCGGCCTTACGGCCGCCCTCAGCGGCGGGGCTGTGCTGGGCGCGCCGCTGGCCCACGATTTCTGCGTGATCTCCCTTTCTGACCGGCTCACCCCGTGGGAGGTCATCGAAAAGCGGCTGGCCTGCGCCGCGCAGGGCGATTTCTGCGCTGCACTCTATAATCCTTCCTCCAAGGGCAGGCCGGACTACCTGCAAAAGGCGGTGCGCATCCTGCGCGCAAACGGCAAGGCGGATGATACCGTCTGCGGCCTTGTGCGCAACATTGGCCGCGAGGGCCAGAGCGCCCGAGTGCTGACGCTGGCCGAGCTGGAAAACACGCCGGTGGATATGTTCACCACCGTGTATATCGGCAACAGCAATACCCGCGCCCTTTCGGGCCGGATGGTCACGCCGCGGGGGTACCGTAAGTGAAGGCGGTCGTGTTCAGCGGCACCACCGAGGGCCGTCGCTTTTCCAAAAAGCTGGCAGAGCTTGGCGTTGCGGTAACGGTGTGCGTGGCAACGCCGCTGGGGGCCGAGGAGCAGGGCGAAATGGCGGGCATCACGGTGCACGCCGGGCGGCTGCAGCCGGATGCCATGGCGGCATTGCTGACGGGAGCTGATCTCTGCGTGGATGCCACCCACCCTTATGCAGTGGATGCCACCAGGAACATCCGCGCTGCAGCGGTGCAGGCGGGCGTGGAATACCGCCGCCTGCTGCGTGCGCAAAGCCCCTTGCCGCCCGGCTGTGCGGTGTTTGAAACAGCAGCGCAGGCTGCAGAATATCTGGCCGGGACAGAGGGCAATATCCTGCTTGCCACCGGTGCCAAGGAGCTGGCTGTGTTTGCCGGGCTGGAACCGGCGCGGCTTTACCCGCGCGTCCTGCCCACGCCGGAGGGCATTGCCGCCTGTGAAGCGGCCAATGTCCCGCACCGGAACATCATTGCCATGCAGGGGCCGTTCAGTCTGGCGCTGAATAAGGCGTTGATAACACAGTTCCAGATCCGGTACCTCGTCACCAAGGACGGCGGCGCAGCGGGCGGCTTTGCCGAGAAGGTGCAGGCCGCTGCCGATACCGGCGCACAGCTGGTGGTGCTGCGCCGCCCGCCGGAAACTGGCGAGACGGAAACACAAATTTTAGCGTATTGCAAGGAGATTTTGCAATGGTCACACTGATCGGCATGGGCAGCGGAAAATGGGAAGCCCTTTCGGCGCAGGCGCAGCAGGCTGTGCGCAGCGCGGGCCTTGTGTTCGGTGCAAAGCGGCTGCTGGCGGGCCTGCCTGCAGACTGCATGGCCCGGCAGTTCGCGCTCTACCAGCCCGCTGACATTCTGGAAACACTGGCACAAAACCCCGGGCAGGATGCTGCCGTGCTTTACAGCGGCGACACCGGGTTTTACTCCGGTGCGTCCGGTCTGCTCACGCCGCTGCGGGCGCTGGGCATCCCCGCGCGGGTGTATCCGGGCGTTTCCAGCATCCAGCTGCTTTCAGCGGCGCTGGGCCGACCGTGGCAGGACTGGAAGCTGGTCTCGGCCCATGGCTGCGCCTGCGACCCGGTGGCCGAGTGCATGATGAACCGTTCGGTGTTCTTCCTCACCGGCGGCACTGAAACGCCCGCCTCTCTGTGCCAGAAGCTGACCGATGCCGGTATGGGCGAAGCCCACGGCGTGGTGGGCGAAAACCTTGGCACCGAGGCGGAAGCCATCCGCTACGGCTCTGCTGCAGAGCTGGCGGGGCAGAGCTTTGCACCACTCAGCGTGCTTCTGGTGGAAAACTTTGATCTGCCGCAGCTGCGTGCGCCGGGCTTCCCGGACGAAAGCTTCATCCGGAGCGAGGTGCCCATGACCAAGCAGGAGGTGCGCGCTGCTGCGCTGGCAAAGCTGGCGGTAATGCCCACCGACACTCTGTGGGATGTGGGCGCAGGCACCGGCAGTGTGAGCGTGGAGCTTGCGCTGGCGGCATCCAAAGGCCGCGTTTACGCCGTGGAGTGTGAACCGGATGCCTGTGAACTGATCCGTAAAAACCGGGCAAAGTTCCATGCTTGCAACCTCATCCTCATCGAGGGCCGCGCACCGGATGTGCTGGCAGACCTGCCTGCGCCGGATGCCGTGTTCATCGGCGGCACCAAAGGCGGCATGGAAGCCGTGCTGGATGAAGTGCTCGGCAAGAATCCGAACGCACGCATCTGCATTTCGGCCATTGCGCTGGAAACGCTGGGCGCTGCCATTGCCGCCCTCACGGCCCGGGGCCTGACCGCAGAGGGAACGCAGATCGCCGTCAGCCGCACAAAACCGGCGGGCCGGCTGCACCTGCTCATGGCCAATAACCCCATCTTCCTCATTACAGGTACACGCAAATGATGCAATTCCTCATCGCCGCGCCTTCTTCCGGCAGCGGCAAGACCACTGTTGCCTGTGCAGTGCTGGCGGCGCTGAAAAAGCGCGGGGCCGACCCCTGTGCGTTCAAAAGCGGGCCGGACTACATCGACCCCATGTTCCACCGCTCGGCTCTGCAGGTGGACAGCCACAATCTGGATCTGTTTCTTTCCAACAGGGATATGGTGCGGGCCATTTTTGCCCGCTATGCCGCCGGGCATGGTGCCGCCGTGTGCGAGGGCGCTATGGGCTTTTATGATGGTCAGGGCCTGACCACCCGTGCCAGCGCTTGGGAACTGGCGGATATGCTGGGCCTGCCGGTGCTGCTGGTGGTACAGCCCAAGGGTGCCAGCGTGACGCTGGCCGCGCAAATTCAGGGCCTTGTGAACTTCCGCAAAAACAGCCATGTTTCGGGCATCCTGCTCAATGATTGTTCCGAAAAGCTGTATAAAATGCTCAAGGCCCTGCTGGAAAGGGAGACCGGCCTGCCGGTGCTGGGCTATCTGCCCCATTTGCCGCAGGCAGCGGTAGAAAGCCGACACCTCGGCCTGAAGACTGCAGATGAAATTGCCGACCTGCAGGAAAAGATCGCCCTGCTGGCCGATGCACTGGTGCTGGATTGGCAGCGCCTTGCCGTGCTGACCGAAAAGCCTGCGCCGGAAGCTTTGCCGGGAGCAGCTGCACCCACATCCGTCCGCATTGCGGTGGCAAAGGACGAGGCGTTCTGCTTTACCTATGCCGAAACGCTGGACGCACTGCGGGATGCCGGGGCGGAGCTTGTGCTTTTCAGCCCGGTGCAGGATGCGGTTTTGCCGGAAAATATAGGCGGGCTGTATCTGCCCGGCGGCTACCCGGAGCTGTACGCCAAAACTCTGAGTGAAAACAAAACCATGCTGGCTTCCATCCGGCAGGCCGTGCAGGCGGGCCTGCCCACAGCAGCCGAATGCGGCGGCTTTTTGTATCTGGGCCGGAGCCTTGAGGATGCCGACGGTAAGGCGTGGCCCATGGCAGACGTTCTGCCGGGCGATGGCATCCGGGTGGGAAGGCTGGTGCGCTTTGGCTATGCCGAAATGACCGCCAAGGCGGACAGTATGCTCTTCTGCGCCGGAGAAACGCTGCCCATCCACGAATTCCACCACTGGGATTCCACCGCAAACGGCACTGCATTTACTGCCTGCAAAAACGAAAAAATGCAGTGGGAATGCGGCTTTGCAAACGAGAATTTCTATGCGGGCTTCCCGCATTTATACTGGGCGGGCACGCCCCTGCCGGGCCGCTTTGTGCGCGCGGCAGAACGATACAGCAAAACAAAAGGATGACCAAAATGACCGAAACGGAACTGAATGCACTTTTGGCGGGTATCACCCCTGCCAACGAAGCTGCCCGCGCGGCGGCACACGCCCACTGGGCCAGCCTTGCAAAGCCTCTGGGCGGGTTGGGCCGGCTGGAGACCATGCTGGAGGATGCCGCCGCCCTTACCGGCAGTGCGGAGCTTGATCTTTCCCGCCGGGTGGTGGTGGTGCTCTGCGCGGATAACGGCGTAGTGGCGCAGGGCGTGAGCCAGACCGGGCAGGAAGTGACCCGTGCCGTGGCCGAAAACCTTGCCATGCGGCGCACCAGTGTGTGCCAGATGGCCCGCACGGCCCACTGCGATGTTCTGCCCGTGGATATGGGCATGGCAGGCGAACCGGTGCCCGGCGTGCGCAGCTGCCGCATTGCCGCAGGCACGGCGGATTTTACCCAAGGCCCTGCCATGAGCCGGGCCGAGGCCGTGCAGGCCGTTGGGGAGGGCATTGCCCTTGCCCGGGAACTGGCAGAGGATGGCTACAGGCTCATTGCCACCGGTGAAATGGGCATTGGCAATACCACCACCTCCAGCGCGGTGGCGGCAGTGCTGCTGGGCCAGCCCGTGGAGCTTATGACCGGGCGCGGTGCGGGCCTCTCGGACGAAGGGCTTGCCCGTAAGGTGGATGCCATCTGCCGCGGCATCCTTTGCAATGAGCCGGACCCGGAAGACACATTGGATGTTCTTGCAAAGCTTGGCGGCTTTGATATCGCGGGCCTGTGCGGTGTGTTTCTGGGCGGTGCACTGGCCGGTGTGCCGGTGCTGGCAGATGGCTTTATCAGCGGAGTGGCCGCGCTGTGCGCCGTGCGGCTGTGCCCGGCGGCGGCAAAGGCTGTGTTTGCAAGCCACTGCTCGGCAGAGCCTGCCGCGCGCATCGTGCTGGAAGCACTGGGCAAGGCACCCATCATTACGGCGGGGCTGCATCTGGGCGAGGGCACCGGCGCGGTGGCCAGCATCCCGCTGTGGGATATGGCGCTGGCCGTATACGGCGGGTGCTACTCCTTTGCGGAGGGCGGCATTGCGCCGTATACGCCCCAATGTTGACGCTGGTTCTGGGCGGCGCGGCCAGCGGCAAAAGTGAATATGCCGAGAGCCTTGTGCTCAGGACCACCGGCCCCCGCTGGTACCTTGCCACCATGCAGATATGGGACGCCGAGTGTGCCGCCCGGGTGGAAAAGCACCGCAAAATGCGGGCCGCAAAGCAGTTTGAAACGGTGGAGTGTCCCTTGCATCTGGGCAATGTGCGCCTGCCTGCGCGGGGCACCGCCTTGCTGGAAGACCTTGGCAACCTTGCCGCCAACGAGCTGTACGACCCGGCGGGAGCAGGGGAAAACGCGGCCAAAGCTATCCTGCACGGGCTGGAAAGCCTTGCCGCCCAGTGCGAAAACCTCATCGTTGTTTCCAACGAGGTGTTCAGCGGCGGGGCCGACTATGCCGGTGACACAGGCCGCTATCTGCTGGCACTGGCGCAGGTGAACAATGCCTTTGCCGCCCGGGCAGATGCGGTGGTGCGGGTGGTATGCGGCATCCCCGTGTACTATAAAGGAGTGGAAAAATGATCGTTTTGCAGACCATTGCGGTGGCCTTTGCCATGTTTTCGGCCATCCCGGTGCCGCAGTTCGACTGGAACGAAAAAAATATGCGCTACGCCATGTGCGCCTTCCCGCTCATTGGTGTCGTTATTGGTGCGGCGTGGTGTGTGTGTGGCACGCTGCCCCTGCCGGACCTTGCCAAGGCGGCAGGCTTTGCGCTGATTCCGGTATGGATCACCGGCGGCATCCATCTGGACGGCTACGCCGACACCTGCGATGCCCTTTCCAGCTACGGCGACCGCACGAAAAAGCTGGAAATACTAAAAGACCCCCACTGCGGAGCCTTTGCGGTCATCCGGCTGTGCAGCTATTTTCTGGCCTATTTTGCCCTGTGCACCTGTGTGAGTTTTACACCCCGCGTGGGTGTGCTGTGGGTTCTGGCACTGGTGCTGGAACGGGCGCTTTCGGGCCTTGCGGTGGCATCGTTCCCCATGGCAAAAAACACCGGTCTTGCACACACCTTTGCCACTGCAGCAGACAAAACTGTGGTGCGCCGAGTGCTGGCGGTGCTGGCCGCAGTGCTGTGCGCGGGTATGGCGGCGCTGGGCGGCTGGGCGCTGGTGCTGGCAGCGCTGGCGGTGCTCTGGCGCTACCATGCCGTGAGCCAGAAGCAGTTCGGCGGCATCACCGGCGACCTTGCCGGGTGGTTTTTGCAAAAGGCCGAGCTCTGGATGCTGGCGGCACTGTGTGCCTGCCAGTGGGGAGGGCTGCTATGATCTTTATTACCGGGCCGCTCTACAGCGGCAAGCGCACCTTTGCACAAACACTTCCCGGCAAGCGTCTTTCGGACGTGCAGGTATTGGCTGCCGATGCCGCCGACCTGCCTGCCTTGGCAGACAAGCTTGCCCAGGAATACGATATCCTCATCGCCACCGAGGTAGGCGGCGGTGTTGTGCCGATGGATGTCAAACAGCGCGCCGACCGCGAGGCGGCGGGCAGGCTTGCCTGCCTGCTGGCCGCACGGGCAGAGTGCGTGGTGCAGATGTTCTGCGGCATCCCAACGGTTTTGAAAGGAGAATTGTCTCAATGCTGATCTATCTTCTGCGTCATGGCCAGACGGAATACAACGCCCAGAAGCGTTATCAGGGCCAGCGCGACATCCCGCTCTCACCCGAAGGCGCTGCCCAGCTGCGCCGGGCAGATTTTGACCCCGATGTGGTCTATGTTTCCACCTTGCAGCGCACCAGCCAGACGGCGCGCATCCTGTTCCCGGAGGCAAAGCTTGTGCCGGTGGATGGCCTGAAAGAGATGTGCTTTGGCAGCTTTGAGGGACGCAATTTCATCGAGATGGAAAAGGACCCCGAGTATCAGGCATGGGTGAAGGCCAACTGCGAAAGCCCCTGCCCGGATGGAGAGCGCAAGACGGATTTTTCAGACCGCATCTGCCGCACCGTGGCAGAGCTGATCGATAAAGCTCTTGCCGCAGGCGAAGAACGGCTGGTCATTCTGGCCCACGGCGGCACCCAGATGGCCGCCATGGAGCGGTTTGCCGTCCCCCACAAGGACTATTATGCGTGGTGCGGGCCCAACGCGGGCGGCTTTGTGCTGGATGCAAAGGACTGGCAGACGAAGCACGTTTTGTATCTCATCAAGACGGTGCAGTATACAAAGGGGGCCGAGTGATGGTCCTGTGGGCTGTGCTGGGCGGTTTTGTGCTGGACGCGCTCTTCGGAGACCCGGCGTGGCTGCCGCACCCGGTGGTGCTTATGGGCAGATGCATCTCCCGGCTGGAAAAATTCCTGCGTGCCCGCCTGCCCGGCACCCCGCAGGGCGAGCTGCTGGGCGGTGCCGTGACGGCGTTCTGCCTGCCGGTGGGCACCTTTCTGGTCACGAGCCTTGTGTGTCTGGCGGCGGCAAAGCTCAGCCCATGGCTGGGCCTTGCCGTACAGATGTTCTGGTGCGGGCAGGCGCTGGCAGCCAGAGGCCTTGCACAGGAGAGCACAAATGTGTATAACGAGCTGGTCCGGAACGATCTGCCCGCCGCTCGCAAAGCCGTGAGCCGCATCGTGGGCCGCGACACCCAGAACCTGACCGCAGAGGGTGTGACCAAAGCTGCGGTGGAAACGGTGGCCGAAAATGCCAGCGACGGTGTCATTGCGCCGCTGCTGTATATGCTCATCGGCGGGGCACCGCTGGCGCTGACCTACAAGGCGATCAATACCATGGACAGCATGCTGGGCTACAAAAACGAGAAGTATCTTTACTTTGGCCGCGCAGCCGCGAAGCTGGACGACCTTGCCAACTACATCCCCAGCCGCCTTGCCGCCCTTTTGTGGGTGGCCGCTGCGGCCTTTACCGGCAACGATGCCAAGGGCGCATGGCGCATCTGGCGGCGGGACCGGCGCAACCACGCCAGCCCCAACAGCGCCCAGACCGAAAGCGCCTGCGCCGGTGCACTGGGCGTGCAGCTGGCCGGCCCGGCTTACTATTTTGGCGAATATTACCCCAAGCCCACCATCGGTGATGCCCTGCGCCCAATTGAGCCGCAGGACATCCTGCGCGCCAACCGCATGATGTATGTGGCAAGCGGCTTTGCGCTGGCATGGGGTGCAGCAATACGGGGGTATCTTGTATGAAACCACTGACCCATGGCGGCGACTGGGCGGGCTACCGCGCCGAGTTTGGCCGCGACCCGCTGGATTTTTCGGCCAATGTCAGCCCGCTGGGTCTGCCCGGGGGCGTGGCAAAGGCCATTACGGCAGCGCTTGCCACGGCCGACCGCTACCCCGACCCGCTGTGCCGGGCCCTGCGTGAAAAACTGGCGGTGGCTGAGGGAGTGCCCGCCGAATGGCTGCTGTGCGGCAACGGCGCGGCAGACCTCATCTTCCGGCTGGCGCTGGCCGAAAAGCCCCGCACCGCCCTTGTGACGGCACCCACCTTCGCCGAGTACGCCACGGCACTGGGAACTGTGGACTGCAGGGTGGAACGGCATTTTTTGCGGGAAGAAAACGATTTTGCGGTGACGAAGGATCTCCTGAACGCGGTGCACCCGGGTACAAATATGGTGTTCCTCTGTCAGCCCAACAACCCCACCGGCCAGCTGGCAGAGCCTGCCCTTGTGGAAGCGCTGCTGCACAAATGCGAAGCCGTGGGTGCGGTGCTGGCCGTGGACGAATGCTTTCTGGATTTTCTGCCGGAGGGCGAAGGCCTTTCGGCAAAGCATCTGCTGAAAAACAGCAAAAAACTGATTATTTTAAAAGCCTTCACCAAGCTTTACGGCATGGCAGGCGCGCGTCTGGGCTATTGCCTGTGCTCTGATACAGAGCTGCTTGCCCGGATGCGGGCAGCGGGCCAGCCGTGGGCGGTTTCCAGTCTGGCACAGGCGGCGGGCATTGCTGCGCTGGATGAGACGGAATATGTGGCGAAGGTGCGTGCATTGATCGAAGCACAGCGGCCTGTGCTGGCAGACGGCCTGCGGGCGCTGGGCCTGCGGGTGATCGAGGGCCGGGCGAACTATCTGCTGTTCCGCGCGCCGGAAGCGCTGGGCGAAGCGCTGCGCCGCAAGGGTGCAGTACTGCGCAGCTGCGGCAATTATCCGGGCCTTGATGCCAGCTGGTACCGCGCCGCCGTGCGCACAGAAAACGAGAATCGGCAGCTGCTTGCACTGCTGGCCGAAACCCTGCCGGAGGTGGCGCAATGAGCAAAGCAAAATGCATTATGGTGCAGGGCACCATGAGCGGTGCGGGCAAAAGCCTGCTGTGCGCGGCGCTGTGCCGCATCTTTGCGCAGGATGGCTACCGCGTGGCCCCTTTCAAAAGCCAGAACATGGCCCTGAACAGCTTCGTCACCCGCAACGGTGCAGAGATGGGCCGTGCTCAGGTGGTGCAGGCACAGGCTGCAGGCGTGGAGCCGGATGTGCGCATGAACCCCATCCTGCTCAAGCCCAGCAGCGATGTGGGCAGCCAGGTGATCGTGAACGGCAAGGCCCGGGGCCAGATGTCTGCTGCCGCCTACTTTAAAATGAAGCGCAGCCTTATCCCGGACATTCTGGAAGCCTACAACAGCCTTGCCGCCGAGAACGACATTATCGTGATCGAAGGCGCGGGCAGCCCGGCGGAGATCAACCTGAAAGCCGACGATATCGTGAACATGGGCCTTGCAAAGCTGGTGGATGCGCCGGTGCTGCTGGCGGGCGATATCGACCGGGGCGGCGTATTCGCCCAGCTGTACGGCACTGTGGAGCTGCTGGAAGCCGACGAGCGTGCCCGCATCAGGGGCCTCATCATCAACAAGTTCCGGGGCGATGTGGAGATCCTGCGGCCCGGCCTTGCCATGCTGGAAGAAAAAACGCAGCTGCCCGTACTGGGCGTAGTGCCGTACCTGCGGGTGGAGATCGAGGACGAGGACTCTCTCTCGGATCGGCTGGAAGCAAAAAGCGCCGTCAAGCCGCTGGATATCGCCATCCTGCGCCTGCCGCATGTGTCCAACTTTACCGACTTTATCCCGCTGGAACAGCACCCGCTGCTGGGCGTGCGGTATGTGCAGCGCACCCGCCAGCTGGGTGCACCGGATCTCGTCATCCTGCCCGGCACCAAGAACACCATGGATGACCTGCGCTGGCTGCGGGAAAGCGGGCTGGAAGCGGCGGTGCTCAGGCTTTCGGCAACCGGTACGCCGGTGCTGGGCGTGTGCGGCGGCTATCAGATGCTGGGCGAACAGCTCTGCGACCCGGCAGGGGAGGAGAGCGGCACCCCCTGCACCCTGCGGGGCCTTGGTCTGCTGCCCACCACGACGGTGTTCGGAACCGAAAAGCACCTGACCCAGACCGCAGCTCGCGCTGCCGCAGTTCCTTTTGCCGGGGCAGCTCTCACGGGCTACGAGATCCATGCAGGCCGCACCGAGGTGCGGGGCAGTGCGTTCTGCATCCTTGCGGACGGCACGCCGGAGGGCTGTGTGCAGGACGGTGTATTCGGTACCTACCTGCACGGCCTGTTCGACACCGGCGAACTGACCGAAAAACTGACCGCATTTTTGTGCAAACGGAAGGGCATCGATCCGGCCGGGGCCGAGCTTATCCCCATGGAGCAGTACCGTCAGCAGCAGTTTGATCTGCTTGCCGATGGTGTGCGCGCGGCACTGGATATGCCCGCCATCTATGCCGCCATGGGAATGCAAAAAGGAGACAACACATGACACCGCAGCATCATCTGCCCGCCGACATTGAACGGACGAGCATCTCCATTATCACAAGGGAACTGGACGAGCTGGGCCTGACCCCGCCGCCGGAGACGGCTGCGGTGGTCAAGCGGGTCATCCACACCACCGCGGATTTCGACTATGCCAAAAATCTGCGCTTTACACCCGGCGCGGTGGAAGCCGCAGTCAAGGCCCTGCACGCGGGTGCTTTCATCGTTACCGACACCAATATGGCGCTGGCGGGCATCACAAAGCCGGGCCTGAAAAAATTGAACGGTGAAGCCATCTGCTACATGGCAGACCCCGCTGTGGCCGAAGCCGCAAAGCAGGCGGGCACCACCCGTGCCGTTGCCGCCATGCACCGCGCTGCCCGGGAGCACCCGGGGGCCATTCTGGCCATTGGCAATGCGCCCACGGCCCTTTTGACCATTGCGGAGGAAATGGAAGCCGGTCTGCGGCCTGCACTGGTCATTGGCGTGCCGGTGGGGTTTGTGAATGTGGTGGAAAGCAAGGAAGTACTGTTTGCCGCCTGCGAGCGATACGGCGTGCCTGCCATCGCCGCCATGGGCCGCAAGGGCGGCAGCAATGTGGCTGCAGCCATCTGCAACGCCCTCATTTACTCTGCCGCCGAAATGCTGGACCCCTCTGCCAGAGGGTGGAACGGATAAGGCGGAAACAGCATAATATCAAAAACCCGGAACCCTTTTTGAGCCGTTTTGGCCGAGAAAAGGTTCCGGGTTTTGTTCATGATTTTTTCAGAGAGCTATTTTGCAACAGCCCCATTTTCACGGAAAAGGTCCGAACCGAGCACGGCATCCACACTGCCGGCATCAGGCTGCGGGGAACGCCTTGTTCCACACTTCGATCACCTTGAACTTCGGGGTCCAGCCTTCGGGCTCAAAGCGGTCGCCCTTGGCAGCCATGGTGCCCTGCTCGGTGCACCACTGTGCGGCCTTGGCCATATCAGGGTCGGTCACATCCGCAAAGGCGGGTGCGCCTGCGGGCTCGGGCCTGCCTGCGGTGTTCCACACCAGCAGAGCCAGTTGGCCGCGGTTTGCCGGGATGGCTGCACCCTCGGGCAGGAGGTTGTGCAGGATCACGCGGGTGGCAATCTCGTAGCCGCCCCAGATGGCTGCACCGCCCACGGCCACGGCGGCAATGGCACCGCCTGTGGTATCAGGTTCCACGCCGAAGTCTTCATCAAGAGGTTCGTCCGGGTCGATGGGCTGATACGGGTCAAGCGAGCTGGCCGACCACTGAGCGACCAGTTCCACCGGGCCATTGGGCATTTTAAAGGTAAAGGTTGTGCTGGTGCTTTTGTTTGTCTCTGTCCAGCCGCCCTCCGGCTCTTCGGGTGCAGTGCCGGTGGAGTTCCACTTCTCAAACTCCATCCAGTAGCCGTCTTTCAGGGTGGTGGCCACTGTCACCGTCTCGCCTTCCTTGACCCAAAGGCTGCTGCGTGGCTCGCCGTTGATGGTCACATTGCCCAGACGGTCGATGATGGATACCTTGTACAGCTGGTCCTGCTGTGCTTCCAGCGTCACATTGCCCTCAGGCATTTTAAAGGTGAACTCCTTGCTGGTCTGCCAGCCACCCTCCGGCCAGCCGTCATCCGGCTCTACGGGTGCTTTGCCGGTATACGTCCACTGCAGGAAGGGGTTTTCCTCCGTACTTTCGGCCCGGACGGTGACCAGCTGGCCCGGCTTCACGATCATTTGGGATGTGCCGGTGTCGCCGGTTCCGTCCACGATGGTGCCGCCGTTCACGGTGAGGTCGTACAGGGACGTAGTGTGTGCCTGCAGCTCTACATCACCTTCGGGCATGGTGAAGCTGAAGCTCGGCTTGTGCTTCCAGCCTTCCTCCGGTTCTACAAGAGTCGTGCCGTCGCCAGGCTGCCACTGATCAAATTCGCGGTGGTCGTTGTTGAAGCCATCCACAAGCTTTACGGTAACGCGGACGCCTGCCGGTGCCTGATGGACCTGCTTACCGTCCACAAAGAACTCGGCCATTCCTGCGGTCTCATAGATCCAATACGTTTCTCGATATTCTGCGCGCAGGCTCACGTCGCCTGCAGGCATTTTAAAGGTAAAGGTTTTGCTGGTCTGCCAGCCGCCATCCGGCTCTTCGGGTGCAGTGCCGGTATACGTCCACTGCTTGAACTGTTTTGTAATATCGTCGCTGTCGGTAAACTGAATGGTCACCTCGGTGCCCGGCAGATAGATGCCGGTGGTTTCGCCGGTGTCGCCGTTCTCGTCCACAATGGTACCGCCGTTCACGGTGAGGTCGTACAGCTGCTTGTAATCAGCGGTCAGGGCCACGTTGCCTGCGGGCATGGTGAAGCTGAAGCTCGGCTTGTGCTCCCAGTCTGTCTCCGGCTCCACAAGAGCCGTGCCGCTGGTAAGCTCCCAGTTGCTGAACAGGTGGTGTTTGTCAGACCCCGTCTCCGTCACGGTGATCTGATCGCCTGCCAGCGCACGGTTGCCTGCCACGCCATTTACAAGGATGGTGCCTTTTCCGTCGTCCACCGACACATTGTAAACCGTTTTGTACTCGGCTTCCAGCGTTACGTTGCCTGTGGGCATCTTAAAGGTGAATTTTTTGCTGTTTTGCCAGCCGCCATCCGGCTCTTCGGGTGCAGTACCGGTATACGTCCACTGCTTGAACTGCTTGGCAATATCGTGGCTGTCGGTAAACTGAATGGTCACCTCGGTGCCCGGCAGATAGATGCCGGTGGTTTCGCCGGTGTCGCCGTTTCCGTCCACGATGGTGCCGCCGGTCACGGTGAGATCATACAGCTGCTTGTAATCAGCGGTCAGGGTCACGTTGCCTGCGGGCATAGTGAAGGTGAACTCCGGGCTGGTCTGCCAATCAGTGGGCAGGTCCGTGGGCTCCGTGCCACTGGTAAACTTCCAGCCATCAAATTTACGGTACGCATTGAAGAAGGTGTCCGACGTTTTCACCTTGACGGTCTCACCTTCCAGCGCCTGTGTGCGCGCCGCGCCGTTCACGAGAACCGTGCCGCGCTCATTCTCTACCGATACGGTGTAGACATCCTTGTACTCAGCTTTCAGGGTCACGTCGCCTGTGGGCATGGTGAACGTGATGTCCTTCTTCTCCTTGCTGGAATCCCAGCCGCCCTCCGACCCGGTTCCCTCCGGGGCCTCAGGCCGGGTTCCTTCATATGTCCACTGCTTGAACTGCTTCTTAATGTCCGTGCTTTCGGTAAAACGAACGGTCAGCTGCGTGCCCGGCAGATAGATGCCGATGGTCGCGCCTTCGCTTTCATCCGCGATGGTGCCGCCCTTCACGGTGAGGTTGTACAGCTGCTTGTAATCCGCTTTCAGGATCACATTGCCTGCGGGCATGGTGAAGGTAAAGGTTTTGCTGGTTTCCCAGTCCGCAGGCGGGTCCACCAGCTTGGCACTGCCGCCGGAAAGCGACCAGCCGTTGAACTGACGGTGCGCATCAAAGAAGGCATCCGATGTTTTCACCGTGACGGTTTCACCTTCCAGCGCCTGTGTGCGCGCTGCGCCGTTGACCGTAAAGCTGCCCCGACCGTCGTCCACCGTCAGGGTGTAGGCCGTTTTGTAATCAGCGTTCAGGTTCACGTTGCCTGCGGGCATTTTAAAGGTGAACTCCCGGCTGGTCTGCCAGCCATTGGGCAAGCCTGTGGGCTCCGTGCCGCTGAACGTCCACTGATCGAACCTCTTCGTATCCGTGTCCTCCGGGGCCGTAATGGTCACCATTTCACCGGCATAGAAGCGGGTATCGCTGATGCCATTTGTCTTGGCGGTGACATCCTTCGGCAGGGTAAGGGTGTAAAGGGTGTCGGGTTCGATGCACAGATACGGCGTTGTGCTGCTGATGGCGCTGCGGGTATGGAGCTTGCTACCATTCTGTGTGGTCTGGTAGAAATAGCCCTTGCCCTCTGGCGGCGTATAGGTGATGCTCTGTGCCGTCTGGCCGTTGGTTCCATTATTGATGATCTCTACCTTATTGGTATTTTTAATGGTAGAACTGTCGGTAATGATCGGCTCGGAAGCCCGGCTTCCCGTCACGGTAATGCCGCCGCTCTGTTCTACATTCAGCCCGCTGAAAATCGCCGGGCCGCTGCTGTTGGTAATGGTAACGGTTCCGGTGGTGCCAATGCTTGCACCACCCTGCACAAGGGCGGAACCATCGCTCTTATTGCCGGTAACGCTCACCTCACCGGTGCTGTTTTTCACGGTGAGTTTTTTATTGGTCACCTGACCCTTCGGGTTGCTCAGCTCCATTTTGCCGGTGCTGGTCAGGGTAATATCTCCGCTGACAGCAGGTGCACTGGCATTGCCTCCGCTTACCTTCACACTGCCGCTGTTGTATACGGTCAGCTTCCCGTCCACAGCAAGGCCGCTGCCGGTGTTGGTAATGCTCACGGCACCCCTGCTGGTGATATCAGCGTCATTGTTAAGGGTGGCATTGCCGTTTCCGGTCACCGTAACATTGTCGGTGCCGCTGGCGTTCTTCACGGTCAGCTTGCCGCCCACGGCAATGCCTTGGCTGTTGCTGATGTTCACTGCACCGCTGCTGGTAATGTTGGCCTCATAACGGACAGCATTCTTCTGTGTGTTGCCAACAACGGTCACACCGGTGCTGCTGTTGACAATCAGCTTGCCCTCAACCGCAATGCCGCTTTTATTTTGAATGCTTACGTTTCTGCCCGCCGTAATGGTGGCCTTGCTCTTGATAGCAGCATCATTGTCGCCCGTCACAGTGACGGCACCACCGGTGGTCACAGTCAACCCTCTGCCCACCGCCGAGCCGCCTAGGCTGTTGGTGATCGACACATCACCGCTGCTTTTAATGAATGCCCAGCCGCCGAGCGTGGGGTTTACGCCCGCGCCGATCACCTCAACGCTTGCACTCTTCTTTACTTCCAAAATCGTCCCAGTTATGTTCGGGTCGTTTGGGTCGCCTACAGCTGCGCCGGCCTTCCAATCATTGGACGTCTGATTTTCGATTCTCACGGCGCCATTGCTGGAGATCGTTGCGCTGCCGAGAATGGCTGCCCGTCCATTTGTGGCAGTGCCTTTTATATCAACGCTGTCGCTTTCCTTTATTTCCAGACTTCCGCATACCGCACAGCCGTTCTTGTTTTCAATTTTCACGTCACCATTGCTGGTAATGATCATACCATACGGCAAATATGTCCCCCAGTCTGTTCTATCGCAGTTTTCTGTGATCGTCACACTGCCGCTGCCCTTCGAGTTGTCCACTTCCAGCCTGCCGACCACAGCAGCATAGCTGCTGTTCTGGATGTTCACATCGCCGGTGCAGTCCACGATCTTCAGCGACCCAAGGAACCCAATGCTGGAACCTTCTGCCGGTGTGACCGTTACATTTTTCATGCCGGTAATGGTCAGACTTTTGCTAGAGTCGCTTGCGTTGGTCATCCAGGCCGTTCCTGCCGTGCACAGCACAAGATCCTGTCCTCCGCCAATAAGGGTGACCCCTTCCAGTTCTTGCGTATGCTGTCCACTTCCCATTGTAATGGTTACCGTATTTCCGTTATATGCAATGCTGTAACCGGGCAGAAGCGTTCCGATGTTGTCGCTTGTGACGGGAGTCGGGTATCCACTGGATTTCTGAATCCAGATAAAAGAGCTATTTGCCGCCAGTGCCGGTGCGCACACGCTCAGCACCATGCACAGCGCCACGAGGGCCGAAAGCAGCCTTTGGGTCAGGGTCGTCTGCTTCATATGGAATTCCTCCTTTTTGCTTACGGGGGGGGGTATGCGTCCACCTTGAAAATACCATATTTCACCTTCTTTTTCAATAAAACCTGCGTGAAACGCCCCAAAACCTGCGTGAAAAACGTTTTGCACCGCTGTGCGCGCCTTTGCCCCCTCTTGCAATTTGTGCGCAAAGGGTGTAAAATACAGTCACAATCAAATACAGGGGAGCTTGTGAAGCAGGCTGAGAGGAAGTACCTAAACTTCGACCCTTTTACCTGATGCGGATAATGCCGCCGTAGGAAGTCAGAATGGATGATTTTTTGCAGGAGGCACCGCGGAAGGTGTCTCCTGTTTTTTGTTGTGTACCTATTACCATTAAGGAGGATGCCTTGTACTTTTCTGCGGAAGTGCCGCAGCGGGCTGAGGGGGAGCGCCCTGAGCTTTGTGACTGTCAGCGATGGGAAGCCGTGTTCCGGCGTGAGAGGAGACCAGAAAGTCTCGACCGCTTCTTATAGTTCCTGCGCCGGGTCTGGCACCGGGTGCGGGCTGTTTGCGGAGGCGCTGTATGGTTTTTGCTGCTTCCGCAGGTTTGGAAAGGAGCCTTGCCTTATGAAAAAACTCTCTGTGAAAAAGCTGGCGCTGGCCGGCATGCTGTGCGCTCTGTGCGTGGTGGGCAGCGTATTCAGCTTCCCCATGTTCGGCAGCAAATGTGCACCCATCCAGCACATGGTCAATGTGACCTGCGCGGTGCTGCTTGGCCCGTGGTGGGGCGTGGGCGTGGCCTTTGTGGCCTCGCTGCTGCGCAATCTGCTGGGTCTGGGCAGCCTGATGGCCTTCCCCGGCAGCATGTTCGGCGCACTGCTGTGCGGCCTTGTGTACCATAAGACCAAAAACATCCTTGCCACCATGGTGGGCGAGGTGTTCGGCACCAGCATTCTGGGCGGCCTGTGCGCTTACCCGGTGGCCATCTTCCTCATGGGCAAGAGCGCCGGCGACATCGCGTTCTATGCCTACATCGTGCCGTTCCTCATCTCCACTGCAGTGGGTTCCATCATTGCGGGCGTGCTGGTGTACAGCCTGCAGCGCTCCGGCGCTCTGCGCTCCATGCAGAACAGTCTTTCCTGACGGAGGGGCACCCGAATGTTCAAAACAGAATTCGAGAACCTGCGCCGCACCTGCCCGCTCATCCATAACATTACCAACTACGTCACCGTGAACGACTGCGCCAACATGGTGCTGGCCTGCGGTGCTTCGCCCATCATGGCCGACGATGCCGCCGAGGTGGAGGACATCACCACCATCTGCGGCGGTCTGAACATCAACATCGGCACCCTGAACAGCCGCACCATCACCAGCATGCTGCTGGCGGGCAAAAAGGCAAACCAGCTGGGCCATCCTGTGGTGCTGGACCCGGTGGGTGCGGGTGCATCCCGTCTGCGCACCGACACGGCTTTCCGCCTGCTCAGGGACGTAAAGTTCACCGTGATCCGCGGCAACATCTCGGAGATCAAAACGCTGGCCTCCGGCGCGGGAACCACCAAGGGCGTGGATGCCGATGTGGCCGATAAAGTTACTGAGGCCAATCTGGATTCTGCCGTGGCCTTTGCCAAGGCCTTTGCAGCCCAGACGGGTGCTGTTATTGCCATTACCGGTGCCATCGACATCGTGGCCGATGCCCACACCGCCTACTGCATCCGCAACGGCAATGCCATGATGAGCAGCATCACCGGTACGGGCTGCCAGCTTTCGGCCCTGACGGCGGCGTTCGTCACCGCCAACCCCGGCCATCCGCTGGAAGCCGCTGCAGCCGCAGTGTGCGCCATGGGCCTTGCGGGCGAGACCGCCCACAAGCGCCTGACCCCGCTGGACGGCAACTCCACCTACCGCAATTATATCATCGATGCCATTTACAATATGACCCCGGATCAGCTGGAAGAAGGAGCAAACTATGAAGTGCGATAAGCAGAACATGCTTCTGTATGCCGTCACCGACCGCGCATGGGTGGGCAAACAGACCCTCTATGAACAGGTGGAGAGCGCCTTGAAGGGCGGTGTCACCTGTGTGCAGCTGCGTGAAAAAGAGCTGGACGACGAAGCTTTTCTGAAAGAGGCTGTGGAGATCCATGCTCTGTGCCAGCGCTACGGCGTGCCGTTCTTTGTGAACGACAATGTGGACATTGCCATCCGCTGCCACGCCGAGGGTGTGCATGTGGGGCAGGAGGATATGGCCGCAGCGCAGGTGCGCGCCCGTGTGGGCGAGGGAATGATGATCGGCGTTTCTGTCCACAGTGTGGAGGAAGCACGGGAAGCCGTCAAGCACGGTGCAGACTGCCTTGGCGTGGGCGCGGCCTTTGCCACCCACACCAAGACCGATGTGGATGTTCTGCCCCACGAGACCCTGAAGGCCATCTGTGATGCGGTGGACATCCCGGTGGTGGCTATTGGCGGCATCCACAAGGAGAACATCCTGCAGCTCAAGGGCACCGGTGTGGATGGCGTGGCCCTTGTGAGCGCCATCTTTGCAGCAGACGACATCGAGACCGAGTGCAAAGAGTTGAAAGCCCTGTCGGAGCAGATCATCTGACCGATCCCGCGGCAAACCGGGGACACCACCTTGGGCCGCGTTATAAAATTCATGGAGAAAACCAACATGAAAAGCGTATTTTGCGCAGGTGCCGGCATCCAGAACGTTCTGTTTTTTCTGAATGACGGCTGCCTTTCCCTACCCTTGTATGACCAGCACCCTGCTGTTCAGAGATAAACTGTCATTTGGAGGAACAGAGCGTATGCAGACTTATACCACTCAGATGGATGCTGCCCGCAAGGGCATCATCACGCCGCAGATGGAGATCGTGGCTAAAAAAGAGTATCGCACCACCGAGGAGATCCGCCAGTGGGTGGCCGAGGGCAAGGTAGCCATTCCGGCCAACAAGCACCACGAGTGTTTGAACCCCGAGGGTGTCGGCTCCATGCTGCGCACCAAGATCAACGTGAACCTTGGTGTCTCCCGCGACTGCAAGGACTACAACGTGGAGATGCAGAAGGTGATGAGCGCCGTCAACATGGGTGCCGAAGCCATTATGGATCTTTCCAGCCACGGCAACACCCAGCCCTTCCGCCAGAAGCTGACCCACGAGTGCCCGGTGATGATCGGCACTGTGCCGGTGTACGATTCGGTCATCCACTACCAGCGCGATCTGGCTGAGCTGACCGCACAGGACTTCATCGATGTGGTGCGCCTGCATGCAGAGGACGGTGTGGACTTTGTCACCCTGCACTGCGGCATCACCCGCAAGACCATCGAGCAGATCCGCAAGCACAAGCGCAAGATGAACATTGTCAGCCGCGGCGGCTCTCTGGTGTTTGCATGGATGAGCATGACCGGCAACGAGAACCCCTTCTACGAGCACTTTGACGAGATCTGCGAGATCTGCGCCGAGCACGATGTGACCATCTCGCTGGGCGATGCCTGCCGTCCCGGCTGTCTGGCTGACGCCACCGATGTGTGCCAGATCGAGGAGCTGGTGCGTCTGGGCGAGTTGACTAAGCGCGCATGGGCACACAACGTGCAGGTGATGGTGGAAGGCCCCGGCCATGTGCCCCTGAATCAGGTGGCTGCAAACATGGAGGTGCAGAAGAGCATCTGCATGGGCGCACCCTTCTATGTGCTGGGACCCCTCGTCACCGATATCGCCCCCGGTTACGATCACATCACCGCTGCCATCGGCGGCGCTGTGGCTGCAGCCAGCGGTGCAGCTTTCCTGTGCTATGTGACCCCCGCCGAGCATCTGGCTCTGCCCAATGTGGACGATGTGAAGCAGGGCATCGTGGCCTCCAAGATCGCTGCCCACGCCGCCGATATCGCCAAGGGCATCCCCCACGCCCGGGACATCGACGATAAGATGGGCGATGCCCGCCGTGTGCTGGACTGGGATGCACAGTTCGCCTGCGCACTGGACCCGGAGACCGCAAAGGCCATCCGCGATGCCCGCCTGCCGGAGGACGACCACAGCGACACCTGCAGCATGTGCGGCAAGTTCTGTGCCGTGCGCAGCATGAACAAGGCGCTGGCCGGTGAGTACATCGACATTCTGTAAAAATCTTCTGTTTTGCGCGCAGCAGCGTGCATCTTCCTCCGCCGCCCGGTATGACCGCCGGGCGGCTTTTGTTGTAATACGGCGAAAAATATGTTACAATAAATCAATTTGTTATGACAGGGGTGTGGGAAATTGGAAATGACCGTTCTGGGGAATCTTGATCCTACTCCGCTTACCGCATTTTTCGGGCAGCTGCAAACGACTGAAGTGATCGTTACGGACGAGCGCATTGCACACATCAAAGAGCGCCATCCGGAGGATCTTCTTCTGTTTGAGCAATATGGACGGGAGGCTGTGCTTTCTCCTGATTTGATCATTCGGGACAGCAAGCATATTGGAACAGTTTTTGCCGTGAAAAAACTGCCGGATACGAACCTGAATGTTGTTGTAAGGCTTGTGCTGGAAACCGATGAAGCGGGATTTAAGAATTCTGTCATGACATTTTACAGGCTCCGCGAACGTAACTTGAAAAAACTTCTGGAGAAGAACCAGCTGCTTTACACGCGGGAATAAATTTGCTATAATATGGGTAGGATAAGGTAGCGTTTGAAGTAGAGAATGTGCTGCTACACGCCCCTTGGGCCAAAAGAAATGCGGGAAAGGGCACACCCGCCAAATGCTACTCGATGGGGAACGGTTCAAATGCCGTTCCCCGTTCCTGTTTTAAGAGGTCCCTTACGGATCTCTTTTTTATTATCGATTATTTCTATCAATTTTTTAGAATTTACAATTCTTCTGTACTGTACTATAATAAAGTCAACAACTTCATTCACCCAAAGTACAGGAGGAATCTGTCTTGCTGGTAAATCTTATCGAATCCGTCTATCGCCTGCTGTGGGGCGACCTGTTCACCATCCCGCTGGGCGGCGGCATCGGCATTTCCTTCATGGTGGTGCTGCTGTTCACGGCGGGCATCTGGTTCACCTGCCGCACCCGTCTTTTGCCGGTGCGGCTGTTCCGGGATATGATCGCCGCCGTGTGCGAGAAAAAGCAGGGCAGGGACGGCCTTTCCTCCTTCCAGACGCTGGTCATTTCCACCGCCACCCGCGTGGGCATGGGCAATCTGGTGGGCGTGGTGGCTGCTGTTTCTGCAGGCGGTGCCGGTGCGGTGTTCTGGATGTGGGTCACTGCCATTCTGGGTGCGTCCACCTCCTTTATCGAATCCACCCTTGCCCAGAAATACCGCCAGCCCGACCCGCTGTACGGCGGCTGGCGCGGCGGCCCGGCCTACTATCTGCATGTGCTGGCGGAGCGCAGGCGCGGCAAAAAGCTCAAATGCTCTGTGGTAGCGGCGCTGTTTGCGGTGTCTGGCCTCATCTGCTGGTGCGGCATCAGTCAGGTGATCTCCAACTCGGTCAGTTCTGCGTTTGAAAATGCGTTCCATATTCCGCCGCTTACTACCACACTGGTGCTCACGGCCATTGCGGCGGTGATCGTGCTGCGCAAGAATGCCACCGTGAAAAGTCTGGACGTGATGGTGCCCATCATGGCGGTGTGCTATTTTGTCATCACCGTGGGCATCGTGCTGTTCAACCTGCCCAAGCTCCCGGCGGTGTTCGGGCGCATCTTTACGGAAGCGTTCGGTCTGCGGCAGGCCGTGGCTGGCGGCTTTGGTGCGGTGCTGATGAACGGTGTCAAGCGCGGCCTGTTCTCCAACGAAGCGGGCAGCGGTTCGGCACCCTGTGCAGCTGCCGCCGCAGAGTGCGACGACCCGGTCAAGATGGGCTTTGTGCAGGCACTGGGCGTGCTGATCGATACGGTGGTGATCTGCAGCTGCACGGCCTTTTTGATGCTGCTGGTGCCGCAGGAGATCACAGAAGGACTTGCGGGCATGGACCTTTTGCAGACTGCCCTGCAGTACCATCTGGGCGGCTTTGGTGTCGTGTTCATTGCGGCCACGCTGGCGCTGTTCAGCTTTTCCACCTTTCTGGGCGTTTTGTACTATGCCCGCAGCAATGTGGCCTATCTGTGCGGCGACAACTGGTGGAGCCAGACCGTGTATAAGCTAATCGCGCTGGTCATGCTGGTGATCGGCGGAATGCAGGCCTACACGGTGGTGTGGGATCTGGGCGACGTGGGCATCGGCCTGATGACTATTTTCAACATGATAGCCTTGGTGCCCATGGCAAAGGAAGCGCTTGCCGCCCTGAACGACTACGAAAAACGCAAAAAACTGCAGTAAATAGCAAAGGCCCGGCTCCCTGTAACATGGGGACCGGGCCTTTCAGATTGTTTTATTGCAGATCAGATTTGTTTAAAAGCAGTCCGGCTGCCAGTCCCACCGCTGCGGGCAGCACCCAGCCAAAGCCTATGCTGCCCAGCGGCAGAGCGTTGGCGGCGGCAGATACTGCCCCCAGCGGCAGCGCAGCGGCGATGCTCTGCAGGGCGGTCAGGCCCATGCACAGCGGATACACCGCCCGGTGCTTTTCAAGGCCCGGCATAAAGGAAAGCAGGATCAGCACGATGGCTGCGGGATAAATGGCGTTCAGCACCGGAGTGGACAGCCGGATGATGGCAGCAAGGCCGAGGTTCGATACCAGCATACTGGCCACAGCAAAAAAAGCTGCGATGGCAGGGTAGGGGATGCGGGGCAGCAACTGATGAAAATACTGACCCACGCAGGCGATCAGGCCCACGCAGGTGTTAAAGCATGCAATCACAAAAATGGCTGCGACCAGCACAAGGCCCGCCCGGCCGAACAGCGTTTGCGCCAGAGCGGCAAGCACCTCGGCACCGGTGGCAAGGCCCGGATACACCGTGCCGGTCTCGGCCCCGGCGTGGCCCAGCATGGCGTAGACCACCAGCAGCAGCCCGCCTGCAATAAAACCGGCCCGGATGGTGCCGCCCTCCACGGCACGGCTTTCTGTGACACCCCGGGCGCGGATGTTCAGGGCAATGACCGCGCCAAAATTCAGCCCGGCCAGCGTGTCCATGGTCTGGTAGCCGTACAGGATGCCCTGCACAGCGGGCAGGGCTGCGTACTCTGCGCTGGGTGTGCCGTAGTGTGCCGCCAGCGGATGGATGAGACACCCGGCAAACAGCACCACGATGAGCACGATCAGGCAGGGGCAGAGGATGCGGCCCAGCCAGTCGGTAAGCTTTTCCGGCCGCAGCGCCACCAGAAAGGCCGCTGCAAAAAACAGCACCGAGTAGGCCAGCTGCAGCCCGGTACCGCCGCCTATCAGCGGCACCAGCATCTGGAAGGAGGTACTGGCGGTGCGGGGGATGGCAAGGCAGGGCCCGATGGAAAGATACACCAGAATGGTGAACACCATGGCGAACACCGGATGCACCCGGCCGGCAAGCTTATCCAGACCGCCCGCCCGGGCCACAGCCACCACGCCCGCAATGGGCAGGCCGACGGCGCTGACGGCAAGGCCCGCAAAGGCAGGCCAGAGGCTGGTACCGGCCTGTGCGCCCAGATGCGGCGGGAAGATTAGGTTCCCGGCTCCGAAAAACATGGAAAATAGCGTAAAACTGACCAAAAGCAGGCTTTTGCCGGAGAGCTTCTGCATAGGACAGACACCTCATTTCTTTCCTGCATCAAAGATGACAGAGATTTATACAGTTCAGTTTATCGTTTTATTGATTTCATGTCAAGAAAGAAAAACATGAAGAAAAGTAATGGCAGGCATGATAAGCTCTTATGCATCATGATGCACGGGTCATTGGCGTTTGGAAAAAGATGTGGTATGATACTTATACAATCCGCAGAGCGGAGGCCATTTCAGACCGTCAGGAGCAGGAAAGAACCATGAACCAACATAAACAATTTTTTCAGCGGCTGGGCGCTGCGGCCTTCTGGCTGGCGGTGTGGCAGTGCGCCGCCATGGCGGTGGGACAGGAGGTGTTCCTTGTTTCGCCGGTGCAGGCGGTGCGCACTCTTTTGCAGCTTTTGCCGCAGGCAGAGTTCTGGCAGCGGGTGGGTTTCAGCTCCGGGCGCATTCTGCTGGGTTTTGGGCTGGGCGTGGCCGTAAGCATCGTGCTGGCTGTGGCCGCACAGGCGTGGCACACGGCAGATGTGCTGCTTGCTCCGGTGCTGCAGCTGGTCAAAGCCACGCCGGTGGCAAGCTTTATCATTCTGGCGCTGGTGTGGGTGCGGGGGGCATCGCTTTCGGTGCTCATCAGCTTTTTAATGGTGCTGCCCGTGCTGTACGGTGCGGTGCGCACCGGCATCCAGAGCGCAGACCCACAGCTGTTGGAGATGACGAAGGTGTTTCGCCTTCCGCTGGGCCGACGGCTGCGGGCGGTGTGGCTGCCTGCGGTGCTGCCGGCCTTCCGGCAGGGATGCAGCGTGGCCCTTGGTATCTGCTGGAAGAGCGGCGTTGCCGCTGAGGTGATCGGCCTGCCCAATGGCAGCATCGGCGATGCACTCTACCGGGCCAAGATCACCCTTTCCACCGGGGAGCTGTTCGCATGGACGTTTGTGATCATCCTGCTCAGCGCCGGGTTTGAAAAGCTGTTCCTGCTGCTTCTGGACTGCGTGACCCGCGCCGTGACCGGGGAGGTGCCGCAATGCTGACCATCGAGCATCTGACAAAACAGTTCGGGAAGAAAACGCTGTTCCGGGATCTCTGCCTCACGGTGGAAGGCCCGGCGGTGCTGTGGGCACCCAGCGGCTGGGGCAAGACCACATTGCTGCGCATCCTCATGGGGCTGGAAGAACCCACTTCTGGCATAGTACAGGGCGTTGGCCGAGTGGCAGCAGTGTTTCAGGAAGACCGGCTCTGCCCGCAGCTGACAGCTGTGCAGAACGTGATGCTGGTATTGCCCGGCAGTGCAGAACAATACAAGGAGCAAATCATAAAAGATTTTCAACAGCTTGGCATGGATACTGCCGCACTGGCCCTGCCTGCAGCACGGCTTTCCGGCGGACAGAAGCGCCGCACGGCTCTGCTGCGGGCTTTGTGGGCCGCCAGCGATACGCTGCTGTTAGACGAACCCTTTACCGGCATGGACCCGGACACCCTTGCCGCTGCTGCGGCGCTGCTGCGGGAGCGCTGCGGAGAAAAGCCTGTCTTGCTGGCTACCCACGACCGCGAAGCCATCCGCCTTCTGGGCTGGCCGGTGGTTGAGCTGGAAAATGCCTGAGCCTGCATCGATCCTATAGAATGAAAAATCGGAAAGACCAGAACGGCCTTTCCGATTTTTTGCTACTTGGAATATTTTATTGAAAAATACGCAGGGGATACGGTAAACTGCATCAGTTCAGCAGCTTTGCCGGGTCAAGGTACTGCTCACCCTGCAGTACTTCCAGATGGATATGCGTCTCCTCAGCGCATTCGTTGGGAATGCTGCCTGCACGGCCAAGTACCTGACCCACACTCACTTCATCGCCGGTCTGCACCGTGGGGTCGGCAGTGCCGCACACCCGCCACAGGTGCCCGGCGCTGTCCTCGATGCACACCACACTGCCCCAGCGGCTATCGGTGTCCACGGCGGTCACCTTACCGGCGGCGGGAGCACACACCTGTGCATCCTGCGCACAGGCGTAGTCCACACCGTTGTGGGTGCGCCAGTCGCCAAGGGTGCTGCTGTACACCAGCTCATCGCCGCTGTAGGCGTTCAAGACCCTGCCCGAGACGGGCTGCGTGGAGGCAGGCGCAGCTGAACTGCTGGCAGGCGAGGATGCGCCCTGCAGTGCGGAGGGTTCGTGCACCAAACCAGAGCCAGACTGCGCCCCAGAAGAGGACGCAGAGGATGCGGGCTTGGGTACATTTGCCGCAGATTCTGCGGCGTCGGTCACGGGCTGCTGCCATACATCGTCCTCCTGTGGGTCAAGGGTGAGCTGCGGCTCCGGTGCAGGTTCTTCCTGCGGGGTCGTCAGGTCGTCGTAGCTCTTTTTCAGTTCATCCCGCACGGTGCGCACTGCCCACACGCCCGCCGCTGCGGCTGCGACGAGACAGGCCAGCAGTGCCAGTGTAAAGCCCCTGCTGCGCAAAAACTTTTTGATCTGCTCCATTGTCGTTACTCCCATCTGCTGCATTGTGTACGCATTGCTTCTGGGCTTAGTGTGGGACAGCAGGGCAGGTTTTATGCATTCTTTTATTTAAATGCCCTCCGCGTTGCTCTGGGCATATTTAGAGGAAATGATATTTTGTAATAGAGCAGCCCAGCCAGACCTGCGGGTCTGGCTGGGCTGCACTTTCACGGGAAGGGCCGCAGCCGGAAAATGCATCTTCCCTCTGTGGCCTTCTGTGTTGATACCCAGAGCGAAGCGGAGGATATTCTAAATGATATTACCAAATAAAAAGGCCCTCCCTTTTCGGGAGAGCCTTTGCGGATCAAAAATCAGTTGCGGCGGCGGCTGTTCATGCCCAGCAGGCGCACAACATACAGGAAGATGTTGATGAAGTCCAGATACAACGTCAGTGCGCCGTAGATAGAAGCCTTCTCGGCCAGCTCACCGTCATAGGCGTAGTAGGAGAACATCTGGCTCAGCTTCTGGGTGTCGTAGGCGGTCAGCAGCATGAACACCACCAGACCGACAGCGCTGTACAGCACCGTGGTGAGGAAACTCATGCCGAACAGCATGCCCACAAAGCCGGTGATGATGAGCGCGAACAGGCCCATCATCAGCTTGGGACCCCAGCCGGACAGATCCTTGTGGGTAGTAGTGCCGTAGACCGCCATCAGGCCGAAGTACAGCGAGGTGGCAAGGAAGGCCAGCACCAGAGTGCCCAGATCAAATACCAAGAAGTAGTAGCTCAGCACCATGCCGTTGAGCAGTGCATAGGCAAAGAAGGTGGCTCTTGCGCCGCCCACCGACATGTTCTGCACGCGGGAGCTGAGCACATACACCAACACCAGCTCTGCGATGGTGAACACCAGATACAGCGAGTTGACAAGGTACAGCAGCGGGGTAGCGGCTGTAACGAACGCCGCGGCAAAGGTGATGAGCAGGCCTACCGCCATCCAGCGATAGGTGCGGTTCATATAGTCAGCCGAGGTCATGGCAGGCTCCGTGTAGCCTCGATTGTAACCATTGTAGTTGTAATCCATATGGGACTCCTCCAGTCTCTTTCTGCCGGAACACTTTTTCCTTGCTCCGGTCTACGGAATATAGTATACTGCATAGAAATGAACGTTTCATGAAAAAGGCTGTGATATTGTATGTCTCTTGGGCTTTATTTACACATACCCTACTGTTTTTCCAAATGCAGATACTGCGATTTCTATTCCCATCCCGGTGAGCGCGGCGTACCGGAAGCTTATGTGAATGCTCTTTTGCGGGAGCTTTCCCGCTTTGCGCCGGAAGCACCTCTGCAGCCGGACACCCTTTATTTTGGCGGCGGCACGCCCAGCCTGCTGCGCCCGGAGCAGGCAAAACGGCTGATCGATGCGGCCCGGCCGATGCCGGGGGCCGAGATCACACTGGAAGCAAACCCGGAGACGGTGACGGAAGAAAGTCTTGCAGGCTTCCGGGAGGCGGGAGTGAACCGTATCTCCTTCGGGGTGCAGTCTGCCCGGGATACCCAGCTGCGCACACTGGGCAGGCCGCACACGGCAAAGCAGGCGCGGGCTGCATTTGCCGCCGCGCGGCGCGCAGGCTTTGCGAACATCAGCGGCGACATCATGCTGGCACTGCCGCACTACACCGAAGCCGAGTTTGACGAAACGCTGGAACTGATAGAGGACGGCGGAGCCACCCACATTTCCGCGTATCTGCTGAAGATCGAGCCGGATTCGGCCTTTGGAAAGCACCCGCCCGAGGGTCTGCCCACCGGCGATGAAGCCGCCGATTTTTACCTTTATGCAGTGGAACAGCTGGAACACCACGGCTACAAACAGTACGAGATCTCCAACTTTGCAAAGCCCGGCTATGAGGGCAGACACAACCTCATTTACTGGGACTGCGGCGACTATCTGGGCCTTGGCCCGGCGGCGCACTCCTGCATGGGCGGCAGACGGTTCTACTACCCGCCGGACACCGCCGCTTTCCTGAACGATGCCGCCGCCCCGGTGATGGACGGCAGCTGCGGCGCAGAGGACTACCTTATTTTACAGCTGCGTCTGCGCAAAGGCCTTTCGCTGGATGCGTACAAAAAACTTTACGGGAAAGAATTTTCCACCGCACAGCTGGCCTTTGTGCAAAACTGCGTCCGGGCGGGCTATGCAAGCTTTGATGGCCGCACCCTTGCCCTGACCCCGGCGGGCCTCATCGTGCAGAACAGCATCCTTGCCCAGCTGTTGTAATTGGCAGAAATACGGCAACACATTGCTTTTGAGTGTCGATTCTGGTATGATATACTCGTATTATTAGGCGATGGGAGAGAAAACGGATGGCGAAAGTATTGATCGTCGGCGCAGGCGCGGCAGGACTGATGGCGGCGGGTGCCGCCGTGCGTCAGGGGCATCAGGTGACGGTGCTGGAACACATGGACAAGCCCGGCCAGAAGATCCTTGTCACCGGCAAGGGCCGCTGCAATGTGACCAACGACTGCCCGGCAGAGGAATTTCTGCGCCATGTGCGCACGAACCCGCGCTTTCTGTATTCGTCGCTGGGGGCCTTTCCACCGGCAAAGACCATGGAACTGTTCGAGGGCCTTGGCGTGGAGCTGAAGGTGGAGCGCGGCCGCCGGGTGTTTCCGGTGTCGGACAAGGCCGAAGAGATCCGGCAGGCTCTTTTGCGCTATGCGCAGGACGCCGACATCGTCCATGACGGCGCAAAAAAGCTGCTGCTGGAAGAGGTAACACCGGAGCCGGAAGCAGCTCCCGCCGCACCGGAAAACCCGCGCCACCCCAAAAAGAAAAAGGCAGGCCCGGCACTGCGGTGCATCGGTGTGCGGGGCACCTCCGGCCGGGAGTACCGGGCGGATGCCGTGCTGGTGGCCACCGGCGGCGTGAGCTACCCCACCACCGGCTCTACCGGCGACGGCTACAAACTGGCCCAGCAGGCCGGGCACACCCTCATCGAGCCGGTGCCCAGTCTGGTCAGTCTTGTGAGCCATGACGCGGACTGCAAAAAGATGATGGGCTTGGCGCTGAAAAACGTCACCCTGACCCTGTTCGAGGACAGCAAGGCCATTTTTGACGAGCAGGGCGAAATGCTGTTCACCCATTTTGGCATCAGCGGCCCGCTGACTTTGAGCGCATCCAGCCATCTGGGCGACATGAAAAAACACAAGTATCATGCGGAGATCGACCTCAAGCCAGCCCTCAGCGAGGAGCAGCTTTACGACCGCATCACGCGGGATTTTGCCCTGCTGGCAAACCATGCGGCGCAGGGCGCGCTGGTAAAGCTTTTGCCGTCCAGTATGCAGCCGGTGATGGTGGCGCGCTGGGGCATCGATCCGGCTACCAAGGCAAACCAAATCACCCGGGAGCAGAAGAGGGAGCTGGTGCAGCTGATGAAGCACTGGCGGGTGTCCATTGATGCTCGGGGCGATCTGGCCCACGCGGTGATCACCAGCGGCGGTGTGTCCGTGCGGGAGGTGGACCCCAAAACTATGCAGAGCAAAAAGGCGCTGGGCCTTTACTTTGCAGGCGAAGTGCTGGATGTGGATGCCTATACCGGTGGCTACAATCTGCAGATCGCCTTCTGCACCGCACAGGCATTTGCAAATAATCTGTAATTACAGATAAAACAATTTTAAATGCCCTCCGCGCTGCTCTGGGCATATTTATTGGAATAGATTTTTTTGATTTGTATTTTGAAAACGACTGCGGTCGTTTTCAAAATACGTTTTCACAAAAAGAGTTGCTGCCGGGATAGTCTCACAGACCGCTGCGCAACTGTTCCTGAAGGGAACGAGCAGCAGATTCAGTTGGCCGTTGCGGCCCCACTTGTGAAAAATCAAATCTGGAAAATCCGCAGATTTTCCAGATTTGTAAATATTTAAAATATTTTTCCGCTTAAAAAGGAGAAGATATAAAATGGTATCTGTTGCGATCGACGGGCCTGCAGGTGCAGGCAAATCTACGCTGGCACGCCGTCTGGCGGCTGAAATGGGCTATATTTATGTGGATACCGGTGCCATGTACCGCGCCATCGGCCTGTATGCCCTGCGCGCAGGCAAGGACCCCAAGGACAACGCAGCGGTCAACGCGCTGCTTCCTCAGATCGAGCTGCGGCTGGCCTCCATTGAGGGCGAGCAGCACATTTATTTAAAGGAAGAGGATGTGAGCACCGCCATCCGCACCGAGGCCGCAGGTATGGCTGCCTCTGCCGTGGGCGCAAACCCGGCTGTGCGCGCCTTTCTGCTGGAACTGCAGCGGGATATGGCCAAAAAGCAGGACGTGCTGATGGACGGCCGCGACATCGGCACGGTGGTGCTGCCGGATGCCACGGTGAAGATCTTCCTCACCGCCACGCCGGAAGCCCGCGCCACACGCAGGTGGAAAGAGTATCAGGCCAAGGGCATCGATACTCCCTATGAAGAGGTTCTGGCCGACGTGAAGCAGCGGGACTATCAGGACACCCACCGTGCCGCTGCACCCCTGAAGCGGGCGGACGATGCCGTGCTGCTGGATACTTCGGAGCTGGATTTTGAACAGAGCCTTGCTGCAATGAAGAAGATCATTGCGGAGAAAGTGAATAAAACGATAAAATGATATTATATTACATCTTAGTGCCCTTTGCGTGGCTTTTGTGGCATATCGGCTTCCGCATCCATGTAGAGGGCCGCGAAAACCTGAAAAAGGTGCAGACAAAGGGCTGCATCCTTGCGCCCACCCATGTCTCCGCCATCGACCCGGTGTTCATCGTGGTCACCCGGTGGGGCAGGCGGATGGTCGTGTTCGCCAAGAAGGAACTGTTCGAGATCAACGCCCTGCTCACATGGTTCTTCCGCTGCTGCGGCGCGGTGTGCGTGCGCGGCACAAAGGATGAAATGGCTGCCATTGAGCAGACCGTAGAAAAGTGCAGAAACGGCGAAACACTGCTCATCTTCCCGGAGGGCACCCGCGAAAAGGACGGGAAGCTTCTGCCGCCCAAGAGTGGACTGTTCGTCATTGCGGCGGGGGCCGGGGTGGACGTAGTGCCCTGCCGCATCCTGTACGATACGCCGGATGGAAAAATGCACCTGTTCTGCAAAGTACGGGTGATCTACGGCGAGCCGATGCCTGCAGAGCAGTTTGCTATGGAGAGCCGCCGCGACACCAAAAAGCTGCGTGCCAACAAGCAGGCCCTGCTGGATGCGTGGGAAAAGATGGGGGCGTAAAAGATGGAGATCCGAGTTGCCAAAACGGCGGGGTTCTGCTTTGGTGTCAAGCGGGCGGTGGACCTGACCTATGGCCTGCTGAACGAAGGCTGCAAGGTGGCCACCCTCGGCCCGCTGATCCATAACCCGCAGGCTGTGGAGGATATGCAGAAAAAGGGTGCCCTTGTGGCGGATGCCATCGCCGATGTGCCCGCCGGGTACGAGGCGGTCATCCGCAGCCACGGTGTGCCGCGTACTGTGTACGACGAGCTGGATGCGCGCGGCATCACTTACCATGATGCCACCTGCCCCTTCGTGCAGAAGATCCAGCGCATTGCCGCCGAGGCCGAAAAGGCGGGGGCGGTGCTGCTGGTGGCAGGCGACAAGACCCATCCGGAGGTGCAGGGGATCGTGGGCCACACCCGCGGAGAGGTGTTCGTTTTTGCCGATCTGGCCGAGTTGAAGGCATGGAAAGGCCCCTCTGACCCGCAAAAACCCCTGTTTGCAGTTGCACAGACCACATTTCAGGTTACAAAATGGCAAGAAAGTTCGGAGTTTCTCAAAAAAGCCTATACAAACGCCCGAA
>OWKD01000104.1_pt1 | contig 37343 bp, 36 predicted proteins | sample 1732981 | NCBI WGS metagenome assembly OWKD01 (sample SAMN05065776, study PRJEB22554) | human gut metagenome | biome: ENVO:2100002; feature: ENVO:00000062; material: ENVO:00002003 | host: Homo sapiens | place: USA
GTATTTTTTATTATCAGGAAAATTGACATTGCCATTATCTAAGTAAGTGAAATTCCAGTTTGCCGTACTCCTTCCCGGCATAGTCTGCGGCCGCCACATTCCAACAGACAAAACGAGAGGCAGACGCCCCACACAGGAGCGTCTGCCTCTCGTTTTGTTCCGGGCTGTTGCAGAGCAGCCCAATTTGGAAACCCAGTGATAAAAGGAGAACGGGGGAAATCGTTTAAAGGCTGATGTCCTTGCCGCCGTTGAGTTTGCTGAAGGCCAGCAGGGAGATGACGGTCAGGATGGTCATGATGGTGGACAATGCGGCTGCGGTGCCGTAGTTGCCGCGGATGACCTCGGTGTAGATGGCCACCGTCAGGGTCTTGGTCTTGCCGGTATACAGGATGATGGCGGTGGACAGCTCACTGATCATCGTGACCCAGCTCAGGATGGCACCGGAGATGATACCGGAGGCCATCATGGGCACCGTGATGCGGAAGAATGCCTTCATCTTCGAAGCACCCAGCGAGATGGCGGCTTCCTCGATGCTCATGGGGATCTGCTGCAGAATGGCCACCGACGAGCGGATGGTATAGGGCAGACGCCGGATGATGAGGGCCACCACCATGATGAGCATGGTGCCGCTGATGAGGAGCGGGGGCTTATTGAAGCCGATGAGCAGCGCAATGCCAAGGACTGTGCCGGGCACAATGTAGGGGATCATCGAGAGGATGTCCACCACGTTGGTCAGGGCATTGCGGCGGCGCACCACCAGATAGGCGATGAGGACAGCCAGCAGCACGATGACGACCAACGCCAGCAGGGGGATGATGATGGTGTTCTGGATGCTGCGGCCCAGCTTGCCGATGGCGGTCTGATAGCTCTGCAGCGAGTAGCCGTCCACGAAGATCTTGCCCTGCGTGTTCTTGAACGAGGTGTAGATGACGTAGGCCTGCGGCAGAATGGCGACGCCCACCACGAGGTAGACCGCCAGATGCACCAGAGCGTTGATGCCCTTGCGGGCCTCGCGCTCCTCCACGGGGTGCATACTGTTCAGCGCGAAGGCGTTCTTGTTGGAAACATACTTCTGGACGAGGAAGACCAGCGTGGTGATGACGATGGCGATGACGGCGATGGCGGCTGCAAAGCCGTCGCTGCCGCCGACCTCGTTGATGAACTCAGTGTAGAGGACGACGGGGAAGGTGCGGTAGCCCTCGCCGATGAGCATCGGGGTGCCGAAGTCTGCAAAGGAGCGCATGAACACCAGCAGAGCTGCGGCCAGCAGGGTGGGCATGATAAGGGGCACGACCACCTTGAAGAAGCAGGCAATGCCCGAGCAGCCGAGGTTCTCAGCCGCCTCGATGAGGGAGTTGTCGATGTTCTTCAGCGCGCCCTTGGCGTAGAGGAACACCAGCGGGAACAGCTGGAGCGTCATGACCAGCACGATGCCGCCGAAGCCGTAGATTTCCGGGATGGCGATGCCGAAGTTCTTTAAGAAGGTGGTGATGACGCCGCTGCGGCCCAGCAGCAGGATCCACGAGTAGGCACCGATGAAGGGGGCCGACATGGATGCCACCACGATGAGGATGTTCAGCACGCTCTTGCCCTTGATCTTAAAGATCGTGAACAGGTAGGCCAGCGGGGTGCCGATGGCGATGGAGAGCACCGTCGCCGTGATGGACACCTTGAAGCTGTTGATGAGGGTATCGAAATAGTAGCTCTTGGAGAAGAACTTGGTGAAATAAGCCAGCGTGAAGCCGCCGGTGTCGGGGTCCATCACAGACTGCCGGATGAGGTACGCCATCGGGTAAAGCAGGAACAGCGCGTAGAGGGCGATCGTTACCAGCGTGATGGCACCCCAGACATCAAGACGGAACTTATTATTGTTTTTCATAAGCGTCGCTCCTGATGAGATTGGTATCGCCGTCCTTGGTAAAGACGTTGATCTTCTCTTTCTTGACCTTCAGCAGCACCTTCTCGCCCTTCTTGAGGCCCTCGCCGATGGAGGACTCCTCCACGATCTCCACCGAGTCACCCTGATCGGTGTCGATGGTGTAGTGGGTGTTGAGGCCGAGGTAGGTGCACTCCTGCACGGTGCCGTGGATGCCCTCGGTGCCATCCTTGCAGATGATGAACTCCTCCGGGCGGATGGAGCAGCGCACCTCCTGCTCTGCGGCCTTGTCCAGAGCGTCGATGTGCTCATGGTAGCCGTCCGCAAAGGTGATGACGCCGCCCTTGACGTGGGCGTTCGCGATGTTGGTGCGTCCGATGAAGGTGGCCACGAAGACATTCTTCGGGCGCTGGTAGATGTCGCGGGGCGTGCCGACGTGCTGGATGACGCCATCCTTCATGACGGCGATGCGGTCACTGATGGCCATTGCCTCTTCCTGATCGTGGGTGACATACACGGTGGTGATGCCCACGCTCTTCTGGGTGTGGCGGATGACGCTGCGCATCTCGACACGGAGCTTTGCGTCCAGATTGGACAGCGGCTCGTCCATCAGCAGCACATCCGGCGAGATGACCAGCGCGCGGGCCAGTGCGATGCGCTGCTGCTGGCCGCCGGACAGCTGATTGGGCATACGGTCGGCATACTGCATGATCTGCATCAGGTTCAGGAACTCGTCGGTCCGCTTCTTGATCTCGGCCTTGTCCACCTTGCGGTTCTTCAGGCCGAAGGCCACATTGTCCCGGACAGAGAGGTTCGGGAAGATGGCGTAGTTCTGGAACACCATGCCGATGTTGCGCTTGCTGGGGTCCATATCGTTGATCCGCTTCTCATTGAAGAAGATGTCGCCGCCCTCGATGGAGTTGAAGCCTGCGATCATACGGAGAAGGGTGGTCTTGCCGCAGCCGGAGGGGCCGAGCAGGGTGAACAGCTCCCCATCTCCGATCTCCAGATTCAGATCCGGGATGACCGTATTATTCCCGTAGCGCTTTACTGCGTCTTTAACTGATATTCTGCTCATACTAGCCTCCTGCTGCCCTTCGAATTACTTGCTCTGCAGATCGGTGAAAATCTCAGTGTACTTGTCCACCAGCTCTGCCTTGTGGGCGCTGACGTAGGGGATGTCCTCTTCGATGACATTGATGTCTGCCATCGGGGTCATAGCATCGTTGGTGGCGGCGTCTTTCATGACGGGGCGGTTGGTCAGGGTGCTGCCCCAGATGTTCTGCACTTCCTCGCTCAGGATGAAATCGATGAACAGCTTGGCGTTGTCCATGTTCTTTGCGCCCTTGATGATGGTGGCGGAAGCAGGCAGGAAGACGGTGCCCTCCTTCATGTAGACGAGCTTGACGGGTGCGCCGTCCAGAACCAGCTGTGCGCAGGGATCCTCATAGGACAGGCCCACCACATACTCGCCGTCGGCGACTCCCTTGTAGACGGCGCTGGAGCTTTCGCAGATCTTGCCGTCCACGTTCTCGAACAGGTCGTGGACGTACTGCCATGCCTTATCGTCCTCGTAGCCGCCCATCGCCAGCAGCATATTGGTCAGGTGTGCAAAGGCAGAAGAGGAGTTGGCCGGGTCGGCGGTGGCGATCTTACCCTTCAGGGCGGGGTTCAGCAGGTCTTCGTAGCCCTCGATCTTGATGTCGCCGATGAGGTCGGTGTTGACGATGAGGACGCTGCCGTCCAGCACGTTGCCGGTGATGAAGCCGCACTTATTCTTGTAGGCATCGATGACGTTGCCGTCGTTGGCCGAGACATACGGCTCCCACAGATCCTCGTTGGTGTACATCAGCGACCAGGAGCCGCCGAACAGGACGTCGGCGTAGGGGTCATTCTTCTCGGACTGGATGCGCTTGACCAGCTCGCCGGTGCCGGCCTGGATCAGCTCGACATTGACGCCGTACTTTTCCTCGAACAGGGGGATGGTGGCGTTCAGCAGGCCTTCCGAGTTGGGCGAATAGATGACGAGGTCGCCGCCGCCCTGTGCAGCAGTACCAGAAGCGGCAGTGGAAGCAGCGGTAGAACCGGCAGAAGAGGTGCTGGCGGAGGAGCCGCCGCAAGCGCTCAGAGCAGCAGAAGCTGCGATAACACCGGTAGCCATCAGGAACGAACGACGAGAAATCTTTTTCATAGTAAAAACCTCCATTTTTTACCTGAAACCTTTCGATAGTCCCATTTTAATGCTTTCCGCACAAAAATAATACTCAATTTGCAGAACAAATAGAAAAAATACCGAACAGGGGCTGTTCGGTATTTTTTCATTTTCTCTTATTTCAGGGTGCTCTGGTACTCCCGCACCGAGCAGCCCATGTATTTTTTGAAGACGTGGTTGAAGTACTTGTACTCGCCGATGCCGCACTCCCATCCGATCTGCGAGATGGGCAGCTCCCCTTTCCGGATGAGTTCAAGAGCGTTCTGGATGCGGCAGCGGTTGAGGTAGTCGATGACCGTCGTGCCAAGCTCTTTCTGGAACTTCTGGTTGATGTACCGCTCCGAGTAGTGGAACTGCTCCTGCAGGTCGGCAAGCGTTATCTTGCTCTGGTAATTCTCCTTCAGATAGGCCACGATGTGCAGCACCAGCGGGTCGGTGACTTTTTCCTCGCTCAGGGGCGGCAGGGCGGTCCGGCTGCGGACAGCCTCCGCCTCATCCTCCCGCTTCTGGAGATACTGGCTGTCCCCCGCGAGGCGGACGGCCTTTTCCAGCGCAGCGCCCATCTCGTCCATGTCGAGGGGCTTGAGCACATAGTCCGACACACCGTTCCGGATGGCCTGCTGGGCATACTCGAACTCCGAGTAGCCCGTCAGGATGATGGCGATGTACTTGTACTCCTCCCGGGTGTCGGCGATCATCTCGAGGCCGCTCTTTACCGGCATGGTGATGTCGGTGATGACGATGTCGGGCCGCAGCTCTGCGATCTTTTCTTCGCCCACTGCCCCGTTCTCGGCCTCTGCCACGACGCTGCACCCATAATTCCTCCCACGGCACCGAATAGCGGATGCCCTTGCGGATGATCTCTTCGTCTTCTACCAGCAGAACGCGATACATGGTCTACCTCCCTCCCCGCCGGAGCTTGAGCTTCACCGTAAAGCCCTCGCCCTCGGCGCTGTCAATGGTCTACCTCCCTCCCCGCCGGAGCTTGAGCTTCACCGTAAAGCCCTCGCCCTCGGCGCTGTCAATGGTCAGGCCGCTGTCGCCGCCGTAGCCCAGCCAGATGCGGCGGTTGATGTTTTGCAGGCCGTTGTGTTCAATGTTCACTTCCTCTGCGCGCAGGATGCCCCGCAGCTGCTCCAGCGTCGCTGCGTCCACCCCGCCGCCGTTGTCTTCTACCGTGAAATAGAGCGCGTCTTCCTCCAGCCAGCCCCGCGTCCTGACGTGGATGCGGGGCTTCTTCTGGAAGCCGTATTTGATGCTGTTCTCCAGCAGGGGCTGCAAGAGCAGCTTCGGGATGATGAACTCCATGCAGGCGTCGTCGATGTCCATCTCGTAGGAGAAGTTCGCGCCGAAGCGGGTGGACTGGATGACGAGATAGTCCTGCAGATACTTCAGGTCCTCCCGGACGGTGACGTTATGCTTGGTGTTGTTGATGCTGTAGCGCAGGATGCCGATGAACCGCCCGATGAGCTGCTGGGCGCGCTGGGGGTCTGCCGGGATGAGATAACGGATGTTGTCCAGTGTGTTATAGATAAAGTGGGGGTTGATCTGGGCCTGCAGGTTCTGCATCTCCATCCGGCTGTTCACCTCGACGAGATCCATGTTCCGCTGGCTCAGCTCCTGAATGCTGCGCACCATCTTGTTGACCTGATGGGCGATCTCTTCGATCTCGTCACCGGTGTCGATCTCAATGATATGGTCGGGGTCTTCCTTCCGGATGACCCGGATCTCCTGCACGAGGGTGTCCACCGACTTCACCATCTGCTTGGTCATGACGTGCATGATGCGGACGAACATCGCCGACCAGCTCAGGCCCAGCATCAAGATCAGGAACAGCCCCACCAGAAGATAATCGTAGTTCGGGGGCGAGTAGATGAAGGAATAGGCCAGCACCGTGCCGTTTTCCAGTGAGCGGCTGCTGCGCAGATAGCGACTCCCATCCACCTTCACATACCGCGCCGCGTCGGCGGGACGGTACTTGTTGGCGTTCTTCTGGGAGAGAAAGGAGGCGTTCGAGCAGGCGATGACATCGCCGTTGGGCTTGGTTAGGATGGCGTCGTACTGGTACCGGCTGAACAGCTTCGTCCAGTCGTTCTCGTTCAGATAGACCGCCGCCGCACCCTGATATTCGCCGTCCCGGTAGAGGGGGTGTATCATGACGTATTCCGAGCTGTTGGCCCGGAAGTGGTAGACCGTGGTGTAGACGGCCCGCATGAGGTGGCAGGCGTTTTCCTCCGCGATGCGGTTGAACTCCTGCCGGTGCAGGTTCATCTCCCCCTCTGAGAAGGTCGTGAACCGTACCTCTCCCTTGGAGTCGGTCAGGATGAGCTGGAGCTCCACAAGAGCCGAGACGTTGTACTGGCTGATGAGATAGCGCAGATTGTCCTGATCCTTCCGCCGGTCGGAGAGGAACAGCTCGGTGTGGTCCGCGTCCAGCAGGAACGCCGCCGTGTCGTTGTACACCTCTTGGAAGGTGGCGGCGACGCCCGCGAGATGGTCTTCCCGCCGGGCGTTCTGGTTCAGGGTGTTCACGGCGGCGATGGCCACGAGGAACAGAAGGCACCCCAGAAGCAGGCTCGTGACCAGCCTGCGGGAAACGCTCCGCTCCAGTTCCCGCCGGAAGCGGTTCTTTTTGTAGGTGCGGTCGGGGGAATGATAGTCCATGCTTCAGCGCTCCTGCCTTTATTTTTTTGGGGCTTCGGCAAACTTTGCCATGCTTCGATTATAATGCCTCCGGACGGATGCGTCAACCGGGCCGCAGTGTTTTCGCTCCCGGGTATAGCGCACCGCCCCGCAGTATGGTATACTCGGAAGCAGACTGGACGATAAAAAAGGAGAACGATCCGATGCAATACTACACCGCCCCCATGGAGGGGCTGACGGACCGCATCTGGCGGCAGGCACATCAGCGCTGGTTCGGCGCACCGGGCGCACCCGCCCGTTATTACGCACCCTTCCTCTCCCCGCCCGAGAACCGGGTGCTCATCAAGAAGAAGATGGCCGAGCTTGACCCGGCGGCGAACCCCGGCGCGCCCGTCATCCCCCAGCTCCTCGCCAAGGACGGCGCACTGGCCGCATGGATGGTCACAGAGCTGCGCAAGCTGGGCTACACGGAAGTGAACCTCAACTTCGGCTGTCCCTCCGGCACTGTGACCGCCAAGGGCAAGGGTGCCGGGATGCTGCGGGACCCCGCAAAGCTCGAGGCCTTTCTGGACGAATTCTTTTCCCGGACGGAGGGGCCTGTCTCGGTCAAGACCCGGCTGGGCGTCACCCGTCCCGAGGAGTTCGACGCCATCCTCGACATCTATAACCGCTACCCCATCTGTGAGCTGACCATCCACCCCCGGGTCATGCGCCAGCTCTACCGGGGCGATGCCGACCGCGCCGCCTTTGCAGCCTGTCTGCCCCGCTGCCGGATGCCCGTCTGCTACAACGGCGACATCACCACCCCGGCCCAGCTGGCCGCGCTGGAGGCAGAGCATCCGTCCCTCTCCGGCATCATGGTGGGCCGGGGCCTCATCGCCGACCCGGCCCTGCTGCGGCAGGCCGTGGGCGGTGCCCCTGCCAGCAAAGAAGAGCTTCGCGGCTACCTCGACGAGCTGTATCACGGCTACACCGCGCTGTTCGGCGCGTCCAGCTGCGCCGTCAGCCGGATGAAGGCCCACTGGCACTACCTCATCTATCGGTTCGAGGGGGCGGAGCCGCTGGAAAAGCAGCTGCGCAAGACCCGGGAGGGCTGGGAGTATGAGGTGGTCGTGAACCAGATCTTCACTCTTCCTCTGAAATAAAAAAGCCTGCCGCCCCGGAGGGACAGCAGGCCAGAAGGCGAAGGAACCTCAGACGTTCAGATAGCTGCGCAGCATGGCCTGCAGCAGATCGTCACGGTCTACTTTGCGGATAAGGGAACGCGCTCCTTTGTAAGTCGTGATATAGGTAGGATCTTCGGACAGGATATAGCCCACCAGCTGATTGACGGGGTTATAGCCTTTTTCCTTGAGTGCGTCGTACACCTGCTGCACGACTTCATGGATCTCGATGTCCTTCTGATCGTGGATGGAAAAAATGGCAGTAGCGTCGCCCACGAAATACACCCCCTTAAATAACTATGATTCATTGTACACGACTTGCGGCAAAACTTCAAGTTTCCCCGGCGAGATTTGCACATTTTGCTTAAATTTTTTCGATTTTATCATGCAAATCAGCAAAGCTGTTTTTGCAGAAAGAGGCATATTATGATCTATGGCATCGGCTGCGACCTCTGCAGCACCGCTCGGATGGCAAAGAGCCTCGGCGGTGCCCACGGCCCTGCTTTTGCGGCCAGAGTCTTCGGCCCGTCCGAGCGGGAGGCTCTGGGCCTTGCAGGGGGCATCCCGGACCCGCTCAGCGCCCACAGATCCGCCAGCGCGGCGGCGGATTTTGCCGCGAAGGAAGCCTTCCTCAAAGCGGCGGGCACCGGCCTTGCAGGGCCTTTCGCCCTCTGCGAGATCGAGGCCGTCCGGCTGGAAAGCGGCGCTCCGGAATACCGCTTTTCGGGCGGCAGCGCACGGTGGATGGCCGCACACGGCCTGCGGGCCAGTCTCTCCCTGAGCCACGACGGCGGCATGGCGCTGGCGTTCTGCATTCTGGAAACGGAAACCTGAATCTCCCTCCCGCATACAATGAGAGCAAGCTGTCCCCGCGTGCATAGCCTGCCCCCTGCCTGCCCATAATAAGGCCAGCAGAGGACGGCACCGCGCACCACATAGCGGGCCTCCCAGTATGCAAGGAGGGAGTTTTCATGGAGGTACACAGAGGAGAAGTTTTTTACGCCGACCTTTCGCCGGTGGTCGGCTCGGAGCAGGGCGGCGTCCGCCCGGTGCTCATCGTCCAGAACGAGATCGGCAACCGGCACAGCCCCACGGTCATCGCAGCCGCCATTACATCCCGGCTGGACAAAGCCCGGCTTCCCACCCACATCAACATCCGGGCCGCCGACACGGGCCTCGCCAAGGACAGCGTCGTCCTGCTTGAGCAGATCCGCACGCTGGACAAACACCGCCTGCGGGAGCGGGCCGGGCAGATCACCGCCGAGGACCAGCGCCGGGTGGATCAGGCGCTGGATGTGAGCCTCGGCCTCAGCTCCTATTGAAAAGCCGTTTTGATCGGCACTATTTTTGAAAATTGCGATAAGACAGACAGCCGCCTCCACAAATGCGTGGAGGCGGCTGTCTGCTTTTTTATTGGAGATTCAAATTGAATGGATCACTCGGACTTCTGGACGCTGCCCTCTGCGTCGTGGAGCAGGGCATATTCCCGGATCTTTCCCAGCGTCTGCTCGCTCAGGATATGCTCTGCCTTGCAGGCATCCTCGGCGGCGACCTCTTCGTCCACGCCCAGCTGCACGAAGAAATGGGTCAGCAGGCGGTGGCGGCTGTAGATGCGCTCTGCGATCTCGCGGCCCGGCTCCAGAAGGGTCAGGTTGCCCTCGCCGTCCACCGCAATGTAGCCGTTTTCCCGCAGCTTTTTCATCGCAATGCTGACGCTGGCCTTGGTATAGCCCAGCTCGTTGACCACGTCGATGGAGCGCACGCGGCCCATCCGCTGGGTCAGCATAAGGATAGTCTCAAGATAATCTTCTGCGGATTGGTGGATCTGCATGGTTTTGTCGGCCTCCTGCCTCGTAAATTTCCCTGTCCGGGGCACACAGGCGTTCCGGTCTGGTTTGTTATAGGATACCACATTCCGTATCGTGTTGCAAGCCATTCGCAGAAAGTTTGTCGAATCAAACCAATTCCACCCTGCGCAATTTCGTCATTTTACCGTCTCGAGATAGGCCGCCGGGCCGGCCTCGTAGAGGTCGCCGCCGTGGGCGTCGAGGATGACTGTCAGCGGCATTTTTTCCACGGTCAGGCGGCGGACGGCCTCGCAGCCGAGGTCAGGCCATGCGATGACCTCCAGCGTCTGGACGCTCTGGGCCATCAGCGCACCGGCGCCGCCCAGCGCGGCCAGATAGACCGCGCCGTTGCGGACGACGGCCTCTTTGACTGCCGCGTCCCGCTTGCCCTTGCCGATCATGATCTTATTGCCGAGATCCAGCAGGCGGGGACTCATGGCGTCCATCCGTCCGCTGGTGGTCGGCCCGGCCGAGCCGATGACCTCACCGGGGCGCTCCGGCGTCGGGCCGACGTAGTAGATGGCGCTGCCCTCCAAGTCGAAGGGGAGCTTTTCGCCCCGGTCCAGCGCTTCCAGCATCCGCTTGTGGGCCTGATCGCGGGCGGTATACACCACACCGGACAGCAGCACCGTGTCTCCCGCCTTCAGGGGCGCGAGGTCTGCCGCCGTGCAGGGCGTGTTCAGTTCGTATTGCATCTTGTATTCTCCTTTAGCGTCCTTGCCCTCTCAGGCCGCTTCGCGTCCAGCTCTCCCAGAGGGAGAGCCTTTCGCCTACCGGCAAGCTCCAAGCCTCTCCCTTTGGGAGCAACAGTTCTGACCGCCGCCAGTGGCGGAAACAGGGAAGAGCTGTTGGGGCCGCGGCCAGCAAGACGCAAGTACTTTTCAAAGTACGAAGCGAATGCTGGGTGCCGCAACCCGGGCCGTGGCATTGCGAAGCAATGACGGAGAGGGCTAGCCCTCTTATAACACCGCAGATGCCCGCCGGGTGACATGGCAGGACACATTGACCGCCACGGGCAGACCCGCCACATGGGTGGGCATCTGCTCGATGGCAAGGCCGAGGCAGGTGGTCTTTCCACCGAAGCCCTGCGGCCCGATGCCCAGAGCATTGATGGCCGTCAGCAGCTCCCCCTCGAGGGCGGCGTAGTAGGGGTCCGGGTTCGGAACATCCAGCGGGCGGAGAAGGGCCTTTTTGGCAAGATACGCCACCTTATCAAAGCTGCCGCCCACGCCGATGCCCAGCACGATGGGCGGGCAGGGGTTCGAGCCAGCCAGCCTGACCGTCTCCACCACAAACTTCTTGAAGCCCTCCACGCCGTCGGCGGGCTTGAGCATCTGGATGCGGCTCATGTTCTCGCTGCCAAAGCCCTTGGGGGCCACGGTGATGGTGCAGCCGTCGCCGTCCACCAGATGCACCGTGATGGCGGCGGGGGTGTTGTCGCCGGTGTTGCCCCGGCGCAGCGGGTCGGCCACGATGCTCTTGCGCAGGTAGCCGTCGGTGTAGCCCCGCCGCACGCCCTCATGGATGGCAGCTTCAAAGCTGCCCTCGATGTGGACCTCCGTGCCCAGCTCCACAAACACGCAGGCCATGCCGGTGTCTTGACAGATGGGCAGTTCTTCTTCCCTCGCCGCTGCAAGGTTCGACCAGAGCAGGTCGAGGGTATTTTTTGCCAGCGGCCACGGTTCTTCGGCCCGAGCCTTGTCCAGCGCCTCCTGCACGTCCCGGGGCAGGCGGGTGTTGGCCTCGATGCAGAGACGGGCCACAGTGTCCGTGATTTGCTGTGCCGTGATCGTCCTCATGGAAACACCCTCCGCTTACAGCCGGGCCACGCCGCTCTCGCGGGCAGCCTTTGCCACGGCAGATGCCACCGCCTCGGCCACCCGGGGGTCGAATGCGCCGGGGATGATGTTCTCCTCGCTGCGGTCCTCGTCGGTGATGAGGTCGGCGATGGCGTAGGCGGCGGCCAGCTTCATCGTATCGTTGATGTCCCGGGCACGGACGCTCAGCGCGCCCTTGAACAGGCCCGGGAAGCAGAGGACGTTGTTGACCTGATTGGGGAAGTCGCTGCGGCCGGTGGCCATGACGCGGACGCCGCCTGCCTTGGCCTCGTCGGGCATGATCTCGGGGGTGGGATTGGCCATGGCAAAGACGATGGCGTCCTTGTTCATGGTCTGGCACAGCTCGGTGGTCAGGATGCCGGGCTTGGACACGCCGATAAAGACATCTGCGCCCGCAAGAGCCTCCTTCAGGCCGCCCTTGATCTGGCGGGGGTTGGTCACTTCGCCCAGCCAGTTCTTGTGGGCCTCGGCGCTGTTGCAGCCCTTGTAGAGGGTGCCGAACTGGTCCACGGCGATGATGTCTCTGGCACCGGCGGTCATCAGCATCTTGATGATGGCCGTACCGGCCGCGCCGGGGCCGTTCAGGACGATGTGGACGTCCTCCATCTTCTTGCCCACCACACGCAGAGCGTTGATGAGGGCAGCGGTGACGACGATGGCCGTGCCATGCTGGTCGTCGTGGAAGACGGGGATATCCAGCTCCCGCTCCAGCGTCTCCTCGATCTCGAAGCACTCGGGGCTTTTGATGTCCTCAAGGTTGATGCCGCCGAAGGTGGGGGCGATGGCCTTGCAGGCCGCGATGACGCTGGCTGCATCGTGGGCGTCGATGCAGATGGGGAAGGCGTCCACGCCGCCGAACTCCTTGAAGAGCACAGCCTTGCCCTCCATGACCGGCAGACCGGCCTCGGGGCCGATGTCGCCCAGCCCCAGCACAGCCGTGCCATTGGAGACGACGGCCACCATATTGCCCTTGAAGGTGTACTTGTAGACGTCCTCGGGGTCTGCCTTGATGCGGCGGCAAGGCTCGGCCACGCCGGGGGTGTAGGCGGTGGACAGGTCATCCCGGGTCTTGACCTCTACCTTGCTCACGATGCCCACCTTGCCGTGGTGGCTCTCGTGCATTTCCAGAGCTGCTTTGTTGAAATCCATTGGCTTTTTCCTCCTTATTAACCCCATTGTATCAGAACCCCGCCCCCATTTCCACCGGTTTTCCGCCTTTTTCCCCTCTCCGGCCCCAAAAGTCCGACAAAGGACGGGCAGAGTGTGGAAATTTTGCAAAAAACTTTTCTTTTTCATTTTTAGTCTTTATAATAGAGGTTGTTTTTCGAATCACCGGCAAAATGCCGGTCTACCAACAGGAGGGAATTCTTTTGAAACGTATCTTCACCAAGGCGCTCTGCCTTGTCTGCGTCGGCGCTCTGGCGCTGAGCCTCGCGGCCTGCGGCGGCAAAGCCGACAGCGCCGCGTCCAGCACGGCGTCCTCTTCCACGCTCGGCAGCGCGGCCGACTACGATTACCAGAACTTCAACTACAGCGACGGTCTGGACGAAAAGGGCTACTGGGAGGGCATCCGGGCACTGGACTATGTGACCCTGCCCGAGGACTTTGCATCCGTCGCTGTCAAGCGCTCGGACGTCGAGCCCACCAGCGAGGAGGTCGAGAAGCAGATCAGCGATCTTCTGAGTCGGTATTCCTCCACCAACCACGTCACCGACCGCGCCGCCGCCGACGGCGACACCGTCAACATCAACTACACCGGCTCGGTGGACGGTGTGGCGTTCACTGGCGGCAGCGCAGAGAACTATGACCTGACGCTGGGCAGCAACACCTTCATCGACGGCTTCGAAGAACAGATCGTCGGCCACAAGCCCGGCGAGACCTTCGACGTCAACGTCACCTTCCCCGACGGCTACAGCGACTCCACCGACGCCAGCGGCAATACTGTGAAGCTCAGCGGCCAGAAAGCCGTCTTTACCGTGACGCTCAACTACATCAGCGAGAGCGTCCTGCCCGAGCTGACCGACGCATGGGTGGCCGACACCTTCGGCACCTTCGGCACCCCCAACAACATCTACACCGTGGAGGACCTGCGTGCCTACTATCAGGACCAGCTCTACACCTCGAACCTGAACACCGCCGTCATGGACGACCTGATGGCCAACTCCACCTTCAAGTCCATCCCCCAGCAGGTGATGGATTATCAGGTCAACCAGTGCCTCAACTATTACAGCACACTGGCAGGCTACTACGGCTATGACCTCGACGGCCTTGTTCAGAATCTGCTGGGCTACGAGAGCACCGACGATATGCTGGCCCACCTCGAGAGCAGTCTGGAAAACTACTCCAAGGAAGCCCTGCTCTATCAGGCCGTGGCTGAGTCGCTGGACATCACCCCCACGCAGGAGCAGCTGGACGCCTACTCCGATTATAAGGACACCTACGGCTCAAACTACTGCACCATGGTGGCCCTGATGGACGCTGTCACCAGCACGCTGACCAGCGGCGCGGTCGTGTCCTGAAAAAATCGCATCTGATCGCATGAAAAAACTCCCTGCCGACGGCGGGGAGTTTTTTTGCCCAGATTCAGATGACGTAGTCGTTGCCCGCCTCTTCCGGCGAGGCAAGGTCGGCGATGGTGATGTGGCTGAAGTAGTCCTCGATGAGGTCATCAAGGCCCTTCCACATCTGATAGGTGCGGCAGCTGCTCATCCGCTGGCAGGCGGGCGCACCCTGTACAAGGCAGCTCACCGGTGCGAGGCTCCCCTCGGTGAGGGTCAGCACCTCGCCGACGGTATACTGGTCGGGGTCACGGGTCAGGCGGTAGCCGCCGCCCTTGCCCCGCAGGCCCTCGAGGAAGCCGTTCTGCACCAGCACCTTGAGGATGTTTTCGAGGTATTTTTCGGAGATCTCCTGCCGGGCGGCGACCTCCTTCAGGGGGACATATTTCTCCGTCCGATGCTCGGCCAGATCTATCATCACACGCAGCGCATAGCGCCCCTTGGTGGAAACGATCATAGACATTCCTTTCTCTTCTTTCCTGTTTTGATCTTGCAGCGCCGCCGGGCGGGCTGCGGGACCTGTTCCGAATAAGTTTTAACCTATTATACAACAGGGTTTATAACTTTTCAATCGGAAATTTTCGATTTTCCATTGACAAGTGCCCCAAAGGAGGCTATAATACAGCCAAACCCACAAACCACCTTGGTTTAACGGGAATAAAGGGGACATCAAGATGACACCGGTCAGGCCGGTGCAGCCGGGCGCATCGCCCGCAATAGAGAGGTTTACTATTATGAGCAAGATCTATACTTCCGCAGACCAGCTGATCGGCCACACCCCGCTGCTGGAGCTGACCCACATCGAGAAGGACGAAAACCTTTCCGCCAAGCTGCTGGCAAAGCTGGAATACTTCAACCCCGCCGGTTCCGTCAAGGACCGCATCGCCAAAGCCATGATCGATGACGCCGAGGCTTCCGGCAAGCTGAAGCCCGGCTCCGTCATCATCGAGCCGACCTCCGGCAACACCGGCATCGGTCTGGCCGCTGTGGCCGCCGTCAAGGGCTACCGCATCATCATCGTGATGCCCGAGACCATGAGCGTCGAGCGCCGCCAGCTGATGAAGGCCTACGGCGCAGAGCTGGTGCTCAGCGAGGGCGCAAAGGGCATGAAGGGTGCCATCGCCAAGGCCGATGAGCTGGCAAAAGAGATCCCCAACTCCTTCATCCCCGGCCAGTTCGTCAACCCGGCCAACCCCAAGGCCCACATCGCCACCACCGGCCCTGAGATCTGGGACGACACGGACGGCAAGGTGGACATCTTCGTGGCCGGCGTCGGCACCGGCGGCACTGTGACCGGCGTGGGCCAGTACCTCAAGAGCAAGAACCCCGGCGTCAAGGTCGTGGCCGTCGAGCCTGCCTCCTCCCCCGTCCTGAGCAAGGGCACCGCCGGTGCACATAAAATTCAGGGCATCGGCGCCGGCTTTGTGCCCGACGTGCTGGACACCAAGGTCTACGACGAGATCATCGCCGTGGAAAACGAGGACGCCTTTGCTGTGGGCCGTCTCATCGGCCACAAGGAGGGCGTGCTGGTGGGCATCTCCTCCGGCGCTGCCGTCTGGGCTGCCATCCAGCTGGCAAAGCGCCCCGAGAACGCCGGGAAGAACATCGTCGTCCTTCTGCCCGACACCGGCGACCGCTATCTGTCCACCCCGCTGTTTGCTGAATAAGCTTCTCATTCCTTCCGCCCCTGCCGTGGTCTTCCGCCCGGCAGGGGCTTTTTGTCTGCGCTGCCGAAACGATATGGTGTGATTTTTTACAAGTTTGCAAACTTTTTGTGAATCCATGCCGCCGCCGGGATTTCCCTATTGACATTGTGGATTGTTTGGAGTATATTTTTAGCAGTCGATGAGCAAGAGTGCTAAAACAACATTCCACCCACCGCCTGAATCTCAACTTCCGGTATGAATGGAGGCTTGACTTTATGAATACCAATCAATATACCCAGAAGACCCTTGAGGCTCTGCAGGCCGCACAGCAGCTGGCTGTGGAGTATCAGCACAACGCACTGGAGCCGGAGCATCTGCTCCACGCTCTGGCCACGCAGGAGCAGGGCCTGATCCCTCAGCTGCTCCAGAAATTGAACGTAGACGCAGGCAGCTTCTCCGCCGCTGTGGCCGAAAAGCTCTCTGCGATGCCCCGGGTGTCCGGCTCTGGCCGCGACCCCGACAAGGTCTATATCTCGCAGGCCACCGATAAGGTGCTGAGCGCTGCCGCCCGCGAAGCCAAGGCCATGAAGGACGACTATGTAAGCGTCGAGCACGTCTTCCTCGCTTTGCTGGACGAGCAGACCCAGAACACCTCTGAGCTGTTCCGCGCCTTCGGCATTACAAAGGATAAGTTCTTACAGCAGCTCACTGCCGTCCGCGGCAACCAGCGCGTGACCAACGATAACCCCGAGGACACCTACAATGCCCTCCAGAAGTACGGTCAGGATCTGGTCGATCTGGCCCGCAAGCAGAAGCTGGACCCCGTCATCGGCCGCGATCAGGAGATCCGGAACGTCATCCGCATCCTGTCCCGTAAGACCAAGAACAACCCCTGCCTCATCGGTGAGCCGGGCGTCGGCAAGACGGCCATCGCCGAGGGTCTGGCCCAGCGTATCGTCCGGGGCGATGTGCCCGAGAACCTGAAGGACCGCATCTTGTTCAGCTTGGACATGGGCGCTCTGGTGGCCGGTGCAAAGTACCGCGGCGAGTTCGAGGAGCGCCTGAAGAGCGTCCTGAACGAGGTAAAGAAGAGCGAGGGCAAGATCATCCTCTTCATCGATGAGCTGCACACCATCGTCGGCGCAGGCAAGACCGACGGTGCGATGGACGCCGGCAACCTGCTGAAGCCCATGCTGGCCCGCGGCGAGCTGCACTGCATCGGCGCCACCACGCTGGATGAGTACCGCCAGTATATCGAGAAAGACCCTGCCCTCGAGCGCCGCTTCCAGCCGGTGCAGGTGGACGAACCCACTGTCGAGGACACCATCTCCATCCTGCGCGGCCTGAAAGAGCGGTATGAGGTCTTCCACGGCGTGAAGATCAGCGACAACGCCCTCATCGCCGCCGCGACCCTCTCCGACCGCTATATCACCGACCGCTTCCTCCCCGATAAGGCCATCGACCTTGTGGATGAGGCCTGCGCCATGATAAAGACCGAGATGGACAGTATGCCCAGCGAGATGGACGACCTCGCCCACCGCATCACCCAGTTGCAGATCGAGCAGGTCAGCCTGAAAAAGGAGACCGACGCTCTGAGCCAGAGCCGTCTGAAGGACCTCGAAAAAGAGCTGGCCGAGCTGCAGGATAAGTTCCGCAGCATGAAGGCAAAGTGGGAGAACGAGAAGAACGCCATCGGCAAGGTGCAGTCTCTGCGCGAGCAGATCGAGCAGACCAATGCCGCCATCGAGAAGGCCCAGCGCGAATACGACCTGAACAAGGCCGCCGAGCTGAAATACGGCAAGCTGCCCCAGCTGCAAAAAGAGCTGGAAGAAGAGGAGAAGGTCGCCGCCGCCAAGAAGGAAGACAGCCTGCTGCGCGACCGCGTGACCGACGAAGAGATCGCCCGCATCGTGGCCCGCTGGACCGGCATCCCCGTGGAGAAGCTGGTGGAGGGCGAGCGCGAGAAGCTGCTGCATCTGGACGATGTGCTCCATAAGAGGGTCATCGGTCAGGACGAGGCCGTCACTAAGGTGAGCGAGGCCATCCTGCGCAGCCGCGCCGGCATCGCCAACCCCAACCGCCCCATCGGCAGCTTCCTCTTCCTCGGCCCCACCGGCGTCGGCAAGACCGAGCTGGCAAAAGCTCTGGCACAGGCCCTGTTCGACGATGAGCGGAACATGGTGCGGATCGACATGACCGAGTATATGGAGAAGTTCAGCGTCAGCCGCCTCATCGGCGCGCCTCCGGGATACGTCGGTTATGAAGAGGGCGGCCAGCTGACCGAGGCCGTCCGCCGCAAACCCTACAGCGTCGTGCTGTTCGATGAGGTGGAGAAGGCTCACCCCGATGTCTTCAACATCCTGCTGCAGGTTCTGGACGATGGTCGCATCACCGACAGTCAGGGCCGGACGGTGGACTTCAAGAACACTGTCATTATCCTGACCTCGAACCTCGGTAGCGACATCATCCTGAACGACCTTGAGCAGCGCCGCGCCGAAGGCTCCAACGAACTGAGCGTGGACGCCCGCAAGCAGATCGACCTGCTGCTGAAGTCGAAGTTCCGCCCCGAGTTCCTGAACCGTCTGGACGAGATCGTCTACTACAAGAGCCTGACGAAGGACGAGACCCGCAAGATCGTGGACCTGCAGCTGGAAGACCTGCGCCATCGGATGGACGAGGGCAAGCACCTCAAGCTGGATGTCACCACCGCCGCCAAGGACTTCATCATTGATTCGTCCTACGACAGCGTCTACGGCGCACGCCCCATCAAGCGGTTCATCCAGAGCCGTGTGGAGACCCTCATCGCCAAGGCCATCATTCAGGGCAGCTACCCCGAGGGTGCGACCCTGACCGTGGATTACGACGGCACCAGCCTCGTGCTCCGCTAAAAAACCGCAAACTTTTTACCTGTTTTATCTCTCCTCCTGACCGGAACGCTTGCACCGGCGGGTGGAATATGATATTATAGGCGTTGAACAAAGTGCTTTTCATCGTCGAAGGCAACGGTGGAAAGCACTTTTTGGTTAACATATTATTATAAGAAAGTAGAGTTGATTATCCTTTATTATGGACGATGGCAGTATAACGCTCTTGGTGGCGCTTGTGATCCTGATCGCGTTTTCCGCGTTCTTCTCCGCCTCTGAGACCGCATTTTCTTCCCTGAACCAGATACGCCTGAAAAGCCGCGCCGAGGAGGGCGACACCTCTGCCGCCCGGGTTCTGGCGATGGCCGAGAAGTACGACAAGCTTCTCTCCTCCATCCTCATCGGCAACAACATCGTGAACATCGCCGCCGCTTCCATCGGCACGGTCCTCTTTACCAAGTGGCTGGGTGAGGAGCGGGGTGCCACCGCCTCCACCATCGTGCTGACGATCGTTGTCCTCATCTTCGGCGAAGTGACCCCCAAGACCCTCGCCAAGGAGATGCCTGAGACCATCGCCACCGCCGTCTCCCCGGTGCTGAACCTGCTCCTGACCCTCTTCACCCCCCTGACATGGCTGTTCAGCCAGTGGAAAAAGCTGCTGGGCCACTTCGTCCACAGCAGCGAGAGCGACACCATCACCGAGGGTGAGCTGATCACCATGGTGAGCGAGGCCGAGAGCGACGGCGAACTGACCGACCGCGAAAGCCAGCTCATCCGCAGCGCCATTGAGTTCGATGACGTGGAGGTGGAAGAGATCCTGACCCCCCGTGTGGACGTGGTGGCCGTGGAGGACAATATTTCGCTGGAGCAGCTCGCCCAGACCTTCGCGGAGTCCGGCTACTCCCGCTTGCCTGTCTACCATGACACCATCGACAACATCATCGGCGTCGTGCACGAGAAGGACTTCTATCTGGCCCGGCTGAAAAAGACTGCCACACTGGAGGACCTCATCGCCCCCACCCTCTACACCACCGGCTCGACCCAGATCTCCCAGCTGCTGCGCACCCTGCGGGAGCAGCACCACCACATGGCCGTCGTCGTGGACGAATACGGCGGCACCGAGGGCATCATCACCCTCGAGGACATTCTGGAGGAGCTGGTCGGCGAGATCTGGGATGAGCACGATGAGGCCACCGAGGACTTCCGCCAGCAGTCGGACGGCAGCTGGCTGGTGTCCGGCTCGGCCAGCGTAGACGACCTCTACGAGACGCTGGGCCTGCCCGAGGACGAGGATATCGACTCCAACACCGTCAACGGCCTCGTACAGGAGAAGACCTGCCATCTGCCCAAGGTGGGCGACCACTTCACGCTGGGCGGCTACGAGGGTGTCGTGACCCGCACGGCCCGCCGCCGCGTCACTGAAGTCCGGCTGAGCCTCACCCCGGCGCAGGACGAGGACAAGGATAAGGACAAAGACAAGCGTTTCTCCCGCCTGCCTCAGCGCACCGAGAGCCGATAACTTCATCCGAACATATAAAAAGCTCCTCTCCCATCGTCGGGAGAGGAGCTTTTCCTGTTTTTTGCGCTTTACTGCTGCTTTTTCCAGCGGCGCATGACGCCCATGCCCAGCGCGTAGGGGCCGGTGTGCACTGCGATGGTGCAGCCGATCTGAAGCAGGCCCACCTCGCACGCAGCGGCAGGGTACTTGGCCCGCAGGGCGGCACGGGTCTGGAGCCAGAGCCGCCTGCCCTCTTCCTCGTCGTAGCCGTAGCCCACGATGAGGCGGTAGTCGTCCGGCGTGCCGCCGTTGGCATCCAGATAGTTCATCAGCTGCTCGAGGGCCTTCTCGAAGCTCTTCTGGCGTCCCCGGGCCACGCCGCCCGAGAAGATCTCGCCGTCCTTGAAGAGGATCATGGGCTTGATGCCCAGAAGGTTCGCCGCCCGGCCGGACACCTTGCCGATGCGTCCGCCCTTGATGAGGTAGTCAAGGTTGCCCACCGTAAAGAAGATGTTGTTGGTGGCCTTTTCCGCCTCCAGCCACGTCACCGCCTCGTCCAGCGTGCAGCCTGCGTCCCGGATGGCCACCGCATTCTCCACCATCGTGGCCTCGGTGACGGTAGCCGCCGCCGAGTCGAGCACCTCGATCTTCGCGTCGGGATAGTCCTCGAGCACCAGCTCCCGGGCGTTGCGGGCACTGCCCACGCAGCCGCTCATCTTGCCGGTGAAGCAGAGGCAGAGGGTGGGCCGTCCAAGCTCTGCCTGACGGCGGAACACCTCCTCGAAATCCTCGATGGAAGCAAGGCTGGTCTTGGGGTAGGCCGAGGGGTTGTCCACCATGAACTGGTAGAAATCCCGCACAGCGATCTCCTTGCCCTCCTTGCGGTAGTGCTCACCGTCCAGCGAAACATAGAACGGCACGACCTCTACACCCATCTTCTGGGCCATTTCCGGCGTCAGGTCGCAGGCGCTGTCGGTGATGATGTCAAACATAAGCGGCGGTCCCTCTTTTCGGCAAATTCAAGGCTCAGACGACGTGGTGGATGTATGCCTCACGCTCTGCGCCCACAGAGATATAGGTGATCTTGCAGCCCACGGCCTTTTCCAGATACTCGACGTAGTCCCGGGCCTCTTTGGGCAGGTCCTCCCACTTGCGGGCAGCGGTGATGTCGCAGTGCCAGCCGGGCAGATACTCGACCACCGGCTGTGCGGTGTCCAGAGCCTCGCCCATGGGGAAGCGGGTGGTGGTAGTGCCGTCGGTCAGCTTATAGCCCGTGACCATGGGGATCTTCTCCATGTAGTCCAGCACATCCAGCAGGGTCAGCGCGACCTCGTCGCAGCCCTGGCAGAAGACACCGTAGCGGCTTGCCACCAGATCGATGGGGCCGACGCGGCGGGGACGACCGGTGGCGGCGCCGTACTCGTGGCCAGCCTCACGCAGGTCATGCTTCTCTTCCTCGGTCATGGCCAGCTCGGCGGCGAAGGGGCCGTCGCCGACGCAGGAGGAGTAAGCCTTCATGACGCCGATGGAGTTGGTCAGCTTGTGGCCCGGGATGCCTGCGCCGATGGGGGCGTAAGCACCGATGACGTTGGAGGAGGTGGTGTAGGGGTAGATGCCAAAGTCGATGTCGCGCAGAGCGCCCAGCTGGGCCTCGAACAGCACCTTCTTGCCCGCAGCGTCGGCGTCGGCCAGATACTGGCCCACATCGCAGATGTAGTCCTTGAAGATGGCGGCGTACTTCTCCAGCCATGCCCACATCTCGTCCACGCTGATGGGGGCGGCGTTGTAGCTGCCCTCCATGACGAGGTTCTTGGAGTCCACCATGGTGACGAGGCGCTTGTGGACGGAGTCATCCAGATGGAGCAGGTCGCCCATGCGGAGGGTCTTCTTCATGTACTTGTCGCCGTAAGCGTAGGCGATGCCCCGCTTGGTGGAGCCGAACTGTGCGCCGGTCTTGGACAGACGGGCCTCTTCCAGACCGTCCTGCTCCACATGGTAGGGCATGGTGATGGTGGCGCGGTCGGAGATCTTCAGGTTGGCGGGGGTGATGGAGATGCCCTGCTCGCGCAGTTTGTTGATCTCACCGTCCAGATGGTGGGGGTCGATGACCATACCGTTGCCCATCACGCAGACAACATCGGGACGGAGGATGCCGGAGGGCAGCAGGTTCAGCACGAACTTGCCACGCTCGTTCTTCACGGTATGACCAGCGTTGTTGCCACCCTGATAGCGCGCAACAATATCATACTCCTGGCTGATCAGATCGACCATGCGGCCCTTGCCCTCGTCGCCCCAGTTGATACCCGTAATTGCAGTAAGCATAATAAATGACCTCTTTATTGTTTTTCAAAAGACAGCCTTTTCCGTGCACCTTGCCCGGGATACGCCACCTTGGGAAACTTGTTTTCTGCCGTGCGGCTCCTCGCCGAAGCCCACAACAGCTCAAGTATAAGTATAGCACGCTTTTGCCCACAAAAAAAGAGGAAAAAGCGGTTTTGTACGACTTTTTCCTCCCCATTCAGTTCTTTTTGCTCACCTTGTGGATGGTGCCGTCCGGCTCTTTGATGGAGGTGCGCTCCAGCTGAGCGCGGAGGCTGGACTTCATATCCTCGATATACTCCTTGCGCAGCGCCTGCTGCTCGGTTTTTTCGGCCTCGGTCAGGCCGACGGTCTTGCTCTTGTGTGCCAGCTCGTTGATGCGGGCGATCTTTTCTTTGGTCATCGAAGTTTGCCTCCGTTTTCAATGCGTTTGTGATATAATAGAGCCAAAGGCTCTCCCTTTGGGAGAGCTGGCGCGTGAGCGCCTGAGAGGGCAAGGCTGTTGAGAAGGAGACACCCGCACGGCGATGATACCGCTCTGACAAAGGGCCTGCTTATCGCTATGCGGCGGGTTTACCGTCCCGGGCTTGCCCTCTCCGTCATTGCTTCGCAATGCCACCTCTCCCAAAGGGAGAGGCTTGAAGGGTGCTCTATCGAATCGTTACGTTTTAGTATAGCAAAGGACTTTTCTTATGTCAAACCAACTCAATTTTTCACAGCAGATGGACGAAGTGTTGAAAACTCTGGGCGCTTCCCGTCCCCGGCTGCTGCTGCACGCCTGCTGTGGGCCTTGCTCCAGTGCCGTGCTGGAGCGGCTGTGCCAGTATTTCGACATCACCGTCCTCTACTACAACCCCAACACATGGCCCGCCGCCGAGTATCACCGCCGGGGCGAGGAGCTGGAGCGCTTCGTCGCCGCCGCCCATCCGCTGGGGGTGACGGTTGTGGAGGACCGGTACGACCCGCAGGAGTTCTACTCCGCCGTGGCGGGCCTTGAGAATGAGCCGGAGCGGGGCAGACGCTGCACCGTCTGTTACCGGCTGCGGATGCGCCGCGCTGCCCAGTATGCCGCCGAGCACGGCTTCGACTGGTTCACCACCACCCTCTCCATCAGCCCCCATAAGGACGCCAAGCGCATCAACGCCATCGGGCAGGAGCTGGAACAGGAGTTCGGCGTCCGGCACCTGCCCTCCGACTTCAAGAAGCAGAACGGCTATCTGCGCTCCCTGCAGCTGTCGGAGGAATACGGCCTCTACCGGCAGGATTACTGCGGCTGCGAGTTCAGTGCAAAGGCCCGCGGCATCGAATGACCAGAAGGGCCGCTGCGTGCGCAGCGGCCCTTCTGGTCTTCTTTATTCTTCCGGCAGCCGTGCCACGAGGATGGCAAAGAGGACCAGACCCACGCAGGGGATGATGTTGGTCATCATACCGGCGGCAAGGCCCACGCGCTCGGCCACCATGCCGATGACCCACGGCATCAGGATGGCACCGCTGGCCGCCACCGGCAGCATGATGCCCATACTGGTCACGCTGGTCATCCGGCCCGCGCTGGCCACGGCGGTGGGGTTCATGCCCGCCATCGCAAAAGCGAAGGCGAACAGCAGCGCGATGGCCGCACCCTGACTGCGGGCCTGCACCAGCAGGATGTAGAAGATGGTGCAGCTCACGCCCATGACCACCATGGCCTTGCGGGGCTGCTTGAAGGGAAAGACGAAGGCGATGAGCAGGCGGGCCACGAGGGTCGCGCCCCACATGACGGTGACGGTATAGGCCGCCAGTGCACCCGCGATGATGCCGCTGCCCTTAAAGTAAGTGACCATCCAGCCGGTGACGCTCTGCTCGGCGGCGTTCTGGCAGAACAGCAGGCCGGTCAGCAGCCAGAAGCGAGTGGACTTGAGGAAGCCCCAGTCGGTGACTTCCTTCCTGCCTGCGCCTTTCCCGGCGAAGGGAGTGCCCATATACACCAGCCAGAGCAGCAGGCCCAGCACCGCCAGCACCAGCACCGCAAAGGAGCCGCTCACCCTGCCCGCCGCCGCGATGAAGAAGGGGCAGAGCAGTGCGCCGCAGGCGTAGCAGCTGTGCATCAGGTTCATGCCCCGGGTGCGGTCGGCCGAATGATCGCTGACGAGGATGGTGCAGGTGTTGATGACGCTGCCCTTGGCGATGCCCACGAGGAAGAACCCCAGCGCCAGCACAGCCACCGCACCGCTGAGGCCCATCATGGCGTAGCCCACCGCGTAGCCGATGGTCAGCAGCAGGATGCTGGGCTTCATCCCCAGCCTGCCGGGCAGCATCGCAATGAGAAAGCCCGCCAGCAGGTTGCCGATGCTCATAAGGGACAGCAGCGTGCCGGTCATACCGTAGGCAAAGCCGTACTGCTCCTGCAATAGACTGACCACCACGCCGCTGGAGATGGCACAGATGCCGCTGAAAAAGAAGGTGATGAAGCCCACGTTCCGCAGGCGGGTGTTCTTTTGTTCCATATGGTTCCTCTTTCCTGTTTTCCTTTTCCGTCCGCACTCACCATAAGCGCGTTGTATCCTGTTTTATTATAGCGCGTTGTGCGTTTTATGCAACCGGAGTTTCCGCAAAAGGCTCTCCCAGAGGGAGAGCCTTTTGCGCTCTCTCCATACACAAAAAGAGGGCCGGACAAAAACGTCCGGCCCTCTCTGAGGTCAGTGCTTATTCCGCCTTGGTCTCGGGCTTTGCCTCAGCCTCCGGCTTTGCAGCCGGTGCGGCGGGCTTTGCTGCTGCGGGGGCAGCAGGCTTCACCACGGGCTTCGAGGGATACGGATCGTCCTTCAGCGGGAAGAGGATGATCTTCTTCGGGCACTTCTGGGCGCACATACCGCAGCCCTTGCACTTGTCGTAGTCCACACGGGCCACGCCGTCCACGACATGGATGGCGTCGAACTTACAGGTGCGCTCACACATACCGCAGGCGATGCAGCTGGTGGTGCAGAGCTTGTTGGCGACAGCGCCCTTGTCCTGATTGGAGCACATGACGACCGGCTTGCGCGGGCCGCCTGCGTCGATCATGATGACCTTCTTGGGGCAGATGTTGGCGCAGGCACCGCAGCCGGTGCACTTGTCCTTGTCCACCTTGGCCACGCCGTCCACAATGTGGATGGCGTCGAACTTACAGACCTTGGTGCAGTCGCCCAGACCGATGCAGGCGAAGGAGCAGGTCTTGGGGCCGCCGTACAGGGTAGCCGCAGCGGCACAGGTCTGGATGCCCTTGTAGTCATACGCGGGCTTGCAGTGCTCGGAGCTGCCCTGACACTGGACCACGGCCTTCTTCTCTACAGCGCTTGCCTCACCGCCCATGATCTTGGCGATGGCGGCAGCAGCCTTGGGGCCGCCGGGGGCGCACTTGTCGCAGGGCACGCCGTCCATGACGACGGCCTTTGCGTAGTCGGCACAGCCTGCGTAGCCGCAGCCGCCGCAGTTTGCGCCGGCCAGACAGCTGGCGACTTCTTCGATGCGGGGGTCTTCCTCAACTGCCATGAACTTGGCAGCGGCGACCAGAATGATTGCGCCGACAGCACCGACGATGGTGCAGAGGATAACAGCAGATGCGATATTCATAAATCCTGTTCCTCCTTTACAGCGTCACATTGAACAGATTCTCAACGATGCCGCCAAAGCCCATAAAGGACAGGCTGGTGATCGCTGCGGCCAGCAGAGTGATGGGCAGGCCCTTGAAGGAAGCGGGGGGATCACAGGCCTCCACACGCTTGCGCACGCCGCTGAACATGACCATTGCCAGCATGAAGCCGACGCCTGCGCCCACGGCACAGATCAGAGCCTCGATGTAAGCAGCGCCAAAGCCCAGAGCAGCCACATCGGCGCCGTAGTCATCGACGACCAGAATGGTGACAGCCAGAACGCAGCAGTTGGTGGTGATCAGAGGCAGATAAACGCCCAGAGAATTGTACAGAGCCACGACATACTTCTTCAGGAAGATCTCGATGAACTGCACGAGGACTGCAATGACCAGAATGAACACGATGGTCTGCAGATAGCTCAGACCGGCGGGGTCCAGAACAAAGATCTGCAGCGGGAAGGTCACGGCCGTAGCCATGAACATGACGAAGATGACGGCGCCAGACATACCCACGGCGGAGTCAAGCTTCTTGGAAACGCCCAAGAACGGGCAGATGCCATAGAACTTCACCAGCACGTAGTTGTTGACAAGGATCATGCTGAAGAAGATAGCAGCGAGTTTGACGAGCATCTTATTAGCCCTCCTTCTTCAGATTGTCGATGTCGCAGCAGCTCTTGCGCTCGATGCGCGCATCCAGCTTGCCCTCCAGCCAGACACAGCCAGCCATCAGGATGCCGTAGCAGAAGAACGCGCCGGGAGCCTGCGTCATGATGCCGATGCGGGCGACGCTGTCGGGCAGGACCTGGAAGCCCAGCCAAGTGCCGCTGCCCAGCACCTCGCGGATGGTAGCCATCAGCACGACGGTGAGGGTGTAGCCGATGCCCATGCCGACGCCGTCCAGTGCGGAGTCAACGACGTTGTTCTTGCAGGCGAACATCTCGGCACGGCCGAGGATGATGCAGTTGACGACGATCAGGGGCAGGAAGACGCCCAGAGCGGTGTACAGGCTGTCCATGTAGGCGTGCATGACCATCTGGACGATGGTGACGAAGCCTGCGATGATGACGATGTAGCAGGGCAGATGGACCTTCGCGGGGATCACGTTGCGCAGCAGCGAGATCAGGATGTTGGAGCAGACCAGCACGAAGGTGAAGGCTGCGCCCATGCCCAGTGCGCTGGAAACTGCCGTGGTGACTGCCAGACAGGAGCAGGTGCCCAGAACCAGACGCAGAACGGGGTTCTCTTTGATGATGCCGTTGGTAAGGATGCTTACCTTGGACTTGTTTTCAGATGCCATTTCTTACCAACCTCCTTTATGCCAGCTCGTTGTAGCAGTTGACGCAGTCGTTGATGGCGGCGAACAGTGCCTTAGAGGAAATGGTCGCGCCGCTGTATGCGTCAAAGCCCTGACCGATGGCGATATTCTGGGTGCCGTCCATGCCGTTGAACTGGGCAAGGAAGGTATCCGTTGCGACATTGGAGCCGATGCCCTTGGTCTGAGTGGAAGCGTCCACCCAGATGCCGGTGACGGTGCCGTTGGTGTCGAAGCCCATGATGACGGACAGGATGCCGCCGTCGAAGCCCTTCTCCTCAGCCTTGATGGCGATGCTGCCATCCTCAGCCTTGACCACGCCGGTGACGTTCTCGGTGGTGTAGCCGGTCACTTCTTCCAGCGTCTTTGCGTCGGAAACAGTGGGCATGACGTCCACATAAGCTGCCAGAGTGGCGGCCTTCTGGTTGGCGTCGATGATGGGCGCAGTAAAGGAGTTGACCAGGGCCAGCAGGAAGCTGACCACCAGTGCGATCACGCTCAGCACGACCACCGGCTTTACCGTGCTATCCCAAGTAGACTTATTCATTTGCCAGCAGCCTCCTTCTTTGCAGGTTTGACGTAGCCATACGGCGTCTGGCGGGTCATATCATTGATGTACGGGACCCACAGGTTCATGAACAGCAGCGCGAAGGACACGCCCTCGGTGTAGCTGCCCCAGTAACGGATGGCGAAGGTGACGATGCCCAGCGCCACGCCGTAGACCAGCTTGCCCTTCAGGGTGAAGGGGCTGGTGACGTAATCGGTCGCCATGAACACAGCGCCGAACAGCAGGCCGCCGCTCAGCACAGCCACCAGTGCAGCGTGGACGCTGTGGGTGGCGATGAGGTAGAACAGGAACATGCTGCCGACGTAGGCGGCGGGGATGGCGATGCTGATGGTCTTGGTGACGACGAGGTAGATCAGGCCCAGCACGATGGCCAGAGCGCAGGTCTCGCCCAGAACGCCGCCATGGACGCCCATGAAGAGGTCCAGCAGGCTCAGCTTGTTGGGGTCAGCCACAGCCAGCGGGGTCGCGGAGGACAGCTGATCGACGGCTGCATCCGGGAACACCCACTTGTTCATCGCGCCGGCGAAGCTGATGAACAGCACGATACGGCCCACCAGAGCGGGGTTCGCAAAGTTCATGCCGATGCCGCCGAACAGCTGCTTGACCACGATGATGGCCACGAAGTCGCCGATGAGCAGCTCGCCGATGGGCATCCCCACAGGCACGTTCAGGGCGAGGATGATGCCGGTGACTACAGCAGACAGGTCGCCGATGGGGTTAGCCTTCTTCATCAGCTTGCAGTACAGCCACTCGAACGCCACGCAGGCCACGACCGACACGGCAGTGACCAGCAGGGCACGCAGACCAAAGATGATGGCAGAGGCCACGACGCACGGGGTCAGGGCCACGATCACGTTGGCCATCAGGCCGGTGGTCGTCTCCTCAGAGCGCAGGTGCGGGGAGGCCGAAACAATAAGCTTCGTATCCATTACTTATTGCCTCCTTTTTTGATTTCACCGAGATAGAATGCCTTGGCCAGACCCATCATCTGGGTGCAGGGGCGCTTGGCCGGGCAGACGAAGGTGCAGGAGCCGCAGTTGAAGCAGTAATCAACGTGCAGCTTGCCCAGCTCCTGAACATCGCGGGCTGCGTAGGCCTGATTGACCTCGACAGGCTCCAGACCCATCGGGCAGTACTCGACGCAACGGCCGCAGCGGATGCAGGGATTGACCTGCGGAGGCTGTGCCGCAGCCTCGCTCAGCATAATGAGGCCGGAGGTGGTCTTGGTGGTGGGGTAGCTCAGGTCGCGCACTGCGGGACCCATCATCGCGCCGCCGGCCACGACCTTGCCCAGCGTCACGCCGCCCTTCAGGCCGGCCGTGTTCAGGACATCCTCATAGGAAGTACCCACAGGGACGATGAGGTTCTGGGGCTTCTCGCAGGCATCGCCGTCCACGGTGATGACGCGGCTGACCACCGGCATACCGGTAGCCAGATACTTGCCGAGGCTGGACACGCTGGTCACGTTCATGACGATGGCGCCGGCTGCGGCGGGCAGGCCGCCGTGCGGGACCTCGCGGCCCAGACACTTCTCGATGAGGATCAGCTCTGCGCCGGTGCCGTAGACGCTGGGCAGGGGCTTGACCTCGATGGCGGGCTTGTCCTTGGTCTTCTGGCACAGCAGGTCGATGCACTCGGGCTTGTTGTTCTCAATGCCGATGACGCACTTCGGGATGCCGGTGTACTTCAGCACCGCCTCGATGCCCCGGATGATGTCGTCTGCACAATTCAGCATCTCCTGCGTGTCACTGGTCAGCCAGACTTCACACTCGGAGGCGTTGATGAGCAGGGTGTCCACGGGATCCTTGGGCTGGAGCTTGACGTCGGTCGGGAAGCCTGCGCCGCCCAGACCGACCAGACCGCTCTCCCTCACAGCGGCGAGGAAGCTGGCCTTATCGGTCACTTCGGGAGCCTTCACGGCGGGGTCTACGGTCTGCTTGCCATCGGTCTTGATGACCACAGAGTCGCACATCCGGCCGTTGGACAGACGGAACGGCTCCACAGCCGCCACGGTGCCCGAAACGCTGGAGTGGATATTTGCAGACACAAAGCCGCCAGCTTCACCGATCTTGGTACCGACGAACACCTCGTCGCCCTTCTTCACCAATGCCTTGGCGGGAGCGCCGATGTGCTGGCTCATCAGGATGCGTACCTGCGCGGGCAGAGGCATCGGGACCGGTTTGCTTGCAGCAGTTGCCTTGTCATGCGGCGTATGCGCGCCAAGCGCCGCACGTTTCAGCTTGTTCAACATGGAATTAAATCCCCCATTCTGCTTGAATTGCCGTCCCCACGCCCATGCAGGCGCACTGGTACAGGGACAGGTGCTGCTTAACACACTTATTGTATCATTTTGCGGTGGGAAGTCAACGACAACAAGGCCAAAATGAGAGGATTTTCTTAAATTTCTTGGCTGTTTTTCACGATTAGTTGAGACTAACCTCCTATTTTTTCGTTCGTATCGCACAACTTTTCCCAAAGTCCGGTCGTTTGCCTTTCCGGCAGGAATATGCTATACTACAATCAACAAAGCTCAGGGCACACCCCGTGCCCGGGGCGCATCCCGTTAAGGAGGGTCTGACCATGAAATTTCTGAAAGTACTGCTCGCTGTTTTGACCTGTCTGGCTGTCACGCTGACCGGCGTGCTGCTCTTTGTGGACAAACGCGGCCCCCACTATATCCAGATCGACAACAGCGAAGACTGATCTTCTCTGCTTTTGAAAAACAGCATCCCCCAGCCTGAGCGGTGTCCCGCCCGGGCTGGGGGATGTTTGGCTTTGCGGCGTACACCGCCCCTGAAAAATGCCTCCGGAGACGCAGCAGCCGGAGGCATTCCTGTTTTTGCTCAGTAATCTTTTTCGCAGCCCAGCAGGAACTTCATGTAGGCAAATGTCCGCTCCTGTCCGAGGTCGTGCACCATCTGGAGGAGCTTTTCCAGCAGCGCCCGGGTCTCGGGGTGGAGGAGGTAGTGGTCTTTGCTGCGCTCGTAGTACTCCCACGGAGAGGCGTCGGTGTATCTGTCACCCAGATAGATCTGGCTGGCCGCGACCCGGTCGCAGACCATCTCGCAGACATACCGCAGCGGTATCTTCATGCCGGTCAGCCCCGCCTTGGTGGTACTGTAGTCGATCCAGTACTCGAGGTGATGCTTGTTGCGGCCCTTGTGGTGGAGCCACGCCGAGGTGTAGCCCTTGGCCTCCCGCTCCGCCTCGTTGGGGCTGTGGTCGCCCTGATAGTAGATGCAGCCGGGGATGAACTCGGTGGGGCTGTACTTGCTCAGGTCGTGGGCAAGGCCCTGCTCGTACAGTCCGCAGGCAAAGCAGTATTTCATCACCAGCAGCTTGTGCCGGGTGATGGTCTCAAAATGGCCCTTGATGTTCATGCGTTCCGCCACCTCACAGTCACTTTTCCCTCTTTCAGGTTCCGCAGGTCGCCGCTCTCTGAGAAGTCCTCCCGGTCGCGGGTCAGACTGGGATTGTAATAGGGGTCGTCAAGGATGTCCGCCTTGCCGTGAACGTCGTAGAGACGCTGCTGTTCGGCCGCAAAGCGGGCTGCCTTGGCGGGATCCTTCTCATCGCCGCCCCGGCTCTTGCTCTCGTAATGGGTCAGCTGGGCATAGGGCGTCCACGCAATGCGATAGCCCCGGTCCCGCACCCGGAGGCAGAAGTCCACGTCGTTGAAGGCCACGGCGAACTTCTCGTCGAGGCCGTTCACTTCATCCCACACGCTGGCCTTCACCAGCAGGCAGGCCCCCGTGACCGCAGAGAAGTCCTGAACCGTCGCGGTGCGGAACATATAGCCGCTGCCGCCGGCCTTCTTGTACTTGTGGCTGTGGCCCGCGTAGCCGCCCAGACCCGTGACGACGCCTGCGTGCTGGAGGGTTTCGTCGGGGTAATAGAGCATCGCGCCGCAGATGGCCGCGCCGCCGGGGTGGGCACACGGACGCAGCAGCTCGGTGAGCCAGCCGCCGTTCCGCACCTCCACGTCGTTGTTCAGCAGCAGCAGGTACTCGCCCGACGCGGCTTTCCGGCCAAAGTTGTTGATGGCCGAGAAGTTGAAGCCCTTTTCCGGCCACGTCACCACCTTCAGCCCGTCGTACCGCTTCTCCGCCGCCTCGTAATAGGCAAAGGTGGCCGGGTCGGTGGAGTTGTTCTCGATGACGATGACCTCGAAGTTGTCCCACTCGGTCTTGGCCCAGATGCTGTGCAGACACTTCTCGAGGTCGTCGATGTGGTCCTTGCTGGGGATGAGGATGCTGACCTTGGGGTCACCCTCGATGTCCCACTTCACCCGGTAGGTGCTGGGGAAAATGCCGTCCTCCACCCTGCCGGTGCGCCCGGTGCGGGCCAGATGGTCGGCCAGCGCCTTTTTCGCCGCCGCCGCCACATAGGGCTTTGCCTCGGTGCCGCCGGAGGTCGAACCGGCGTGGACCCGCCAGTAGTAGAGCACCTGCGGGACATGGGCCGCGCCGCCGGTCTGCTCGATGAGGCGGAGGAAGAGGTCGTGGTCCTGACTGCCGTCGCAGGCGGGCCGCTCGCCGCCCAGCTGCTCGTACAGTGCCCGCCTGAAGACCGCCAGATGGCAGATATAATTACAGCAGAGCAGATAATCCGGGGCATAATCGGGCTTGAAATGTCCCACCATCGGCTTTTTGATGCTCTTTGAGAAGAGGGCCTCGTCGCTGTAGACAAAGCCGTCCGGCTCGCCCCTCTGGCGCAGCTGCAAAATGGCCTTTCCCATCGCATACATGGCATGGGGGGCCAACACATCGTCATGGTCGGCGAGGGCGAGGTATTCGCCGTCGGCCAGCGCCTCGGCGGCGTTGGTGTTGGCGGCGATGCCCTTGTTTTCGACCTTTTTGTATCCGATGCGTTGATTTTTCTGCTGATATTCCCGGACGATACGCTCCACCTCGGGGTGGGCGTCATCGGAGGCGTCGGCGAGACAGAGCTGACCGTTGGGAGCCGTCTGGCCCACAAAGGAATCCAGAAACTCCCGCAGGTAATTCTCGGGCGTATTATACAGCGGGGTCAGGATGGAGATGGTGGGCAGGCCGCAGTCCTCGGCGGTTTTTCCTGCCATCTCGGCCCTCTGGGCTTCCAGCACCTTTCTGCCGGGCAGATAGCGCGCCCTCTTGCCGAAGAAGCGGCGGCGGACAAAGCCCGCGCCCCGCTTCACCATCGTGGGCAGGCCCTCGTCCTTTGTGAGCCGGACGGCATAGCCCGCCAGCTCTTTGGCGCGTTTGAGTCGTACATCCATCGCCTTATGCCTCGCCCCGCTGCACGGCCTTGTAGGCGTTGCAGACGGTCTGGGTGTCGCCGTTCATCCTGAGGCGGCCGTGGCTCAGCCATGCCACCTTGCTGCACATCCGCTCGATCTGCTCGATGGAGTGGGACACCAGAATGACCGTGGTGCCGCCTGCCATCAGCTCCTTCATCCGCTTCTCGCACTTCTGCTGGAAGAGGAAGTCGCCCACCGACAGTACCTCGTCGGCGATGAGGATGTCGGGCTTGGTGATGGTGGCGATGGCGAAGCCGATGCGGGCCACCATGCCGGAGGAGTAGTTCTTCAGCGGGACGTCGAGGAAGTTCTGCAGCTCACTGAACTCCACGATCTCGTCAAATTTCTCGTCCAGATACTTGGGCGAGAAGCCCAGCACCGTGCCGTTGAGGTAGATGTTCTCCCGGGCGGTCAGGTCCATATCAAAGCCCGCGCCCAGCTCGATGAGCGGGGCGATGGTGCCGTTGACGGTGACCTTGCCCCTGGTGGGCTTGTACACGCCCGCAATGGTCTTGAGCAGGGTGGATTTGCCCGAGCCGTTCAGGCCCACAAGGCCGTAGAAATCGCCGGGCATGATGTCGAGGCTCACGTCCCTGAGGGCGTAGAACTCATCGTACTGCAAGCGCCCCTGCACCATGGCAAGGAGGTATTCCTTCAGGCTCTCGTGCTTTTCGGTGGAGAGATTGAAGCACATGGATACATTGTCCACTTTGATGATAGGTTCCATCGTTCTCTCCTCCTTATATATGCAGCACGAAGCGGTCCTGTGTCCTGCGGAACATCTGGACGCCCACCAGCATCGAGACGACGGCGCACAGGCCGCAGACGAGGAACATATTGATGTCCAGCGGGATGCCCCACATCAGGGTGCGGCGGAAACCCGTGATATACCAGTACATCGGGTTCAGCTTGATGATCTGCTGCATATTGAAGCCGCCGATGGAGAAGGTCATCTGGGTGGGGTCATAGAAGATGGCGGAGAAGTAGAGCAGCGCCGTGATAAAGACGCTCCAGATGTGCATGATGTCCCGGAAGAACACCGTCGCCGCCGCGAGGAAGAGGCCCACGCCGAGGCTGAAGAAGAAGAGCGTCACCAGCGGGTAGAGCGCCTCGAAGACCGTGATGTGGATGGGGCTGCCGGTGAACACCATCACCAGCGCCAGCGCCACGAAGCTGAAGACGCAGTTGACCATGGCGAAGCAGCACTTTTCCAGCGGGAAGACGTACTTGGGGATATAGACCTTCTTGAGCAGGGAGGCCGCGCCGAGGACGCTGCTCATGCTGGTGGAGGTGGCCTCATTGAAGAAATTGAAGAGCAGCTGGCCGCACATCAAAAAGACCGGGAAGTTGTCGATGCCGCTGCCCCGCATATCCATCAGGCTGCTGAACACGGCCCAGTACACCAGACACATGAGCAGGGGGTTGAGCACGCTCCACACCACGCCCAGCACACTGCGGCGGTATTTGAGCTTGAAGTCACGGCTGACGAGGTTCCACAGCAGATAGCGGTAGCACCACAGGCCGTTGAACATTGCCTTGAGCTTTTTCACCGGCGATCACCACTTTTCAAAATACTCGAACTTCTGGGCGGCAAACGGCTCGTGGAGCTTGTCCTTGGCGCTGGTCTTGTGCTCACAGCCGCAGTCGGGCCACTGGACGTTGACGGTGGGGTCGTCGTAGGGGATGCCGCCCTCGCTGGTGGGGTCGTAGACGTCGGTGCACTTGTAGCAGAACTCGGCCACGTCGCTCAGCACGAGGAAGCCGTGGGCAAAGCCCTCGGGGATATAGAACATCTTCTTGTTCTCCTCGGAGAGGGTCACGCCCACCCACTTGCCGAAGGTGGCGCTGTGGGGGCGGCAGTCCACGGCAACGTCAAAGACCTCGCCCTTGGTCACACGCACCAGCTTGCCCTGCGTGTGCTCTTTCTGGAAGTGGAGGCCGCGCAGCACGCCGCGGGTGGAGCGGCTCTGGTTGTCCTGCACAAATTCCTTGTCGATGCCGGCCTCGGCGAACTGGTCCTTCTGATACGTCTCCATGAAGTAGCCGCGGTCATCGCCGAACACCTGCGGCTCAATGACGACGACACCGGGGATCTCGGTCTGCGTAAACGTGAACTTACCCATAATGATTTTCCTCTCTGTTTTGTTTTATCGTTTTTTGTCGATTTGTTGTATATGGAAAAGCCTTTTTGCGGCTTTTGCGCGTAGATTCAGCGCTTCCGGGTCTTTCTGTTCCGGCGGCGCAGCAGCCTCATCACACCCACCGTGACGACCGCAGCCGCCGCCGTGCAGGCCAGCGAGATGAGGATGAGCATTCCGGCGGTCCTGGCAGGCCGGACGTCGGAGGCGGTCTCCAGCTCCCGGCCCACATTTGCGTCCAGCAGCTCGTCCAGCCCGGTAATGACCGCCGGGACCCGGACGCCCACCGACTCCTGCTTGTCCCCGCCGCTGACGGTGTACACCGCATACACCGCCGGCGAAGCACCCAGAACGTACCGCTCGGGCAGCTCCAGCGACACCGAGACGTCCTGCGCCGTCACCCCGTCGGCCAGCAGCAGCCGGACGCCCGGGTCGGTGACGGTCACGCGGCCCAGCGTCCCGCCGCCGCCCACGACCTCCAGCTCCTCGGTCAGCCCCCTCGCGGGCAGGTCGGTGTAGCTCGTGAAGCGGGCGAACGCATCCTCCAGCAGGGTGCGGACATCGCTGTACTTATCGGGCTTGGTCTGGCTCTGCATGGTCACGCAGATGAGGCGGACGCCGTTCTGCTCCGCGAGGCAGACGTAGCTGTAGCGGGCGATGTTGGTGTAGCCGATCTTTGAGCCGAGGATGGCAGGGATATAATACCTGCTGTAATGCAGCCGCATCTTGTCCTGCTGGGAGAAATAGCGGGTCACCGGCTGGATGTTCGTGGGCTGCATGGTGTACATCTCGTTGCGGGTAAAGACCGTCTCGAATCCCGGCTGCTCCAGCGCCCATCGCAGGATCTGGGCCATGTCGTAACAGCTGGTGTAGTGGTCGTCGTTGCTGATGCCGTGGGGGTTGGCGAAGTGGGTGTGTTCAAGGCCCAGTGCCTCCACCTGCGCGTTCATCGCCGCCACGCCGCCCTCGATGGTGCCGCCGCCAAAGTATTCAGCCAGCAGGTTCGCGCCGTCGTTGGCGCTGGCGATCATGGTACCGTAGAGCGCATCCTGCAAGGGTACCTCCTCGCCCTCCTGCAGGGCGATGTGGCTGGAATCGGTGCCCGCGAGGGAGTAGACGTCCTCGTGGGAGACGGTAAGCTTGACGCCGTCCCAGTTCCCCTGCGCTTTCTGGCAGGCAAGGCCCAGCGTCATCACCTTGGTGATGGACGCCGGGTGCAGCTCTTCGTTCATATTCTGCTGCGCCAGCACAAGGCCGGTGTCTGCATCAAGGATGCAGTAGGCCTCCGTCGCCGTCAGGGCCGGGCCGACGGCACCGGCGGACAGGGCCATACAGAGCAGGAGCAACGCTGTGAGAAGCGCAGCGAGGTATTTTTTCATTCGTTCATTCTCCACAAATCTTCATAGATGCTGTTAGTATACCACACTTTTCCCCGGCTGAAAAGCTTTCTCATCCACATGGACACTGCAATACCGGCTGCAGCTGCCGTCCTTCCAACGCCGCCTCGAGGGTCTGGGGCAGCAGCTCGAACCGTGCCTTGAGGCTCTGGGGCTTCGTGTTCGGGTCATCCTGTCCGTAAGGCACGAAATAATAGTGCTTGCGCTGGTAGAGCCGGGCGATGTTCTCCCCGGATGCCCCCAGCCCGTCGTTGGTGGAGATGGCCACCACGATAGGGCTTCCCACCCGGAGCAGACTTTTCGCCGCCAGTGTCACCGGCGTATCAGAAAGACCCTCGGCCAGCCGGGCCAGCGTGGCCCCGGTGCAGGGCGCGATGACGAGGGCGTCGGCCAGACGGCGCGGGCCGAGAGGCTCGACGGCCTGCAAGGTATCCAGCACCGGATGCCCGGTCAAGCCCTCGAGCTGCTGCCGCCAGCCCGTCCCCCGGCCAAAGCGGGTGTCCTGCCCCGCCGCAAAGCTCATCACCGGCAGAAGCTCCCCTGTCTCTTATACACATCTGACGCTGCCGACGATCTTAC
>OWKD01000121.1_pt1 | contig 33649 bp, 32 predicted proteins | sample 1732981 | NCBI WGS metagenome assembly OWKD01 (sample SAMN05065776, study PRJEB22554) | human gut metagenome | biome: ENVO:2100002; feature: ENVO:00000062; material: ENVO:00002003 | host: Homo sapiens | place: USA
AAATTAAAACTAAACGGCCTGAGCCCTGTGCAATACAGGATTCAGACCGTTGGGGCCGCTTAATTCGTTTTTTGTCTAACTTTTGGGGTTCATATCAGATCATCTCCTGCACGGCGGCCTGTTGTATAGGGGGAAATGTTATTTCACGTATTTGCCTTCGCAGATATTCTTGCAGCAGGCGCTGATGGGGAACCAGCAGCAGTCCCGGCAGATATCGGCCAGCATCTCAGGGGTGGCTTTTGCATCGATCTCCCGGATGAGAGCCTGGTAGTCGTATTCCTTTTCCTCCAGCCCGAAATACTCCACGGTCTTGCGGTCGTACCGCTTGACCTTTTCCTGTGTGTCGCACAGGTCGGTGCCCAGCTTGTTGGGGCAGCAGGAACAGAGGGTGTCGGTGGAGAAGGTGAGCTGGATCTTCGTCCCGGGCACCTCCCGCAGCTGGTGAACGACATCGTTCATGTGCTCCACAAAGGCTTCGCTGTAGCCATGGCCGGAGTAGCCCTGGGTGCAGAGCAGGTGATGCGGGCGCAGTACGATGCTCATGCTTTTTTTACCCCCGGGATCCGCTTCCGGATGTTCAGGCCCAGCACGCAGGCCAGCACAGCCTTGATGATGGCGGTGGGGATGAAGGGAAGAACGCAGGCGGAAACGGCCACGGACACGGTGCTGTGGGCGACGATCACGAACAGGATGACACCCACGATATAGTTGACCACAGTGCCCACGACAACCGCCACGGGGAAAGCACCCTTGAAAGCATCCCTGTGCTCCACGCCCAGGCCGATGATGTAGGCCATGATGGGGAAGGAGATCAGGAAGCCGCCGGTGGGGCCGACAAACTTATCGATGCCGCCGGAGAAGTTGGCCAGCACCGGCACGCCCACAGCGCCCAGCAGCAGGTAAACGAGCGTGGCAATGGCGGACAGCTTGGAGCCCAGCACCACGGCAGCCAGCGTGATGGCGAAGGTCTGCATGGTCATGGGTACGCCCAGCGGCATGGGGATGGAGATCTGTGCCATCACGGCGATGACGGCGGCAAACAGGCCCGCGTAGCAGATATCGCGCACCGAGAACTTACTGGTCTGATTCATGGTAAAAAATCCTCCTCTGATTTGGTACAAACAACGTCCCGATTAAACCAGAAAGCGGCAGGCAGGTCAACTTGCGATTTGCGCAAAGGTTTACAATCTGTGAAAATTTGCTGAAAAGCGTTCAAACGAAATTTGGACGCTTGTGTATCCGGGCAAAATGCGATACACTACACCTATACATATAAAAGGAATCTGACAGGCCACCCTCCGGCGGGCCTGAATCTGATAGGAGGAACATGATGATCTGGAACAAGAAGAAGGACGGCGCGGAGAACCCGGGTGCGGAAACGCCTGCGGCACAGACAACCAAGGCCCCGGTGCTGTTTTTGCAGAAGAACTGGAAATGGCTCGTGCCGGTGGTCTGTGTGGTGATCGCGGGCGGTGTGTTTTTGCTCAAGCCCAAGAGCGCCAGCACCACAGCCGTGGACCCCAGCTATCTGGAAGCCAGCCCTGAAGTGCGGGATGTCTCCAACACCCTGAGCGGCACCGGTACCCTGAACCCTGCCAACACCTACACCGTGAAATCTCTGGTGGAGGGCAAGGTGCTCACCGGCGAGTTTGAGGAGGGCGACGTGCTGGATGAGGGGAGCATCCTCTACACGCTGGACAGCTCGGACGCTTCCACCAATTTTGAAAAGGCTGAGATCGCCATGCAGCAGGCACAGCGCAGCTATGACAAGGTGGTGGACCGCCAGTATGTGCGTGCCGAGGTGGATGGCACCGTGAGCACCCTGAAGGTCGCCAAGGGCGACGAGGTGACCAGCGGGCAGGAGGTCGCCATCATCCGCGACAGCTCCAAAATGCTGCTGACGCTGGAATTCCCCGCCGCCGATGCCGCCAATTTCAGCGTGGGCCAGACCGCCCAGGTGACGCTGGACGGCACCTTTGAGCAGCTGGACGGCACCGTGACCAGCGTGACCGGAACGGATGCCCTGAGCACCGGCAACCTGCTCACCCGCACCGTGACCATTGCCGTGCGGAACGCGGGCGGCCTGACCACCGCGCAGGCGGCCACCGCCTCCATCAACGGGGTCAGCTCCATCGGCTCTGCCACCTTTGGCTATCAGGCAGAGCGTACCCTGACCGCACAGGCTGCAGGCACCGTGACCTCCATCCATGTGCAGGAGGGCCAGACCGTTGCCAAGGACGATATCCTGATCGAGCTGAGCGGCGATGACCTGACCGAGAGCATCCAGTCGGCCTCTGAGACCCTGCGCAGCGCTGAGATCTCCCTGCAGAACCTGCAGGATACCATGGCCAACTATACCGTAACCTCTCCCATCAGCGGCACCATCATTGAAAAGGATGCCAAGGTGGGCGATGCGGTCAAATCCGGCGATACCCTCTGCGTCATCTACGACCTGAGCTATCTGGAAATGGTCATCAACGTGGACGAACTGCAGATCAGCTCCCTGTCTGTGGGCCAGAAAGTGCAGATCACAGCCGATGCCGTGCAGGATAAGAACTATGTGGGCACTGTGACCCGCGTCTCCATGAAGGGCGCTTCCAACGGCGGTACCACCACCTACCCGGTGACCATCCGCATTGACGAGACCGACGGCCTGCGCCCCGGCATGAACGCCAACGCTGAGATCGTGGTGGCCGAGGCCGCCAATGCCCTGACCGTGCCCAATGCGGCCATCGTCCGGGGCGGCTATGTGCTGGTGACCCAGGATTCCCCCAGCGCTTCCAAGGCGGATGCCACCATGGAGGCCCCCGAGGGCTTTGTCTATGTGGCCGTCAAGACCGGTGTCAGCGATGATGATTACACCCAGATCGTCAGCGGCATCCAGGAGGGGGACACCATTGGTTACGACCCCAACTCGGTCAGCAGCGACAGCTACTATGACGATGGCAGCGGCATGATGATCTTCTGATGGGAGGATGGAATGAGTGCTCTGATCGAATTTGATGCGGTCTGCAAGTATTACCAGATGGGCGACACCACGGTAAAAGCTGCCGACCACATCACCATGAAAATAGAAAAAGGCGAGTTTGTTGCCATTGTGGGCCAGTCCGGCTCCGGCAAGTCCACCTGCATGAACATCATCGGCTGCCTGGATGTGCCCACGGCGGGCACCTACCGGCTGAACGGCCGGGATGTGGGCAAGATGAGCCGGAACGAGTTGGCCTCCGTCCGCAACGAGATGCTGGGGTTCATCTTCCAGCAGTATAATCTTCTGCCCAAATTAAACCTGCTGGAAAACGTGGAGGTGCCGCTGGTCTATGCGGGCATCCCCCGCGCCGAGCGCCACCGCCGGGCCCGCGAGGTGCTGGAGCAGGTGGGGCTGGGCGATAAGCTGAAAAACAAGCCCAACCAGCTTTCTGGCGGCCAGCAGCAGCGCGTATCCATCGCGCGGGCGCTGGTGCGCAACCCGGCGATCATTCTGGCCGACGAGCCCACCGGCGCGCTGGACAGCCACACCGGCCGCGAGGTGCTGGGAATGCTGCAGGACCTGCATGGGCAGGGCCATACGGTGGTGCTTATCACCCATGACAACTCCATTGCCGTGCAGGCCGACCGCATCATCCGGCTGGAGGATGGTCAGGTGGTCTACGATGGCGACTCCCGCGCGCCGGAAGCCATCGTCCAGCCGACGCTGAACTTTGAACCGGCAGAACAGGAGGGGAACAAATGATCATTGAGACCTTCCGTCAGGCCCTCCAGAACGTGTGGAGCAACAAGCTCCGCACCTTTTTGACCATGCTGGGCATCATCATCGGTGTCATGGCGGTCATCGTTATCGTGGGCCTGGGCAACGGCATGACCCAGAGCATGCGGGACAGCTTTTCGGCGCTGGGCACGAATGCCCTGTCCATTCAGGTCTGGGGCTACGGCTCCCGCACCGCCTCGGTGGAGGATGTGTATAAGATCGCGGATAAGAACAAGGAGCTCATCTCCGCAGTCTCGCCCCAGATCGATTTCAGCAACAACACCCCCAAGGTGGGCACCACCACCTACCGCTACGGCACCAGCGTTTACGGTGTGGACGAGCACTACGCCGAGATGAAAAACTATACCCTCGCCCAGGGGCGCGGCCTGCAGTACATGGACATCAAGGACAACAAGCAGGTCTGCATCATTGGTGATTACCTCAACCGGGTGGCCTACGGCGGCAACGCGGTGGGCCAGACCATCAAGCTGGGGGCCTACAAGTTCCGGATCGTGGGCGTGCTGAACGCCAAGGTGACGGACAAGAACCTGCAGCAGGGCTCCGACGATGACTGCATCTATCTGCCCTACACCACGGCCATGCGGCTCTCCAACCAGTCCAGCGCCAAGAACTTTGTTGCGATCATGAAGGACGAGAGCCGCGCCAACGAAGCCAAGGCGGCGGTGGAAAGCGGTCTGCACGACCTGCTCAAGAGCGACAACGCTTACTACATCTACAGTGCCAGCGAATGGCTGGAAGAGATGAACGAGATGATCAACATGGTCATCATTATCCTTACCGGCATTGCCAGCATCTCGCTGCTGGTGGGCGGCATCGGCATTATGAACATCATGCTGGTGTCGGTGACCGAGCGCACCCGGGAGATCGGCATCCGCAAGGCACTGGGTGCCAAGGAGCGGGTGATCCTGTCGCAGTTCGTGGTGGAAGCCGCCACCACCTCCGCACTGGGCGGCGTGCTGGGCATCGTCCTTGGCTATATCGTGTCCATGGCGGCAAACCGCATTCTGCCCATGATCTCCAGCGACATTGATGTGACCGTCAGTCCCTCGTTCAACTCCATCGTGGTGGCCTTTGGCATCTCGGTGGGCATCGGCGTGCTGTTCGGCTATCTGCCCGCCAAGCGTGCCGCAAGGCTGAACCCCATTGAAGCGCTGAGATATGATTAAACCTCTTACCGCTTCGGTCTGGCTTTGCCAGCGCCTTGCGGAGCTTCCCTCATAAGGGGAGCCAGGTATAGATGAAACCCTTATTTAAGGAGGATTTTCCATGAAAAAGCGAATCCTTGCATTTCTGCTGGCGGTGAGCATTGCCGTGTCGATGCTGGTGCTGCCGGCATCGGCAGCGGGCAACGCCAACACGGCGGTCCAGCTGTCCATCACGCTGAACGCGATGGACAGCAGCCAGCAGGCTGCTCTGAACGCTGTGGTCACCCGCGGTGCACTGGCCCGGATGCTGGTGTCCTACTCCACCTACCGCGAGAGCGTGGGCTCTCAGGGTACGGTGGGCACCCTGTTCACCGACCTGCCCGGCACTTCGCCCTATGCCCCCTATGTCCGCATTGCGGTGCAGAACGGTTGGATGAACGGCTACACCAACGGCTCTTTCCGGCCCGACAATGCCGTGACGCTGGAAGAAGTGGTCACGGCCATCCTCAAGCTGATGGGCTATAAGATGACCGACCTGAGCGGCTCCTTCCCCAACGCACAGCTGAACAAGGCCAGTGAGCTGGGCCTGCGCAATCAGGTGGACCGCAGCCAGGGCGAGGTGCTCAACTACGAGGAGTGCGCCCTGCTGTTCTACAACGCCCTGACAGCCAACGCTGCCAGCGGCAGTGCCTATGGCAGCAGCCTGGGCTTCACGGTCTCCAACGGTCAGGTGGATACCTCCAGCGTCATGCTCAAGAGCCTGAAGGGCCCCTTTGTGGCGGGCGATACGGTCCAGCTGCCCTTTGTTCCCAAGATGGTCTACCGCAACGATAAAGCGTCGGAATCTGCGGAACTGAACAAATACGATGTGTATTATTACAGTGAGAGTTTACAGACGCTGTGGGTCTATACCCGCCGCGCCGCTGGCCGCATCACGGCAGTTTCGCCCAGTGCCAGCGCCCCCACCAGTGTAACGGTGGCAGGCACCAGCTATACGCTGGGTTCCTCTGCGGTGGCCTCCCAGGTGTCCTCCCTCAACGGCGGCGGCGTGGGCGAGGTCGTCACCCTGCTGCTGGGCATGAACAATGAGGCTGCCGGGATCGTGACCGGCGAGGAAGCCGACAGCGTGTTCTACGGTGTCGTGCAGACCGCCACCCGCAGTCTGGTGGAAGAGAACGGCGCGGATGTTTTGCAGAAAGTCTCCGTCATGTGCACCGACGGCATTGCCCGCACCGTGAACGTGGACAAGAGCCTGAACTTTCCGCAGGGGTGGCTGGTAGAGATCAAGGTCACCCCGGAGGGCGAGAGCGTGGAGCACATCGATGACCGCCGTGTCAACGGCACCATCAATGCCAATGCCACTGCGCTGGGCGCTGCCGCCCTGGCCGACGATGTAGAGATTCTGGATACGACTTCGGAGGGTGTGGCTGGGACGGTTCGTCCCAGCCGCCTATCGGGGGTAACACTGAGTGACCTCGATGTCCGCTACTATACCGTCAACGATGCCGGACAGATCGACCGACTCATCCTGAACGATGTGACCGGCGACCTGTGGAGCTACGGCGTGCTGGACGATGTGAAAAATCTGGCCATGAATTATTCTGACCTGAAGAGCCTCGTCACCAGCATTGCGGCGGGAGACTCCGCTTCCGGCACCACGACCACGACAGGCACCACCACCGGAGCGGCCACGGGCGGCACCGACGGCTCCGGCTCTACCTCGGATACCACCACCACTGTGACCGGTGCCACGGCGGCAGACCGCCTGTCCAACCTGCTGGTGCCCACCACCAGCGAGATCCTGTGGGGCATCGTTTCGGGCGATATCCTGAGCACGGCCTGGCAGAAGCTTACCAGCAACACCGGCTCCCTGATGAGCATTGGCTTCCAGCAGATCGCGGAGATCACGGGCACCCCCTTCAAGCAGATCTTCAATTACATCGGCGGCGGGGCGACCTATGTCTGCTACGTCAACGGCGCGGTGGCCAGCTACACCACGGCCATCAAGTATCCGGTGCTGGCGGGCGGCATTGCCGTGCGGCAGGAGACCACCGGCTCTGTCAAGGCCATGATGCAGCTGATGCCCCTGAAGATCGACAAGGTCGGCGCGGCCTCGGTGCTCTCGGGCAATGAACGCTACGAGATGGCAGACAATGTGCAGGTCTACCTGTGGTACAAGGGCCAGTATTACCCCACCAAGCTGGCTCAGGTGGATGCGGACGGCTACCAGCTGACCGGCTGGTACGATAATTTCGGCTGCGCTGCCGGAAAAAAGGTCCGCGTCATCATTGCGGTCAAGAACGACTGATGCTTTATTACAGCGGCCTAAGCCGCACACTGCGGCAGCTGCGCTGGGTGCTTTACCCGCGCCGCTGCCCTTTTTGTGACCGGGTGCTGGGCAGCCGGCCTGCCTGCCCGGACTGCGCCGATGGACTGGCAGAGCTGCGCCGTGCACCCTCCATGCGGCTGCGCGGCTCCGAGCACTACCTGGGGCGGCTGGATGGGGCAGCCGCGCCCTACCGATACACCGGCCTTGCCCGCCGCGCGGTGCTGCGGGCGAAATATCAGGGCGCGCCCTGGGCAGCTGTGGAGCTGGGCGTGGAGATGGCCCGCCTGCTCTTTGGCAGCGAGATCAGAATGTGCGGCTCTGAGCCCCTGCCCGAACCGGTACCGGGCCTTGACCGGGGTTACGACTGCATCCTTCCGGTACCGGCCTCCAGCAAAAAGCGCGGCTACAATGTGCCGGAGCGGATGGCACAGCCCCTTGCCCGGGCGGTGGGCGTGCCGGTGGTCACGGACGCGCTGACCCGTGCCCGCTCCACCCGGCGGCAGGAGGGGCTCTCCCTTGACGAGCGGCTGGCCAATGTGGCGGGTGCCTTCCGGGTGGCCCGGCCGGAGGCTGTGGAGGGAAAGCGCATCCTTCTGGTGGACGATGTCCTGACCACCGGAGCCACGGCCTCGGCCTGCGCGCAGGCTCTGCTGGATGCCGGTGCGCAGAGCGTGTTCGCTGTGGCGCTGGCTACGGTGGAGTTTCCGCAGCCGGTGGGCAGCACAACGGCCATTGCCGAAAATGAAGAAGAAATTTGAAAATAGTGCTTGACAAAACACCATTCTTCGGGTATACTGATTGAGCTGTGAGCGACAAGCTCAATCAGATGTCCGGGTGTAGCGCAGTTTTGGTAGCGCGCTTGAATGGGGTTCAAGAGGCCGTGAGTTCGATTCTCGCCACTCGGATTGAAACAAGACCGACGATTTCAAAAGAGATCGTCGGTCTTGATTTTTTATTCGGCTGTTTTCGGTGCGCTGTCCCGGAGGGGCGGGCACCGCTGCAAGGAGGGCGAGTCTATGAATGCTGCACTGCGCCGGGATGCGGATGTGATCCTTCGTTCCAGCCTGAACGCTGTTCTGCCGGATGAGGCGGTGCGCCGCGCGCTGCGGGATCTCCGGCCCGGGAAGGGCCGGGTGCTTCTGGTGGCGGCGGGCAAGGCGGCCTGGCAGATGGCACACGCGGCGGTTGAAACGCTGGGCCGGGTGGACGGCGGCGTGGTCGTGACCAAGTACGGCCATGTGAAAGGTGAGATCCCCGGTGTGACCTGCTATGAGGCGGGCCACCCGGTGCCGGATGCAAACGGTTTTGCGGCTACCCAAAAGGCGCTGGAGCTGGTGCAGGGGCTGACCGCCGGGGATACGGTGCTGTTCCTGCTTTCCGGCGGCGGCAGTGCGCTGTTCGAGCAGCCGCTCGTTCCCGGGGCAGAGCTGCAGGACATCACGAGCCAGCTGCTGGCCAGCGGGGCCGACATTGTGGAGATGAATACCATCCGCAAGCGGCTCTCCGGTGTGAAGGGCGGGCGGTTCGCGCAGCGCTGTGCCCCTGCGCAGGTGTTCAGCATCGTGCTGAGCGACATTCTGGGGGACCCGCTGGATATGATCGCCAGCGGCCCGGCGGTGCCGGATACCTCCACCTGCGCCCAGGCGCTTGCCGTTGCCGAAAAGTATCATCTGGCACTCTCAGCACAGGCCCGGGCCCTGCTGGCGCAGGAAACGCCCAACACGCTGGACAATGTGACCACCCGGATCACCGGCAGCGTGCGGGAGCTTTGCCGTGCCGCGGCCAGCGCCTGCCGGAATCTGGGATATGAACCGGTTCTCCTGACCGACCAACTCTGCTGCGAAGCACGGGAAGCAGGCAGCTTTCTTGGCTCCATTGTCCGCACCCAGGCAGGGCAGGGGAAAAAGCTGGCCTACATCGCGGGCGGCGAGACCATCGTTCACCTGACCGGAAAAGGGCTTGGCGGAAGAAATCAGGAGCTGGCCCTTGCGGCTGCGCCTGCCATTGCCGGGCTGAACGCGGCGGTGTTCTCTGTGGGCAGCGACGGCACAGACGGCCCCACCGATGCCGCCGGCGGCTATGTGGATGGGGATACCCTTGCCGCGCTGGAGGCCGGGGGCTGGAGCGGATACGCTGCTTTGCAGAACAACGATTCCTACCACGCCCTGAAAGCAGTGGATGGCCTGATCATCACCGGGGCAACGGGCACCAATGTCAACGATGTAGCGGTGGCCCTGATCGGGGAAAAAACACCGCCTGTGAGCCCGGAAGTTTCCCCGGAGTGGTGATTGCATTCCTCCGTTGAGTATGTTATACTGAACAGCGAACTGAATAGAAAACAGCAGGTGCGTACCGCCCGCGGCTCTGGCCGGGGGCAGGCACGTTAAAAGGGAAGCGGGTGCAAATCCCGCACGATCTCGTCACTGTGATAAGGGAGTTTACCGCCAGGGTGCAGCTGCACCGGTCACTGGAACGTATGTTCCGGGAAGGCGGCGGTGGATGTTGAGCTTTCAGCCAGGAAACCTGCCCGCTGTTGGTACGGGGGCGCAAGCCCCAGATCACGAGGAATTGGTTGTACCCAAAAAGCCTGAAAAAACTGAAAAGGGCCTTTTTGCTTTGCCGTCCCGCAAGCAGAAAGGCCCCTTTTGTTTTGCCGGGCACTCTTTCCTGTACCTTCTGTTCAGCAAAAATCATGTTCAAAAACAGGAAAGGAACGAACAAAAATGAGAAAACGCACCATCCACAAAGCAGCGGCCGCTCTGACCGCTCTGGCCCTCTGCGCCGGTGTACTGACCGGCTGCGGCGGTGCCGCAAGCAGCACCACTGCTTCCAGCACGGCAGGATCTGCTGCCAGCAGCGAGGTTTCCGGCGAGGAGGCTGACGAATTGGCCGCAAAGAACGTTGCAGACCTGATCGATGCCATCTATGTGCAGGAGCGCACCGATGACACCGATGCCCAGTGTGAGGCCGCCAAGGCCGCATGGGATGCCCTGACCGATGCCCAGAAGGAGCTGGTCGAGGGCGAAGAGGCTGACCCTGACTACTTTGGCCGCGACACCGGCGATGCTTCTAAGGACGACAGCCGCAATCAGGACGACATCGGCGAGAATGAGCTGCTGGTGGTCTCCTTCGGCACCTCCTTCAACGACAGCCGAGTGAAGGATATCAAGGGCATCGAGGATGCGCTGCAGGCCGCTTATCCCGATTGGTCTGTCCGCCGCGCCTTCACCGCACAGATCATCATCAACCATGTTCAGGCCCGCGACGGTGAGAAGATCGACAACATGCAGCAGGCTCTGGACCGCGCTGTGGCCAACGGCGTGAAGAACCTGGTCGTCCAGCCCACCCACCTGATGCACGGTGCAGAGTACGACGAGATGATGGAGATGATCGACGAGTACAAGGACAAGTTCGAGAGCGTCGCCGTTGCCGAGCCCCTGCTGGGCGAGGTTGGTGCTGACGCTGCCGTCATCAACGCCGACAAGGAAGCTGTTGCCAAGGCCGTTACCGCTGCCGCTGTGAAGGATGCGGGTTTCGACAGCCTGGATGCCGCTGCTGAGGAGAAGGTCGCCTTCGTCTTTATGGGCCACGGCACCTCTCACACCGCAAAGGTGAGCTACAGCCAGATGCAGACCGCCATGCAGACCCTGGGCTACAGCAACGTGTTCATCGGCACGGTGGAGGGTGAGCCAGAGGAGACCGCCTGCGAGAATGTCATCGAGGCTGTCAAGGCCGCCGGTTACACCAAGGTCATCCTGCGCCCCCTGATGGTCGTTGCCGGTGACCACGCCAACAACGATATGGCCGGTGCGGATGACGATTCCTGGCTGAGCCAGTTCCAGGCCTCCGGTGACTTCGCGTCCGTGGAGTGCCAGATCGCCGGTCTGGGTGAGATCGAGGACATCCAGCAGCGCTACATTGAGCACACCAAAGCCGCCATCGATTCCCTGAACGGCTAATATTCCGCATTCCAATGCCCGAAGGGAGAGATCTTTTCGGGCATTTTTTATGGAGAGCTTCCCCGCATGAGGAGAAACACTCCCATTTCAAATTCTGAATTTTTGAGGTATTTTGTTTATGCACTGCAAACAGTTTGTTTCCCTGTCCGTTGCTTCCCTGATGCTGGCCGCCGCTCTCACCGGCTGCGGCGGGGCTTCTTCCACTGCTTCCTCTGTTGCCAGCTCGGAAGCCGCTTCTGCCGTGAGCACTGCCGCCGCTTCCGAAAGCACCGAAGCTGCCCTGCCGGACGGCGTGTACACGGCTGAGTTCGACACCGACAGCGGCATGTTCCACGCCAACGAAGCCTGCAATGGCATGGGCACCCTGACCGTGGAGAACGGGCAGATGACCTTCCATGTCAGTCTGTCCTCCAAGAAGATCGTCAACCTGTACGTTGGCATGGCTGCCGATGCCGAGGCCAACAAGGCAGACTGGCTGCTGCCTACCACCGACACCGTCACCTACTCTGATGGCACTTCGGAGGAGGTCTACGGCTATGATATCCCCGTGGCCGCTGTGGACCAGGACTTCCAGCTGGCACTCCTCGGGACCAAGGGCAAGTGGTATGACCACACCGTGAGCATCCGCAATGCACAGCCCAAGGCTGAGGAAGCTGCCGAGACCCCTGCGGACGGTGAATACAGCGTGAATGTGACCCTGGAGGGCGGCTCTGGCCGTGCCACCGTGGAAAGCCCTGCCGCCCTGACCGTGGCGGACGGCAAAATGACCGCGGTCATCCTGTGGAGCAGCCCCAATTATGATTACATGATCGTGGACGGCGAGAAGTATCTGCCCACCAACACCGAGGGCAACTCCACCTTTGAGATCCCTGTTTCTGCACTGGGCACCCCGCTGGCTGTCACTGCCGATACCGTAGCCATGAGCACCCCCCATGAGATCGAGTATACGCTGACCTTTGCGCTGAACTGATGAAACTGACGAGACAACAATTCCTGCGCGTTCTGCCTGCTACAGTACTGACCCTGTCGGGTTGCGCCGCCTCCGAAACGGCTCCTGCCAGCACGGAGGAGCTGGTCTTTGACCATGCCTGCCCGCTGGATTACGCCACGCAATTTACTGCCGACTGCTATGAGGGCGGCTATACTATGCTGACCCTGACCGAATCGGGGGAGCAGTTCCTTGTGACCCCGGAGGATGCCGCTGCGGTGGAAGGCCTGCCCGAGAGCGTGACGGTGCTGCGTCAGCCCATCCGGAACATCTACCTTGTCTCCACCTCGGTGATGGACCTGTTCCTCGCGCTGGATGGGCTGGGCAGCGTGACCCTTTCCGGCACCCGGGCGGAGAGCTGGTATCTGGATGAGGCCAGAGCCGCCATGGAGGCCGGGCGTATTGCCTATGCGGGCAAGTACAGCGCCCCGGACTACGAAAAGATCCTTGCGGCCAACTGCGGTCTTGCCATCGAGAACACCATGATCTACCACACCCCGGAGGTCAAGGAGCAGCTGGAACGGTTCGGCATCCCGGTGCTGGTGGAGCGCTCCAGCTATGAGAGCGGCCCGCTGGCCCGGCTGGAATGGCTCAAGTTCTGGGGCATCCTGCTGGGGAAAGAGGAGCTGGCGGAACAGGAGTTCGCCCGGCAGGTGGAGCGCCTTGCACCGCTGGCCGGGCAGGCTTCCACCGGCAAGCGCTGTGCCTTTTTCTCCATCACAGCCAACAACCTTGCCAATGTGCGCAAGGGCGGCGACTATGTGGCCCAGATGATCGGGATGGCGGGCGGTGATTATGTTTTTGCGGACCTGACCGACAACGGCAACAACCTTTCCACCATGAACCTGCCGCTGGAGGATTTTTACGCCGGTGCAAAGGATGCGGATGTGCTCCTTTACAACAGCACCATTGAGGGCGTGGTGCACACCACCGAGGAACTGGTGGCAAAATGCCCCCTGCTGGCCGAGTTCAAGGCCGTGCAGAGCGGCAGTGTCTGGTGCACCACCCAGAGCTTTTTCCAGCAGAGTACGGCGCTGGTCGATTTTGTGCTCGACCTGCACCGTGTCTTTACGGAGAACGACCCCGCCGACCTGCAATTTCTGAGGAAAGTAGAGTAACCTATGACCAGCAAAAAGCGCCTGATCCTTTCTTACGGCATCCTTGCCCTGCTGCTGGCGGTGCTGTTTGCCGCCAACCTGTTCTGGGGCAGTGTGTCCCTGACACCGGGGGCAGTGCTGGCGGCCCTGACCGGCCGCGGGCAGGACGCTTTGAGCGTGGGCATCATCACCCAGCTGCGCCTGCCCCGGGCCGTGATGGTGGTGCTGCTGGGGGCGGCGCTCTCGGCGGCGGGCTACCTGCTGCAGACCTTTTTCGCCAACCCCATTGCAGGGCCCTTTGTCATGGGCATTTCCAGCGGGGCCAAGCTGGCCGTGGCACTGGTTATGGTGGCTTTTCTGAACCGGGGCCTGCTCACCAGCTCCCTTACCCTGATCACAGCCGCCTTTGCGGGGGCCATGGCCTCCATGGCCTTTGTGCTGGCGGTCTCCCGGCGGGTGCAGCGGATGAGCATCCTTGTCATCTGCGGTGTGATGATCGGCTACATCTGTTCGGCCGTCACGGAGTTTGTGGTGGCCTTCGCCCAGGACAGCAACATCGTCAACCTCCATAACTGGTCTCAGGGCAGCTTTTCCGGCATGACCTGGGGTAATGTGCGGGCGGCGGCGCTGGTGGTGCTGCCCGCTCTGGCGGCAGCGTTCTGCCTTTCCAAGCCCATGGCCGCCTACCAGATGGGGGAGGCCTACGCCCGGAGCGTGGGCATCAATGTCAAAGCCTTTTCCCGGCTGCTGGTGCTGCTTTCCAGCCTGCTGGCCGCCTGTGTCACGGCCTTTGCGGGGCCCATCTCCTTTGTGGGCATCGCGGTGCCCCATCTGGTCAAGCAGCTGTTCGGCAGTGCAAGGCCGCTGGTGGTGCTGCCCGGGTGCTGCCTGGGCGGGGCCGCCTTCTGCCTGCTGTGCGACCTCATCGCCCGCAGCATGTTTGCCCCCACCGAGCTTTCGATCAGCGCCGTAACGGCAGTGTTTGGTGCACCGGTGGTCATCTGGCTGCTGGTGCGCCGGGGTCAGGAGGGTGTGCGATGAAATACCTCTGTGAAACGAAAGAACTGGCCATCGGCTATGGCAGCGCGCCCCTTGCTTCCAGCATCACGCTGGGGGCGGTGCCGGGGCAGATCCTGGCCCTCATCGGGCCAAACGGCGCGGGCAAATCCACCCTGCTCAAAACGCTGGCGGGCCAGCTGGCCCCCTTGGGCGGGGCTGTCCTGCTGGATGGCCGCAGCCTGACCGATTACACCGGCCCGGCCCGGGCCCGGAAGCTGGCTCTGATGCTGCCCCATACCCGCCGCACCGAGCTGACTTCCTGCTTTGAGTTTGCCGCCGCTGGGCGCATCCCCTATACCGGGCGGCTGGGCATCCTGTCCGATACTGACCGGCAGGCCGTGCGGGACGCGCTGGAGCTGGTGGGGGCTTCCCCTCTGGCGGGCCGGGATTTCAACTGCATCAGCGACGGCCAGCGCCAGCGCGTTCTGCTGGCCCGCGCCATCTGCCAGCAGCCCGGAGTTCTGCTGCTGGACGAACCGACCTCTTTTCTGGATGTCAAGGGCAAGATCGAGCTGCTGACCATCCTGCAGAAACTGGCCCATGAGCAGGGGCTGGCCGTGATCGTCAGCCTGCACGAGCTGGACATGGCGCAGAAGATCGCGGATGCGGTGGTCTGCGTGTTTCCGCACAGCGTTTCGGGAGCGCTGACCCCAAAGGAGGCCTTTGCCCCGGAGAACATCCGGGCGCTGTACAGCCTGACCAAGGAGCAGTACGAGGCCGTGTTCGGCCCGGAAAAGCCTGCCGGGCCAAAGTTTGAACATTACGTCCGCAGTGGGCAGAAGCTGCTCCGCTGCGGGTACACCACCGGCACCTGCGCGGCGCTGGGTGCGGCGGGGGCCGCGCGGCTCCTGCTCACCGGCCATGCTCCGGAGAGCGTTGCCCTGCGCACGCCGAAGGGCATCGTGGTGGAGGTGGCCCCGCTGTACTGCCGCCCCGCCGGAGCCGGTGCCGAATGCGCCATTGAGAAGGACGGCGGGGATGATGTGGATGTGACCACCGGCCTGCCCGTGATCGCCGCCGTAGAATTGCTGCCCGATACCACTGAGATCCGCATCTCCGGCGGAAAGGGCGTGGGCCGGGTGACCAAGGCCGGGCTGGACCAGCCGGTGGGGGAAGCTGCCATCAACCATGTGCCCCGGCAGATGATCGCCGAGGCCCTGCAAAGGGAAGCCGAGAGTGCCTGCTACACCGGCGGCTTTGCCGTGACCATCTCCATCGAGGGCGGGGAAGAGGTGGCAAAGCGCACCTTCAACCCCCACATCGGGGTCGAGGGCGGGCTGTCGGTGCTGGGAACCAGCGGCATTGTGGAGCCTATGAGCCAGCAGGCGATCCTGGATACCATCCAGCTGGAAATGAATCAGGCCGCTCTCCGGGCGGGCAGCCCCAGGCGGCTCATCCTGGCCCCCGGCAATTACGGGCTGGACTATCTGCACGAAAGATACCCGGAGTTTCACGCTGTTCCGGTGGTGAAAACCTCGAACTTTATTGGAGACACGCTGGATATGGCTGCTGCGGCCCGCTTTGAAGAGGTGCTTCTGGTGGGCCATGTGGGCAAGCTGGTCAAGGTGGCGGGCGGTATTATGAACACCCACTCCCACACTGCCGACTGCCGCACCGAGCTGTTCTGCACCCATGCGGCGCTCTGCGGCGCTTCCCGGGAAGTCTGCGCCGCCCTGATGAACGCTGCCACCACCGATGCCTGTCTGGAACTCCTGGGCAGCGCCGGCCTGCGGGCTCCGGTGCTGGAAAGCCTGCTGCGGGCGGTCCAGCTCCACCTTGACCGGCGGGCCTGCGGGGCGTTCCGGGTGGGGGCGGTGCTGTTTTCCAACCAGCACGGCCCGCTGGGAGCTACCGACACTGCCGCACAACTGCTGAACGAATGGAAGGAGCATTGAGATGGTACATTTTGTGGGCGCAGGCCCCGGCGCACCTGACCTCATCACCCGGCGGGGCGCGGCCCTGCTGCAGGAAGCCGACTGCATCATTTATGCGGGCAGTCTGGTCAACCCGGCTCTGCTGGGGCTGGCAAAGCCGGAGTGCGCCGTTTACAACAGCGCCGAGATGACGCTGGAACAGGTGCTGGACGTGATGCACCGGGTGGATGCCGCAGGCGGGACCACTGTGCGGCTCCACACCGGCGACCCCTGCCTGTATGGGGCCATCCGGGAGCAGATGGACGCACTGGATGCGGATGGCATCCCCTACGATGATACCCCCGGCGTGTCCAGCTTTTGCGGGGCGGCGGCGGCGCTGAACGCCGAGTACACCCTGCCCACCATCAGCCAGACCGTGATCATCACCCGGATGGAGGGGCGCACCCCGGTGCCGGAAAAGGAGAAGCTGGCCAGCCTTGCCGCCCATGGGGCAACCATGGTGATCTTCCTCTCCATCGGCCTCATCGACAAGGTGCAGCAGGCCCTGCTGGCAGGCGGAGCCTACACGCCGGAGACTCCTGCCGCCGTGGTCTACAAGGCCAGCTGGCCGGAGCAGAAGGTGGTGCGCTGCACCGTGGGCACGCTGGCCGGGAGCACCCGCGCCAACGGCATCACCAAAACAGCGCTCATCGTGGTGGGGGAATTTCTGGGCACCCGGTATGAGCGGAGCAAGCTCTACGACCCAACCTTTACGACGGAGTTCCGCAAGGGGGCAGACCAGTGACCCGCGCCTATCTCGCCTTTACGGAAAAAGGGCTGGCGCTGGCCCAAAAGCTGGCCGGTGCCCTGCCCGGCACCGTGGCCCGCTGCGGCCATGGCGGGCCTGGCCTTGCCGATTGGGCTGCGGAGCAGTTCGCCCATGCGGATGCCCTGATCTTTGTGGGGGCTGTGGGCATTGCGGTGCGGGCCATTGCGCCCCACTGCCGGAACAAGGCGGTGGACCCTGCCGTGGTGGTGCTGGACGAGTGTGGTCATTTTGCGGTGCCGATCCTTTCGGGCCATCTGGGCGGGGCCAACGATCTGGCCCGGGCGCTGGCGGCGGTCTGCGGTGCGGTGCCGGTCATTACCACGGCCACCGATGCCAACGGGGTGTTTGCCGTGGATGCGTGGGCCAGGCACCAGAACTGCGCTGTGCTGGAGCCGGGGCGCATCAAGCGCGTCAGCAGCAGACTGCTGGCGGGCGGGCCGGTGCGGTACCGCTCGGAATTCCCCATTGCCGGGCAGGCCCCTGCCGGGGTGGTCCCGGCGGGGGAGGCAGAGCGCGCCGACTTTGCCCTGACCCTTTTCCCGGCGGGTGATGCGCTGCACCTGATCCCGAAGATCGGTGTGCTGGGCATCGGGTGCAGGCGGGGGACCAGCGCCGCACAGCTGGAAGCGGCCTTTGCACAGTTCTGTGCGGCCCACGGCCTTGCGGCAGCGTGCATCACGGCAGCGGCCAGCATCGACCTGAAAGCCCATGAGCCGGGCCTGCTGGAATTTTGCAGAATCCACGGCTGGCCGGTGCAGTTCTATTCTGCCGCACAGCTGCAGAACGCCCCCGGGCAGTTCACACCTTCGGCCTTTGTCCGGAGCGTGACCGGTGTGGACAATGTCTGCGAGCGGGCGGCGGTGCTGGCGGCAGGCGGCACGATCATTCTTCCCAAACAGGCGGGCGGCGGCGTGACCTTTGCGCTGGCGCTTCGTCCCTTTGCCCCGGATTGGAGGTGGCAGGATGCCTAATGTTGTTTTTGTTGTCGGGCTTGGGCCCGGGGATCCCCGGTTTCTGACCGCACAGGCGCAGAGCGCCTTAACGCAAGCCGAGGTGCTGTGCGGCTATACGGTCTATCTGGATCTGGTGCGCCCCTACTTCCCGGACAAGCTCTATTATTCCACCGGCATGACCAAGGAGATCGACCGCTGCCGCTGGGCGCTGGAAACGGCCCGGAGCGGCAGGGCGGTGGCGCTGGTCTGCTCGGGAGATGCCGGGGTCTACGGCATGGCAAGCCCTCTGCTGGAGCTGGCCGAGCACTTCCCGGACGTGACGGTGGAGGTGGTGCCCGGCCTGACCGCCGCCCTGAGCGGCGGTGCAGTGCTGGGTGCCCCGCTGGCCCACGATTTCTGTGTGCTCTCCCTCTCTGACCGGCTCACGCCGTGGGAGGTCATCGAGCGGCGGCTGGCGGCAGCAGCCATGGGGGATTTCTGCATCGCGCTGTACAACCCCTCCTCCAAGGGGCGGCCGGACTATCTGGCGCGGGCGGTGCGCATCCTGCTGGCAAACGGCAAAGCACCCGGAACGGTCTGCGGCATTGTGCGGAACATTGGCCGGGAGGGGCAGGAAAGCCGCGTTCTGACGCTGGCTGCGCTGGAAACCACCCCGGTGGATATGTTCACCACCGTGTTTGTCGGCAACGCCCAGACCCGCCAGCTGAGCGGGCGGATGGTCACGCCGCGGGGGTACCGCGCATGAGGGTCGTGGTATTCAGCGGCACCACCGAGGGCCGTGTGTTTTCGAAGCAGCTGGCCGCACTGGGGGCCGAGGTACTGGTCAGCGTGGCTACCCCGCTGGGGGCCGAGGAACAGGGCGAAAGGTCCGGCATCACCGTCCACTGCGGGCGGCTGACCCCGGAGGAGATGACCGCCCTGCTGCAGGGGGCTGACCTCTGCGTGGACGCGACCCATCCCTATGCCGTGGAGGCCACCCGGAACATCCGGGCAGCCTGCAAAACAGCAGGCACGGAGTACCGCCGCCTGCTCCGGCCCGAAAGCCCGCTGCCTGCCGGGAGCATGGTGTTTGCCTCCGCGGCCCACGCGGCGGGATTTCTGGCCCGGACGCAGGGAAATGTTCTGCTTGCCACCGGGGCCAAGGAGCTTTCTGCCTTTGCTGTGCTGGAACCGGCACGGCTCTTTCCCCGTGTCCTGCCCACCCGGGAGGGCATTGCCGCCTGCGAGGGGGCAGATATCCCCCATAAGAACATCATCGCCATGCAGGGGCCGTTCTCCTATGCGCTGAACCGGGCGCTGATGGAGCAGTTTACCATCCGCTTCCTCGTTACCAAAGACGGCGGCGCGGCGGGCGGCTTTGAAGAAAAAGCCCGGGCAGCGCAGGACACCGGGGCACAGCTCATCGTCATCCGCCGCCCGGCCGAGCAGGGCGAAACGGCGGAACAGATCCTGACACATTGTAAGGAGATGCTGCAATGATCACACTCATCGGGATGGGGTCGGGCACGCCGGAAAGCCTGACCGCGCAGGGCCTTGCCGCTCTGCAGAACGCCGGACTGATCCTGGGGGCAAAACGCCTGTTGGAACAGCTGCCGCAGGGCTGCACGGAACACCGGAAGGCCCTGTATCAGCCTGAGGATGTCCTTGCCGCGCTGGCGGCTGACCCGGAGGTGGATGCTGCCCTTGTGTACAGCGGCGACACCGGGTTCTACTCCGGCGCGGCCCAGCTGCTGCCGATGCTGCGGGCCTTTGGCATCTCCTGCCGGGTGTTGCCGGGGCTTTCCAGCGTTCAGCTGCTGGCCGCTGCAGTGGGCCGCTCCTGGCAGGAGTGGAAGCTGGTCTCGGCCCACGGCTGTGCCTGCGACCCGGTGGCCGAGTGCCTGACAGCCGGGGGAAAGCCCGTCTTTTTCCTGACCGGCGGGGCAGAAACGCCTGCCTCCCTCTGCGGCCGGCTGGCTGCTGCCGGGCTGGGCGATGCCCATGTGCTGGTGGGGGAAGAGCTGGGCCGGGCAGAGGAAAAGATCCTGTTCGGCACGGCGCAGGAGTTTGCGCAAAAGCAGTTTGCAAGCCTGAGCGTTCTGCTTGTGGAGCATCTTCCCCAACCGCCCCGGCGGGTGCCCGGCTTCCCGGATGAAGCCTTCCACAGGGGAGAGGTGCCCATGACCAAGCAGGAGGTGCGGGCGGCGGCGCTGGCTAAGCTGGCCGTGCAGCCCGGCGATACCCTGTGGGATGTGGGGGCGGGCACCGGCAGCGTGAGCGTGGAACTGGCACTGGCCGCACCCCGGGGGCATGTGTATGCCGTGGAGTGTGACCCGGAGGCCTGCGGGCTCATCCGGCAGAACCGGGAAACGTTCCACGCCTGCAACCTGACACTGGTGGAGGGCCGCGCCCCCGCTGCGCTGGCTGACCTGCCCGCCCCGGATGCCGTGTTCATCGGCGGGACCAAGGGGGGCATGGAGGCTGTGGTGGACACGGTGCTTGCCCGGAATCCGAACGCCCGCATCTGCATCTCTGCCATTGCGCTGGAAACGCTGAGTGCCGCCGTGGCCGCACTGACTGCCCACGGCCTTGCTGCGGAGGTGACGCAGATCGCGGTCAGCCGCACCCGGCCTGCGGGCAGGCTCCACCTGCTGATGGCCAATAACCCCATCTTCCTCATCACAGGAGAACGCAAATGATCCAATTTCTTGTGGCCGCGCCCTGTTCCGGCAGCGGCAAAACCACACTGACCTGCGCCCTGCTGGCGGCGCTCAAGCGGCGGGGGCAGGACCCCTGCTCCTTCAAGAGCGGGCCGGACTATATCGACCCCATGTTTCACCGGGCCGTGCTGGGGGTGGAGAGCCACAACCTCGACCTGTTTTTCTCCGCACCGGAGACCGTGCGCGCGCTTTATGCGCAGGCCGCAGCCGGGCACGGGGCAGCCGTGTGCGAGGGTGCCATGGGCTTTTACGATGGACTGGGCGGCGTGAGCGATACCGCCAGTGCCTGGCATCTGGCCGATACGCTGGGCCTGCCGGTGCTGCTGGTGGTCCAGCCCAGAGGGGCCAGCCTGACGCTGGCGGCCCAGATCAACGGGCTGAAGCAGTTCCGCACCCCCAGCCATCTGGCGGGCATCCTGCTCAATGACTGCGCCCCCCATTTATATGCCCTGCTGGCTCCCATGCTGGCACGGGAGACCGGCCTGCCGGTGCTGGGCTATCTGCCCCACCTGCCGGATGCCGCCCTTGAGAGCCGCCACTTAGGGTTGAAAACTGCCGGGGAGATTGCGGACCTGCAGCAGAAGATCAGCCGGATGGCCGATGCGCTGGTGATGGATTGGGAGAAGCTTTTTGCCCTGACCGAGTGCGCAGCGCCTTTGGTGCACACAGATCGGCTCCCCCCTGCGGGAGAGCTGCTGCCCCAGGGAGCAGCGGAACAGCGCCCCCGCGTTCCCATTGCCGTTGCAAGGGATGCGGCGTTTTGCTTCACCTACGCCGAAACGCTGGAAGCACTGGAGCGGGCGGGGGCGGAGCTCTGCTGGTTCAGCCCCCTGCAGGACTCCGCCCTGCCGGAGCAGATCGGCGGGCTCTATCTGCCCGGCGGCTACCCGGAGCTGTATGCCGGGCAGTTGAGCGCGAATCGCTCCATGCTGGCCTCTGTGCGCCGGGCTGTGGAGCGCGGTCTGCCCACGGTGGCCGAGTGCGGGGGCTTTCTCTATCTGGGCCAGAGCCTGGAGGATGCCAACGGGGAACGCTGGCCCATGGCAGGTGTTCTGCCGGGGCAGGGCTTCCGGGTGGGGCGGCTGGTGCGGTTTGGATACGCGGCATTGACTGCCCACGCCGACAGTATGCTGTTCCGCGCCGGGGAGCGTCTGCCGGTGCACGAGTTCCACCACTGGGATTCCACAGACAACGGCACCGGCTTTACCGCCGCAAAGCCCAACGGGAAGCAATGGGACTGCGGCTTTGCAAATGAGCATTTCTATGCGGGCTTCCCGCATTTGTATTGGGCGGGCACGGCCCTGCCCCGGCGGTTCGTGGATGCCGCCGCACACTATCATCAAGAGGAACAGAACCAATGACAGAGATTGAACTGAAACAGCTTCTTTCCAGGATCACCCGGCCGGACGAGACCGCACGCACCGCCACCCACGCTCACTGGGCCAGCCTGGCCAAGCCGCTGGGCGGGCTGGGCAGGCTGGAGACCATGCTGGAGGATGCTGCCGCCCTGACCGGTACGGCAAAGCTGGCGTTTTCCCGCCGGGCCGTGCTGGTGCTCTGCGCCGACAACGGCGTGGTGGCGCAGGGCGTGAGCCAGACGGACCAGAGCGTGACCCGGGCCGTGGCCGAGAACCTTGCCGCCCGGCGCACCAGTGTCTGCCAGATGGCAAAAACGGCCCGCTGTGAAGTGGTGCCTGTGGACCTTGGCATGGCCGGGGAGCCGGTGCCCGGGGTGCAGAACTGCCGCATTGCCGCCGGGACGGCGGATTTCACCACCGGCCCTGCCATGACCCGCCAGCAGGCGGTGGATGCCATTGCGGCGGGCATGGGGCTTGTCCGGGCGCAGAAGGCGGCGGGGATGCAGCTGCTGGCCACGGGGGAGATGGGCATTGGCAACACCACCACCTCCAGCGCCGTGGCCGCTGTTCTGCTGGGTCAGCCCGTGGAGCGGATGACAGGCCGGGGTGCGGGCCTTTCCGACGCGGGGCTTGCCCGCAAGCTGGATGCCATCCGGCAGGGCATTGCGCGGAATCGGCCCGATGCCGCTGACCCTCTGGACGTGCTTTCCAAGCTGGGCGGGTTCGACATCGCCGGGCTGTGCGGTGTTTTTCTGGGCGGTGCGCTGGAAGGTTTGCCCGTGCTGATGGATGGCTTCATCAGCGGGGTGGCGGCTCTGTGCGCGGTGCGGCTCTGCCCCGCTGCGGAAAAGGCCGTGTTTGCCAGCCACTGCTCCACCGAACCGGCAGCAAGGCTGGTGCTGGAAGCGCTGGGCAAAGCGCCCCTGCTCACTGCCGGGCTCCATCTCGGCGAGGGCACCGGAGCGGTGGCAAGCATCCCGCTGTGGGATATGGCGCTGGCCGTTTACCGCGATTGCTATTCCTTCACGGAGGGCGGCATCACGCCGTACACCCCCCAATGCTGACGCTGGTATTGGGCGGCGCCGCCAGCGGCAAGAGCGGGTATGCCGAGAGCCTGGTGCTGAAAACCGCGCTCCCGCGCTATTACATCGCTACCATGCAGGTGTGGGATGCGGAGTGTGCCGCCCGGGTGGAAAAGCACCGGAGGATGCGGGCGGCAAAGCAGTTTGAGACCGTGGAGTGCCCCCTGCATCTGGAGAACATCCGTCTGCCTGCCCGGGGAACTGCGCTGTTGGAGGATCTGGGCAACCTGACCGCCAACGAGCTCTACGACCCCGCCGGGGCGGGAGAAAATGCGGCTTCGGCCATTTTGGAAGGACTGGACCAATTGGCCGGACAATGCGCGCACCTCATCGTGGTCTCCAACGAGGTGTTCAGCGGCGGTGCCGACTATGCAGGCGACACCGGGCGCTACCTGAAAGCGCTGGCGCAGGTGAACAATGCCCTTGCCGCCCGGGCTGACCATGTGGTGCGGGTGGTGTGCGGCATCCCGGTCTATTATAAAGGAGTGGAAAAATGATTGGATTGCAGACCATTGCAGTGGCCTTTGCCATGTTTTCGGCCCTGCCGGTGCCGCAGTTCGCGTGGAACCAGAAAAACATGCGGTATGCCATGTGTGCCTTCCCGCTCATCGGGGTGGTCATTGGCGGGCTGTGGTGCCTGTGCGGCGCTCTGCCCCTGCCGATGCCCGCAAAAGCGGCGGGGTTCTGCCTGATTCCGGTCTGGGTCACGGGCGGCATCCATCTGGATGGCTATGCCGACACCTGCGATGCCCTTTCCAGCTATGGCGACCGGGAAAAGAAGCTGGAGATCCTCAAAGACCCCCACTGCGGTGCCTTTGCGGTGATCCGGCTGTGCAGTTATTTTGCGGCCTACCTTGCCCTTTGCGCCTGCGTGGACTTTACGCCCCGGGTGGGCCTTTGCTGGACACTGGCCCTTGTGCTGGAACGGGCCCTCTCGGGCCTGGCCGTGGCATCGTTCCCGATGGCAAAGAACACAGGCCTTGCCCACACCTTTGCCACGGCGGCGGATCGAACTACTGTCCGCCGGGTGCTGATGGTGCTGGCCGCTCTGCTCAGCGCCGCCCTGCTGGCACTGGGCGGCTGGGCGCTGGTGCTGGCGGCGTTGCTTGTGTTTGCACGCTATCATGTTGTTTCAAACAAGCAGTTTGGCGGCATCACCGGCGATCTGGCCGGGTGGTTTTTGCAGAAAGCCGAGCTGTGGATGCTGGCGGCGCTATGTGCCTGCCAGTGGGGAGGACTGTTATGATCTTTATCACCGGGCCGCTGTACAGCGGCAAGCGCACCTTTGCGCAGCGCCTGCCCGGCACCCGCATTGCGGAGGTGCAGGCCCTGGCAGCAGAGGCCGAGGATCTGGAAAAGCTTGCGGAGGAGCTCTCCGCTTATGATATCGTGATGGCCACCGAGGTGGGCGGCGGCGTGGTGCCCATGGACGCAGGGGAGCGGGCCGCACGGGAAGCCGCCGGGCGGCTGGCCTGCCTGCTGGCGGCCCGGGCCGGGTGCGTGGTGCAGATGTTCTGCGGCATCCCCACAGTATTGAAAGGAGAACTGCCCCCATGCTGATCTATCTTCTGCGCCACGGCCTGACGGCCTACAACGCCGAAAAGCGCTATCAGGGCCAGCGGGATATCCCCCTGAGCCCCGCGGGCCGCGCCCAGCTGCGGCAGGCTGACCTCCGGCCGGAAACGGTCTATATCACCCCGCTCTGCCGCACCCGGCAGACCGCTGAGGTGCTCTTCCCGGGTGCAAGGCTCGTGGAGGTGAAAGACCTGCAGGAGATGTGCTTCGGCAGCTTTGAGGGCCGCAATTTCATTGAGATGGAGCACGACCCGGATTATCTGGCCTGGGTGAACGCCAACTGCGAAAGCCCCTGCCCGGACGGCGAGACCAAGGCTGTTTTTTCGGAGCGGGTGTGCAGGGCCTTTGCCGCACTGGTGGACAAGGCCCTTGCCGATGGGGAAGAGACACTGGTCATTCTGGCCCACGGTGGCACCCAGATGGCTGCCATGGAGCGCTACGCCCTGCCCCATGCGGATTATTACCATTGGTGCGCCCCCAACGCGGGCGGTTACGTTCTGGATGCAGGAGATTGGGCGGAGCAGCGGGTGCTGCACCTGCTGAAAACTGTGCAGTACACAAAGGAGGATGCCCGATGATCGAATACGCAGTACTCGGCGGTTTTGTGCTGGACTGCCTCTTCGGCGACCCGGCCTGGCTGCCCCACCCGGTGGTGTACATGGGCAAGGCCATCTCGGCGCTGGAAAAGCGCCTGCGGGCCCGTCTGCCCAAAACGCCTCAGGGGGAACTGCTGGGCGGGGCCATGGTGGCGTTCTGCCTGCCGGTGGGCACCTTTCTGCTGACGAGCCTTGTCTGCCTGGGGGCTGCCCGCATCAGCCCGTGGCTGGGGCTGGCCGTCCAGATGTTCTGGTGCGGGCAGGCACTGGCCGCAAAGGGGCTGGCGCAGGAGAGCACCAATGTTTACCGGGAACTGGTCAAGCCCGACCTGCCTGCCGCCCGCAGAGCAGTCAGCCGCATCGTGGGGCGGGACACCCAGGATCTGACGCTGGAGGGGGTGACCAGGGCTGCTGTGGAGACGGTGGCCGAAAACGCCAGCGACGGCGTGATCGCACCCCTGCTCTATATGCTCATCGGCGGGGCACCGCTGGCCCTGACCTACAAGGCCATCAACACGATGGACAGTATGCTGGGCTACAAAAACGAAAAATACCTCTACTTTGGCCGCATCCCGGCCAAGCTGGACGATGCGGCAAATTACCTTCCCAGCCGCCTTGCCGCCCTGCTGTGGGTGGCTGCCGCGGCCTTTACGCACAATGACGCAAAAGGGGCGTGGAAGATCTGGCGGCGGGACCGCCGGAACCACGCCAGCCCCAACAGCGCCCAGACCGAGAGCGCCTGCGCCGGTGCGCTGGGGGTGCAGCTGGCCGGGCCCGCCTATTACTTTGGAGAATACTACGCCAAGCCCACCATCGGCGATCCGCTGCGTCCCATTGAACCGGAGGATATCCTGCGTGCCAACCGGATGATGTACGTGGCAAGCGCCTTTGCACTGGCGTGGGGCGTGGCAATACGGGCTATTTTGTAACGACCTCACCCTCTCAGTCATGCCTTGCATGACAGCTCCCCCAAAGGGGGAGCCAAGAGCTGGGATCCAGAACCATCCGGGAAAAGGAGAACGAACATGCAACTAGTACATGGCGGCGATTGGGCCGGTTACCGGGCCGAGTTCGGGCGGGATGCGCTGGATTTTTCGGCCAACGTCAGCCCGCTGGGCCTGCCGGAAGGGGTGGCCCGGGCCATCACGGCGGCATTGCCCACGGCAGACCGCTACCCCGACCCCCTGTGCCGGGAGCTGCGGGCAAAGCTGGCGCTCCATGAGGGCGTGCCGGCGGAGCAGATCCTCTGCGGCAATGGGGCGGCAGACCTTATCTTCCGGCTGGTCTGGGCAAAAAAGCCCCGCCGGGCGCTGGTCACCGCACCCACCTTTGCGGAGTATGCCACTGCTTTGGAAAGTGTCGGCTGCACGGTAGAACGCTTCTTTTTGCGGGAACAGGAGGACTTTGCGGTCACGGATGCGTTCGGTGCGGCCATCTGCCCGGGGGTGGATATGGTATTCCTCTGCCAGCCCAACAACCCCACCGGCCAGCTGACGGCCCTGCCGCTGGTGGAGCAGATCCTCCGCCGCTGCGCGGCGTGCGGCACCCTGCTGGTGGTGGACGAATGCTTCCTTGATTTCCTGCCCGACCATGCCCTGCACACGGCAAAAGGCCTGCTGGGGGAGGGAGATCTGGTCATCCTGAAAGCCTTCACCAAGCTTTACGGCATGGCGGGCGTGCGGCTGGGCTATGCCCTGAGTGCCGACACAGCGCTGCTGGAACAGATGCAGGCCTGCGGCCAGCCCTGGGGTGTTTCCAGTCTGGCGCAGGCGGCGGGGCTTGCCGCGCTGGAGGAGACAGCGTATGTGGAAAAGGTCCGGGCCCTCATTGCCGAACAGCGGCCCCGCCTGACGGCCGGGCTGCGGGCGCTGGGCCTGCGGGCGCTGGACGGCAGGGCAAATTACCTGCTGTTTCAGGCCCCGGAGACGCTGGGAGAAGCCTTGCGGCAAAGGGGCGCTGTGCTGCGCAGCTGTGCGAACTACCCCGGGCTGGGCCCCGGCTGGTACCGCACCGCCGTGCGCACCGGGCCTGAAAACGAACAGCTTTTGAAACTTCTTGCGGAGGTGCTGGAATGAGCAAGGCAAAGTGCATCATGGTGCAGGGCACCATGAGCGGTGCGGGCAAAAGCCTGCTGTGCGCCGCCCTCTGCCGCATTTTTGCGCAGGACGGTTACCGCGTGGCTCCCTTCAAGAGCCAGAACATGGCGCTGAACAGCTTTGTCACCCGGGATGGGCTGGAAATGGGCCGGGCACAGGTGGTGCAGGCGCAGGCCGCAGGCATCGAGCCGGATGTGCGGATGAACCCCATTCTGCTCAAGCCCAGCAGTGACGTGGGCAGTCAGGTCATCGTGAACGGCGAGGTGCGGGGCCAGATGCCCGCCGCCGCCTACTTTAAAATGAAAAGAGCGCTCATCCCGGAGATCCTCTCGGCCTACAACAGTCTGGCCGAAACCGTGGACATCATCGTCATTGAGGGGGCCGGAAGCCCGGCGGAGATCAACCTGAAGGCAGATGATATCGTCAACATGGGCCTTGCCCGGCTGGTGGATGCCCCCGTTCTGCTGGCGGGAGACATCGACCGGGGCGGTGTGTTCGCCCAGCTGTACGGCACGGTGGCGCTGCTGGAGCCAGAGGAGCGCGCCCGCATCAAGGGGCTGCTCATCAATAAATTCCGTGGCGATGTGGAGATTCTGCGCCCCGGCCTTGCGATGCTGGAAGAAAAAACGCAGCTGCCGGTGCTGGGGGTCGTGCCCTACCTGAAGGTGGACATTGAGGACGAGGATTCCCTTTCCACCCGGCTGGATGCGGGCAAAACGGTCCACCCGCTGGATGCGGCCATCCTCCGTCTGCCGCACATCTCCAACTTTACCGATTTCATGCCGCTGGAGCAGCACCCGCTGCTGGGCGTGCGGTATGTGCAGAATACCCGCCAGCTGGGTACACCGGATCTCGTCATCCTGCCCGGCACCAAGAACACGGTGGATGACCTGCTCTGGCTGCGGCAGTCCGGGCTGGAAGCAGCCCTGTTGAAGCTGGCGGCCAACGGCACGCCGGTGCTGGGGGTCTGCGGCGGGTATCAGATGCTGGGCGAGACGCTGGCCGACCCTGAGGGCACGGAGAGCGGTACGGTGCAGACCGTGCGGGGGCTGAGGCTGCTGCCCACCCGCACGGTCTTTACCGGCCAGAAGCACCGCACCCAGGACACTGCCGCCGTGACCGCCGCCCCCTTTGCGGGTGCGGCCCTGACCGGATATCAGATCCACACCGGCCGCACCGAGGTGCAGGGCGTGCCCTTCTGCACACTGGCAGACGGCACACCCGAGGGCTGCGTGCAGGACAATGTGTTCGGTACCTACCTGCACGGCCTGTTTGATACCGGTGAACTCACCGAGAAGCTGGTGGCCCTGCTCTGCCGGCGCAAGGGCATTGCGCCGGACAGCGCGGCCCTCATCCCGATGGAGCAGTACCGCCAGCAGCAGTTTGACCTGCTGGCCGATGGCGTGCGCGGCGCGCTGGATCTGGATGCCGTTTACGCGGCCATGGGGTTGGAGAACCCGCGGAGGAATGCACAATGATCCCACAACATCATCTGCCCGCCGACATTGAGCGGACAAGCCTTTCCATCATCACGGCAGAGCTGGAAGCGTTGGGCCTGACCCCGCCGCCCGAGACTGCCGCTGTGGTCAAGCGGGTCATCCACACCACCGCCGACTTTGACTATGCGAAAAATCTGCGCTTCACGCCGGGGGCTGTGGCGGCAGGTGTTGCCGCCCTGCGGGCCGGGACTCCCATCATCACCGACACCAACATGGCGCTTTCGGGCATTTCCAAGCCTGCTCTTGCCCGGCTGGGCGGCAGTGCCCTCTGCTATATGGCGGACCCCGAGGTGGCGCGGACCGCAGCCGAGACCGGAACCACCCGGGCAGTGGCCTCCATGCACCGCGCGGCGCAGGAGCACCCCGGGGCCATCCTTGCGGTGGGCAATGCCCCCACCGCCCTGCTGGCCATTGTGGAGGAGATCGAGGCCGGGCTGCGGCCTGCCCTGGTCATCGCCGTGCCGGTGGGGTTTGTGAATGTGGTGGAAAGCAAGGAAGCGCTGTTTGCCGCCTGTGCAGCCCACGGCGTGCCTGCCATCGCGGCCATGGGCCGCAAGGGCGGAAGCACCGTGGCCGCTGCAGTCTGCAACGCCCTGGTCTACTCCGCTGCCGAGATGCTGGACCCAGCGGCAAGAGGGTGGAAATAGGGTGGAACCGGTGAAAACGCCCCTTTTTACGCTTTTGCTTGACTTTTTGGCAGAAACAAGGTATCGTTTATCTGTATGACGATTGATCTATGAGTTGAAGCTTTGCGTGAAAAAGGAAACATTATGGCACAGACGATTTTAGAAGAAAAGAAAAAATCACGGCTGATGACAGAGGGCAGCATCTGGAAGAGCATCCTGCTCTTCTCGGTGCCGCTGATCCTGGGCAACATGCTGCAGCAGCTGTACAACACCGCCGATTCCATCATCGTGGGCAACTTTGTGGGCAGCAATGCGCTGGCAGCCGTCGGCTCCAGCGGATCGCCCATCTTCCTGCTCATCGGGTTCAGCCAGGGTATTGCCGTGGGTGCCGGTGTCGTGGTGTCCCAGTTTCTGGGAGCCAAGGACAGGGAGGGCGCGCACACTGCAGTTCACACCTCGCTGGCCCTTTCGGCCATTCTGGGTGCGATCCTGACCGTGTGCGGCATTGCCGTCAGCCGGGCCCTGCTCACCGCCATGAACACCCCCGCAGAGGTGCTGGAGGATGCGGTGCTCTATATGCGGCTCTATTTTGGCGGTGTGCTGTTCAGCGTGGTGTATAACATGGCGGCCGGTATCCTGAACGCCGCCGGCAACTCCAAGCGGAGCCTGCTCTACCTGGGCGCTGCCTCCATCACCAACATCGTCCTCGACCTTGTCCTGATCGCCGGATGCAAGATGGGCGTGGCCGGTGCGGCCATTGCCACCGATATCAGCCAGCTGGTGTCCTGTGTGCTCTCCCTGCGGTTTCTGATGCGGGTGGAGGACGATTACCGCGTGACGGCAAAGGAAGTGCGCGTGCACAAAAAGATGGCGGTCCGCATCATCAAGGTGGGCCTGCCCACCGGCATCCAGAACATGGTCATCTCCCTTTCCAATGTGCTGGTGCAGGTCAGCGTCAACGGCTATGGTGCCGCTGCCATGGCAGGCTTTGCCGCCTATATGAAGGTGGATGGCTTCAACATTCTGCCTGTGCTGAGCTTCAGCATGGCGGCCACCACCTTTGTGGGCCAGAACTTTGGTGCGGGCAAGATCGACCGTGTCAAAAAGGGCACCTTTGTCACCCTGGGCATGTGCATCGTTTACACCATCCTGACCGGCATCCTGCTGCTCGCCTTCCAGGACCCCATCATGCACCTGTTCACCGGCGATGAAACGGTCATTGCCTACGGCAAGATCTGTATGCTCTATTTCTGCCCCTTCTACTGGATGCTGGGCATCCTGCAGGGCCTTGCCGGTACGGTGCGCGGCACCGGCAAGAGCGTGCCGCCCATGGTGGTGCTGCTGATCTCCCTGTGCCTGTTCCGCATCGTCTGGATCCAGTTTGCCCTGCCCCTGTTTGCAGGCATTGAGGGTGTGCTGCTGGTCTACCCGGTGTCCTGGGCTGTGGGTGCAGTGTTGATGGTGCTCTACGCCTGGAAGGGCAAATGGATGCAGCTGCCGGAAGCAATTTCGTAAATCAAGCGCACCCGATCCCCCGGTAAAAGCGCATTTTATACAAAAAGTGACGTATGAATGCGTAAAAATATTCGGGGGGGGGGGTGAAAAATCTGCGAAAATCAGTTGATTTCTGCCGAAAAATGCCGTATACTGAATTATAGTTTCAAATCGAACGACAAATTTCGGCAAAAGGGGCTGATAAGATGGAGTGCACACAGGCAGAGGCTTTTGAACAGTATATTCGGGATCTGCGCGTTGTGCGCTCGATCTCCCGGCCCACCATACAGTTCGTACTCGAACCCGATTCTTTATGAAAAAGGGTTCGGGTACGTTTTTTGTTTATCGGAGGTTTTGCGGAAAGAGTACGCAGAGCGGTAAACGAACAAAGGCAGGATATCACTATAAGGGTGGTATCCTGCCTTTTGCTTGTTTGGGAATTTCGCCTTGTTAGAAAATTTCTGGTCTATGTTGAAAAGCCTTTCTTTTTATGATATAATCAATATGGGTAAATATATCGTGATTTGATGATGTGCGGAGGTGAAATCATGGCTACTGCGCCAAGCATGGGAAAACTAATCTATCATATGACATCTATAGATAATCTTCCTTCGATTTTAAAGTTTGGTCTGCTCTCTCGAAAATGCATATTACAAAACCACGACATACACTTTACTGATATTGCCGATCCAGAAATCTTAAGTAAACGTGAGCGATATAAGGAAGCTCTTTCACAATATGTCTTATTTCATTTTTTTGCAAAAAATCCATTTGATGGTGCAGTGTGCGAAAAGTATGGATCAGAAAATATGGCAATCATCGCTGTTTGGAGAAGTATTTGTGAACATAATAATTATCAAATAATTCCATCACATCCATTGGATAGTGATGCTCCAGATCTTTATTCTTATGGAGAAGGTTTCAAGAAGGTTCGATGGAATATATTAGACGATAGAGAGCATCGCGATTATAAAAATGCAGAGATCCGGAAAGCATGTATGGCAGAATGTGTTGTGAAGGGATGTGTTCCGGTATCAGATTTTGCATATATTTATGTTTATAGTGAAAGGGCAAAAGAAAAGATTTTAAAAATGGAAAATGCCGTAGCTATTAAGGATAGGATACAGGTTATGCCTAGTATGTTTCCCATAAGTCGATAATTAAATTGGGAGGTGATTCAAGTGTTTTTCTATACAACAGGAGATTTGCTCCAGTCCGATGCGGAAGCTCTTGTCAACACAGTAAACTGTGAAGGTTATATGGGAAAGGGAATCGCCTATCAATTTAAACTTAAATTTCCAAACAACAACAAAGACTATGTTAAGGCGTGTAAAAATGGTACACTACGTCCCGGAAAACTTCATGTTTATAAGGAAAGTGAAAAAATCATCATTAATTTCCCGACCAAAGATAAATGGCGTGAAAAATCACGAATGGAATATATTGAGGATGGGTTGGATGCGCTTGTTTTACTAATAAAAGAACTCAACATAAAGAGTATAGCTATTCCACCGTTGGGAAGTGGTAATGGTGGTCTTATTTGGAATGACGTTAAGCAAGTTTTGGCAAAAAAACTAGAGGACACAGCCAAACAGGTAGCGATTTATATTTATGAGCCTTCTCGAAACTTTGCCACAACGCCAACACAGGAGCCAAAACTGAGCACATCAGCACTCGTGTTAATGGAATTAAAGGGGCATTTAAAAAAGTTTAACAGTCTTCGTTTGCAAAAAGCGGCGTATTTCATGGATTTGTTTTCCTCAAAAAAATATTTTCGTTTTGTTCCTCATAAATACGGTCCTTATGATCATTCCATTGATATAGTTAGTAAGGGAATTCGTGAATTTCAGCAGTTTCATGGAACATCTTCTACAAAAGAAGCTGAGAAAATTCTATTTAATAAACTTACGAGTGAGTCGGTAAATAATACTTTACAAGCATTGCTCCCTTGGATCATAAAGTCTTGTGATTTTGTAAACTCTATTGAAACTGATCATGAACTAGAATGTTTGGCAACAATTTGTTTTCTAATTGAAAATTCAGGAGGCTTAACAGCAGAAGGAATTGTTTCCGGATTCAAGAATTGGTCTGAGGAAAAGGCAAAGAGGTTTACTGAACAAGAAATTATCGAGGGAATCCAAAAGTTATATATGCTTGGAGTTATAGAAAAAAATCTTGTAGGTTATAACCTTGCTGCATAAAACAAAAACAGGGTGTGCCCACCCGGACGCACCCTGCCAAAGACCACAGACAATAGCGATATGTATACCAGGGAGTTCCCCAGCGGGAACTTCCTGGATTTCTTTTTTGTTTGCGTGATGAGCCTGCTCCGCCTGCCACGCGGCAAACTCCCTCTGGCCTTCTTCGCTGTTCCAGCAGGCAAGGATGGCCGGGTAGAACGCCCGTGCCAAACGGTCGATGACTTCATCGGGGTAAGGGGAAGTGTTTGTGGACTTTTTCTTTTTGTTCAAACGCACGCTCCTTTGACTGTCCCACCATGGCAAAGCCGGGCAAGAAAATCAAAGTTCCAATTTCATGTCAGGCGCAAGGGCGCGGATGCTTTCCGCCCTGTACTTGCGGCTGGTGGCTCATTGATGGCTTACAAGTGCCTGCCGTTATGCGGTCTTTTCAGCTTCTTCAAGGGTT
>OWKD01000127.1_pt1 | contig 32366 bp, 28 predicted proteins | sample 1732981 | NCBI WGS metagenome assembly OWKD01 (sample SAMN05065776, study PRJEB22554) | human gut metagenome | biome: ENVO:2100002; feature: ENVO:00000062; material: ENVO:00002003 | host: Homo sapiens | place: USA
TCGTCGGCAGCGTCAGATGTGTATAAGAGACAGATCCAGGATTTCGTCGGCTCCCTGCTGGAAAAGTATGAGGGCCTTGACCAGAGCACGGCCCCGCAGGTGGCGGCCATCCTCAACGAGATGCGCCGGGACGCGCTGAACCTTTCGCCTCTCTCCCGGGCGCGGATGCTCTCCCTGCGGCTGAGCGCAAACGACCTGCTCCGGATGTACTACAAATACATCGGCGTGCTGGGCGGGCCGTCCAGCGTCTACCGGTTTGAGGCAGTCTGGCACGGGCGCACCGTCCGCACCGTGGTCAAGGAGCCGGTGCAGTCGGTCCGGCTGGAATGCGTGGTGCACAACCCCATCCTGACCGACGGCCCCACCTGGGACTGCGCGGCGGTCAGCCTGCGGGCCATCGACCAGAACGGCAACCTGCTGCCCTACTGCGGCGAGGCCGTTCAGCTCAGCGCGGAAGGCCCGGTGAAGATCCTGGGCCCGGCCATCGTCCCCCTGCGGGGCGGCATGGCGGGCACCTACCTTGCCACCACCGGTGAAGCAGGCCGTGCCGTGCTGCACTGCCGGATGGAGGGCGCGCTGGATGTGGAGGCCGCCCTGACTGTGCGCAAGCGCTCCGGCGCAGAGAATGCCAATTAAATTTCGTCCTTTCATGGTAGATTTGCAATCTGTTCAAAGTTTTATCATGGTTGGCTGATATTCTATTGTTGTGAACAATCAAACGCCCTCTCTGTCCATGCGTCCGCGTGGCTGAGAGGGTTATTCTTGAGGACAAAGGACCGGAAATCTATGAGAGAGAAACTTCGTCAGTTTATGATCGGCCGCTATGGCACCGATGGCCTGAACCAATTCCTGAGCATTACCTCGCTGGTGCTGCTCCTCATCGCCATCATCAGCCGGGTCAACCTGTTCACCTATCTGGGCGCGGCCCTGCTGATCTTCTGCTACTACCGCACCTTCAGCCGGAACATCTCCAAACGCACCGAGGAGAACTACAAGTTCTACACCCTGAAGGACCGGGTGGACAACAAGTTCAAGGGCTGGAAGGAGCAGTGGGCCAACCGCAAGGTCTATCACTACTACCGCTGCCCCCAGTGCCGCCAGAAGCTGCGCGTGCCCCGCGGCCGCGGCCGCATCCAGATCTCCTGCCCCCGCTGCGGCACCCAGTTCATCAAGAAGAGCTGAGCCATGTTCGGATATGTTATCCCGAATCAGGCCGCGCTCAGCCCGGAGGCACAGGCGCGGTACCGCTCGGCCTACTGCGGGCTCTGCCGCCGCATCGGCGCGCTGCACGGCACCCGGGGGCGGCTGACCCTGAGCTATGACCTGACCTTTCTGGATCTGCTGCTGTGCAGCCTGTATGAGGGCGAAAGCGCCTGTGTGACAGGCTGTGACCACTGCCCCATCCACCCCATCCGGAAGGTGGAGTGGCGTTCCAGCGGCCCCACCGATTACTGCGCAGACCTGAGCGTGGCTTTGCACTACTACAACGCGCAGGACAAGTGGAACGATGACCACAGCCTGCTGGGCCTGGGCTTTGAAAAGATGCTTGCTGCCCCCACGCAGGAGGCCGCTGCCCGCTGGCCCCGCCAGTGCAGCGCCATCCGCACCTGTCTGGATCGGCTGGCCCGGTACGAGGCCGAGGGCAGCGAGGATCTGGATGCCGTTTCCGGCTGCTTTGGGGAACTGATGGCCGAGCTGTTCGATTACAGGCAGGACCACTGGTCGCCGGAGCTGCGCAGCATCGGCTTCAATCTGGGCAAGTACATCTACCTGCTGGATGCCTACGACGACCTGGCCCGGGACGAGCGCAAGGGCGCATACAATCCCCTGCGCACCCTGAGCAGAGAACCCGGGTATGAGGAAGAGATGCGCGAGATCTTTGAGCTGCTGCTGGCCAATTGCGCCCGCAGCTTTGAGCGCCTGCCCTGTGTGGAGGACGTTGACCTTCTGCGCAACATCCTGTATTCGGGCGTGTGGCTCAAATATCACTGCAAAAATGCAAAAAAGAAGGACAAAACCGCCTGATCCCGGCGGTTTTCCTTGATTTTTCCGTTCCAGTCCTGTACACTAGAGATTGCTTGTGCGGCACAGTGGCCGCACAGATGGTAATAGAGACGTGAGGAAGTAGACCGATGAGAGACCCCTATGAGGTTCTGGGCATCCAGCGCGGTGCCAGCGAAGACGAGATCAAAAAGGCTTACCGTGCCAAGTGCAAGCGCTGGCACCCTGACCTGAACCCCAACGACCCCACCGCCGAAGAGCACTTCAAGGAGGTGCAGGCGGCATACGATGCCATCACCAAGGGCGAGACCGGCCCCCAGATGGGCGGCGGCTACGGCAGTGCCTACGGCCAGCAGAGCGGCCCCTCCTACGGCGGCTATCAGCAGGGGTACCAGCAGAACGGTTACTCCAACGGGGATTTCGGAGACTTCGGCTTCGGTTATGACCCCTTCGGGTTCGGATTCGGCTTTGGCGGCAATTATCAGCAGCAGCGCGGCCCCGGCTACAACGGTGCGGACACGCCTGAGATGCAGGCCGCACGCAACTTCATCGTCAACCAGCGCTACCCAGAGGCCCGCCGCGTGCTGGACGGCATCACCGTGCGCACCGCCCGGTGGTACTATCTCTCCTCGCTGGCCAATCAGGGCCTGGGCAACAGCATCGATGCCCTGCAGGATGCCCGCCGTGCCGCCCAGATGGAGCCCGGCAACACCGAGTACCAGATGAACCTGCGCAATCTGCAGGACCCGGGCCGCACCTACCGCACCCAGACCACCTACGCCCAGCCCGGCGGCCTGATGCGCTGGTGCTGGAGCATGATCCTGCTCAACCTGCTGTGCAACTGCTGCTGTGGCGGCGGCTGGGGCTGGCGGTTCCGGATGTAAGCGCCAATAAGGATGTAAGAACAAACAAAAACCTCCCTGCCGGCGTGGCAGGGAGGTTTTTTGCTGATTCAGTTATTGGATCACGATCGTCCGGCTGATCTCACTGCTGGAGTAGTTTCCGGCGGCCTTGGCCGTCTGGACATACTCGCCGGGCTCGGTGGGGAACCCGCTCTGGGTCGTGCCCAGGAAATCGAAGAGACCGCTCTTCTTTTTATAGGTGTAGGTCACCTTGCCGCCCTCGACCACCTGACCGTCGCTTTCGACCACTGCGGTGACGTTGTAGTTCTGGGCCTCTGCCGCAGTCATGCTGGCGGGGAGCTCCTGTGCCCAGTAGACACGCACCCCCGCACTCTTGGGCTTGATGCGGAAGAACGCCATACCGGCGGTGTTCACATCACCGGATTCCAGCGCCACAGCACCGCCCACATAGCTGCCGGCTTCCGTGGGCTGCTCGTCCAGATAGATACGGCTGAACACGCCCTCGGGCAGATATTTGCGGATGAGCTCCAGCGCCAGCTTCATGCCGGTGGAGACATCCTTCAGCGTGGGGATGTAGAATTTCAGGACATCCATCACAGAGACCACTTCATCAGCCACCCGCAGCAGCACGCTCACGTCGTTGCCGTCGATCAGCTGCTTGATGTAGGCGTAGATGTTGAACTCCTCTTCCTGCTCAGGGTTCGCCGACATCTTTTTCGGCAGGGGGATCATTTTGAGCAGGGTGCGGATCTTGCCCGAAAGGATCAGGGTCACATAGCCCTGCGCTTCGCCGCTGGTGCCCATCACCACGCCGATATACTGGGTATCTGCCGGGGTAGTCTGGACGCTCAGGGTAAAGGGGGAGCCATAGGTCAGATCCCCGTCTGCGGTCAGGCGGATCGAGACAACGCTGTTGTTCTCATCCACGCCTGCGGTGGTCAGGTCAGGCAGTTCGCTGCCCGCCGAAGCCGCCAGCGCCGGTGTGGCCGCCGCACTCAGGGCGAACACTGCCGCCAGCAGCAATGAGATCAGCCGTTTGGTTTTCATCAGCCAAAGACCTCCTTTTATATAGGTTCTTGTATCATGCAAAAATAAGGGTGCGGGGAACACACAGCACAGTGTTCCCGCACCCTCATTTTACCGCATTGTACCGTACAGGTCAATAACGGGATTCAAGTTAAATTTTGCTCAGCTGCGGGCCCTGGGCGGTATCTTTGACAGCCCAGCCCATCTCGGTGAGCTGTGCGCGGATGGCATCCGCAGCGGCCCAGTCCTTGGCCTTCTTGGCGGCGGCACGCTTTTCCACCAGCTCCGTCACCTCAGCGGGCACCTCGTCCTTCTTGCGGTTGTACATCAGGCCCAGCACACCGGTGATCTCATCGAACGCCTTGGCGGCAGCCTCCAGCGCAGCCTTGGAGGAGGCAGCGGACAGGGTGTTGATCTCCTTGACCAGATCGAACACGGCAGCCAGCGCATCGGGGGTGTTCAGGTCATCGTCCATGGCCTTGCAGAACTTGGCGCGGGCCTCGTCTGCCTTGGCGGTCAGGGTCTCATCGGTGCCAAACGCGGTCTTGCTCAGGGCAAAATCGAGGTTCTCGCGGCAGGTGTAAAGGCGCTCCAGGCTGTTCTTGCAGCTCTCGATGAGGTCCACGGTGTAGTTCAGGGGCATCCGGTAGCCTGCGGTCAGCATGAAGTAGCGGATGGGCTCGTAGCCGTAGAGGTCTGCCACATCGCGGACGGTGAAGAAATTGTGCAGGCTCTTGGACATCTTCTGGTTATCCACGTTGATGAAGCCGTTGTGCATCCAGTAGTGGGCAAACTCGCAGCCGTTGGCGCACTCGCTCTGGGCGATCTCGTTCTCGTGGTGGGGGAAGATCAGATCCTGACCTCCGCAGTGCAGGTCGATGGTCTTGCCCAGATGGGTGCGGCTCATGGCACTGCACTCGATATGCCAGCCGGGGCGGCCCATGCCATAGGGGCTTTCCCAGGCGGGCTCGCCGGGCTTGGCAGCCTTCCAGACGGCAAAGTCAGCGGGGTCTTCCTTCAGGTCATCCTCCATCCGGCTGCGCAGCTCGCGGTTGCCGCTCTCCAAATCGTCCAGCTTGAGGTGGCTCAGCTTGCCGTATTCCGGGTCGCTCTTGACGCGGAAGTAGACATCCCCGTTCTTGGCAACGTAGGCATGGCCGGAATCGATCAGGTCCTTGACGATGTCCAGGATCTGCTGGATGTGCTCCGTTGCACGGGGCTGAACGGTGGGCTTTTTGCAGTTCAGACCGGCGGCATCCTTGAGGTACTCGGCCTCAAAGCGCTGGGCCACTTCCTTCATGGAGGTGCCCTCCTCTTGGCCCTTCTTGATGAGCTTGTCATCAATATCGGTGATGTTGGAGACATAGATGACCTTGTTGCCGCGGTATTCCAGATAGCGGCGCAGGGTATCGAACACGATCAGCGGGCGGGCATTGCCGATGTGGATATAGTTGTAAACGGTGGGGCCGCAGACATAGATGCGGTATTCGCCGGGCACCTGCGGCACAAACTCTTCCTTCTGGCGGGTCAGGGTGTTGAAAATCTGCATAAGAACTCTCCTTCTTGTAGGGCAAACAAAAGCCGCAGCAAAACCTCTCAGTCTCGCTTCACTCGCCAGCTCCCCTAATGGGGGAGCCCTTGGCAAAGAGGGCAGCTCCTGCGAATCTGCCTGAAAAAACAAAAACCCTCAAAGCAATATGATATCGCATATCACTTCGAAGGCGGTTTTCAAAATCGCGGTTCCACTTCTGTTTGTCGCTCAAAGCCGATAACGGCGGCTGCCGCGCCGCGATACTCCCCAGCAGGTTTCCCGCGGCGTGCTGCCCGGGCGCACTTCACACACGCTGCTGCAAACAGGCTCCCAGCCAACGGCCCGTTCTCTCTGTCCAGCTCACCTTTGCGCTACTCTGCCCGGGTAAACGCATTTTTCCTGATACATCTGTATTATAGCCGGGCCGGGGGGAGAAGTCAAGCAAAACGCAGGTGCCGGCATTTCAGCGGCAGCTCTGCGCCGATTCAATCGATCTCGTGCTTTTTACAGAAGTGCTTGCTGGCAAAGTACATTCCCGCCCAGATGGCGATGGCAAGCACGAGGTAGAACGGGTTCTTCATGGCAGACACCAGCGACTGCCCGAAAAGGGCCATCATGGCCACCATCACGCCCTTGCCCAGCAGCATGGTGACAAGGTAGCGCTTCTCGTCAAAATCAGAGATGCCAAAGGCAAAGTGCATAAAGGACGAAGGCGTAAAGGGCAGGACCGACAGCATGAACAGGGACGCGGTGTCGAACCGGCTGACCCATTGCTCCGCCTTTTGCAGCTTTGCCGAGCGGCGGGCAAATTTCCAGAAAAAACGCTTGACGACACGCCGCCAGAGCAGGAACATCACAGTGCCGCCCAGCATCACCCCGGCCCAGCTGTACACAAAGCCCAGAAGCCCGCCGTGGGCCGCAACATTCAGCGCCACAATGGCAATGAGCGGCAGCGGCGGAAAAAAGGATTCCACCATTGCAAGGATCACGGGCGCAATGGGGCCAAGGCCGCCAAAGCCTTCCAGCAGGGCCTTCCAGAATTCCAGCGTTCCCAGCTGGTGAAGCCAGCCTATCATCGTCATTTCCATCCCGCGTGTTCCTTCCCTCTCATTTTTCTTTAGTATATCCGGTTTCTATGACACACCCGTGAACAAAATACGAGCTTTTTGTCACATCACCTATACTACGAGACTGCGGGGGCATTTCCTGCACAGGGCGGGAATCTTTATGCTTTTCCGGCGGCTTCAGCGGCGGCCTTTTCGGCCCGGGCCTGCATCCGCTCGATCTGCTGGGCGCGCATCCGTTCCCAGCGGGCAAGCCCGGCTTCGTCCGGGATCTGGACGCAGCGGGCAAAGCTCCAGTGCAGGCCGTCCCGCCGGGCCAGCTTATAGCGCTGGAATACGCCCTTTCCAACCTCATTGCCGGCACCGGCGCAGGCAGGGCAGACAGACAGAGTATACCAGCCGCTGTTGCCCTTTTTCAGCCAGATATCGTCCGGCTGCAGATCCCCGCCGCACACCGGGCAGCTGGCAGTGATGATCTTTGGGTCGCTGCGCCAGGTGGACTGCTCCACATAGCCGCGGAACACCCGGAAGTCCCGGTAATCACCGGGGGCGGGGCAGAGGCTTGCCCGCAGGGATTCCTCCTCGGTGGGGTAGGCCGCCAGACCCGCCCGCAGGTCAAGCTTGCGGCAGACATCGGCGGTGTAAAGGGTATCGGACAGGGCATCGTGGAACGGGCGCTCCATCGGGATGCCCATCCGGGTCACAACGCTTTCCAGCGTCATGCCCTCGCCCTCCTTGCGGGGGTGCTCCCGCAGGAAGATCTGCTGCAGATCATACCACTGGGTGGGGCGGCTCTCGTCCAGATTGCAGAGGAAAAGGTTCTGCTTGAGCACCGGCACGTCATCCATGCCCCACTCGGCAAACTCGGCATCCGGGCCGCACCACTGCATAAAGCGGCGCAGCCCCTGCACGATGGGCTCGCCCCGGTCCAGGTCGGCCTGGGTCAGGCCCGTCACCTTGGCGATGTGGTGCTGCAGGGTGCGGAAAATGCGGGGCCGCAGGTGGATGGAGAAGGTATCCAGCACGTTGGCATCCTCGTCGATCTTCACTGCGCCGATCTCGATGATCTCGCCCCGGAAGGTCTGCTGCACGCCATGATAATTAAAGGTATACGGCTTATAGCCGATGTTCCATTCCAGATCAAATAAAACCAGATTGCGTGGCATTGTTGTTTGTGTTCCTCTCAGTTCAGGATAAATTTTTCGATGGCTTCCGCCACGCCGTCGTGGTTGTTGTCGGCGGCGGTGACGTAATCGGCCACAGCCTTGACGGCATCCTCGGCATTCTGCATGGCAACGCCCACCCCGGCATAGGAGATCATGGAGCGGTCGTTCAGGCCGTCGCCGCAGGCCATCAGGTTCTCCCGGGTCAGGCCCATCCGCTCCAGCAGGGCGGCAAGGCCCCTGTCCTTTGCCACGCCCAGCGGCACGGCCTCGATGAAGAAGGGGCTGGAGGGGTACAGGTCGATCCGGCCCGCAAACTGCTCCTTTCCGGCGGCACAGACAGCATCCCGCCGGGCAGGGTCAAGGGTGATGAGCATTTTGCAGATTGGGTAGTCCACATAGGAGGCAAGATCATCCACATGGATCATCGGCAGCTTTGTGGTAAAGCACTCCTTGTTTGCCCACACGTCCTGATCCCGCTCACACACGATGCCCTCGCTGTTATAGGTCAGGATGGCCACATCCTGCCGGGCTGCAAATTCGCAGAGCTCCGGGACGAACTCCGCTCCCAGCTGCACCTGATACAGGGCCTCGCCGGTCACGCAGTCCACGATCTTGCCGCCGTTGTAGGCCAGCACACAGCCGCCCTTTTTGTCCAGCCCCAGCTCCTTTGCCAGCGGCAGAATGCCCGCCGTGGGGCGGCCGGAGGCCAGCACGATGGTCACGCCCTGTGCGGCGGCGGCATCCAGCGCCGCGCGGGTGCGGGGGGTAACGATCTTTTCGTCATTGGTCAGGGTGCCGTCCAAGTCCAGAGCCAGCACCCGGATATTCGATCTTGCCATGATTTTTATTCCTCGTTCTCAGGCAGGGGCTTCCCGCCGGATATTTTATTACTTACCCATCTATTTTACAATGCTTTCCCTTTTCTGTAAAGCAGGAAACCTGTTCCCCGCCCAGAGACAAGCAAAAAAGCCGCCCGGCGAGCAAAACCGGACGGCTGAGAAGGAAGAAAACGCGTTATTACAGGATGTCGATGTATTCCCCGGCCAGCGCCTTGTTCATGCTGCGGACAGCGCAGAACTTGCCGCACATGGAGCAGGTGTCGCTGTGGTCATCCTCAGGCAGGCGGGCATCCCGGATGGCCTTGGCGGTCTCGGGGTCGAGAGCGCAGGCGAACTGGGCATCCCAGTCCAGCACGCGGCGGGCATCGCCCATCTTGTCGTCGATATCCCGGGCATGGGGGATGCCCTTGGCGATATCGGCCGCGTGGGCGGCGATCTTGGAGGCCACGATGCCCTGCTTCACATCGTCCACGTTGGGCAGAGCCAGATGCTCGGCGGGGGTGACATAGCACAGGAAAGCCGCACCGCTCATGGCGGCAACGGCACCGCCGATGGCGGCCGTGATGTGGTCATAACCGGGGGCAATGTCGGTGACGAGGGGTCCCAGCACATAGAAGGGAGCACCCATGCAGATGCTCTTCTGCACCTCCATGTTGGCGGCCACCTGATTCAGAGGCACATGGCCCGGGCCCTCCACCATGACCTGCACGTTGTGTGCCCAGGCGCGCTTGGTCAGCTCGCCCAGACGTACCAGCTCCTCGATCTGGCAGACATCGGTGGCATCGGCCAGGCAGCCAGGGCGGCAGGCATCGCCCAGCGAGATAGTCACGTCGTGCTCGGCGCAGATCTCGCAGATCTCGTCAAAGTGCTCGTAGAAGGGGTTCTCGTTGCCGGTCATGCTCATCCAGGCGAACACCAGAGAGCCGCCGCGGCTGACAATGTTCATCTTCCGCTTGTGGGTGCGGATCTGGTCGATGGTCTTGCGGGTGATACCGCAGTGCAGGGTGACAAAGTCCACGCCGTCCTCAGCGTGCAGGCGCACCACGTCGATGAAATCCTGCGCGGTCAGGGTGGCAAGGTCGCGCTGATAGTGGATGACGGAATCGTACACGGGCACAGTGCCGATCATCACGGGGCACTCGTGGGTCAGCTTCTGGCGGAAGGGCTGGGTGTTGCCGTGGCTGGACAGATCCATGATGGCTTCCGCGCCCATGTTGACGGCGCTCATCACCTTTTCCATCTCCACGTTGTAATCCTTGCAGTCGCGGGAAACGCCCAGATTCACGTTGATCTTGGTGCGCAGCATGGAACCGATGCCCTCGGGGTTCAGGCAGGTGTGGTGCTTGTTGGCGGGAATGGCCACCTTGCCCTCAGCCACCAGCTGACGGATCTCCTCCGTGGTGCGGTATTCCTTTTTGGCCACGATCTCCATTTCCGGCGTGACGATGCCCTTGCGGGCAGCGTCCATCTGTGTGGTATAGTTCTGCATGGTACTTTCCTCCAAATGACAGTTTATCTCTGAACAGCAGGGTGCTGGTCATACAGGGGTAGGGGCAGGCAGCCGTCATTCAGAAAAAGCAGTACGCTCTGGATGCCGGCACCTGCGCAAAATACGCTTTTCATGTTGGTTTTCTCCATGAATTTTGTAACGCGGCCCAAGGTGGTGCCCCCGGTTTGCCGCGGGATGACAGATTATTTTACGATCTGCTCCGCCAGTGCCTTCAGCTCCCTGCACTCGGCCTCGATGTCCTCCGCGCCGAAGATCGCGCTGACAAGGGCCACACCGTTCACGCCGGTGCCCTTGAGCCGGAGCAGGTTCTCCTTGTGGATGCCGCCGATGGCCACAACGGGGATGTCCACGGCATCGCAGATGGCTTTCATCATGCCCTCAGGCAGAACGTCCACGTCCTCCTTGGTGTGGGTAGAGAAAGCTGCACCCACGCCCAGACAGTCGGCACCGTGTCGGACGGCCTCCAGGGCCTCCTCCACGCTGTGGACGGATACGCCGATCATCATCTCATCGCCCACGCGCTGGCGCACCTGGGCAGCGGCCATATCCTCCTGCCCCACATGGATGCCCTCGGCATGGCAGCGGATGGCAATGTCCACGTTATCGTTGATGAAAAAGGGCACGTTGTACTTTTTGCACAGGTCGTGGAGCTCAAACGCCTCCTTCAGGAAGGCGTCCTCGTCCAGTTCCTTTTCCCGCAGCTGAACGCAGGTCACGCCGCCCTTCAGGGCGCTCTCCACCTGCTGATAGAGGGTCTGACCGCCCACCCAGGCACGGTCGGTGACGGCGTAGAGCCGCATATATTCTTCAGCGCACTTCATACTTGGCACCCTCTTCCAGCTGAGCCGGAGTCATATTGTAAATGGCATCAATGATGTAATTGCGGTAGGTGGCGTTGCCGTCCAGCGGGGTCAGCCGTGCATGGGCGATCTCGCCCGCAAGGCCCATGGCGCAGACGGCAGCGGCAGCAGCCTCCAGCGGCTGGCTGGGGTTGGCGGTAATAAAGGCCGCCGTCAGGGCAGAGAGCTGGCAGCCCGTGCCGGTGATGGCACTCATCATTGGGTGGCCGTTGCGGATGCAGTAGGCTTTTGCCCCATCGGCCACGATGTCAATGGCACCGGTGATGGCCACAACGGCACCGGTCTTTGCGGCAAATGCCTTGGCAAAGGCCACCGCGCCGTCCAGATTTTCCTCGGTGACCCTGTCGGCCACATCGGCATCCACGCCCTTGGTGGTGCCCGCACCGGAAGCCAGCGTCTTTACCTCGGAGATATTGCCCCGGATGACCGTGAACCGCACCTCGTCCAGCAGGCGGTAGGCCGTCTCGGTGCGCAGGGCGGAAGCGCCTGCGCCCACAGGGTCCAGCACCACGGGGTGGCCCAGTGCATTGGCCTTTTTGCCTGCCTTGAGCATGGATTCAATGGTGCGGCTGTTCAGGGTGCCAATGTTGATGTTCAGCCCGCCGCAGATGGTGGTGATATCCTCCACCTCGGCGGCATCGTCGGCCATAATGGGCGAAGCACCGCAGGCCAGCACCATGTTGGCGCAGTCGTTCACGGTGACGTAGTTGGTAATATTATGAATGAGGGGGCTTTTGGTGCGGACATTGGCAAACTGCTCTGCAAACATGGTGCACCCCCGTCAGGAAAGGCTGCTCTGCATGGAGCGCAGGGCACCGGAGTGCTGCAGGCTGTACACCAGCACGCCCGCAATGACCGCACCCACAGCGGTGGAGATGAGGAAGGGCACGATGTAGGCGTAGAATGCGATGTCACCGGCGCTCTTGCCCATCAGGCAGATGGCCACCGGGTAAGCGCACAGGCCGCCCAGAATGCTGGTGCCGAACACCTCGCCCACCAGGGTGGCGATCAGATTTTTGGTCTTTGCGTAGACCAGGCCGCAGAGCAGGGCACCAAACATGCTGCCCGGGAAGGCCATCAGGCTGCCCAGCCCCAGGATATTGCGGAGCAGCGAGGCCACAAAGGCCACGCCCACGCCCCACCAGGGGCCCAGCAGCACGGCGCAGAGCACATTGACCATGTGCTGCACGGGGGCGCACTTGCTGCCGAACATCGGGAAGCTGAACACACTGCCCACCACGCACAGGGCGCAGAACATTCCAGCGAGAGCCAGCTTTTTCACAGAGAATTTTTTCATTGGTAACTCCTCTTTCTCAAAAAGCGGTCGAGGCTTGCTGGCCTCCTCTCACGCCGGAACACGGCTTCCCATCGCAGTTATTTCAAGGCTCAGGGCGCTCCCCCTCAGCCCGGAGCCGCCCGTTGCGGCGGCTTGCGGCAACAAAAAACAGGAGACACCACAGCGGTGCCTCCTGCAAAAAATCATTTTCCTATGACTTCCTACGGCGGCATTATCCGCATCAGGTCAAGGGTCGAAGTTTGGTTACTTCCTCTCAGCCCGCCTTACGAGCTCCCCTGTGTTTTGTTTTTCGTAGGGTATTGTACACCCGCCGGGGCAAAAAAGCAAGAATAAGTTTTTCTTTCGCCTTTTTGCCGCCTTTTTGCCAAATCGCTTTTACAATTTCCCGGATTATGTTATACTTGTCCCAAATTCCGCAGCGCCCGGGGGAGCCATTCTCCGCTTTGGGGCACTGCCCGGCACAAAAGGAGATTGAAGTTATGGGTCTCATCAAAGCAGCCATGGGCGCGGCATCCGGCGTGATGGGCGACCAGTGGAAGGAATATTTTTATTGTGACGCTCTGCCTGCGGAGGTGCTGGCCGTCAAGGGCCAGAAGCGGACCAATGGCCGCTCTGCCAACCGGCACGGCAGCGAAAACGTCATCTCGGACGGCTCTGTGATCGCCGTGGCCGACGGCCAGTGCGTGCTGATCGTGGAGCAGGGCAAGGTAGTGGACCTCTGTGCCGAACCCGGCGAGTACACCTACAGCACCGGCACCCAGCCCTCCCTGCTCAGCGGCGGGCTGAAGAACATCGACAGCGTGTTTGCCGAGCTGGGCAAGCGGTTCAGCTTTGGCGGGCAGGCCGGTTCCGACCAGCGCATCTACTATATCAATACCCGGGAGCTCACCGGCAACAAGTACGGCACCCCCAACCCGGTGCCTTTCCGGGTGGTGGATCAGCGCGCCGGTATCGACATTGACATCGGCATCCGGTGCTTCGGCGAATACAGCTACCGGGTCGTCAACCCCATCCTGTTTTACACCAATGTCTGCGGCAATGTGGAAAACGCCTACACCCGCGACGCGCTGGACGGCCAGCTCAAGACCGAACTGATGACCGCCCTGCAGCCCGCCTTTGCCCGGATCAGCGAGCAGGGCATCCGCTACTCCGCCCTGCCCGGCCACACCGCCGAGCTGGCCGAGGCCCTGAACCAGGAGCTGAGCGCCAAGTGGAGCAGGCTGCGCGGCATCGAGATCGTCTCTCTGGGCGTTTCCGGTGTCAAGGCCAGCGAGGAAGACGAGCAGATGATCAAGGAGCTGCAGCGCAGTGCGGCCTTTATGGACCCCACCCGCGCCGCCGCGCATCTGGTGGGCGCACAGGCCTCCGCCATGCAGGCTGCCGCCTCCAACACCGCCGCCGGCCCCGCCATGGCCTTTATGGGGATGAACCAGGCCGCTGCAGCGGGCGGTGTCAACGCCCGGGATCTCTACCAGATGGGCGGCCAGCAGCCCGCCGCGCAGCCTCAGGCCGCACCGGCTGCTGGCTGGACCTGCAGCTGCGGCCACACCGGCAACACGGGCAAGTTCTGTGCCGAATGCGGCAAGCCCCGGCCCGAAGCCCCGGCTGTCTGGGTGTGCAGCTGCGGTGCAAAGAACAGCGGCAAATTCTGCTCGGAGTGCGGCAGACCCCGGCCCGCCGCCAAGTGCGCCAACTGCGGCTTTATGCCCGCCGACCCGGCCAACCCGCCCAAGTTCTGCCCCGAGTGCGGCAAGCCCTTTGGGGCCTGAGAGGGGTCTGACGCATGGCTGAAAAGACAACGAATTATCAGTGCCCGGCCTGTACCGGCCCCCTGCACTACGATGGCGCCAGCGGCAAGCTGGTCTGCGATTACTGCGGCTCGGCCTACGACGTAAAGGACATCGAGGCCCGCTACGCCAAAAAGCAGGCCGCTGCCGACACTGCCGCCGAGGGCGATGCCAAAAAAGCCGCCCGCCTGCCCCGGCAGGACAGCCCGGTGTGGAGCGAGGCCGAGGCGGAGGGCCTGAACAGCTACTCCTGCCCCACCTGCGGGGCCGAGCTGGTCTGTGACGAGACCACCGCCGCCACCACCTGCCCCTACTGCGGCAACCCCACAGTGCTGGGCGGTAAGCTCTCCGGCAAGCTGAAGCCGGAGTACATCCTGCCCTTCAAGCTGGACAAAAAGGCCGCCATTGCCCAGCTGACCAGATACTATAAGGGCAAGGCCTTCCTGCCCAAGGCGTTCAAGAGCCAGAACCACATCGCGGAGATCCAGGGCGTATATGTCCCCTTCTGGCTCTACGATGCCAGGGCCGACGCGCGCGGCCGGTACGAGGGCCAGAACTCCGAGAGCCACCGCGAGGGCGATTACATGGTGACCACCACCCAGCACTACGATGTGCGCCGCGAGGGCTCGGCCGACTTTGCCAAGGTGCCGGTGGATGGCTCCAGTAAGATGCCCAACACCCACATGGATGCCATTGAGCCCTTTGATTACGGCGACCTGAAGCCCTTCTCCACGGCCTACCTGCCCGGCTATCTGGCCGACCGGTATGACGAGGATGCCGATGCCTGTGCCGAGCGCGCCTACCGCCGGATGTACAACTCCACGGCCGATGCGCTCCACGCCACCACCGGCGGCTACAGCGAGATCCACCCCATTTCCGAGAACATCAACGTGGATATGACCCACGCCCACTACGCCCTGCTGCCGGTCTGGATGCTCCACACCCGGTGGAAGGACAAGGATTTTCTGTTCGCCATGAACGGGCAGACCGGGCGGCTCATCGGTGACCTGCCGGTGGACAAAAGCCGGGTGGCCGCGTGGTTTGCGGGCATCAGCCTGCCCCTGATGGCAGTGCTGGCGTTCCTGCTTTTGTTATAAGGGGGTGGCAGAATGAAACACACTGCAAAACGCTTTGCCGCCCTGCTGGCCGCTCTGGTGCTGGCGCTCTGCCTGAGCCTCCCCGCCTTTGCCGCCGCACCGCTGGTGCGGGACGAGATGGGCCTGTTCGATGCGGATACTTACAGCCAGCTGGAAGCCTCTGCCGAAGCCGCCAGCAACGGCCACGACTGCGACGTATATTTTCTGGTGGTGGACAGCATCGGCGATGCCGACCAGCGCCAGTACGCCAAAGATTACTACCTTGCCAACGGTCTGGGCAGCGGCTCTGAACAGAGCGGCATCCTTTTCCTGCTGGCAGTCGGCTCCCGCAAGTATGTCACCATCACCTACGGCGGCGGCGTGACAGCCTTCACCGATTACCGCATCGAGCAGATTGAAGATGCCGTTGTTCCCTATCTCTCGGACGACGACTGGACCGAGGCCGCCTCCGAGTACCTCTCCATGTGCGCCGACACACTGGATTTCTACGCCGAGCACGGCGAACCGCTGGATGTTGACAACGATACCAGCGTCTGGCCCATCCTGCTCCTCATCGTCATCGGCGTGCCCATGATCATTGCCGGTATCGTCTGCGGCGTGCTGTACAGCCAGATGAAAACAGCCCGGCTCAAAACCGAGGCCAACGATTACATCGGTGCAGGCTTAAAGCTGCGGGTGCAGGTGGACAACTACACCCACACCGACCGTGTGCAGGTCTACGACCCGCCCCACGAGGAGAGCAGCAGCTCCGGCGGCTCCTCCGTGGACAGCGACGGCTTTGGCGGCTCCTCCGGCGGCTCGTTCTGAGCGCCCTTTTCTCCAGCAATAAACCACCGGTTCTGCCGGTGGTTTTCGCTTGTTTTTATTTCCATATAACATGCAAAAGAAAGGAAACCCAACGAATGTCAAAGAAGATCACCGCCCTGATCCCCGGAGCCGCGCTGGCACTGGGCATCGCCTGCATCGCCAAGTGGCTGGAAACGCTGGAAAGCAGCGCCGGGCTCCACCTCATTGGCGCATCGGTCATCGCCCTGTTTATCGGCATGGCCATCAATGCGTTTTTCCAGCCCAACAAAACAACCGCGCCCGGCATCAAATTCACCTCTAAGAAGGTCCTGAAATTCGCCATTGTCCTTCTGGGTGCCAGCCTGAACATCCGCACCGTGCTGACCGTGGGCCGTTTTTCGCTGACGGTCATGCTCTTCACCCTGGCCACCTGCTTTGGACTGGGCGCGCTGATCGGCAAAGCGCTCGGGCTCAACTGGAAAACCAGCAGCCTGATCAACGCCGGAACCGGCATCTGCGGCGGCTCTGCCATTGCCGCCATTGCACCGGTGATCGAGGCCGATGACATGGACATCGCCTACGGTATGTCCGCCACCTTCCTGTTCGATACGGTGATGATCGTTGTGTTCCCGCTCCTTGGCCGGTGGCTTGGGCTTTCCGATGCCGCATTCGGTCTCTGGGCCGGTACGGCGGTCAATGATACTTCGAGCGTTGTAGCCACCGGTTACGCTTTCAGTGAAGCAGCCGGAGACTTTGCAACGATGGTCAAGCTGACCCGCACGCTGGCGATCATTCCGGCTGTTCTGGTCTTTGCCGCCATCAACCTGCACCTGAAAAAGAAAGAGAGCGCCCAGGCCAATGGTGTCAAGGTGCGCATCCGTTCCATTTTCCCCTGGTTCATCCTTGCGTTCCTTGCCATGTCCCTGCTGACCAGTCTGGGCCTTCTGCCCGCCGGGCTGGTTTCCGGCCTGAAGACCATCAGCAAGTTTCTGATGGTCGCGGCCCTGGCGGCCATCGGTCTGAACACGAACTTCAAATCTCTCTGCCGTTCCGGCGCAAAGCCCATGCTGCACGGCTTCATCATCTCCACATTGGTCGTTCTGGTCGCTATTGGTGTTGAGTACATGATCGGCATTGCCCCCTACGGCACGCTGTGACGTTCCTGCCTGCTGAACATTCCCACAAAGAAAGAGCAGTGCTCTCCAATGGGATTCACCCACCGGAAGCACTGCTCTTTTATTGCTCCGCTTTGCTCCACAAACGCGAACTTGTCGGGGCGAGGCCCCTCCATCTGCTCCCGCAGACCGTTCGGTCACTTAAAAGCCCCACTGGGCTTTCATTGCTTCGCAAACGCGAATTTCACTTACTTAGATAATGGCAATGTCAATTTTCCTGATAATAAAAAATACAGCAGAAGTAAACCAACTATAATTAGAATACCGCCAACCACTTTAATGCCAATTCGATTAACCTTGTTATTTTTTATAATTTTATTTGCAAAAACCAATAGTAGCGCACCAACTACTATAATAAAAACAGATATTAACGGATACATGAGTTTTCTCCTTTCAAATTCCGATTTATTGAACCAAGCCGAGTATACCACACTCTTCCCACAGATACAACCACGCAAAAAACTCCCATGCTCACATCGGAAGATGCTGTGCACGGAAGTTTTTGCTGCGCCTGTTACGGCGTATTGTTACTTATTGAAGGTTTCCTCGTTCAGCAGGCCCTCGCTCTTGGCAACGCAGATGCTGGCAACTGCATCACCCACCACGTTCAGGGAGGTGACCAGCATCTCGATGGGGCGGTTGATGGCCAGGATCAGGGAGTAGGCCAGCAGAGCGCCGTCGTTGACGAAACCCATGCCGGACAGGATGGTGAACAGGATGACAGCCCCAGCGCCGGGAGCGGCGGGGGTGCCCACAGATGCCAGCAGGGCCAGCAGGGCGACCACGACCAGCTGGCCGGGGGTGACGGTGTAACCGGCACAGCCTGCAATGAACACGGTGGCAATGACCTGCATGATGGCGGTGCCGTCCATGTTGATGGTCATGCCCAGCGGCAGGACGAAGGAAGCGATGCTCTCATCCACGCCGAACTCTTCCTCGCACACCTTGATGTTCAGGGGCAGGGTGGCGGCGCTGGAGGAGGTGGAGAAGCCGAACACTGCCACGTTGGCGATCTTGCGGATGAAGGTAAAAGGGTCCAGCTTGGCACCCAGTGCAATGACCAGCGGGTAGGCAATGATCAGGAAGGCCAGCAGCAGGACCACCGTGACCACCACATAGACCAGCGCGGGCTTCAGGTAATCGATGCCGTAGATGGCGAAGGTACGGGTCAGCAGCACAAAGACCGCAAAGGGGGCAAAGTTGCTGACGATAAAGTTCAGGAACACGACCACCACATCGTTGACCTCGCCCAGCAGGCGGCGCAGGGTCGCAGTGCGGCTCTCGCCCAGGGTGTTCATGCTCAGGCCGATGGCCACTGCCAGGAACACGCTGGAAAGCACAGCGCCATTGCTGCCAAAGGCAGTGATGATGTTGGAGGGGATGATGTTCAGCACCACGTTCAGGGGGTTGGAACCGGTGGAACCGCTGGCTTCTGCCAGACCCTCGATGCGGGTGTTGAACAGGCCCATGGAGTAGGTGCCGTAGCCCACACAGCCTGCCAGCAGCAGCGCCAGGAAGGAGCACAGCAGGAACCAGAACAGGGTCTTTGCGGAAATGCGGCCCATGGTGCGGGTGTCTGCAATGCTGCCGATGGCCAGCGAAATGGAGGTAAAGACCATGGGGATGATCACCAGCTGCAGCGCCTTGATGAAGAGCTGGCCGATGATGTAGAAGATGCCAAAGGCACGCTCAGCGCCCTCGGCGGTGATATCCTGGAACAGCAGGTTGTTGATGGTGGTCCAGGTCTGTGCCTGACCGCTGGCGTTCAGATGCTCCCGCAGGAACATAAAGGCCAGACCGGCCACCAGGCCGCAGACCAGAGAGATCGCCATGCGTTTTGCAAGGGATAATTCGTGCTTCTTTTTTGTTTCCATATACTTTTCCTCTCACAGTACCGGTTTTTGGCTCACACTTTGCCTACTCTAGCACAACTCCCCCTGCAATGCAAGAGAAAATCGCGCAAAATCCAGCATTTTTTGCAAATAAGTACGACTTTTCTCCGCAAAAATCCCCCGAAAGCACTCTGCCTCCGGGGGATCTGCTCACTTATTTCTTGAACTTGAACACCGGCGTGCCAGCGGCAGCATCGCCGTTTGCAACAACACTGATCTCCGGCAGGTCATCACTGTTGGTCACGATGAGAGCCGTTGCAGTGGGGTGGCCTGCGGCGCGGATAGCTTCCAGATCCACCTTCAGCAGCGGGGTGCCGGCCTTGACCTTGGCCCCTTCTTTGGTCAGGGAGGTAAAGCCCTGTCCCTTCATCTCCACCGTGTCCATGCCGACATGGATCAGCAGCTCAATGCCGTCATCGCTCATCATACCAACGGCGTGCAGGCTTTCGGGCACCTGCGTAACGGTGCCGTCAAAGGGAGCATAAACGGTGTCGCCGGTGGGCTCCACGCCGCAGCCGGGGCCCAGGATCGCAGAGGCGAAAGTCTCGTCAGGCAGCTGCTCCAGCGGGATCACCTTGCCGTCAATGGGAAGCATGACCGTCATCTTCTGGCCGGAAAATTTCGTCTCGGATGCGGCCTTGCCGCCAAAAAGCTTGTCAAAAAAGCCCATAATACAAACCATCCTTCCACGGTACACAAAGTGCAGTCTTTATCCAGTTAAGAATAGCATATCCGCGCGGGAAATACAATCTGCATCCTGCACAAAGAGACGCACCGCCATTTGGCAGGTGTGCCCTTACATCAGCTCCAGCAGCTGCTCCACCTCTTCCATCCGGGTGGCCCAGCTGGTGGCAATGCGGACAACGGTGTGGGTATCATCGTACTTCTCCCAGAAGCCGAACTTGGCCTTGCCTTCCAGCGCGGCCAGCTGCTCATTGGACAACACGATGAACACCTGATTCGTGGGCGAATCCATGAAGAACGAATAGCCCTTTTCGGCCAGTCCCTTCTTGAGCACGGCGGCGGTCTCAATGGCATTTTTGCTGATGGTCTGGTACAGGTCATCGGTGAACAGCACATCGAACTGGATGCCCAGCAGACGGCCCTTTGCCAGCAGAGCGCCCTGCTGCTTGACCATGGTCATAAAGTGAGCCGGTGCGCCGTGGGGGAACACAACTGCCTCGCCGCAGAGCGCACCCACCTTGGTGCCGCCGATGTAGAACACATCGGTCAGGCGGGCCACATCGGCCAGCGTCACATCGGTGCCCTCGGCGGCCAGACCATAGCCCAGACGGGCACCGTCCATAAACAGCGGCATGTGGTACTTATGGCAGACAGCGGACAGCGCTTCCAGCTCTGCCTTGGTGTACAGGGTGCCGTACTCCGACGGGTGGGAGATGTACACCATGCCCGGGAACACGAGGTGGTCCACATTGCCATCGGCATAGAAGGTCCTGCACCAGTCCTCAACCGTCCCGGCATCCAGCTTGCCGTTGGTGTGCGGCAGGCCGATGACCTTGTGGCCCGTGAACTCGATGGCACCGGCCTCGTGGGCAGCCACATGGCCGGTGGATGCGGCCAGCACACCCTCCCAGCGGCGCAGCATCGATGCAATGACGATGGCGTTGCTCTGGGTGCCGCCCGAAATGAACCAGACATCGGCATCCGGTGCGCCGCACGCCGCGCGGATCTTCTCCCGCGCACTGGCGCAATAGGGATCGGTGCCGTAGCCGGAGACCTTTTCAAAGTTGGTCTCCACCAGCTTCTGTAAGATTGCCGGATGGGCACCCTCGCAGTAATCGTTTTCAAAATACAGCATATACTTTCCCTCGCTCTGCATTCAAGATAAACCTATTATCTGCTTTTTGCGCAGGGTTGTCAATGTGGAACCCCCGCGTGGGCGGGGAAAAGCCGGTGAAGATCATCTTGTGACACAGCTGCCAGGGATCACCCCCGCATGGGCGGGGAAAAGACTTTCATAGGTCTGGTTTTCAAACATCAGATAGGATCACCCCCGCGTGGGCGGGGAAAAGCCTTTTCTGTTTTACGGCGGCAGTTCCGATTCAGGATCACCCCCGCATAGGCGGGGAAAAGTTGATTACATGCAAAACCTACTTGACATTACAAGGATCACCCCCGCATGGGCGGGGAAAAGCAGATGGAGCAGGGGGCCGGGCGGCTCTGGGTAGGATCACCCCCGCGTGGGCGGGGAAAAGTCAGCAAGGGCATAAAGCCGAGTGACGAGCGGGGGATCACCCCCGCATGGGCGGGGAAAAGATGAATAAGAGATACGAGGAAGGGCGCAAGCCAGGATCACCCCCGCGTGGGCGGGGAAAAGTTATTGCCCAGCGACACGCTCTTTTTGGAGTTGGGATCACCCCCGCGTGGGCGGGGAAAAGCCAATCGTCATTCCGTGCCGTCTTGCTTCACGGGGATCACCCCCGCGTGGGCGGGGAAAAGGGCAGCTATCGGTGGGTCATCAAATCCGTGAAAGGATCACCTCCGCATGGGCGGGGAAAGGTGTATTGCCACCGGTTTGCGGGTGTCTGACGTGGGATCACCCCCGCGTGGGCGGGGAAAAGTCCGGGGAGTTTTGCAGTTTTTCCAACCGACCAGGATCACCCCCGCGTGGGCGGGGAAAAGGAACTGGGCGATAGGTTCAAGACTGCTGAACTGGGATCACCCCCGCACAGGCGGGGAAAAGGGCAGCTATCGGTGGGTCATCAAATCCGTGAAAGGATCACCCCCGCACAAGCGGGGAAAAGTTGATGTACTTTTTGGGGGACTGGTCGATGGCAGGATCACCCCCGCGCAGGCGGGGAAAAGCTGGGAAGAATGGCGGTTGCGATTTCGGTGATAGGATCACCCCCGCACAGGCGGGGAAAAGCAGTGTTCCCTTTTTGAGGTCTGCGCCCAGGAAGGATCACCCCTGCGCAGGCGGGGAAAAGCCCGCTTCCGGGTTGGACGGGAAATGGCAGTAGGGATCACCCCCGCGCAGGCGGGGAAAAGACAGTTTTATAGTCCATTGCCATGCTTGCGTAGGGATCACCCCCGCATGGGCGGGGAAAAGACTTGATGAACAGCACCAGTGATCGCCTGATAGGGATCACCCCCGCGTGGGCGGGGAAAAGCGGATACGGATAGCTCCGGTTCGAGTTTCGGGGGGATCACCCCCGCATGGGCGGGGAAAAGCCCGGCATCTCAGCCATGGTCTCCTCCCCTGTGGATGATGGTCATCAGGCCAAGGCCATAGGCCTTGCCCCGGCCAACGCCCTCGCACAGCAGGGCCTTGAAGGCCTCCGGGTCCGTCACCTGCAGAACACCCTCGTAGGTCACAACCAGCAGGGTAACGGGCCGGGTGCCGTTTTTCTTGAAGTGATAGGTCTGCTTCCGGGTCACTGCGAAGGACCCCTCCGAGACGGCAAAGCCGTGCTTTGCGGCCTGCGCCCACAGCCATTCCTCCTGCTCCACCTCGAGATAGCAGGGTTTCAGGGTTCCCCGGGCCGTATGGTCGGCAGAGTCTTTTTTGCTGCGGGTGGGGTTGGCAGTCAGGCGGAACTGCCAGCAGCTGCCTGCTGTCACCCGTTCCAGCAGCGGGTCATAGGGCCGGGTCTCCGGGGGCGCACCGGTGCCGAACTGCGCACACAGGGCGGTCAGGTCCGGCCGTTCCTCACTGAGCAGGAGCAGGTACAGTTTTTCTCCCAGCTGATCCAGCCGCCACAGCCTGCGGCGGCGCGCACCGGGAAAAGCGTTTTCCACCGCACCATGGAATTTCTGGGGCGAGATCAGCGCCACCATGGTCTCACGGCGGGTCGGGTCAAGTTCTGCGCGGGATAGATACATGATTCCTCACCTCAATTCTGCCATTGCGTCATGTTCGGTCGCGCCGGGCATTTCCGGCGGGTTTGTGTTCCACTCCCGCACCGGGCGGAAGCCGTACTGCCGGTGGATGGGGCTGAACGACACCGCCAGATCACGCCGGGGCACAGCAGCAGCATCCGCCGGGTCCGCGTCTGCCACGATGTGCAAGGGGGCCCCATTCCTCTGTTTCACCAGCAGCGGTTCTGCCCGCAGGGTATCCAGCAGTTTCCCGGCCCGGATACCAAGGAAGAGCGGCAGGGTGGGCGGGCAGGAACGCCGCCCCAGATACAGCGGGTAGACCGGATGTTTCAGGGCCGTTTCCAGTTCCTGTAACAGGGCGGTGTCCTCGCTTTCCAGCCCCACCAGAAAGACTGCATCCTGCAGGTAATGGCGGTAGGTCACATAGGGAGCTTCCGGCTTTTTCCCTTTTTCTCGGTTTTCTTTCTGCTGGCGCTCACTCAGCCGGTTGGCTGTGTGGAAATCCACCAGCAGGCTGCCCTCCCGGTCAGCACGGACGGCAAAGTGCAGGCCGTTCAGCCGGGCAAGGCCTGCGGCATCGTCCCGGCGCAGGCCCAGAGCCGCTGCCAACAGGCCAATGACACCGCTTTTGGTGGGTTCCCGGTTCGTTTTGCGGGTCTCAAATTTGGAATCCGCACCCCACGATTGCAGGGGCGCGGCCAGCCGAAGCAACAGCGTTGCCATGGTCACACCTCATTTCCGGGCAGCTTCTCCTTTACGGCACGTTCCAGCGCGGTGAGCATCTGGTTCAGGGGCATGGCTGGGGCCAGCTCGTCCAGCCCGATGCCCACAGCAAAGCTCTGGGTTGGAGCATCCGCATAGCAGGCATACACCTGCTGCGCATACTGCTTCAGCGCCGTCTTGGAGGGTTCCGCATAGCCCTCGGGGCTCTTGCGCACCGGCTTTTCAAAGGCACCGCAGAGGTTCACAGGCTGATCTTCCCGCAGGGTGACATAGACAGCATCCGGCAGGGTGCGGTTGGCAAAGCTGTTCTGCTTTCCGGTGGGCATGGAGCGGATGAAGGCTTCGCCGAACACCCGGACAGCCTGGGCCGCCTTTTCAGCCCCAAGCAGGTGCACCAGTTCCACCATGTTGACGGTAGCATAGCGATACAGGGTGGAAGAGTTGTACTCCACCGTGCCCAGATGGCCCGCTCCTGCCGAATCCTCCGGGGCACAGTCATCCACAGCGGTGAAGTAATCAAACTCGTTCTGCACGGCATGGGTGGAGATGCTGTGGGCCACCTGAGCGGCGGCATCGTAATTCAGGGAAGGCGCATCTGCCACCATTCTTCCGAACAACGCCATATCTACCGAAGGAGCCGTCCCCAGTGCATCTTTATACTGCTTCGGGTCATTGCAATCTGCAATCGCCAATTCAGCCAATGCTTTGGCCTGGGCCTCGCTCAAAAAGAACAATGTCTTAAGTTTGTCCTCTCCGCTCTTCTCGTCCACCTTAAACCCTGTGTTTTTGACTACTTTCTTTGCCAGTTTAGCTGCGTCCGCATCCGGTGCAAGCAGTTTGATCTGCTTTTCCACCACATCTGCAATCTTTTTGGTTCGGCTGCCGATATCTTCGGCATTCAGCATGTACTCATCTTTGAACATCTCTCGGATCGCGTGCTTCCACGCCTGAGAGGATACCCGGGCGCGGGTGGCACCGCCATAGACAGCCGTCTTGGGGCTGCCGGTATCGTCGCGGTTCACACAGCTGGGCGGCACCGTTTGCAGCACATGAAAATCAACATACAGACGCTTGGTATCCATTTCAATTCTCCTTTTCTTCGGTTTCAGGTGTGTCGGCATTCATCTGGTAGAGGTCCCGGCCCCACTGCAGGCGAACATTGGCTGCCTGATCCGGGAGCTGGAACCGGTACAGCTCCACAGCCAGCCGGGGGTAATCCAGTTTCAGCTTCGGTTCATTTCCCCGGAACAGCTGCACCATCCCCCGGAGGTAGTGGGATACCTCGGGCATGGAATCCGCTGTGGCCAGTGCGTTGAACCGGCGCAGGACGCTGCTCTCGGTCCAGTCCTGCGCGGCAGCTGCGGAATTCTGGGCCAGCAGGCGCACCGCCCTGCCCAGCGTGCAGCCCTTTTCATTCATGGAAACGTTCTCTTCTCCCTGCTGGTGCAGGGCGTAGAGAGTCAGGGCAAGGTAGACCGCCCACTCGGCTTCCGATGGTTCCCGGCACTCTCCTGCCGCCGTTTCCCTGCCCCAGAGCTCTTTGGGCAGTTCCTGCAGGAAGCTGCCCCACAGCGCCGGCAGGTCGCCGGGCTGATGCCCAACGCCCCGGCGCAGCTCTGCCAGCTGGGCACGCCGCTGGGGTTTGGGCAGGCTCCACAGCCCGCTCAGCTGTCCGGCCACATAATCATGGATCGCATCCGTTATCATGCTGTTTCTCCTTCTTTCTTCGGATAGAGCTTCCGCAGATTGTACAGGAAGCTATTGTAGGCCTTGGGGGCCGTATACAGAACGGTTTTCTTTTCGTCCTTTTTACCGCCTGTTTTCACCTCGACCCTATGGCCCACAAAGGCGGCATTTCCGGCCCGCTCCACCATCTGGCGGCCCAGCTCTGCGGCCAGTTTGCGGGCTTTCTCCTGCCATTCATCGGCTTTTTCGTCCAGCTTGTCCGTTTCGGGGTCAATGCTCTGCAGCCAAAGCCGGAACGGCTGGTCGATGGTAAAGTAGAACTGGGTGCGGGCGGATTCCGCGGTCGTATCGTTCTTATCTCCCGCCGCAAGGGAGAGCTCCCAGGCAAGGCGGCCGACGCATTGCGCGGCCTGCTCGCAGCGCCCGATCTCATCCCGGATGGGCACTGTCCAGCGCCGTCCCAGTTCTCCCAGCAACGCGGCCTGAAAGGTCAGGCTGTCGCTGAAAGAATCGTTCACAAAGAAATCCTTATCGCCATACTTCATGCCGCTGATGGCAAAGCGGATCAGCCGCTTGCGTTCCAGCGGACAGTCCTGGCCATTTTGGAGCGTTTCCACCCAGCGGACAACGCCGGGCCTGCGGACGCTTTCCCCTTCCTCACAGAACACTGCCGGAAACTCCCGCCAGAACTGCTTTGCCGGGTCGTGACGGCTGGGCACAAAGGTGACCTGCCCGGTCTTTTTGCTCTTTTTGGCATCCGGGTCACGCCAGACGGTCATCTGTTCTGCAAATGCGTTCTCCCGGGGGAAGAAATCGCCGCCCAGCAGAGAAAATCCGGTCACGATTTCCCCCTCTCGGTCGAGCAGGAGCCGCCGGGATTGCAGGGTCAGCAGCTGGGCGGGGTTATCCGGCAGGGCGATCTCTGTGCGCTCTGCACTGCGGGGCTCGTCCAGCTCCCAGCAGGGCTGATTTTCCCCCCACAGCTTCACGCCATCCTGCAGCAGGGTTAGGTTCAGCATCAGGGTCTCAAAGAGATTGTTGCCCTGTGCCTGAATGTACCCCAGCTTGCCCAGCCAGCCAGCACCCACCGAGGGCAGTCCCTTGCCCTTTGGCTTCGCCGAGGTGTCATCATAACCATTCACACTCAGTAGCCAGCGGGCCGCCTGGGCATAAGTCAGGCCCTCTTTTCCTTCGCCCGCATAGGACGAGAATAACCGCAGCTTGTTGCTGCTCTCAGAAAGCTCCCCGTTCAGCTTGGAAGCGGTGTATTCTGTGCCGATCTTCGCTTCCGGCACCTGCCAGAAGGGGCGTTCCGGGTGGAAAAGCCAGAAGCGGTCCCGCCACTGCTCCAGATAGGCCCGGATGGGCGCTTCCGGAAAATGCCCCAGCCGGTACAGCTCCTCCCAGCGGGTCAGGGCATCGTCCGTTTCCTCAAAGGGGGCCGGCGTACCGTTTCCATCCACCCGGGAAAACACCGTGTGCAGAACCGCCAGCAGCAGCCGCAGCATGGCGGTATCCTGCGTGGGCAGTTCTCCGGCCAGGTCGCGGTATTCGTGGGCGTGCAGCAGGGCATCCGGCAGAGAGACTTCCTGCACGGTGTAATCCTGCCCGCGCACCCGCACCCAGCGTTCCTCCAGCAAATTATACTCAATTTGCTTCATTCTCTTCCTCCTTCCAGTAGGTCAGACCGTTTTCACGGTCGTATTGCAGCACCTGCCCGGCAAGCTGTGCGGTCAGGTGGTCATCCAGCAGTAAGATCAGTTCTCCCCGCAACAGCGGCGACTGCTGCCACAGCCCGAACACTTCCCGGTTCCGGGCTTCCAGTGCGTCGATGGTCTGTTCCACCGACCACCGTTTGCTGAAATATCCGGGCAGGCGCAGCTTCTGCCGTGCAATTTGAAGCGCCATCTCCGGCTGAGGCGGCTCGTCCGTGGGCACGCAGACACCGGGCTGCCCCGTTTCATCGGGCAGGAAGCAGACATTTCCCGCCGCATCCCGCATCAGCACCAGCACGTCAATGGAAGGGTCTCCGTCACGCACCGCCGCGCGGGCACCGTTGTCACTGACCGCACCCACATCATCCATCCAATTGTCCAGCGTATTCAGGGAAGGGCGCTTTCTGTGCTCTTCCGGCGGCAGAATGGTAAAGGTCTCTGCCTTGCTCATTTTGATTTGTTGGGCCTTTTCGTACTCCGCCCGGGCCGCAGTGCTCTGCGGGCTGGCGGGCAGCGGGTCGGGCTCCCAGCCATAGACATCCTGCACCAGCGGGGCAATGTCATCGGGCAGGGTAATGGCGGTGGGCAGGAACTTGCGGGTGCGCCAGAGCAGCCATTCCCCATAAACCGCCTTGCTACCCTCGTCGAACTCCTCCGTCCCAGTGTCCAGCACGGCACAGCGGGCCTGCGCCACCGGCCGGGGACGAGCCCGCCCCTCGTGGCGGTGCAGCCGTCCGATGCGCTGTAAAAGCAGATCCATGGGGCAGAGCTCTGTGACCAGAAAATCCAGGTCGATATCAAGGGATTGCTCGAGCACCTGCGTGCCCACCACAATGAGCTTATCCCGCTGTTCCGGGGTGGAGTGCTTGCCGATGCGCTTCATCAGCGCCTCTTCTTTGGCGGCACGGTCGGGCATAAGGAACTGAGCGTGGAATACCACCACCTCAAACTCCGGCAGTTCTGCCCGCAGACGGGCCGCAATGGCCTGCGCTTTTTTCACGGTATTGACGATCACGCCCGCACAGCCGCCCTCCCGCAAGGCACTGCGCAGAGTGTCAGTCAGCTGTTCCTCGGTCAGCGGGAATGTCTCCACTCTGCGTGGTTCGGTTTCCAGTGGGATAGTCGTCTGTTCCACCCGTTTGCCGTCCGTCCAGGTCAGCAGCGGATAGCCCCGGCAGGTCTGCCATAAGCCGTCCGGAGCGGTTCTTCCATTCAGGTAGGCCCTGACCAGCTCGACCCGGCGCTTGACGGGCAGGGTAGCGGAAAGCAGGATCACCGGCACTTTGTACCGGCCCAGCCAGATCAGCGCCCGGTCAAGATAGCAGTTCATGTAAGCGTCATAGGCGTGGCACTCGTCGATGACCGCCACCTTGCCCGCAAGGCCAAGGTGGCGCAGCATCACATGTTTTTGCTGTAACGCCGCCATCAGCAGCTGATCCACCGTGCCGATGACAAAATCAGCCAGCAGCCCCTGCTTATTGCCCCGGAACCACTGATGCACCATCACCCGGCTCTCCGAGTCGGCATCGGGGTCTGCTTCCAGATCTTCCTCCACCCGCACCGTGTCCTGCTGCAATCGGAGGTAGGCCTCGTTCAGTTCGGCCATGCCGTGGGCCAGCTTGATGGAGTGCTCCAACCCATCCGGCTGCTTTTCAGCCCATGCCAGCAGCCGCCCAAAGATACCATTGGCGGTGGCCTGAGTGGGCAGACCAAAGAAGATGCCGCCCTCACCGCCGTGCTTGGCTAAAATCTCTGCCGCACCCAGCGCAGCCTCCGTCTTGCCCACGCCCATCTGTGCTTCCAGAATGAACATCCCCGGTTCCTGGGCCTGGCTGACAGCTTCCAGCATGGCCCGCTGGACTTCGTTGGGCGGAAAGCCGAACCGTTCCGCAAACGCCCCCGGTTCCGTCACATCTGACTGCACCTCCCACGGAGAGGTCAGGTCCAGCGCTTCCCACGCTCGATCGACACGGGCGGGATACAGGGTATTGCTGCCCACCTCTTCCACAGGGATGAGCGGAAAGTACCGGGTATTGCTGGCGACCCAGTCCGCCATAATGAGCAGACCGGTCAGCAGGATCTCAGCCGGGATGGTCAGCTGCGGCAGCTCCTCCGCACTGGAAAAGCCGCTTTCCTGCAAGGCGTAGTCAAACAGTTCCCGCCAGCAGCTCTCCCAGAATTTCTGCTCGCCCTCGGGCCAGTAGTTAGATTCCCAGCAGCCTTCTTCTTCCTCATCGCCCAGCTGGTCAAATACGTCCTTCCCGGTCTGCGGCTTGCCATGGTGCGCTCCCGCTACCGATGCAAGCCCGTTGGGGCATTTCAGCCACCGCAAGATGGCCTCACTCGCCAACGCGTGACGTGAATACTTGCGGTTCTGTTCCCGGTAACTGAGCGTTGTGTATTTCTCCAGGCGCTGTCTGCGCTCCGGCAGAAGTTCCATAATAGGCCCGGCAAAACAGCCGCTCAATTTACCAATATCATGCACCCACCCCAGAAAGCAGGCGGTCTGTGTCAGCAGATCCTCGTCCAACTCGATATGCTGACGGATGCTTTCCGGCAACCACCTCTGCACCAGATACACCATAATACCCGCCGTATCCCGCAGGTGCATCCAGAGCGGCAGCCAGAAGTCTCTGTTCACCGGGTCTGTTTTGCCCGCAAACAGCCGCACTTCGTAGGGAATACCGCGTTGTTTCATCCTGTTCCACCTCCACTGCAGTCAGGAAAATCGCATTTTCCGCATCATCGGGGTTCCTCTGAGGATAGAATAGCACACAAAAAGTCCTATAAAGCGGATTTTTGCTGCTTTTCTCATGGTTTTTTCAGTTTTTTTGATGTTTGCCGTTTTCCGGCTGTTACCCCCGCAAGGCGGGGAAAGTGTTGCTCCCTATCAAGCATTCGGAGCACATCCGCTGATGCAGATCGCAGAGACACTACATATCATGCATTGTTCTAAATCTCTGTACACCAATATTACACCTTTTTTCCCAACTTTACAAGCGGATCCTTCAGATTCAGCAAATGACACAAAAACCGCCCCGGCTTCCTGTTACAGAAACCGGGGCGGTTCGATTGCGTTACTTGTGCTTTTTCAAGCGCTTACGCAAAACCTTGCGGGGGTTCTTGATCGCAGCCTGAGCGGGTGCTAAAATCACAGAGCGTTCGGAGTAACGATGATACGTTATTTGTGAATTTCCAGTGTGTTTTACCCCATCTCCGCAATGATCTTCTCCAAATTTTCTTCCCGCAAAGAGAATTTCGGCAGTTCTGCCTTGTCATATAGAACGAATGGGCGGCGTTTGCAAGGAGCAGTCATACACAAAACGCCCCCGGCTTCCTGTCATGGAAACCGGGGGCGCTGCGGTTTTATGGGAAACGCCTCAGGCGCTGCAAAGCCTCAGTGCAGCAGGGAGCTGACCCATGCCCGGGCGGCCGTCTTAGCCTGGAGCTTGTTATACATCTTCAGGGTGGTGTTGTACACCTTCTGGCTCATGGCATTGCTGGCGTTGGTGGCGGCAGCCTGCTTGGCCTCCAGCGTGTCGGCAGCGGCAACGGCGGCCTTCATGTCAGCGTAGTCGGCCATGATCTCCTGCTGGAGCGCGGCGTAGCTGACCTTGGCTGCAGCCTGATCCTTTGCGGTGACCTGGTTGCCATTGCTGCCGTAGGTCAGCAGGTTGGAGAGGGCGTCACGCACGCCGTAGAAGGAGTCGGTCCAGTCGTCCGGGTAGGTGTAGTAGCAGCCCTTGGCATCCTGATACCAGACGCCCTCGGTGGGCTGCTCGTCGGAACGGGTGACCTTATGGACCGAGACCTTGTAGACATCTGCAGTGTCGGTGGTCAGCATCGGATAGTAAGGAACGAAGGCGTTGTACACGTCGTCGTCAAAAGCGGTCCACTCGGTAATGGCGGTGTTCAGATCGCCGGTGGCGCTCACCTGGAACAGATGAGTCTCCACATTGCCCGTCTTGCCGATGGGCTCGGTCTGAAAGAAGTGGATGGAATCCTCCACCGAGAACTTCTTGGTCAGCTGGATGTTGGAGTAGACCGGGACGATGGCACCGTTCTCGCCGACGTTGCTGATAGCAAAGTCGGTCTCGCTGTAGTTGTCCTTCGTAAAGGTGTCGGTGCCGTACAGGTAGTTCAGGCCGGCTGCCATGCGGTCCGATGCGATGTCGCCGTTGTAGGAGGCATCCAGATCGATGGTATTGGCAGCGGCGTCGCCCACAAAGGTACCGGCCTTCTGGGCCACGGAGATCAGGTTGGCAGAGGCCACCACATGGTCGGTGTCATCCAGATCGATCTTGCCCATAGCGGCGATGTTGGGCTGCATGAAGACCACGCTGGAGGAGAGCTTCAGGGCAAGGTAGGTGTGGCCCGTCAGGTTCTCCACGAACCAGGTCTCGTTTTGGTCGGCAATGAACACGCCGGAGCCACCGGCCGCACCGGCGTTGTCGTAGATGGAGGTCAGCAGGGCAACACCCTCGCGGGCCGTGGAAGCTTCGCTCAGCAGCACCGTGGTGATCTCGGCTTCCTCAATGCCGTTGTCCACATAGGGATCTACGCTCAGCACGGCATCGGTGCCGTAGAGAGACTCGGTGGCAGAGACCATGACGCCCTTCTCGTTGGTGCCAGCCTCCTCATAGGGGGTGTGCTCGTGGGTGCTGTCGCAGTCCGGGCAGACACCCAGACCGTTGTCGTCCCGGCGGGCGGTGTAGCGGTAGCTGTCGTGGGTGAAGGTGTAGGTAAAGCCGTAGCAGCCCTCGTACACCTCGCCCGCGGTGTGCTTCCCGGCAGGGCTGACGTTGAACAGCTTGTTGTAATCGTTGGTGCCCAGATCCTCGATCCGGCCAAACATGGTGGTGCCATCCTCGGTGAGGTCGCTGCCGACATAGAGTGCCGTGCAGGCGAAGGCGGAAGGAACCACGGCAAGCGTCATCGCACAGGCGATGAAAGCCGCAGCAATTTTCTTCTTCCAAGACATAATAGTATCGATCCCTCTCTTGTTGATTGTCGGCATTTCGTCGGCAGGTGTTATAATACACCCATTTTAATGAAAATGCAAGTATTTTCCCGAAATTTTAGCATATATTCATTTTTATATGGTATATATTCATACTGCGTTTTTCATCTGCCCCTCCGTGAGCGCAAAAAACCGCCCCGGCTTCCTGTTACAGAAACCGGGGCGGTTCATTATGCTTTATTCGTGCTTTCTCAAGCCCTCACGCGATTACTTGCGGGGGTTCTTGATCGCAGCCTGAGCAGCGGCCAGACGTGCAATGGGCACACGGAAGGGAGAGCAGCTGACGTAGTCCAGACCGACGTTGTGGCAGAACTCCACGCTCGTGGGATCGCCGCCGTGCTCACCGCAGATGCCCAGGCCCAGATCGGGGCGGGTCTCACGGCCATCGTGAGCGGCCATCTTCACCAGCTTGCCCACGCCGATCTGATCCAGGTGCTGGAACGGATCGCTCTCGTAGATCTTGTTCTCGTAGTATGCGCCCAGGAACT
>OWKD01000155.1_pt1 | contig 27874 bp, 18 predicted proteins | sample 1732981 | NCBI WGS metagenome assembly OWKD01 (sample SAMN05065776, study PRJEB22554) | human gut metagenome | biome: ENVO:2100002; feature: ENVO:00000062; material: ENVO:00002003 | host: Homo sapiens | place: USA
TTGCAACGCTGGTCAGCAGGCTGGACTGGAACCAGCCGCGGAACTGGTCGCCGCCTTCCATATACATATCAGCCGGGAAGCGCAGCTCGGGGCGTTCCTCCAGCACAGCAGCGTGGGTGGAGCCGGAGTCGAACCAGACGTCCATGATGTCGGTGTCCTTGGTCCACTCGGAAGCACCGCACTTTTCGCACACTTCGCCTGCGGGGATGATCTGCTCGGCTTCGTACTTATACCATGCATCGGAACCTTCCTTGCGGAACAGGTCGCTGACAGCCTTGATGGTAGCATCGGTGATGTGGTAGGTGCCGCACTTCTTGCAATAGAATGCGGGGATGGGCACACCCCAGGTGCGCTGGCGGCTGATGCACCAGTCGTTGCGGTCGCGCACCATGCCCTTCATGCGGTCATGGCCCCAATCCGGCATCCAGGTAACGGTGTCGATGGCCTTGTAGACATCCTCGCGGAACTTTGCGATGGAGCAGAACCACTGTTCCGTTGCACGGAAGATGATGGGGTGATGGCAGCGCCAGCAGTGCGGGTACTGATGCTTGATGTGCACCTGACCCATGACAGCACCGGACTCGGTCAAATCGGCCAGAATGGTCTTGTTGGCAGCCCACACGCGCTGACCTGCATACTTACCGGCCAGCTCGGTCAGATAGCCGCCATCGTCCACGGGGACGGTGATGGGCACCTGCGGATACTTCTGGCAGACGTTGAAGTCGTCCACGCCGTGGCCGCCTGCGGTATGGACACAGCCGGAACCGCTTTCCAGCGTGACGTGATCGCCCAGAATGACCCAGCCCTCCTTGGGCAGGTAGACGTGGTTGTAGCGCATCAGCTCGAACTCGGTACCGGGGACCGGCTCGCCCACGATCTCGTAGTTCTCGATGTGGCAGGCATCCATGACGCTCTTGACCAGTTCGGTGGCCATGATATGGAACTCATCGCCGATCTTGACGAAGGAGTACTCGAACTGGCCGTTCAGGCAGATCGCCTCGTTAGCGGGCAGAGTCCAAGTGGTGGTGGTCCAGATGACGAAGTAGGTCTTGTCCATCGGGATGCCGTGCTTTGCCAGCACACCGTTGGGGTCCTGAGAGACGTGGAAACGCACGAAGATGGAATCGCAGTCGTCCTCGCCGTACTCGATCTCGGCCTCTGCCAGAGCCGTGCGGCAGTCCGGGCACCAGTACACGGGCTTCAGGCCCTTGTAGATGTAGCCCTTCTTTGCCATCTCGCCAAAAATCTCGATCTGGCGTGCCTCGAACTCAGGCTTCAGGGTCAGATACGGATGCTCGAAATCGCCGATAACGCCCAGACGCTTGAACTGGTCGCTCATGATATCGATGTGCTCGGTAGCAAACTTTTCGCAGATCTGGCGCAGTTCCAGCTTGGAAATGTCCTTCTTCTTATCACCGACGGAGGACAGCGCCTTCAGCTCGATGGGCAGGCCGTGGGTATCAAAGCCGGGCACATAGGGAGCCTGGAAACCCTCCATGTTCTTATCGCGGATAATGATATCCTTGATGATCTTGTTCAGGGCAGTACCCATGTGGATATTACCGTTTGCGTACGGAGGGCCGTCGTGCAGGATGAACTGCGGCTTGCCCTCGTTGTGCTTCATGAGCTGATTGTACAGGTCGTTGTCGTCCCAATCCTTCAGCATGACCGGCTCCTTCTTGGGCAGGCCGGCACGCATTTCAAACAGGGTCTTGGGCAGGTTCAGAGTACTATCGTACTGCGATTTGTTCTTAGCCAATGGTTTACACTCTCCTCTATATTTCCTTATGGGGTTGCCTTACTCGCTGAACTTGACACCCTGAAAAGCATCGTAGTCCGGCTCGTCCGGCTTAAAATCAGCAGGAGGCGCGGGCGGCGGGTCCAGCTTGAGCTGGCTCTCATCCTTTGCCCAGAAATCCTCGCTGCTGTCAGCTGCCTTGTCGTCGTCATTTTCAACAACGGCAGCAGGTTCTGCATCTTCCTGTGCGGGCTGTGCAGGCTCTGCTTCCGGCTCCTGCACGTCCGCTGCCTGCGGCTGGGCTGCAGCGGCAGGCTCACTTTCCTCTGCAGCAGGCTCTGCCTGTTCGGCATCCTGTGCAGCCGTTTCCTTCTGGAACTCCGGCAGACGGCTCAGAGACTCCACATGGCTGCGGTACAGGTTGAGCACATCAGACTTGAAGCGGGTCACTTCCAGACGCACGCGGTCATACTCGCGTTCCTCTGCAAGGCGCTTCTCGTTTGCTTCGTTCTCGATCTCGTCTGCACGGTCGTTTGCCTTCTGCAGCAGTTCGTTGGCATCGCGGATGATATCATCACCGCGCAGATTTGCACGATGGATGATCTCTTCTGCTTTCTGGTTTGCTTCGCGGATGACATTTTCGCCCATGCGCTGTGCATTGATCAGCGCGCTCTTGAGCATTTCACCATCTGCCTCAAAGCTCTTCAGTTCATCGTGCAGCTTCTGGTTTTCAGCAGTCAGGTCCGCAATCTGCTTGCGAAGCTGTTCCGCCTGCGCATCGTCGTCCCGCAGCTGTTCTTCCACCTTATCCAGAAAACGGTCTACGTCCTCTGTGCGGTAGCCGCGGAGGTTTTTCTCAAATTGCACAGAACGGACATCCTGCGGAGTCAGCATAGTCATTTCCTCCCGTTGCTTTTAATATTGAAAAAATTCGATGATCGACCGATCTTTTCTGCTTTTGCCGGGCAGTGCAGTCAGGTTGAAGCGGCCCTTGCCGCGCACCGTGAACACATCGCCCTCATATACCTGCGCATGAGGTTTATCCGCCGGCAGGTGGTTGATCTCCACCCTGCCCGCCTCGATCAGTTCCGAAGCCTGTCCTCGGCTGCAGTGCAGCATAGCTGCCAGCACAGCGTCCAGCCGCAGGGACGATACCGTTGCACTGTGCATCTCACGCTCCGCCTGCGGAAACTGCGGCACCTCGTCCAGCGTCAGCAGTTCCGTGGTCAGCTCCGTATGTCCAGCCTGAAACAGTTCCCGGCAGATCAGCTGTGCTGCCGGTTCCAGCGCAAACACATAAGCTGTGCCCGGCTGATCCTCCGGCAGAACGATATCTCCCAGCGCCTCGCGCCGCAGCTCAAGGCCCATCAGACTGCCCAGGTAATCCTTGTGGGCGGGCAGCGCAGCCCCCGCCTGTGCACGGCATTGCAGCCGCACACAGCAGATGGGTGCTTCGCCGCAGCTGTACTCCGGCTCGATACAGAGCACCCTGCGCTCCGCATTCAGCCAGCCGCCCTCAAACCGGAAGCCCTCCTGCACACCGGCACGGCCCAGTGCCGCGCGGGCCAAGTCCTGCTCGCGGTCACTCAGGAAAGCCGAATACCGCGCAATGTCCCGGGAAAAGGCCGTGTGGGCCAAGTCCTCGATATGGCGCATGAGATAGCGTTCTTCATCGGTACGCGCAGGGATGAACCCGCGCGCCGCCTTGGGCTGCGGATCAATAGAACGCGCCATTGTTCTCCAGCTCGTCCAGCAGATCACCCATGATATCCACGTTGTACGGAGTGATGATGAAGGTGCTGTTGGCCACGCGCTTGATCTGGCCATTGTTTGCATATGCAACACCGGACAGGAAGTCCACCAGACGGCGGGACACTTCCTTGTTGGTGGACTCCAGGTTGAGCACCACGGTGCGCTTGTTGTTCAGGTGGTCAGCAATGGTACTGGCATCCTCAAAACGCTCAGGCTTGACCAGAACGACCTTGAGCTGAGTGGTGGCATTGATGTTGACCACCTTTCCGTTCTTCTTGGCACCCTCAACAGGCTCTTCATTTTCGTCGTCAGCACCAAGGCCGATGCCATTGTTATTGTTTACCATCTGGGGGCCATCGTCAATGTACTGATCCTCGTAATCGTCTTCCTGGTCAAACAGACCTTTCTTAATGCTGTCAAGCAAAGACATACAATCTGCTCCTTTCATTCGGGCAGCATGGCGCTGCCTGGCTTTCTTTGCAAATAGATGCAAATAATAGCTTTATCTATTATCGGATTTTTTGCCTCAGATGTCAATAACTACAAAAGCTTTCCATCATACAAATTTTGTCCGGAAACGATTATTTCGTCATAAAGCCTCACCTTGCTGACCGAGCCCTCGGTCCCTTCGGGCAGAACAAGGATGTAATCGCCGTCCGTGATGAGGGGATGGTCTGCGTCCACCGGGTCGATCGGGCAGAAGCGGGCAATGTTGCCAAGTTTCACGTACACACCGGGAATGTAGTTTTCGCCCTGCGTTTGTGCCTCGGTGCCATCCTCTTTTAAATAGTGCACAGCCGCAGCAGGCACCCGCAGGCCGCTGCGCTCTCCTACCGAGATGCGTGCTGCAGCCCGGTTCAGGCAAAGCACATCGCCATTGATGGAGTTGCAGGCAAGCACAAAGCGGGCAAGGCTGCTGTCCTGATCGATCTCCACCTCGGTGACGGTGGCCTTGAGGCTGTTCTCCACCTGACCCGGGAAGCTGATCTCCACCGCTGTGCTCAGTGGTTTGCCGTTCTGACCCAGCAGCTTTTCGCCCTGCTTTGCAGTGCACACGCCCACATAGCGCCATGTGAACCCTGCCACGATCTTACCGGCGCAGCCGTCCAGTGCCAGCACTGGGTCGGACTGCAGATAGCCCTGCAGCTCCTGTGCGTTCAGTGCAAGGATATCATCGGCACTGGCATTGAGTCGTCCGCTGCTGGAAGAGCGCACAAAATAGCCGGTCTGCGGTGCAGTGATCTGCGCCGGGCTGCCCAGCTGCGCCTGCACGCTCTGGGACTGCTGGACCAGCGCAGTGATCTGATCGGTAAAGTTTGCAGCTTCGCCCGTTACCACCCAGAGCTTGTTCTGGGCCAGCAGGTAGGCATTGGCATCATCATCCACCGCTTCATAATCGCTGTCGTCCAGCGTATCCAGCAGGTCATACAGCGCAGAAGAACGTTCTTTTAAAAGGGTATCCAGCTGCAGCGCAGAAGTGTTCTGCGATTTCTGCAGCAGGTCGATCTGATCATTCAGCTGGTTCAGCTGCAGGCGCAGCGAAGCCTGCGAAGCGTTGCTGTACACCTCTGCTACTGCGGTGCCCGCTGAAACGCGCTCGCCGTCGGCAGCAAGATATCCAAGGTTTCCGCTGCCTGCCACATAGCTTTCGTCGAACAGCAGAACTCCGTCGGCTTCCACCGTATCCGAAATGACCGCAGGCAGCGCAGTCTCATAAACATTCTGCGGGAACAGGATATGTGCGGCCTGATACACCACATAAATTGCTGCCAGCAGCAGAAACGCGATCAGCACGCCTGCCAGAGTGGTAAGCACATGCGGCGCATGGCGTTCCTTCTGGATCTCATCCGGCATATCGATCATCCTTTCGCTAAAAATTCGCTAGTTTTGCGGATGGCAGTCTGCACTGCATCCGGTGCACCGGCATCCAGCCAGACCACACCGTCCATATGGCGGAACCAGGTCAACTGGCGCTTGGCATAGTTGCGGGACGCCTGCTTGAGCTTTTCCGTGCAGGCTTCCAGTGGAGCCGTCTGCTCAAAATACGGAAAGAACTCCTTGTATCCGATGGCCTGCGCTGCCGTGCGGAAGCTTTCCCGGTTCTGCCAGACATGCTCCGCTTCCTTTATAAGGCCCGCTTCCAGCATTTTGTCCACACGCAGGTCAATGCGGCGGTAAAGTACCGCGCGCTCTGGGAAATCCAGACCGAGGATCAGGCTGCGGTAGGGCCGCTCCGGTGGGAGAGACTCCGCTTTCTGTTCGCTCAGCTTTTTGCCAGTGGCACGGTAATGCTCGAGTGCGCGCAGCACCCGTACCTGATTGTTCGGGTGGATAGCCGCAGCAGCTTCCGGGTCGGCCTGCTTCAGTTCTTCGTACATGGCAGCACCGCCTTTTGCAGCCAGTTCCGCCGCCAGCTGCTCCCGCAGACCGGCAGGTGCTTTTTCCTCTGTAAAGCGCACCCCATACAGAAAGCTCTGAACATACAGCCCTGTGCCGCCCACAAGGATGGGCAGCTTCTTCCGGGCAGAGATCTCTTCTTCCAGCTTTCCGGCCATGGCGGTAAAGTCTGCCACGCTGAAAGCCTTGTCCGGCGTAAGGATATCCACGCCGTGATGCGGGATACCGCAGGTCTCCTCCGGTGTCACCTTTGCCGTGCCTATGTCCAGACCTTTATAGATCTGCATGGAATCACAGCTGATGACCTCGCCGGAAAAATGTTTTGCAAGCTCTACGCCCAACGCCGTCTTTCCGGTTGCGGTAGGGCCGACGACGGCCACCACGGGATGTTTATACGATGCGTCCAAACTGCTTTTCCAGCTCCTTCCGGGTCAATTTGAGTACGCAGGGGCGGCCATGCGGGCAGAACGGCGGCACCTCGCCGGAAAGGATCTTTTCGGCCAGCGCCAGCAGTTCCTGCGGCGAGGACTTGTCCCCCGCCTTGATGGCTGCACGGCAGGAGATAGAATGCAGCACCCACTCGGTGTGCTCGTTCAGCGCATCATGGCCGCCCTTGAGCAGCTTATTTGCGATCTCCACCAGCAGGCTTTCGGCATTCTGCGGCTCCACATCTGCGGGCACCGCGCGCAGCACCACGGTATTGCCGCCAAAGTCCGCGATCTCAAGGCCCGCATTTTCCAGCAGAGGGATGTTATCCAGCAGGGCCTGCTTTTCCTCCGCAGCAAGGTTGATGGCAGCAGGCTCCAGCAGCATCTGGCTGGGCACATTGCCATAGTTCGCGGCCAGTTTTTCGTACAGCTGGCGCTCGTGGGCAGCGTGTTTATCGATCAGGCACAGCTCGTCGCCGCGTTCTGCAAGGATATATGTTCTGAACACCTCGCCCACATAGCGCAGCGGCTCCGGCTGATCCGCCGTCGGATCAAAGTTCATCTGCTCCGGCTCGGCCAGTACAGTTTTCTGTTCTGCCGCTTCCGGCGCATCCGGTTCTGTTTCTGCACAGGGTGCACTCTCAGGTTCTTCCTTCGGTGCTTCCTGCGCAGGGTTCCACGCTGCCATATGGTCCTGAGGCGAATGCAGTTTTGTCTCACCAAATTCCGGTTCCACATCCAGCTGCGTTTCACTTGCCGCCGCACGGAACGGCTCTGGTGCCTTTGTCGTTTCCAGCTTCGGGCTGTGAAGGGTCACGAACGGATCCAGCATATCCTCGTTCTGAGCACTGCCTTTCCAGCGCGGCACACTGGGTGCTGTCGGTATTTGCATTGCAGCAGACGGGGCAGGCTGCTGCGGTGCTGCGGCGGGTTTTGCCGGTTCCCAGTGCTGCTGTGGCAGAACGCCCGGGTCCGCTTGTCCCCGAATGATCGCAGAAAGCCCTGTAAAGTTATTATTCTTTACATCATTTTTGATTATATCAGCGTCTTTTTTTGAATTCTCAGCTTTTTCTTCTTTTTTGTCTGCTTCAAAGGTAAAAAGCCGTTCACCAGTGCCGGGCTGAGCCAATGCCAGCTTGACGGCATGATACACCACATCAAAAACATCATTTTCGCGGGCAAAGCGGGCTTCGATCTTGGCCGGATGCACATTGACATCCACAAGGTCGGCCGGCATTTCCAGCAGCAGAATGCCGCCCGGGAACTTGCCCTGCATCATGGTACCCTTGAATGCCATCTCCATACCGGCCATCATGGTGCGGTTGCGCACATAGCGGCCATTGATGTAAAAATGCTGCATGCTTCGGCTGGCGCGGCAGCTTTTGGGCGGGGTGACCAGACCGGTGATGCGGTACACGCCCTCCTGATTTTTCAGCTCAATGAGGTCCCGGCTGAACTCCCGGCCCAGCACCGCATAGGCTGCACCGCGCAGCTGGCCGTCGCCGGGCGTGACATACTGCAGCTTGCCCTCACGGATGAACTTGACGCTGACTTCCGGGTGGCTGAGCGCTACATGGGTAACTGTATCCGACACAAAGGTGCCCTCGGAGGAGTCCTTTTTGAGGAACTTCATGCGGGCAGGCGTGTTGTAAAACAGATCCTTTACCCGGATGGTGGTGCCCACAGCTCTGGCACCCGGCTCACGGGAGACCTCTTCCCCGCCCTCAATGCGGTAGACCGTGGCAAACTCGTCCACCTCGGTTCGGGTGGTCAGCTCTACACGGGCCACGCTGGCAATGGATGCCAGTGCTTCACCTCGGAAGCCAAGCGTATGGATGTTGGTCAGATCGTCCGGTGTTTCAATTTTGCTGGTGGCGTGGCGGATAAACGCCGTGGAGATATATTCTGCCTCGATGCCGGTGCCGTTATCGCTGATCTCGATCAGCTTGACGCCGCCGGATTCAATGCTGACGGTCACCTGCGTGGCACCGGCATCAATGGAGTTTTCCAGCAGCTCCTTAACAACGGATGCCGGACGCTCGACCACCTCACCGGCTGCGATCAGCTCGGCTGTGTGCTTATCCAGAACATGGATCACTGCCATGGTGTTTTCCCTCCTTGTATGGTCTGGGTCAGGCAGAGCAGTTTCATCTGTTCAGGCTGCCCTTCAGGGTCTTTTTCAGCTCGTAGAGGAAGTTCAAAGCCTCAATGGGGGTGAGTGTTTCCACATCCAGAGCTTCCAGCTTGTCCATCATCTCGCTGGGCACAGCCGGAGAGTTATACTCCTGCAGGGCATCAAAATCCATCTGCTCTACTTTATTTTTAGGTGCAGTTGCTTCCAGCGCGCGCAGCACCTCATGGGCACGGCGGGTCACACTGCCGGGCAGGCCTGCCAGCTTTGCCACCTCGATGCCGTAGCTGTCATCCGCCGGGCCGCGCACGATGCGGCGCAGGAAGGTGATGTCCTCGCCGCGTTTTTTTACTGCAATATTGTAGTTTTTTACGCCGTCCACGCCGCCTTCCAGCTCGGTCAGCTCGTGGTAGTGGGTGGCAAACAGAGTCTTGCAGCCAAGGCCCTTGGCGGGGTCTGCAATGTGCTCCACTACGGCGCGGGCAATGCTCATACCGTCAAAGGTGGAAGTGCCGCGGCCGATCTCGTCCAGCACCACAAGGCTTTTGGCGGTGGCATTTTTCAGGATCTCCGCTACCTCGGTCATCTCCACCATAAAGGTGGACTGACCGGCAGACAGGTCGTCCGACGCACCGATGCGAGTGAAAATGGCATCCACCACACCCACGTGGCAGCTGGATGCCGGCACGAAGGAGCCGATCTGCGCCATCAGCGCGATCAGTGCATTCTGGCGCATGTACGTGGATTTACCTGCCATGTTGGGGCCGGTGATGATCAGGCAGCGGTCTGCGCCACAGTTCAGGGTGGTATCATTGGGTACAAACAGGCTGCCTTTCAGCATCTGCTCCACCACAGGGTGACGGCCCTCGGTGATGGTCAGCTCGTCACTGTCGTCCACGATGGGACGGCAGTAGTTGTTTTCCGCTGCCACCTGCGCCAGCGCCGTGAGCACATCCAGCTGGGCCACCGCATTGGCCGTGCGCTGGATGCGGTCCAGCTGAGCGCTGATGCTTTCCAGCAGTTCGCTGAACAGGCGGTGCTCCAGCGTGATGAGCCGTTCGTGGGCACCTAAGATCTTGCTTTCCAGCTCTTTCAGTTCCTGCGTGATGTAGCGTTCGCCGGAAGTCAGGGTCTGCTTGCGGATGTAGGTCTCCGGCACCATGCTCTTATAGGAGTTGCTTACCTCGATGAAGTAGCCAAACACGTGGTTATAGCCGATCTTCAGCTTGGGGATGCCGGTCTCCTGCCGCAGGCGGGCTTCCAGCTGCGCCAGAACGCCCTTGGTATTGTCGCGGATGGAGCGCAGCTCGTCCACCTCGGCATGGTAGCCTTTGGCAATGACACCGCCATCCTTGAGGGTAGAGGGCGCTTCCGGGTCCACCGCCGCATAAATACGGGCCTTGATGTCCTCCAACGGATCGATCTGTACTGCCAGTTCAGCAAGCTCCGGGCAGCCGCAGGCCTCAGCCTGCCTGCGCAGGCCGGGCAGCCGGTCGCAGGTCTGGGCCAGCGTATAGATCTCCTTGGGTGTGGCAGAGCCGTAAACCGTGCGGGTCATCAGGCGTTCCATATCCGCAATGTAACCCAGCTCTTCGGTCAGGTCGCCGCGGGCCATGGTCTGCTTGACAAGGCTCTCCACAGCGTTCAGGCGGTGGTTGATGAGTGCACTGGAAATAAGCGGCTGCTCGATCCAGCTGCGCAGCATACGCTTGCCCATAGATGTACTGGTCTTATCCAGCACCCAAAGCAGCGTGCCCCGCTTTTCGCGGCCGCGCAGCGTCTCGGTCAGCTCCAGATTGGCGCGGGTCACGGGCGAAAGACGCATGAACTGGGCCTTATTATAGGTTATGACCGTTTTCAGACGTTCCACGCCCTTGATCTGGGTATCGTGCAGATATTCCAGCAGTGCCGCCATGGCAAAGCGCACAAGGCCGTCCGCTGCAATGCCGGTGGTCTGCGCCCAGTCGCGGCCAAACTGGTTTTCCAGCGATGCCACAACAAGGCCCGGTGCATAGCGTTCATCTTCCACCAGCTCCACCGAGCAAGTCATATTCTTTTTGATGTACGCCGTCACCTCGCGGCAGTCCAGAAGGCCCGGATTCATCAGCACTTCGCTGGGATGGTAGCGGCACAGCTCTGTGATCACAGCCGGTGCCGTTTTATCCGCGTTCAGCTCGGTGATATGGGCCGTACCGGTAGAGACATCCGCAAAGCACAAACCTGCTTTCTTTCCTTTGAGGAAGATACTGGCAATGTAGTTATTGCGGTCATCCTGCAGCATACTGCTCTCAATGACCGTGCCGGGTGTGACCACGCGGATGATGTCCCGCTTGACAAGGCCCTTGGCCTTGGCCGGGTCTTCCACCTGCTCACAGATGGCTACTTTGTAGCCCTTGGCGATCAGCCGCGCCACATATCCCTCGTAGCTGTGGAAGGGCACGCCGCACATGGGTGCTCGCTCTTCCATGCCACACTGCTTGCCGGTCAGGGTCAGATCCAGTTCCTTGGATGCCGTCAGGGCATCGTCAAAGAACATCTCGTAAAAATCGCCGATGCGGTAAAACAGAATTTCGTCCTTATGTTGTTTTTTGATCTCAAGATATTGCTGCATCATGGGCGACAGCTCTGCCATGGTTTACCCTCTCTCCCGTTCTATGGTTCTGTGCACAAGTTTGCGGCTTGTAACCGCTTTTGCAAACAAAACGCGGTCTGTTTTGCACAGCCGCGTTTTGTTTTTGCCGGTTTTAGTGGCAGCCGCCGCAGGTGGAGCAGCTGCCGGTGCAGGAAGCAGAAGGCTCCTGTACCGTCATGGGGTCGCCGCCATTCATGGCAGTGTTGATGATGGCATCAATATAGTTCACAAGGTTCTCGCAGTCACGCTTGGCCTCGTTGTAAGCCACCATGCCCTCGTTGCCCATGATCTGGCCGTACAGGCTGTTCACCTTTTCGTTCAGTTCGGCGATGCGGGCATCGTTGCGCTCACTCTTGCCGATCTCGTTGTTCAGATCCATGCGGGCGAGATTGAACTCGCCGATCAGGTTCTGCAGCTCTTCGTCCTTATCGTTTGCCTTGCGGGTCTGATCCAGAACGAGGTAGCGGCTATCGGTCTGCAGCGCAACGGCTGCGCGCTTGAAAAGATCAATGCAATCCATTTGAATGGTCTCCTTCTTATTTATACGTTCAGGGGCACTGCCCCGGAATCACTCAGGCAAGCTCACCCAGCAGCACAGTCGCCCGTGCGCCCGTGAGATGTACGTTGGCATAGCTGCCCATCAGGGAAGCGTCTGCCGTGAACTCCACCGTCAGGTTGTTGTCCAGACGGCCGGAGAGGGTGCCCTCATTGCGGCCAAAGCCCTCTACCAGTACCTTCACAGTCTGACCAACCTGCGCCTTGACCAGTGCCATGGCGATCTCGTCCTGCACCTTGAGCAGGCGGGTCATGCGGTCGGTCTTTTCCTTGCGGGGGGTGGGGTCCGGCATATCGGCGGCCTTGGTGCCGGTGCGCTTGGAATAGATAAAGGTGAACAGCTGCATATAGCCCACCTTCTGCACCAGTTCCAGCGTCTTGACAAAGTCCGCTTCGGTCTCGCCGGGAAAGCCAACGATGATGTCACTGGAAAAGGTGATGCCGGGCACCGTTTTGCGGGCGTATTCGATCAGCTCCATGTACTGCTCCACCGTGTAGTGGCGGTTCATCTTCTTCAGCAGTTCATCGGAGCCGCACTGCACCGGCAGGTGCAGGTGCTTGCACAGCTTCGGCTGGGCGGCAATGGTGTCGATCAGCTTGTGGCTGGCATCCTTGGGGTGGCTGGTCATAAAGCGGATGTGGTAATCGCCAGGCACCGTGCACAGCAGGTTGAGCAGATCAGAAAAGTCCACCTTTTCTTCCAGACCCTTGCCGTAGCTGTTGACGTTCTGTCCCAGCAATGTGATCTCCTTATAGCCTGCCTCCACAAGACCGCGGAATTCAGCAAGGATATCACCGGGCTTGCGGCTCTTTTCGCGGCCGCGCACATAAGGCACGATGCAGTAGGTACAGAAGTTGTCGCAGCCGTACATGATGGGCAGCCATGCGCGGAACTCGCTCTCACGCCGGATGGGGATATTCTCCACGATGACCGGGCGCTGGGCGGGCTCCATCAGCACACGCTTATGCTTCTGCAGCTTCTGGGCAATGAGCTGCGGCAGGGTGTCGATGCCGTCCACGCCAAACACAAGGTCAACGTAAGGATAGCTCTGGCGCAGCTTTTCTACCACGTGCTTCTGGTTGGCCATGCATCCGCACAGGCCGATGATGAGGTCATGCTTTTTTTCCTTGAGTCCCTTCAGGGCACCTACGTTGCCGAACACACGCTGCTCGGCATGCTCACGCACGGCGCAGGTGTTGAAGAGGATCAGGTCTGCATCCTCGGGCTTATCGCACAGGCCATAGCCGATGTCCATCAGCACGCCCTTGATCCGCTCGCCGTCGTTCACGTTCTGCTGACAGCCATAGCTGTGCACAAAGGCCAGCGGCGGCGTATCATAGGCCTGCTTTACCAGCTCAGCGGCAATGTTATTATGTTCAAAACTAATGTATTTCAATCAAACCATCCTTCTCCGCCGGACCGAAGTGCCCTGTGCGGCGAAAATCTACTTGCACTTTCTGAAAAGAGCCTTCTCTATAGTATACCCTGTTTATACGCTCCGGGCAAGAGGTTCCGTGCAAATTTTATGGTTCAGTGGGCGTTTTCCTGCGCCTGCTTCTCGCAGCAGGCCTCGCATACGCCGATCAGCACAACAGCGCAGTCCTGCACATGGCCCTTCTGGTTTTTCACCAGCTTCATTACCTGCTTTTCGTCCACCTCGGCATCGTTCACGCTGCCGCACACGGTGCAGTACAGATGGCTGTGCCAGGGCAGCGTGTGGTCAAAGCGGTCAGCCTTGCCTGGAATGGACACCCGGCGCACCCGGCCCGCATCCACCAGACTATTCAGGTTACGGTATACGGTGCCAAGGCTCAGCCCCGGGCACTCCTTCACGGCTTCATCGTAAATTTCCTCGGCAGTGGGATGATCGCACAGGTTCTGTACCGTCTGCATGACCAGCTCACGCTGTTTGGAATATCGCATATCGTTCTCCTTTTTCTTTGTTTTTTGGTTTTGGGTGTAAGGCGTGGCTCAGACGTTCTCTTCGCCCTTGATCTTTGCCCAGTAGGCACGGGCCGCCTGCTCATTTTTGTTATCGCCAAAGGTATAATATTTCACGTCTTTGATGGCATCTGGCAGGTATTGCTGTTCCACCCAGTGATGATCGTAGTCATGGGCGTATTTGTAGTTCTGGCCCTTCACCAGAGCATCCTCACCATCACAGTGTTTGTTCTGCAGCTGCCGCGGGATGGGCCCGGTGCGGCCCGCCTGCACATCCGCAATGGCCGCGTTGATGGCATCGTGGGCACTGTTGGACTTGGGACTGGTGGCCACCAGAATGACGGCATCTGCCAGCGGGAGCCGTGCTTCCGGCAGGCCCACCATGTTGGCGGCATCAATTGCCGCCTTCACAATGGGAATGATCTGTGGATAGGCAAGGCCCACATCCTCGCAGGCACATACCATCAGGCGACGGCAGGCCGAGGGCAGATCTCCTGCTTCCAGCAGACGGGCCAGATAATGCAGCGCCGCATCCGGGTCGGAGCCGCGCATGGACTTCTGGTAGGCTGACACGATGTCGTAGTGGTCATCGCCCTCCCGGTCATACCGCATGGCAGTGCGGCGGGTGACCTGCTGGATCATTTCCAGCGTAATGTGCTTTTCCCCATCCTCAATGGGAGCTGCCGTCACCGCAAAATCAAGACAGCCCAGCGCCTTGCGCAGGTCGCCGCCTGCGCTCTCGGCAAGGTAGGCACAGGCATCCTCGTCCATGCAGACCTTTGTGCTCTCCCCTTCCGAAAGCTTTTTCAGTGCATTGTGCACCCCACGCTCCACATCCGCCGCCGAAAGCGATTTGAACTCAAACACCGTGCAGCGGGACAGCAGCGCATTATAAATGTAGAAGTACGGATTTTCGGTGGTGGATGCAATGAGCGTGACCGAGCCGTCTTCAATGCATTCCAGCAGGCTCTGCTGTTGTTTTTTGTTCAGGTACTGGATCTCGTCCAGATACAGCAGGATGCCTCCCGCACCTGCCAGCGTGCCGATATCCTTGAGCACCGCCTTGATGTCCCCGGTGCCGCAGGAAGTGCCATTGAGCTTATGCAACGTCATACCGCTGTTTTCTGCAATGATGCGCGCCACAGTCGTTTTTCCGGTACCAGACGGGCCGTAGAAGATCATGTTGGGGATGCGTCCGCTCTCGATGGTACGGCGGAACACCCTGCCCGGTGCCAGCAGATGCTGCTGACCGCAGACATCTGCCAGTGTTTTGGGCCGCAGACGCTGTGCCAGTGGTTCGTTCATCGTGTTTCCCTCCTCCCGTACCGAGGTGCAATTCCCCCAGCATTTTTCTATAGTATATCGCATTTTGTCAGTAAGAGCAAGGTTTTATCTGAAAATCATTCTCAGATAATTTTTGCCCGCAGTTTACAAAAAACGCAAAACATGGTATTATCGTATCAGCTTTTGTTGATGGGAGTGGATGAAATGCCTGTTCGCAAAAAGGCACCAGAAGACCTTACTGCAAAAAAGGCGCTGGCGCTGGAAGTGATCGACCGGTTAAAAAAAGAATACCCAGATGCCGGCTGTACATTGGATTATGACCACGCCTGGCAGCTTCTGGTCAGCGTGCGTCTGGCAGCCCAGTGCACCGATGCCCGCGTGAACATTGTGGTGGAAGACCTGTTTGCCAAATATCCCAATGTTGCTGCGCTGGCTGCTGCGGAACCCGAAGACATTGAAGCCATCGTCAAGCCCTGCGGGTTGGGACACTCCAAAGCGCGGGATATCTCCGCCTGTATGCGGGTGCTGCGCGATAAATACGGTTGTCAGGTGCCCACCACCTTTGAAGAGCTGCTCGCCCTGCCCGGCGTAGGCCGCAAGAGCGCAAACCTTATCATGGGCGATGTGTTTGGCAAGCCTGCTATCGTAACAGACACCCACTGCATCCGGCTGTGCAACAAGATCGGCCTTGTGGACGGCATCAAGGAACCGCAGAAGGTGGAAATGGCCCTGTGGAAGATCGTTCCTCCGGAAGAAGGCAGCGACCTGTGCCACCGCTTTGTGATGCATGGTCGGGCAGTGTGCAATGCGCGCAAACCAGAATGCGAAAAATGTTGTTTGAAGGATATTTGCCGCTTTGCCCGGGAAACCGCCGGGCAGAGCGCAGAGCTTTAAAATTCAGGAGGTCGAGTATTATGTTTGGTTTTATTTTCAGTCTACTGATCGGCGCTCTGGCTGGTTACATCGCTGGCCGCATTATGGGCAGCGAAACTTCCACCGTGCGCAATATCGTGCTGGGCATTCTGGGCGGTTTTGTAGGCAGCATCGTGTTCGGCCTGATCGGTCTGAGCGCTACCGGCATCGTGGGTGAGATCCTCGTTTCCGTTGTGGGTGCCTGCATCTGCATCTGGATCGGCCGTAAGCTGTTCAACTGATTATTCTTGTGTGCAAGGCTGCTCTTCGAGTTTTTCTCGGAGGGCAGTTATATTTTTGCGTCACAGACTATTTGCACCTGTTCTGCCGCAAAATCAAATCTTGACAGCGCACAGGAAGTATGATAGAATATTTCTCGTTGCAGAACATGCAAGAAAATTTTATCTGCTACTGTGGCTCAGCTGGTAGAGCAGCTCACTCGTAATGAGCAGGTCGCCTGTTCGAATCAGGTCAGTAGCTCCAGAAATCCTACGAATTTACGTTTAAAATCGTAATTCCGTAGGATTTTTTTATTTAGTCTCGCAAGTTTTCGCAAAACCGCAGCATAAACCGCAACATCGCCCACAAAACAAGGCAAAATAAAACGCCCCGCAACACCATTTCATAGGGCGTTATGCGCATTTTTATGCTTTCTTTTGGACAGGCTCCTTGAGTTCACAATGCAGGTTTGTCAATGATGTGTTTCTGTGATGTTTGGTGTAGCAATTTAACTGTACCACAGAACGACTCATTCGTCTTTTTCACTTTGTAACACATCTATTGTAATCCCATACAGTTTTTATGGATCAATCTATGAAATTTTATTGATAATCCTTCATGGGAGTGGTAAAATATTTTTATATCTCTGTCATTCTGTGCCCCTTCGCGGTAGAGGGAGAGCGCAAAACAGAAAAGACGCAAAAATTGCGGCATCCTTTCCGTGGGTGGGTTTTACAGCGCACACTCTTGCGGGCGGTGATGTATGATCAGTAAGCCAAAGCAGCCAACCGCAAGACGATGGCTGCCCAAGAAGTGTGAGGAGAAGGATCGGATGAAAACAAAAACATTGCGCCGCCTATTTTCCATGCTTGCGGCACTGGTGATGGGGCTATCCCTGCTCACCGGATGCAGCGGAAAAGATGCGGAACGAACACAGAAGCTGGAAGACGCTCAGACCATTCAGGTGTATCTGTGGAGCACCAGCCTGTACGAAAACTATGCGCCCTATGTTCAGGCACAGCTGCCGGACGTGAACATTGAATTCATCGTAGGCAACAACGATCTGGATTTTTACAAGTTTTTGCAGCAGAACGGCGGTCTGCCGGATATCATCACCTGCTGCCGCTTCTCGCTGCACGATGCGGCACCGTTGAAGGACAGCCTGATGAACCTTGCCATGACCAATGAGGCGGGCGCTGTGTACAACACCTACCTCAACAGCTTCAAAAACGAGGATGGCAGTGTGAACTGGCTGCCGGTGTGCGCGGATGCCCACGGCTTTGTGGTCAACCGCAGCCTTTTTGAGCAGTACGATATTCCCCTGCCCACCGATTACGCAAGCTTTGCAGCGGCCTGTCAGGCTTTTGAAAAGATCGGCATCCGCGGCTTTACCGCCGATTACGCCTACGACTACACCTGCATGGAAACGCTGCAGGGGCTTTCCGCTGCCGAGCTTACCACCACCGCGGGACGCAAGTGGCGTACTGCCTACAGCGACCCCGCCAACACCGCACGGGTCGGTCTGGACGACACCGTGTGGCCGGGGGCATTTGAGCGGATGGAGCAGTTCATTCAGGATACCCACCTTACGGCAGACGATCTTGCGTTGAATTACGACGATGTGACCGGGATGTTCCGGAACGGAGAAGTTGCCATGTACTTTGGCAGCTCTGCCGGCGTGAAGATGTTTCAGGATGAGGGCATCGACACCACCTTTTTGCCCTTCTTCAGCCAGAACGGCGAACCGTGGATCATGACCACCCCCTATTTCCAAGTTGCCCTGAACCGGGATCTGGAGCAGGACACTGCGCGCCGCGAAAAAGCCATGAAGGTGCTGAACGTCATGCTCTCCGAACAGGCGCAGAACCGCATCGTCTCGGAGGGGCAGGACGTACTGAGCTACAGCCAGAACGTCCCCCTGCGCCTGACCGAGTATCTGAAAGACGTGCGCAGCGTAGTGGAAGAAAACCACATGTATATCCGCATCGCCTCCAACGATTTCTTTGCCGTTTCCAAGGATGTGGTCTCCAAAATGATCGCAGGCGAGCTTACCGCTGCGCAGGCGTATCAGGCCTTCAATGCCAAGCTCCTTGCCGAAGAGGAGCCTGCCGACAACGAGACCGTGCTGACCTCCGGGAAGGCCTATTCCAACGTATTCCACGCAAACGGCGGCAGCACTGCCTTCTCCGTGATGGCAAACACGCTGCGCGGCGTGTATGGCACCGATGTGCTGCTTGCCACCGCAAACAGCTTTACCGGCAGTGTGTTGCAGGCGGATTATAACCAGAAAATGGCAGCTTCCATGATCATGCCGAACGGTCTGATGTCCCGCCAGCGCACCATGACCGGTGCGGAGCTGAAAGAGACCGTCCGCGCCTTTGTGGAAGGCTGCGAGGGCGGGTTTGTGCCCTTCAACCGCGGCTCTCTGCCGGTGGTCAGCGGCATTGCCGTGGAGGTAAAAGAGGCAAACGGCAGCTATACCCTGACCGGCATCACCCGGAACGGTCAGCCGCTGGGGGATGGCGACACCGTTACCGTGACCTGCCTTGCAACGGAAAAGCAGATGGAAGCGCTGCTCGCGAGCGATAGCGGCACGTCTGCGGGCGAAGATGCGTGGGTAAAATCCACATGGACAGATTACGTTTCCGGCGGCAAGGCAGTGCTTGCAGAGCCTGAAAACTACATGACACTGAGGTGAGCGGGATGGCAGACGAAAAGCACGAATCCAAACGCAGCTGCTATTCCCGGCACAAGTGGCTGCTTGCCGCCGCTGCCATCCTTCTTTTGGTCTTTCTGGCAGCCGGTTTCAGCGTCCGGTACATCTCGTTTGTGTCGCAGACCATCTATCAGGAAAGCACCTCGCATCTGGAAGAGGTACTGTATAAATCCAATAGTATGCTGAAAGAGATGGTGCGCAAAAACCTGACCTATCTGCATCTGTACAACGGCTTTCTGAAAAGCACCTCGAATGAGGATGAAATTCAGGCATATATCGAGGAAGCACAGCAGGCAACCGGATTTGTTGACTTCTACTTTCTTTCCTATGACGGCAACTACACGACCGTGACCGGGGAAACCGGCTACCTTGGCCTGCAGACCAATCTGGACGAAAAGCTCTCCGATGGCGAGGATATCGTCGTGAATACGGCGCTGCCCGGCAAAGCCCCGATGCTTGCGTTCATCTGCCCCGAAACGCAGGGCAGCTACCGGGGCTTTGCCTACGATGCTGTTGCCATCACCTATTATAATGATGCTGTGCTGCGATTGCTGGACAACTCTGCTTTTCAGGGCAATGCCAGCAACTATGTGATCTACCCGGATGGGCGGGTGGTCATCGACAATTCCGTAAACCGCAAGGAAATCATTTACAACTTCATTGCGATGCTGCGCGACCATTCCGACCTTTCTGAGGAACAGATTCTTGCCCTTTCGGATGATTTTGCGCAGGGCCGCAGCGGAAACCTGAGGGTCAAACTTGGCGACATCAGTTATTATCTGGTCTACGAGAATACCGCGGTCCAGAACTGGACGATGGTGGGGCTTGTGCCGGTCAGCATCGTCAATGCCAGTCTGGATAAGCTGTGGTTCCACACGGTGCAGATCGTGGCGAGCATCGCCTTTGGCCTTGCTGTGCTGATCATCCTGCTGATCCTGCGCAGAAGCCATACGACCCTGCGCCGGAAGGACACTGAGATCCTGTACCGGGATGAGCTGTTCCAAAAGCTTTCGCTGAACGTGGACGACGTTTTCCTGATGCTGGACGCAAAAACCTCCAAGGTGGATTATGTCAGCCCCAACGTCGAACGGCTGCTGGGCATCCCGTGGAAAGAAGTGCGGCAGGATGTCCATGTTCTGGCGAACCTGCACCCGAAAGACGACCCGGACCGTGACAAGAACTTTCTGGAGAGGCTTCACCGCGGGGAACAGCGCGAGTGGGATGCGGCGTATATGCATCAGGAGACAAAAGAGCTGCGCTGGTTCCACATCGTTGCCATGGGCAGCGATGTGGCAGGCAGGACAAAATATATCCTTGTCATGTCCGACCGCACCGCCGACAAACAGATAAACCAGGCGCTTTCGGATGCCGTTGCAGCTGCCGAAACGGCCAACCGCGCCAAGAGCACCTTCCTTTCCAATATGTCCCACGACATCCGCACCCCCATGAACGCCATCATCGGCTTTACCACGCTGGCACTCAGCAACATTGACGATAAAGACCGGGTGAAGGATTATCTTGCCAAGACCCTCGCTTCCAGCAATCATCTGCTTTCCCTCATCAACGATGTGCTGGATATGAGCCGTATCGAAAGCGGAAAGATCCATCTGGAAGAAGTGGAAGTCAACCTTTCGGATGTGCTGCACGACCTGAAAACCATCGTCAGCGGGCAGATCTACGCAAAGCAGCTGGAGCTTTATATGGATGCCATGGATGTGACCGATGAGGACGTCTACTGCGATAAGACCCGGCTGAATCAGGTACTGCTGAACCTGCTGTCCAACGCCATCAAGTTCACCCCGGCGGGCGGCACGGTCTCGGTGCGGGTGCGGCAGCTTGCCGGAGCGGTGCGCGGCTGCGGGCAGTACGAGTTCCGCGTCAAGGACAACGGCATCGGCATGAGCCAGGAGTTCGCCAAAAAGATCTTTGAGCCGTTTGAGCGGGAGCGCACCTCCACGGTAAGCCGGATCCAGGGCACCGGCCTTGGCATGGCTATTACCAAAAACATCGTGGATATGATGGGCGGCACCATCGAGGTGCAGACGGCGCAGGGCAAGGGCAGCGAGTTTATCATTCGTGTGCCGATGCGTGCGCAGGCCGAGCACCGTCCGGTGGAAAAGATCACCGAACTGGAAGGCCTGAAGGCACTGGTGGTTGATGACGATTTCAACACCTGCGACAGCGTGACAAAGATGCTGGTCAAGGTGGGAATGCGTGCCGAGTGGACCCTTTCCGGCAAGGAAGCGGTGCTGCGTGCACGGCAGTCCATCGAGATGAGCGATGCTTACCATGCCTATATCATCGACTGGCGCTTGCCGGACATGAACGGCATCGAGGTCACCCGCCAGATCCGCAGCCTGAACGATGATACGCCCATCATTATCCTGACCGCCTACGACTGGTCCGACATTGAGGTGGAGGCAAAGGCTGCCGGTGTGACCGCCTTCTGCTCCAAGCCCATGTTCATATCCGACCTGCGCGAGACCCTGATGAGCGCCATCGGCCAGACACAGACGGATGCGGCGCAGGAGCTTCTGCCGAAAAAGAGCACCAACTTCAAGGGCAGGCACATCCTGCTGGTAGAGGACAACGAGCTGAACCGTGAGATCGCGCAGGAGATCCTGTGCGAGTACGGCTTCCGGGTCGATACGGCGGAAAACGGTGCCGTGGCGGTGGAAAAGGTAAGCACTGCCGCACCGGGCAGCTATGATCTGGTGCTGATGGATGTGCAGATGCCGGTGATGGACGGCTATACCGCCACCCGGCAGATCCGCGCACTGGGCGACCCTGCACTGGCAAAGATCCCGATCCTTGCCATGACTGCCAACGCATTCGATGAAGACCGCCACAATGCCTTGGAAAGCGGCATGACCGGCTTTTTGTCCAAACCCATCGTGATCGGCGACCTTGTGCAGGAGCTGCGCAAAATTTTGTAACAAGCCGCCTGTCAGGCATAAAAAAATAAAGCACCCGCAGCAATTTGCTCACCGGAGATTCAAAACCTCTGTGGCGCTTGCTGTGGGTGCTTTTGCTTTTGGGCGCTGTTTATTTCAGTACATCTGCAAGGACCTGCAGCAGGTGCGGAATATCCAGCGGCTTTGCAATATGGCCGTTCATACCGGCCTCCAGTGCATTCTGACGGTCTTCCTCAAAGGCATTTGCCGTCATTGCAAAGATGGGGATGCCAGCCTTTGCGGCATCCGGCAGCGCACGAATCTGCCGCGTTGCCTCGTAGCCGTCCATATTGGGCATCTGGATGTCCATGAGGATCAGGTCATACTGTCCGTCTGCCGCCTGCTTCATCTTCCGGACGGCGATCTCGCCATCCTCGGCAGATTCCACTTCAAAGCCCGCTTCCTTCAGGATCTCCACTGCGATCTCACGGTTCAGCTCGTTGTCCTCCACCAGCAGGATCTTTTTCCCTTTGAAGGTCTCCGCGTTCAGCTGCACCGGCCTGCAGGCAGGCTCTGCACCGAACGGCTCTGCCAGCACTCTGCGCAGCTCCGAGAGGAACAGCGGCTTTTCGCAGAAGGCGGTAACACCGGCAGCGCGGGCTTCCTCTTCAATATCGGCCCAGTCGTAGGCGGTCAGGATGATGATGGGGCAGCTTTTTCCGATCACCTTGCGGATCTGCCGCACGATCTCGATGCCGTTCATATCGGGGATCAGCCAGTCGATGATGTAAACGCTGAATTCATCTCCCTGCTCCATGGCATACCGGGTGCGGATCACCGCTTCCCTGCCGGAGATCGTCCACTCCGGCCGCATCCCGATCTTGGACAGCATGGTGCTGACGCTCAGGCAGGTGTCGGTATCGTCGTCCGCCACCAGTGCCCGCAGCCCTTCCAGCTGCGGGAGCTGCCTGAGCTCCACCTTTTGTCCGCTGAGCGCAAAGCAGAGATTCACGATGAACTCGCTGCCCTTGCCCGGCTCGCTCTCAATGGTGATGGTGCCGCCCATCAGGTCCACAATGTTCTTGGTGATGGACATGCCGAGGCCGGTCCCCTGAATGCCGCTGACGGTGGAGTTTTCCTCACGGGCGAACTCCTCAAAGATGTGCTTCTGGAATTCCTCGCTCATGCCGATGCCGTTGTCCTTGATGCGGAACTCATAGCAGGCCCGGCCCGCAGGCGCACCGTTTTTCTCAGCAATGCGAATGCTGATCATGCCGCCTGTGGGAGTGAACTTGATGGCATTGGACAAAATGTTCAGCAGGATCTGGTTCAGCCGCAGCGGGTCGGTGATGATATCCTCGTTCTCCACATCCATGGTATCAATAAAAAGCGACAGCCGCTTTGCCGAAACATTGGGCTGGATGATGGAGCGCACATCGTGGACGAGGTCCGGCAGATGCACCGCTTTTTCCTCGATCTTTACCTTTCCGCTCTCGATGCGGCTCATATCCAGCACATCATTGATGAGGGAAAGCAGATGCTGGCTGGAGGTGGAGATCTTTTTGAGGTAGTCCAGCACCTGTTCCCTATTGTCGATATGGGTCGCAGCCAGCGAGGTGAAGCCGATGATGGCGTTCATGGGGGTGCGGATATCGTGGCTCATATTGAACAGGAACTCCCGCTTGGCGCGGTTTGCCGCCCCCTCGTGCTGAAGCGCGATTTCCAGCTTGCGGTTCTGTTCCTCCAGCTGGGTCTGGTACTTCCTCTCCTGCTCTTTTTTCTGCAGCTCCATCTCCTGCACGGAACGGCGGCGCAGCAGCTGAAGGATCATTACAAGCAGGATGTAGCCGACCAGCACCGTCAGAATCAGCAAAAGCGCCTCCCGGAAGATTATTTTTTCATCCGTGTACGCATAGAGATCGAAGGATCTGCCATGGCAGAACATCCCGAAATAGCAGCCGGAGCCGTTCCAGTCCCGGGTATGGGTCAGCTTCTCTGCGGCCCCGGCTTTGCGAATTCCCTGCACCAGCGGACTGCCTGCAACATCCTGCCCAATCAGCTCCGGGCGGTTTGCGGCAACGACCTGATTGTTCTGCACGATGAACAGCGTGCCGCTGGTTTCTGCCGGGTAGCCATCCAGTACGCTCTGGATGGACAGCGCCGTTTCCTCCACAAATTCCGCCGGGGTGTACCGGTAGGCAAGCAGGAGCAGCTCTGTGCTTTCTGCCCGGTGTGCCGCAACATCCACGGCAGAGCCATCTTCCAGCAGGACGCGCTTCACATAGGTCTTTCGCGGGTAAGATAAAACGTCCAGAACAGCGTCATTTTTCAGCTGGTCACCAAACCGGTCATAGCCGATGCCGTTGGTCGTGGACTCGCACCGGAGCGTGCCATCCGGTCCCAGAACCGAAATGCCGGTGAGCCAGAGCTTTTCTGTCTGCCTGTTCAGACACTGCGGGTCGGAGAGGTCAAGCGCAGGATTCTCTGCCAGCTGATGGACTGCGACCGCCGTGCGGCGGAGTGCCTTTGCCGTGATGGTATCGTTGTACTTTTCAAAGCTGGTGGACTGGGATTTGACAAACTCAAGGGTCTGGCAAAAGCGTTCCTCTGCTGTGCGCATTGCCCGCCAGCTGGAGAAAAAAGCAACACCGGCCATCAAGAGCACGCCGATGATCAGATAGGCTGTCCATATCCTTTTATCCGGGGTGGTTCTGTTTTTACGCGCCAATTGTGTCCACCTCCAGATACTGCGAAGCATTTTCAAGGTATCGGCCAATGATCCGCTCCAGCGTGCCATCCGCACGCATCTGCGCAAGGGTATCGGTCAGCTGGCTGTCCAGCCCGCGGGTGTCGTTCTTGGCAAAGGCGATGCCCAGCCCGGTGACCAGCAGCGGTTCCTCCAAAATGCGGAAGTCTACGGCATTGTCCTTCATATATTGCAGGATGCCTGTCTCGTGGGCGGCGATGCCGTCCACATAGCCGCAGGCCAGCATTGCGTACTGCACACTGCGGTTTTCGATGCTGAGTACCTCCACCGTCTGCGGGATACGCGGGTCGGAGCCGCTGAGAAAGATCTCCTCCGGCTTGCCGGTGCTCTGCACGGCGACGGTCTTGCCGGCAAGGTCGCCGAGGGATCGGATGCTGCTGTCGGCATCCACCGCAACCACCTGACGGCTCACCATGTAAGGCCCCGCCCAGCGGTATACCTCTTCGCGTCCATCCATGGAAAAGCAGCCCCAGATGCAGTCGATGGCGCCGCTTTCCACAAGATTTGTTTTCTGCTCCCAGTTGATCGTTTCAAACCGGGCATCATACCCCATGCGGCGGAACGCCTCGGTGGCGATCTCCACATCGATCCCGGTGGGAACACCGTCATTGTTCAGATAGATATAAGGTGGATAGGTGTCGCTTCCCACAACGATTTGTGCAAGACCGCTGTCTTTCGCTTCCTTTTCTCCGCAGGAAGTCAGACTGCCTACGGCAGCAGCTGCCGCCAGCAGCGTGCATCCGTTCAGGAATGCACGGCGTGAGATTCTGTGTTTCATTCGGGCTTTTTATACTCCTGTTTTGATTGCATCCACAGCTCAGTTTGGATGCCCCTATAGCTCTTCTTTCAGGTCGGTCTGGATATCCGTCAGGCATTGCAGCAGCAGCGGATTGAACGCCCCGCACTCGCCGTTCAGAATCATCTGCACGGCTTTTTCGTGGGAGAAGGCTTTTTTATAGCAGCGTTCGCTGGTCAGCGCATCGTATACATCGGCCAGCGAAACCAGTTGTGCGCTGATGGGAATTTCATCACCCTTCAGCCCATCCGGGTAGCCGCGCCCATCCCAGCGTTCGTGGTGCCAGCGGGCGATCTCGTAGGCGGTTTGCAGCAACGGCTGCTCGGCAAATTCATCCAGATCATGCAGCATCCCGGCTCCAAGCATACTGTGGGTCTTCATGACCTCAAATTCCTTCGGGGTCAGTTTTCCGGGTTTATTAAGGATTTTTTCGTCAATGCCGATTTTTCCGATGTCATGCAAGGCGGAGGCCAGCGGGATCATATCCTGCTGTTCCGCAGAGATCGAGTACCTGTTTCTGACCTCCAATAGGCAGTGGAGCAGCATTTCTGTGATGATACGAATGTGCCGCACATGGGCACCGCTTTCGCCGTTGCGGAATTCTACGATATGACTCAGTACACCCACCAGCATATCCGTATTATTCTCACGGGCGCGGATCTGGTCAGAGACCATCTGCACCAGCCGCCGCTGCTTGGCGTACAGCTTGATGGTGTTGGTCACGCGGCGGTATACGATGCGTGCATCGAAGGGGCGGTTGACATAATCACTTGCGCCCAGTTCATAGGACTTCCGAATTGCAGCGTCGGAGTCCTCGCTGGAGATCATAATGACTGGGGTATCCTCGATGGTGTGGTTGGCATTCATGGCTTTCAGCACTTCAAAGCCGTTCATGACCGGCATATTGATGTCCAGCAGCACCAGTGCAATGTTTCCGGCTTCTGCCTGCAATTTTTCCATGCATTCCTGCCCGTTTTCTGCTTCCAGAATATGGTAGCTATCTCCTAAGATCTCTGCCAGTATCATGCGGTTCATTGCAGAGTCGTCCACAAGCAGGATCTGGGATTTTTCCTGCAAAAGCGTTTCCAGTGTGGTCAGGCTATGCCCCGGAACCTCCACCATGACGGCATTTTTGCGGCACTTTGCCTGATACATCAGCCAATCTGCACGGCGAACGATGTTTTCCATAGGGTCGGCGAGGGACTGTATCGTTCCGCCAATGCTCAGCGAGATGCGAAAATGCGAACAGCCGGGTACGGATGCCATCTGCACGGCAGCGCGGATCTGTTCCAGTTTGGTTTGCAGGAAGTCTCCCGGAATGCCGGGCAGGACCAATAGAAACTCATCCCCGCCGTAGCGGATGAGCAGGTCCGACTCACGGATGCAGGACTGAATGGCGTTTGCTGCCGTTTTCAGTGCCATGTCCCCGGCGTAATGCCCATAGGTGTCGTTACAGATCTTGAAATTGTCCACATCCAGCAGTGCGACACCCGCCGGGCCGATGGTCTTGCGGACGACCTCTTCGTAATAGCGGCGGTTGTAAGCATCTGTCAGAGAATCCCGATAGAGTTCTTCTTTGAATGCCCGCTCCCGTGCAGCACGCTGCTCGGTGGTTTCGGTCAATTGTTTCAGCGTTTGCTCCGCTGCGGCAAGAGCGGCTTCCTGTTGATGAAGTTTTTCCAACAGCCGCTGCTCACGCGCTTTGTAATATTCCTCGATCTCGGAAAGTGTATTCACGTTCTAATCTTCTCCTGCATCATTTACATCGTTTGTGTGCTTCCTCTGCGGAAACGCGCTTGTCCGCTATTTATTTTCGGGGGGATAACACGGAAGCGTTTTACCGTCTGCTCCAGCGCAGCAATATCCACAGGTTTGGACAGGTGCTCGTCCATGCCGGCTTCCCTGCTCTTCTGCATATCCTCAAGGAAGGCATTGGCGGTCATGGCAAGGATGGGAATGATCCTGCCCAGCGGGTCAACAATGTTCTTGGTGATGGCCATACCAAGGCCGGTGCCCTGCACCTTGTTGGTGCCGGAGCGCTCCTCGCGGGTAAAGGGGTCAAAAAGGGTCTTCTGGTAGGCCTCGCTCATGCCAATGCCGTCATCCTGCACCACAAAGCGGTATCGGGCGTAGTGCTCGTTTCGGGGCAGCTCGTCCACCTCAAACCGGATATGCCCGCCGGTGGGCGTATACTTGACTGCGTTGGAGAGGATATTCATCAGCACCTGATTTAGACGGTTGGGGTCTGCCAGCACGTTTTCGTGCTGCAGATGGGTGTTTACCGTAAAGGTCTGGCGGCGCTGGCCTGCCTGCTGGCGGATGATGCGGTCAAGCCGCTCCTTTGCCTCCGCAAAGGAAGAACCGTGCAAATAGGACATCCGGGAGTCGTCCACAGTCAGCGAGCTGGAAACATAGACCGTAAGGGTGCATACATCCGGTAGGTCGCCCGCCGTAAACATATTCTGTAGGCAGGTAGTGGGGTGTTATCGCCGCTGTACGGCACGATCTCAACATTCACTTCCGGGTAAACGCTGTGAACCTGCTCGATAAAGGCTCCTACCTCCATATACGGTGCCATAAAGGTAACGGCTTCGTGCGCATCGTCTTCTTTAGCCGTTTCGGTCTTACCGCCGCCGTGGCTGTCAGCACACCGGCGGCCTGTCCGCATGGGCTTTGCGCCGAGCTTCCATAAAATAACATTATTATTGTAC
>OWKD01000167.1_pt1 | contig 26749 bp, 20 predicted proteins | sample 1732981 | NCBI WGS metagenome assembly OWKD01 (sample SAMN05065776, study PRJEB22554) | human gut metagenome | biome: ENVO:2100002; feature: ENVO:00000062; material: ENVO:00002003 | host: Homo sapiens | place: USA
TTGTGGTGCAGAACAAGGATAAGATCAAGGGTCTGCTCATCACCCACGGCCACGAGGACCACATCGGCAGCATCCCCTACCTGCTGCAGAAGTTCGACCTGCCCATCTACGGCACCCGTCTGACCTGCGGCCTCATCCGCAACAAGCTGGAGGAATTCGGCCTTGCGGGCAAGACCAAGTTCGTGGAGATCACCCCCAAGCAGAAGATCAAACTGGGCTGCTTCACGGTGGAGCCGATCCATGTGAACCACTCCATCCCGGACGCTGTGGCCTTCGCCATCGACAGCCCGGCGGGCACCATCATCCAGACCGGCGACTTCAAGATCGATTATACCCCGCTGGCCTGCGGCCCCACCGACCTTGCCACCCTGTCCGATTACGGCCAGAAAGGCGTTCTGGCCCTGCTGAGCGACTCCACCAACGCCGAGAAGCCCGGCTTTACCGCCACCGAGCAGAAGGTGGCCGCCAGCGTCCGCAATCTCTTTGCCCGGGCGCAGAACAAGCGCATCATCATCGCCTCCTTTGCGTCGAACATCTACCGCGTCCAGCAGATCATCGACCTCGCCGTGGAGGATGGCCGCAAGGTGGCCTTCAGCGGCCGCAGCATGGTCAACAACACGGCCATGGCGCAGGAGCTGGGCTATATGCACATCCCGGAGGGCACCCTCATCAGCATTGACGAGATCAATCAGTATCCGCCTGAGCAGGTGGTGCTGGTGACCACCGGCAGTCAGGGCGAGCCTCTGAGCGCGCTGAGCCGCATGGCTTCCTGCAGCCACCGTCAGGTGCGGGTCGGCCCCGGCGACTTCATCATCATCTCGGCCAAGCCCATCCCCGGCAACGAGAAGAGCGTGACCAAGATCGTCAACGGCCTGCTCCTGCTGGGCGCTGAGGTCATCTACGAGGGGATGTACGATGTCCACGTCTCCGGCCACGCCTGTCAGGAGGAGCAGAAGCTGATGCTTACCCTGACCAAGCCCAAGTATTTCCTGCCCGTCCACGGCGAATACAAGCAGCTGAAGAAGCACGCCATCACGGCGGCCAGCCTCGGCATCCCCACCAGCAACATCCTCATCGCCGAGAACGGCTCCAACATCATCCTCAGTCAGGACGAGATGAAGCTGGGCGAGCCGGTGACGGCGGGCGCTGTCATGGTGGACGGCCTCGGCGTGGGCGATGTGGGCAATGTCGTCCTGCGGGACCGCAAGCATCTGTCCGAGGATGGCCTCGTCATCATCGTGGCCACCGTGGACAGCAAGACCGGCAAGGTGCTGGCCGGCCCCGACCTTGTGAGCCGTGGCTTCGTCTATGTGCGGGAGAACGAGAGCCTGATGGACGGCGCCCAGAGCATCGTGGAGACGGCCCTCGACCGCTGCGTGGAGGAGCACGTCCGCGACTGGAACAGCGTCAAGACCCGCGTGCGCGAGGCCCTGAGCAGCTATATCTACCGCCGCACCAAGCGCAGCCCCATGATCCTCCCCATTCTGATGGAGGTCTGATGCTGCCCGCAGGAGGCATAATACTTCATGAAACAAAAACCAAGGTGGACTCTTGAAATGCTGACCGCTGCGCTGGCAGTGCTCTGCGCCCTTCTGGTGCTGGTGCTGCTGGTACAGCGCCCGGCCATCTGGCCGCTGCTGGCTGTGCTGGTGGTGCTGTGGGGCGTCCTGTTCGTCCTGTTCCGCTACCGGCTGCGCAGCTGGGTGGCCCGCTGGGTGTGCGGCGGCAGCTTTGAAAAATCCAAGACCCAGTTCAGCCTCGAGCCGCTGAGCCAGCCCGCCGCCCTCCTGTCGGGGGAGACGGTGCTGTGGTACAACGCCGAGTTCCGCACCCGCCTGATGAAGGGAGAGTCCCTTCTGACCCCTCGGGTGCAGAAGGTGCTGCCCGGCCTCGACCTACAGGAATCCCGGACGGCGGGCGGCCAGCTGCTGAATCTGGTCGACGGGGCGTGGAGCGTCCACAGCTCCACGGTCCCCGGCGAGGCGGAGAGCATGACCCTCCTCGTGCTGAACGAGGAGACAGCCCTGCGGAAGGTGGAGGCCGAGTACAAGGCCAGCCGCCCGGGCTATCTGGTCTTTCTCGTGGACGGCTACGACGATGTGTTCAGCGATATGCTGGACAGCGAGCGCGCCCGCCTGCTGGAGGGCATCAACCGGGTGCTGGAGGATATGATCGGCCGGGGCACCGGCTTTCTGCGCCGGGTGGCCAGCGGCCGCTATATCGCCGTGGTGGAGGAGCGCCAGCTGGAGCAGTTCGCCAAGCGGGGCTATGACGTGCTGGACAAGATCCGCGCCCTTGACCCCAGCGTGAACCTTTCCATCTCCATCGGCATCGGACGCGGGGCCAAGACCCTGCGGGAGGCGCAGGATATGGCCGTGCAGGCGCTGGACATGGCGCAGGGGCGCGGCGGCGATCAGGCTGCGGAGATGACTCCGGACGGCTTTACTTTCTACGGCGGCGTCAGCCACGGCGTGGAGAAGCGCAGCAAGGTGCGCAGCCGCATCGTGGCCGACCAGCTGGTCAAGCTCATCAAGGAAGCCGACCATGTGGTCATCATGGGCCACCGGATGAGCGACCTTGACGCCATCGGCGCGGCGGAGGGCGTGCTGCGCATCTGCAAGATCTGCGATGTGCCGGCTGTTATTGCCGTGCGCCGGGATGCTACTCTCGCCGGGAGCCTCATCAACGCCCTCGTCGCGGCAGGGCAGGAGGACGATTTCATCGACCCCAAGGGTGCGCTGCCCATCATCTCCCAGAGAACGCTCTGCATCATCGTGGATACATACCAGCTGGGGCTGGTGGAGAGCCGCGAAATTCTGGAAAAATGCGGCAAGGTGGCCGTCATCGACCACCACCGCAAGGGCGTCGGCTTCATCGAGAACGCCGACCTCGTCTGTCACGAGCCGTATGCCTCCTCGGCCAGTGAGCTTGTCACCGAGTTCCTGCAGTATGTAGGAGACCGGGACGACAAGCCCAACCGCATCGAGGCCGAGGGTCTGCTTTCCGGCATCATGCTGGACACCCGGGACTTCACCCTCCACACCGGCGTGCGCACCTTCGAGGCTGCGGCGGCCCTCCGCCGCTACGGCGCGGAGACCGAGCGGGTGCGCCAGCTCTTTGACGTGAGCATGGTGGAGTACACCACCAAGGCCATGCTGGTATCGGAAGCCCAGATGTACCGGGGCTGTGCTATCACCGTCAGCGGTGAGGTGGCCCCCGAGGCCCGCGTGGCCATCGCGCAGGCCGCCAACGACCTGCTGACCATCCAGAACGTGGAGGCCAGCTTCGTGGCCGTGCAGGTGGGCGGCGGCGTCAACATCTCGGCCCGGAGCCTCGGCGCGGTGAACGTGCAGGTCATCATGGAGGCTCTGGGCGGCGGCGGACATCAGACCATGGCTGCGGCCCAGCTCAAGCATATCACCCCGGAGGCGGCCCGCAGCCGCATCCAGACGGCCATCGACCAGTACCGGGAGGCGCAGAAGAAGAGCGGCCCCGAGTCGGAGCCGGAACAGAAGAAAAAGGACAAACAGTGATGAAACAGTACGATTATCTCATCGTCGGCGCCGGCCTGTACGGCGCAGTGTTCGCCCACGAGGCCAAGAAGGCGGGCAAGCGCTGCCTCGTCCTCGACAAGCGCGGCCACATCGCGGGCAACATCTACACCGAGCCGGTGGAGGGCATCAATGTCCACCGCTATGGTGCCCACATCTTCCACACCAACAATAAGGCCGTGTGGCAGTATGTGAACCAGTTCGCAGAGTTCAACCGCTACACCAACAGCCCTGTGGCCAACTACCACGGCGAGATCTACAACCTGCCCTTCAATATGAACACCTTCAACAAGATGTGGGGCGTCGTGACCCCCGCCGAGGCGAAGGCGAAGATCGAGGCCCAGCGCGCCGAGGCCGGCATCACCGAGCCGAAGAACCTCGAAGAGCAGGCCATCAGCCTCGTGGGTACCGACATCTACGAAAAGCTCATCAAGGGCTACACCGGCAAGCAGTGGGGCCGCCCCTGCACCGAGCTGCCCGCCTTTATCATCAAGCGTCTGCCCGTCCGCTTTACCTACGACGACAACTACTTCAACGCCCTGTATCAGGGCATCCCCAACGGCGGCTACACCGCCATGGTGGAAAAGATGCTGGACGGCGTGGAGGTGCGTCTGGGCGTGGATTATCTGTCCGGGAAGGCAGAGCTGGACAAGCTGGCCGACAAGGTGGTCTACACCGGCCCGGTGGATGCCTACTTCGGCTACCGGCTGGGTGCGCTGCAGTACCGCAGCGTCCGCTTCGAGACCGAGACGCTGGACACCGACAACTATCAGGGCAACGCCGTCGTGAACTACACCGACGCCGAGACCCCCTACACCCGCATCATCGAGCACAAGCACTTTGAGTTCGGCACCCAGCCCAAGACCGTCATCAGCCGGGAGTACAGCGCCGAGTGGAAGCCCGGCGACGAGCCGTATTACCCGGTGAATGATGATAAAAATGGCGCTTTGTACGCTGAGTATAAGAAGCTGGCCGATGCCGAGCCGGGCGTCCTCTTCGGCGGACGTCTGGGCGAGTATAAGTACTACGATATGGATAAGGTCATCGAGGTGGCCTTGGATGTCGTGGGCAAAGAGCTGGCATAACGTAAAAAGCCTCTCCCTTTGGGAGAGGTGTCACCGTAGGTGACGGAGAGGGCAAGGATGCTGGCGGAGAAGTGCAGGCACGGCGATAGTATCGCTCTGACAAAGAGTTTGCCTATCTCCGCGCACCGGCACTGTCGCAACGGGCTTGCCCTCTCAGTCTCGCTTCGCTCGCCAGCTCTCCCAAAGGGAGAGCCTTTAGCAGGCGTTGACGGAACAGCCCGATTGCTGTATACTAACCATAGAAATCTTCGCCGGGCATATTCCGGCGGGAAGTGAGGGATACTATCATGAAAGTGATTCTGAAGCAGGACGTCAAGGGCATCGGCAAGAAGGACGAGATCCACGAGGTCTCCGACGGCTACGCCCGCAACTTTCTGTTCCCGCGCAAGCTGGCCGCTGTGGCCGACGCCAGCGCGGTGAATATCGCCCGGGGCAAGGAGGCCGCCGCAGACTTCCACGAGGCAGAGAATGTGGCCGCTGCACAGGCTGTGGCCGCAAAGCTCGAGGGCAAGACGGTGGTCATCAAGGCCAAGGGCGGCGCATCCGGCCGTCTGCACGGCAAAGTCACCGGCAAGGAAGTGGCTGAGGCTCTGGCCCAGCTGGCCGGTTCGCCCATCGACAAAAAGAAGATCGAGCTGGAGACCAAGGACATCAAGGACGCGGGCGTCTTCAACGGCAAGGTCCGCCTTTATGTCGGTGTCACCGCTTCCTTTAAAGTTCAGGTCGAAGTGGAGCAGGCCTGATCCAGCCGTTCTCTGCGCCCCCTCTCGGCAGGGGGCGCTTTTTGGCTTTACGGACACGATAACGATTCAGAAGGATAACAGCCATGCCGAACGAACGACATTACAACGAACTCAACCTCGAGAGCGTGGGCATCAACCTGCCCTATAACATGCAGGCAGAGCAGAGCGTGCTGGGCGCAGTGCTGCTCAAGCCGGAGACCCTGACCGATCTGGTGGAGATCATCCGGCCCGAGATGTTCTATACCCGCCAGAATGCACAGATCTACTCCGAGATGCTGCGGCTCTTCACCAGCGACCAGACCATCGACTTCGTGACCCTGCTGGACGCCGTCATTTCAGACGGCGTCTTCCCCAGCGCCGACGAGGCGAAGGTCTACCTGACCGGTCTGGCCGAGACAGTGCCCAGCATCTCCAACGTCAAGGCTTACGCCCAGATCGTGCAGGAAAAGTATCTGGTGCGCCAGCTCATGGGGGTGGCGAAGGACATCTTACAGGACGCCGGGGACGAGCCGGACGCCGACCTTCTGCTGGAAAACGCCGAGCAGCGCATCTATGAGATACGCTCAGGCCGGGATTCCAGCGCATTGACGCCCCTTTCTTCCAGCATGGTGGAGACGCTGACCAATCTTCAGAAGATCAGCGGACCCGATGCCGACAAGTACAAGGGTATCCCTACCGGCTTCCGCCTGCTGGATACCGTCCTCACCGGCCTTGGCCGCGGCGACCTCATCATCCTCGCCGCCCGCCCCGGTATGGGCAAGACCAGCTTTGCGCTGAACATCGCTACCCGCGTCGCCATGCAGCAGAAGGTGCCGGTGGCCATCTTCAGCCTCGAAATGACCAAGGAGCAGCTGACCAACCGTATCCTCTCGGCGGAGGCGGGCATCGACAGTCAGGCCTTCCGCACCGGCGCGCTCCGGGCCGAGGACTGGGAGTATCTGGCCCTCGCCACCGAAAAGCTCCACGACGCCCCTATTTATATGGACGACACCTCGGGCATCACCATCACCGAGATGAAGGCGAAGATCCGCCGGGTCAATCAGGACCCCGCCCGCCCCAACGTGGGCCTCATCGTCATCGACTACCTACAGCTGATGACCAGCGGCCAGCGCAGCGAGAACCGCGTGCAGGAGATCAGCTCCATCACCCGAAACCTCAAGATCATGGCAAAAGAGATGAACGTCCCCATCATCGCCCTGAGTCAGCTGTCCCGTGCCGTGGAAAAGCAGGGCAACAACTCCAGCCACCGCCCCCAGCTGTCCGACCTGCGTGACTCCGGCTCCATCGAGCAGGACGCCGACTGCGTCCTCTTCCTCTACCGCGACTCCTACTACGCCAGCCAGAACCCCGACGGCGCGGAGGTGGATGCGGATACCGCCGAGTGCATCGTGGCAAAGAACCGTCATGGCGAGACCAGCACGGTGCCGCTGGGCTGGGATGGCGCCCACACCCGGTTCATGGACGTGGACTTCAAGCGCTGATGACGTGCGAAGAAATTTTGCAGACGGCGCGCGGCTTCTGCGCCCGGGAGGGGCTGCTGGAGGGCAGGCGGCAGATCGCGCTGGCCGTCTCGGGCGGGGCGGACAGCATGGCGTTGCTCTGCCTCATGCGCCCACTGGCCGAGGAAAACGGCATCACACTCACGGTCTGCCATGTCAACCACGGCCTGCGGGGGGAGACAGCCGACCGGGACGAGGCCTTCGTCCGGGAGGCCTGCGCCCGGCTCGGTCTGCCGCTGCGGGTCTTCCATGCCGCTGAGCTGGAAGCAGAGGTGGGCAGGCCGCAGGCCGGGGAGGACTGGGCGCGCCGTCTGCGGTACGCCTGCTTCGGGCGGCTGCTGGCAGAGGGGATAGACGCCGTCGCAACGGCCCATACTGGAAGTGATCAGGCCGAGACGCTGCTGTTCCGGCTGGCCCGGGGAACGGGCCTCCACGGTGCGGCGGGCATCCGTCCCAGCCGGCCGGGCTACCTGCGGCCCCTGCTCTGCCTGACCCGGGCCGACACCGAGGCCGTTTGCCGCGCCTGCGGGGAGACGTGGGTGACAGACGAGACCAACGAGGCCGACGACTACGCCCGCAACCGCCTGCGCCACGGCGCGCTGCCTGCCCTTTGCGCAGCCAACCGCGCCGCCGAGCGCAATCTGGCCCGCTTCTGCGAGAAGGCCGCCCGGGCGGACGAATACTTCGCCCGGCAGGCGGAAAGCCTGCTGGCCTCGGCCCGGGTGACAGACCCGAAGTGCCTGCCCGGCGGGGCAAGGCGCGCCCTGCGCACCGGACAGCCGGTGTGGCGGCTGACAGCTCTGCGACAGGCCGACCCTCTCATCCTCGACACGGCCCTCCACCGCCTCGTGGAGCCGGTGCGGGACGCGGAGGAAAAGTATATCCGGCTGCTGGCTGCTCTCGTGGAGAGGGGCAGCGGCGCGGTGCAGCTCACCGACAACGTCCGCTTCTGTGGACGGGAAGGGCTGCTCTGGCGGGAGGAAAGCGACAACAACATCCGCCCGCAGGGGGAAAAAGCAGATGTTCCGGAGCGTGCAGTATCCCTGCCCGAGGGCGGCGATTACCCGCTGCCCGGAGGCGGAACGCTGCAGATTCGGGTGGTTTCGGCCTGTTTTGAAGAAAAAACACAGGTCGTTCATAAAAAAGACTTAAAAAATCAGGCGGATTATGCTAAAATAAACTTGATATGTCCTGCTCTGCGGCTGCGCTGCCGTCAGCCGGGCGACCGCTTCCGCCCGGCTGGGCGGGGGACAGACCGGGAGCTGCGCAAATGGATGAACGAGGCGGGTATCCCGCCCCGGGAACGGGACACGCTGCCGCTGCTGGCGGCAGGAAAGCAGGTGCTGTGGGTCTGCGGCGAGGGCTTTGCCGATGGGCTTGCCCCCGGGCCGGACACAGAGCGGCTGCTGCAAGTGAAACTGGAAAATTGGGAGGAATCGAATCATGACCATGCATGATGATATTATGAAGGTCCTCGTCTCGGAAGAGGAACTGAAAGCAAAGGTAGCAGAGCTGGGCGCTCAGATCAGCAGGGACTATGAGGGCAAGAACCTCGTCCTCGTCTCCATCCTCAAGGGGTCGGTGGTCTTTATGGCCGACCTGATGCGGGCTGTGACCATCCCGTGCAACATCGACTTTATGGTGGTGTCCAGCTACGGCGGCGGCAACACCACCAGCACCGGCCTCGTCAAGATCATCAAAGACCTGGACGGCGACCTGTCCGGCAAGGATGTGCTCATCGTAGAGGACATCCTCGACACCGGCATCACCCTGTCCAACCTTGTGCCCATGCTCAAGATGCGCAACCCGAACTCGGTGAAGATCTGCACCATCCTCGACAAGCCTAGCCGCCGCAAGGCGGACATTGCCCCGGACTACGAGGGCTTCGCTGTGCCGGATGAGTTCGTGGTGGGCTATGGCCTCGACTACGATGAAAAGTACCGCAACCTGCCTTACATCGGTGTGCTCAAGCCCCGCGTCTACGAAAAGTAAGAAATAAAACCAGAACTGGAGTTGATTCCTTTTGCAACCTAAAAGACCTCGTATCAATCCGCTCATCCTTGCACTGGCGCTGGCCGCTGTGCTGATGGTCTGGTCGGTGATGGGCAGCGGCTCGGGCAGCACCAGCGGCTCGACCATGAGCTACTCCACCGTCGTCCATTATTTTGAGCACAATCAGGTCACGGCCTTCACGCTGGACCGCAACACCAGCGTCATCACCCTGAACCTGAAGGAGGGCGACCTGCCTCTGCCGGACGTCTCCTCCACCCAGAGCACCACGCAGGCCACCGGCGGCCTGCTGAGCGGGATGTTCTCCACCTCGTCGGAGTCCACCGGTGCGGTACAGGAGGACGACGGCACGGTCACCGTCCGCTATAAGCTGCCCTACGCCTACGTTTTCATCGAGAACGTGGAGAAATATATCGAGTCCTACGACGCGGCGAACCCCGACGCGCCCATGACCTACGACTACACCTCCCTCAAGGAGACCATCCCATGGAGGGAGATCATCTTCTATCTGGGGATGCTGGGCTGCACCGGCTTCCTGCTCTTCTCCATGATGCGGGGCGGCGTCGGCGGTGGCGGCGGCATCATGAATGTCGGCAAGGCCAAGGTAAAGGACGAGCACGAGAACAAGAAGACGGCCACCTTTGCCGATGTGGCCGGTGAGGACGAAGAGAAGGAAGAACTGAAAGAGGTCGTGGAGTTCCTGAAGAGTCCCGACAAGTTCAACTCTCTGGGTGCACGCATCCCCCATGGCGTGCTGCTCGTCGGCCCTCCGGGCACCGGCAAGACCCTGCTGGCCCGCGCCTGTGCCGGTGAGGCCGGCGTGCCCTTCTACTCCATCTCCGGCTCGGACTTCGTCGAGATGTACGTCGGCGTGGGCGCATCCCGCGTGCGCGACCTCTTCGACAAGGCAAAAAAGACGATGCCCTGCATCATCTTCATTGATGAGATCGACGCAGTGGGCCGTCAGCGCGGTGCCGGCCTCGGCGGCGGCCACGATGAACGTGAGCAGACGATGAACCAGCTGCTGGTGGAGATGGATGGCTTCGAGGCCAACGACGGCGTCATCGTCATGGCTGCCACCAACCGCGCCGACATTCTGGACAAGGCCCTGCTCCGTCCGGGCCGCTTCGACCGTCAGGTCTACGTTGGCCTGCCCGACGTCAAAGGCCGTGAGGAGATCCTCAAGGTCCACACCAAGAACAAGCCCCTCGCCCCGGATGTCTCGCTGCGGGTCATCGCACAGCGCACCGCGGGCTTTGCGGGCGCTGACCTCGAGAACCTCGTCAACGAGGCCGCTCTGCTGGCTGCACGCCGCAGCCGCAAGGCCATCACGATGGAGGACATCGAGGAGGCATCCATGAAGGTCATGGCCGGCCCGGAGAAGAAGAGCCGAGTCGTCACCCCCGAGGAGAAAAAGCTCACTGCCTACCATGAGGCGGGCCACGCGGTGGCGGGCTTCTACTGCAAGCACCACCCCCGTGTGCATGAGATCACCATCATCCCCCGCGGTCAGGCAGGCGGCTACACCATGTATCTGCCCGAAAAGGACCGCAGCTACGTCACCAAGGGCGAGATGTTCGAGGATATTGTGTCCAGTCTGGGCGGCCGCGTGGCCGAGCAGCTCATCCTCGACGACATCTCCACCGGTGCGTCCAATGACCTGCAGCAGGCCACGAACATCGCCCGCCAGATGATCACCAAGTACGGCTTCTCCGAGCGCCTCGGCCCTGTGGTCTACGGCACCTCGCAGGAGGAGACCTTCCTTGGCCGCGATTTTGGTCAGGGCAAGGGCTACAGCGAGACCACCGCTGCTGAGATCGACAGCGAGATGCGGGACATCATCGACGAGGCCTACGAGACCTGCCGCCGCACCCTCACCGAGCACATCGACCAGCTCCATGCGCTGGCACAGGCTCTGATGGAGCGCGAGAAGCTGAACGAGAAGGAGTTCAACGCCGTGATGGCAGGCGAGACCCTGCCCCCGCGTGAGGACCCGGACGCAAAGCCCGCCGAGGCCGAGCCGACCGTCCAGCCTGTGGAGCAGGCTGAGGCTGCAGAACCTGCTGAGCCTGCCGAAGCTGCCGAGCCGGTGGACGCTGCCCCGCAGGCAGCCCCCGGGACGCCGGATGAGGGCGAAGCAGCCGAGTAAACCGAGAAAGGGGAGAGTCCTGTGGAGGAAAATTTTGAACCGGTCGCACGGACCCGGGCCAACTACTATACCCCGGGCAGCCCGGTGCAGTTCGTCTGCGTGGAGCTGCTCAAGGGCGAAGTCAGCGGCGAGCACGCGGTCTGTCTGACCTTTAAGAACATTTCCCGTGTGACTCTGACGGCGCTGGAGATCCATTTCAAGTGCAAGGGCGTGGATGGCGTCATCCTCTGCGAGGATGCCTTCGAGTACCGCGACCTCGCTGCTAAGCCGGGCGAGAGCTTCGGTATGGATGAAGCCGTCTTTGTCACCCAGAAGGCCATCACCAGCGTGGACGTTACATTGCAGAACGTCTACAGCGGCAAGAAGGTCGTCCACCTCGAGAGCATCAAGCGGGTGCGCCTGCCGGCCCCCCGCCGCCTGAGTCCCGAGATGCAGAAAGCCCTCGAGGCCCGAATGAACCGCACCGGCATGAAGTTCATGCCGCAGGTCTTTGAGAATGGCTGGTACTGTGCCTGCGGTGCCTTCCACCCGAAGGAGGAGGACACCGTCTACTGCTCCGAGTGCGGCAGCGACCGCATCCTGCTGCAAAACGCACTGAACACCCTGCTTCAGCCGGAAGAGCCGGTGCGTCAGCCCGCGCCGCAGCCTGCGGCCCAGCCGACGGCATCCGCCGCCCCTGCCGAAGAGCCGACCCGCATCATGGGTGCGGCGCAGGAGGAGGCTACCCGCATCATCCCGCCCCGCCCGGAGGTGCGATATGCGCCCAGCTTTGCGCCTGCGGCACCGGAGGCCACCCGGGTGGTGTCCAGCGCCCCGGAGCAGGAGGCGACCCGCGTCCTGCCCCGTCAGCCTGAGCCGGTGCGCCCGGCGGTTTTTGCGCCGGACGAGAGCGAGGAGAAGTACGGCACCCGTGTGATGCCTTCGGCCCACATCGCGCCGCCGTCCCGTGTACAGGCCCAGCCGCTGGATGATGAGGACGACTACGAAGAGGAGGACGCCCGCGACAGCATCGCGGAGACGCTCATCCGCTGGGTGCCGCCCATCACCGCCATCGTGTGTGCAGGCATCGCCCTGTGGGGCTTCGTGTATTCCCAGTTCGTAATGTAGATCGCTGTACGGCGGAGGAGGCAGAGGCTTCCTCCGCCGTTTTGTTAAAGGCTCTCCCTTTGGGAGAGCTGGCGCGGAGCGCCTGAGAGGGCAAGGCTGCTCACCGCGAGGCTCAGGCACAGCGTCCGTATCACCCTGACCGAGGGACTGCTTATCGCTGTGCCGGTGGCTCTGCCCTGACTGGCTTGCCCTCTCCGTCACCTTCGGTGACACCTCTCCCAAGGGGAGAGGCTTTCGTAGGAAGCTGAAAACTATAGCAGTTTGCGTTTTTAATGCACAAGCAACATCCGCAAACTGCATATCGCAAATATGCTATTTTGATAGGCACTATTTTTGAAAATTGCGATAGGAGAATCGTTATGGCAGAAGAATATTTGCAAGCCGCATTCGAGATCAAAGCGGCCTGCGACGACATCAGCCGGAAGCTGCTGCGCTGGCACTGGGAGCAGAAGCCCGGTGCCCACAGCGTGGACGCTCTGCTGAAGCATCTGGCCCAGCGCCAGAAGGAAAGCCCGGACTACTACGAGCGTCTGCCCGAGCTGAGCGGCCGCACCAGCTGGCAGCAGCTGGACACCACCCTTTGTATGCGTGTCCTGTTGGACCCGGAGAAGGACGCAGCCCGTCCATTGGACCTGCTGGGGGATACGCCCCGCCCGGCAGCGGCCCGCCGCGCCTGCAATGCGGTGCGGATGGCCCGCAACGAGGCCGCGCACGCCTCCGACAAGACCGCTGCCGCACAGGCGGCCCTCCGGTTCAACGAGGCCGTGGAGGAGCTGGAGGCGGGATATGAGGGCACGGCCCTGACCACCGGCGACCTTGAGAAATATTACCGGATGGCAGAGGACTTTCTGGCCCGCTGCGGCGCTTCGGAGACCATCGAGCCGCAGAAAAAGGCCGGGGACGAGCCGCCCCGCCGCCCGAAGGCTCAGATGCCGCGGGCCGATGCCCCTACCCGGAAGCGCCAGAGCAGCGGAGGCCGCACGGCATCCCGGGGAACGTCCGGCCGCAGCCGGAAGACCTCCGGGAAGACAGGCCGCAGCCGCCCGGCCACGGCCCGCCGCAAAAAGCGTCAGCGCACCCAGAGCCGTGCCCTCACGGTGGTGCTGCTGGCTGTCGTTCTGCTGGGCCTGCTGGTCCGGGCATGGACGATGGGACTGATGAAATAGCAGCCCTGCTGCGCGTGGGCCTCACCACTTGTAAACTTTCTGTAGGGTGCTTGACTTTTGCAGGAAAGCGCATATAATAAGGGTGATGAAAGTGGTAGCACACTAGGTATGCGCCGCACCAAAAGAAAAGACCCCCTCTCGGAGCTGCTATCTCCGAAAGGGGGTCCTTTTTAGGGCTTACGGCCCTTCAGCCATCCGTCAAGCCACTTGCAGATGTAGTAAGACGCTACATTTGCTGCGACGGACAGGATGAAAGTAGTAATACCAGGCATTTGCCACACCCCCTTCCCATAGGTAAACTGGGCGGGTCAGGCCGCAAATTTATTATAACATAGAACGATACAAAAAGATACAGCAAATGATTCCGCCCATCATACCGCTCTGTTCCTCCTCATACATTGAGGGACAAGGGGGGTGTGCGGATGGTGCAGGGGACGGAGATGCTTTTCGCGCTGTTCGGCGGGCTGGCGATGTTCCTCTACGGGATGGACCGGATGAGCCGTGCCTTGCAGCGGGCGGCAGGCGACGCCATGAAGCGGCTGCTGGCCCGGCTGACGGCCACACCGCTGCTGGGGGTGCTTACCGGGCTGGCCGTGACGGCGGTGCTCCAGAGCAGCTCGGCGGCGACGGTCATGGTCATTGGCTTCGTCAGCGCCGGACTGCTGGAGCTGCCCCGGGCTGTGGCCGTCATCTACGGCATCAACATCGGCACGACCATGACGGCCCAGCTCATCGCCTTCGACGCCCAGCAGCTGGTGTATCCGGTGCTGTTTGCGGGCTTCGTCATCGACTTCGCGGCCCGTAAGGCCCGCTGGCAGGCCGTGGGAGAGGCAGTATTCTCCTTCGGGCTGCTCTTCGAGGGCATCGGCATTCTGGGCCGGGCCTTGCAGCCCCTCGCGGGGCAGGAAGTTTTTCTTGGGTGGATGACCCGGGTGAAGGCGTCGCCGCTGCTGGGCATCCTGCTGGGGCTGGGCATGACGATGGTGGTACAGAGCAGCTCGGCCACCATCGCGCTCCTGCAGAATGTGGCCCGGCAGGCCGGGCCGGACGGCATCCACAGTGTGCTGGGCCTCGCCGGGGCGGTGCCCGTCCTGCTGGGGGATAACATCGGCACTACGGTCACGGCTTTGCTGGCCTGCATTGGGCAGGGCAGGGACGCCGCCCGGGCTGCGCTGGCTCACAGCTGCTTCAATCTCACCGGGAGCCTGCTGGCGGCGGCGCTGCTGCCCGGGTTCGTCCGGCTGGTGGAGCTGGTCTCCCCCAAAGGCCCGGAGCTGGAGATCATTTCCCGTCAGATCGCCAACGCCCACACACTCTTCAACATCTGCTGCGCCCTGCTCTGGCTGCCCCTCCTGCCGTGGATGGTGCGGCTGGTCTGTGCGCTGGTGCCGGAGGAGTAGCCCTCTCCGTCACGCCGCAGGCGTGACAGCTCTTTCGTAGCGGCATGCCCTCTCCGTCATTGCTTCGCAATGCCACCTCTCCCATAGGGAGAGGCACTGGCGTACCGGGCAACTCTGCGCTGACCGCTGGAAGCTCAATATGGCATAAAATATAGTGCCCTGCTACAGAGGGCAGCAGCTTCTAGACAAGAACACCTTGTCAAGCTGTCGTGAATCTCTGTAGCAGGGCACTACTGTTTACGACAGAATCAAACTTTGCTCGTCCCGCGTGGGCCTGACCGGCTCGCCAGTGGCTCTCCCTTTGGGAGAGCTGGCGCGTCAGCGCCTGAGAGGGCAAGGATGCTGGCGAAAACGAAAAACACAGCGATAATAGCAGCTCTGACAAAAGTCGATATTATCGCTGCGCAGATACTCTCGGAAAACGGGCCTGCCCTCTCCGTCATTGCTTCGCAATGCCACCTCTCCCAAAGGGAGAGGCTTTTGCTCAAGGGCAGGTCACTTCTTGGAGACGCCCCTCCGATACACCGCGAACGCGATGATGGCCGACAGCACCTCGGTGGCCCAGAAAGCGTGCCAGACGCCGGTGGGGCCGAGCTGGCGGCAGAGCAGCCACGCCAGCGGCATGATGAAGAGGATGTAGCGGCAGAGGGAGATGACCAGCGAGGCCATGCCCTTGCCCAGACCTTCCAGCGCGCCGGAGGAGGTGGTGGACACCGAGGACACCACGAAGCCGAGGCAGATGATGTGCAGGGCCGTCTGGCCGATGGCGATGGTCTCGGGGTTCGAGGAGAAGAGGCCGATGAGGGGCGCGGAGGCAGCCATGCAGATGACCGTGCCCGCCGCCATGATGACGGTGCTCATGCCGAGGGTGAGCTGGTAGAGCTTCGCTACCCGGGCGTGCTCCTTCGCGCCGTAGTTGTAGCTGATGAGGGGGCGCATCCCCTGCACGATGCCGCTGACGGGCAGGTAAAGGAAGGTCTGGAGCTTGTAGTAGATGCCCAGCACCACCACATAGCTCTCGGAGAAGGCGGCCAGCAGGTCGTTCAGGAAGGTGACCAGCAGGGAGGGCAGGGCCAGATTCAGGATGGCAGGCACGCCGATGGCATAGAGGCGTCCTTCCAGCGAGGCGTCGGGCCGCAGGGCCTTCCGGCGCAGGCGGACGGGCGATGCAGTGGTGCAGTAGACCACGAGGTAGAGGACGAGGGTGACGGTCTGACCGATGCCGGTGGCCAGCGCTGCACCGGCGATGCCCAGCGCGGGCACCGGGCCGAGGCCGAAGATGAGGATGGGGTCCAGCAGGATATTGCACACGCAGCCCGAGATGAGGGCGAGCATGGTGAGCTTCATCCGGCCCACAGCCTGAAAGATCTTCTCGAAGGCGAGGCTGGCCATGTTCACGATGGCAAAGAAAAAGACGATGGCGGAATAGGTGACGCCCATCGAGACGATGGTGCTGTCGGCGGTGAACCGGGCGAGGAAGCCGGGCATGATGGCCGTGGCCAGCAGGGTGCACAGGAGGCCGTGGAGCACCGAGAGGGCCATGCCGTGGGTGGCGGCTGCATCGGCCTTGTTATGGTCGCCTGCGCCCCGGTAGAGGGCGACAAGGGCGTTGATGCCCACGCCGAAGCCGATGGCGACAGCGTTCACGAAGTTCTGGATGGGGAACACGAGAGAGAGGGCCGTCATGGCCTGCTCATTGATCTGGGCCACGAAAAGGCTGTCCACGATGTTGTACAGCGAGTTCACCAGCATGGAGATGACGTTGGGCAGGGCCATGGACACGAGGAGCGGGAAGACGGGCTTTGTCTTCATAAAGGTATCGTTCATAGGGGGTAAAAGCTTCCTTTCCTGAAAATTCCGCACAAGAAAAGCCACACAACGGCGGCTTTGAAGCGGGCCATTGTGTGGCGAAAAGTAGCAAGATCTATGCTGTAAAAATCCACACGGGTTTTATGAAGAGGGTGCAAAGAAATACGGTGCATCGACGACAGCGGCGTTACGGGACGCCGCCGGACAGCACCGGGACGCGGGCCGGAAGGAAAACCGGAAAAGCGGCCTTCCGACCAGCCTGCGATAGGATACCACGAAACGGAGAGATTGTCAAGTCAAAAGTATGACTTTTCACAAAAGACTTCTCAAGCGTCCATTTCGTGGTACAATGGAGCCAAACGAGAACGGAGGGAACGGAATGAAATGGATGATCGCATCCGACCTGCACGGGTCGGCGTACTATGGTAAAAGGATGGTGGAGGCTTTCGAGCGGGAGGGGGCCGGGCGGCTGCTCCTGCTGGGGGATCTGCTCTATCACGGCCCCCGGAACGACCTGCCCCGGGACTATGCGCCCAAGGAGGTCATCCCGATGTTGAACAGCCTGAAGAACAGGCTTTGCTGTGTCCGAGGCAACTGCGATGCCGAGGTGGATCAGATGGTGCTGGACTTTCCGGTGCTGGCGGATTACTGCGTCCTCCCAGCGGGCGAAAAGCTCATCTACGCCACCCACGGGCATATCTATAACTTAAAGAACCTGCCGCCGCTGGCCGAGGGGGACATCCTGCTCCACGGCCACACCCATGTCCCGGCGTGGACGGAGTTCGGGCAGGGAAACGTCTACCTCAACCCCGGCTCCCTGAGCATCCCGAAGGAAAACAGTCCCCACAGCTACATGACGCTGGAGGACGGCGTATTTTATTGGAAAAACGTAGATACGGGAGAAATATACCACACCCGTGTACTGTGAGCGGCGGTCTGTCCGCAGGCACTTGCAATTAGCATACCAGTGTGGTATGATGAAAATGAAAAACGCCCGGTGGGCGCGGTCTAGGAGCAGGAGGTACGGACCAATGATACAGACGACGCTGAAAGTGAACGGGATGATGTGCGGGATGTGCGAGAGCCACATCAACGATGTGGTGCGCAAGACCGCGCAGGTGAAGAAGGTCACTTCTTCCCACACCAAGGGCGAGACGGTCATCGTCTCGGCCCAGCCGCTGGACATCGAAGCCCTGAAGGCTGCCATCGCAGCCACCGGCTACACGGTGACTGGCGCGGAGGAAAAGCCCTACGAGAAAAAGGGTTTCTTCTCGTTTTTGAAGCACTGAGGACTTCCGGCCCCGGGAGGGGGCCTGCGAAAGGAGGCAGGCAGAGATGAGGATACTGGTCTATGGTGCAGGGGTGCAGGGCTGTGAACTGGCCCACCGTCTGCTGCAGAACAAGAAGAACGTCGTCACCATGCTGGCGCGGGGTGAGTGGAAGGAAAGGCTCGACCAAAGGGGCCTCGTGATCCGCCACTGGGCGCAGTGCCGCACCACGGTGGACCGGGTGACGACCATCGACACGCTGGCCCCGGACGACTGCTACGACCTCGTTTTTGTGGCGGTGCAGGCCGGGCAGCTGCCCGATGTGCTGCCCATCCTCAAGCAGAATAAGAGCGAGTACTTCGTCTTTGTGGGCAACGACCCCCATGCGGTGGAGGTCATGCAGGCCATGCAGCGCCCGGCGGACAAGGTCGCGTTCGGTTTTCAGAGCAGCGGCGGACACCGGGATGTGGATAAGGTGGTCAGCGCCCATGTCGGCGTGGATATGACCGTCGGCGGGGCCACAGCACCCCTTTCGGGCGTCTTCCGCTACCGCCTCAAGACTGCCTTCGAGGGCGCAAAGTACAAGCTGAACTTTGTCAGCGACATGGACGCATGGCTCAAGTGCCACATCGCCCTCATCCTGCCGGCCTGTTATCTCTGTTACGCCTGCAAGGGCGACCTCTCCAAGGCCACCAAGGAGCAGCGGGAGCTGGTCCTCGATGCCGCGTGGGAGGGCTGCGAGATGCTCAAGGCCGCGCACATCCCGGTGGACGACAAGGAGAACACCGACTGCTACCGCGCCGGGACTCCCGGACGCCGGAAGATGAACGCCGTGCTGCTGGCCATCTGCAAGACCCCGCTGGGCCGTCTCTGCGTCTCCGACCACGCGATGCACGCCGTGGCTGAGATGCAGTACCTCGACGAGGCCTTCGAGGGCCTCCGCGCCCAGACACAGACCCAGATGACCGCATGGGATACCCTGCGCGGGCAGATGCCCTCGTGGGACATCATGCGGAAGAAAACGGCAAAAACAAGACGATGATATGATGGAAAAAAGAGGCAGACGAAGGGCGTCTGCCTCTTTTTTGTTAAGGCTCTCCCTTTGGGAGAGCTGGCGCGAAGCGCCTGAGAGGGCAAGCCTGTGGCGAAAGAGCTTCCGCACAGCGATGAACAGAGGCTTTGTCAGAGCGATGCTATCGCGGGGTTGGCATTCTTTGTCAGCGTCCTTGCCCTCTCCGTCTGCTTCGCAGACACCTCTCCCAAAGGGAGAGGCTTCAGTGCGTCCCCCAAAATTCCGCTAATTTTTTGTTCAGCTCCTCCGTATCCCGCAGATACTCCAGCTGCCGCCAATGCTTCGGGAAGAGGCGGGCATATTCGCTCTGGGCAAAGCGGTCGTCCAAGAGCAGCACCACGCCCTTATCCTCCTGTGTCCGGATGACCCGCCCGGCGGCCTGAAGGACCTTGTTCATCCCGGGCCAGCGATAGGCGTAGTCGAAGCCTGCGCCGTTCTGGGCGTCGTAATAGCGGCGGAGCATCTCCTGCCGGGGGCTGACCTGCGGCAGGCCCACGCCCACGATGGCACAGCCGATGAGCCGGTCGCCTGTGAGGTCCACCCCCTCACCGAAGATGCCTCCCATGACCCCGAAGCCCAGCAGCGTCTTTTCCGGGCGGGGCGAGAACCGCCCGAGAAAGGCCGCCCGCCCGGCGTCGTCCAGCCCGCTCTCCTGCACCAGCGTGTCGATGCCGGGGTAGCGGGCGGTGAAGTCCTCCCACACCTGACGCAGATAGGCATAGCTGGGGAAAAAGGCCAGATAGTTGCCCCTCCGGCCGGAGGCCAGCGCCGCGAGGGCGTCCGAGATGGGCTGGATGCTGGCCTCCCGCTGGCGGTAGCGTGTGGAGATGGAGGGCAGGCAGTAAAGCCCGAGATTCTCAGGAGGGAAAGGGCTTTCCAAAGCCACGGCCCGGGCCTCGGGGCAGCCGAGGACGGTGCGGTAATAGCCCGGCGGCGTCAGGGTGGCGCTGAACAGGGCAGCGGCCCGCCCCGTCGAGAGGCTTGCGTCCACGAAGGGGGAGGGGTCGAGACAGAGCAGCTGCAGTTCCAGCTCGCTGCCCCGGGCGGTGAGCTGGGTGGCAAAATGCTCATCGTACCGCTCCGCCGCCCGCAGGACATCCTGAACCTCGAAATAGAGGTCCAGAAGAGCTGTGTGGCCCTCGGCGTCGTCGGAGTCGTCCTCCAGCCAGTCCTGCAAAGGGGCCGTCAGCGCCCGCAGAGGCGCCAGCAGGGCCGAGGGCAGCTCTTTGCAGAACACCGTGCCGTCCTGCGCATAGTCGGCGGCAGGCAGCGCGAGCGTGGGCGTCTCCGCCTGCTCCAGAAGAGAGGTCTGGCCGCTGCCGTCCTCTCCGGGGGCAGCGCTGCCCCGCCGGGGCGCGAGGGCGCAGACGGCTTTCCGGCCCTCCAGAAAGGCTTTGTCGGCCTTGGTGAGGGCTGTTTTAAGAGCACTCCTGCCCCGGCCGAGGGCGCGCTTGGCCTCGGTAAGGCTGCTCTTGCAAAAGCGGGCGGAGTACATGGCGCGGGCACGCTCGGGCAGGTTGTGGGCCTCATCCACGAGGAAGAGCCAGTCGCCCGCGCTGTCAAAGAACCGCCGCAGGTGCACCACCGGGTCGAAGAGGTAGTTGTAGTCCCCGATGATGACGTCACACCACTCGCTCAGGTCCAGCCCCAGCTCGAAGGGGCAGACCGTGAACTGCCGCGCGGCATCGGCCAGCGCGGCCCGGTCGAAGCAGCCGCTGCCCTCGTCCAGAAGGGCTTTCAGGGCGGTGTTCACCCGGTCGTAGTAGCCGTTGGCGTAGGGGCAAAGCTCGGGCAGACAGGCAGGATGGCCCTCGGCGTCCGGATGGAGGCAGACCTTCTCCTTGGCTGTCAGGGTCACGCTCCGGAGCGCCAGCCCCGGGGCAGCCCCCCGCAGCCGCGCCACGGCGTCCTCGGCGGCAGACTGCGTGGTATTGCGGGCCGTGAGGTAGAACAGCTTCTCGCCGCAGCCGGTGCCGATGGCCCGCAGGGCGGGGAAGAGGACGCTCATGGTCTTGCCGATGCCGGTGGGGGCCTGACAGAAGAGCCGGACACCCGCCTTCGAGGGGGCGGCGGTGCAGGCGCGGTAGACCTCGCCTGCCAGCGCCCGCTGCCCGGGCCGATAGGCCGGAAAAGGGAAGGCCAGCGCCGAGAGGCTCTCGCTCCGGCGCTCCTTCCACGCCAGCTGGCGCTGCGCCCAAGGGGCGTACTGCCCGAGAAGATCTTGCAGGAAGGCTTCCAGCTCCCCGAGGGTGAAATGCCGCAGGAAGCGGAAGACCTCATCGGTATCGATCTGATAGTATGTGAGCCGGACGTCCAGCCGGTCCAGCCCCTGCTGACAGCCATAGAGCGCCCCGTAGACCATCCCCTGTGCCCAGTGGCAGGGGTTCATGTCCTCGGCGATGGCGTCGGCAGGGACGGCGGTGGTCTTGATCTCGTCGATGACCGTCACCCCTGCCTCGTCGGAAAAGATGCCGTCAGCCCGCCCCTCGATGGTGAAGGTGATGCCCGACACCTCCCGCTCACCGGAGAGGAAAACTTCGGCGGCATAGCCCTCGCCCGCCGCCTTTTGCAGCCTGCGGTGGATGCGCGCGCCCTCGTTGGCACGGTCAAAGCCGGTGAAGCGGCTGTCGATGCTGCCGGTGCGGAGCAGAAATTCCACCAGCTGACGGACAGGCAGACGAAACGCGGGCATAGGGGTCACTTCCTTTTATTTATTATTAAACTACCCCAGCCCCAGCATCTCGGCGCACTGGACGGCGGCTGCGTCCACCCGGTCGAAGTCTACGGCGGCGCGGTAGTAGGTCTCAAGTTCATCATGACAGGCCTTGGCCTGCGCCATCAGGTCGGCAGCCTGCTCAAGAAGCTCGGCGGCGGCCCGCTCGTTGAAGCGGAGACGGGCGCGGTAGCCCGCCAGATTCTCCCGGTCCACGAAGCGGGTGCATCGGACGGCCTGCACACCGGGCAGCTGGACAGGATGCCAGCGGTTGTCGGTGAGGAAAGCCAGCCGGAGGGCCGGGATGAAGAGATGGTCGATCTTGTCTTCGGGGTGCATGGCGCAGGGGCAGGTGATGATGTGGTAGCCCCGGGCCAGCGCCTCGGCCCGGATAAGCTCCAGCAGCAGCCGGGAGACGGCCCCGCAGTCGTCGTGGAAGACCACATACCGGTCGGCCAGCGCCTGCACCGTCCCCCGGTAGAACACCGGGCCTTTGGGGGTGATGGCCGACAGCAGCCGCAACTCCTCGCCGGCCTCGGCTCCGTCGGGCAGGCGGGGGAGGAGCCGGGCACAGAGCCGCTTGACGTACCGACGCACCTTTTCGAAATTGGCGCTGCAGGCCTCGGCCCGGCGGCTGTCCAGCAGCAGGCTTCCTGCCGAGGCGATATACCGTGCGGCCCGGCTGCGGAGGGCGGCATTCTGGGCAAAGAGGTGCTTCACCTCATCAGCGTGGGCGCGGAGGGCGTCGGCGTCCAGCGTGTGGTACAGGCTCACCACCTGCTCTTCTGCGCCCGGGGCGTCCGGCTCCAGAACGTGGGGCGCGGTGGCGTCCACGATGGCAGCGCGCTTGTCGAGGAAGATGACGCCGTCCAGACTGTCGGGGTCGCTGGCGCAGTGGATGCGCTGGATGGGCTCGCCCTTCTGCTCGGCCTTGAGGGCCAGCCGCTTCATCAGAGTCGATTTGCCGCAGCCCGGCCCGCTTTTGATGAGATACATCTGCATCCCCGGTTCCCGCCGCAGAGGCTCAAAATACCCTTTGAACCCGGCGGGGGTGGTGGTTCCTAAGAAGAAATCGATCGAATCGCTGCGTACAGCACTCATATCTTAACACCTCACTTTTGTCTTAGGGTATGCAAAAGGGAAGGAAAAAGTGAGGGAGAGGCTTAATCAGTAGGTATGCACACACACCTCGCCGATCTTATCCCGCAGCGCCACGAAGTCGCCGAAGGCCTCGGGCTTGTTCTGGGGCTGGCGGAGAAGGGCGGCGGGATGGAAGGTGCCCATGAAGAGGATGCCGTTTTTCTCGATGAAGGTGCCGTGCTCCTTCGTCACCGAGAAGTCGGGGCGGATCATCCGCTGGGCAGCGATGCGGCCCAGACAGACCACGATCTTGGGCCGCAGCAGGCGGAACTGCTCCCGCAGCCACGGCATACAGGCCTCGCTCTCGGCGGGCAGAGGGTCGCGGTTCTGGGGCGGGCGGCATTTGACGATGTTGGCGATGTAGCAGTTGGAGGCGCGGTCGAGGTCGATGGCAAAGAGGTATTTGTCCAGCAGCTGACCGCTGCGGCCCACGAAGGGCAGGCCCTGCTCGTCCTCGCTCTGGCCGGGGCCTTCGCCCACGAACAAGACCTCGGCGTTCTCCACACCCTGCCCGAACACGACGCTGCGGCGGGTGGTGTGCAGCGGGCAGCGCTGGCAGGCGAGGCAGTCGGTTTTCAATGTTTCCCAATCCATAAGCGCAGTATTCTCCTATTAATTAAATGACATTTTCTTAACAAATTATCGCCGGATTTCTTCTTTAAAATATACCACAAAATTCAAGATTTGTCTTGAAGTTTTCTGACTCTGTGCTAGAATAAAAAGGAAGGGCACACCTGTGGTGCCCGGGAATAATTGCAAAGTAATTTCGGAGGTAATCAATAATGGCTGATATGTTTGCACCCCTGGTAGCCCAGCTGAAGGCAAACCCCAAGACGATCGTTTTCACTGAGGGCAATGACCCCCGCATCCTGGAGGCCGCAAGCAAGCTGCTGGCTGAGGGCGTGCTGAAGGTCGTCATGGTCGGCAACGAGGCGGAGTGCAAGGCTGCTGCCGCTGCAGGCAACTTTGATATTTCCGCTGCTGAGATCATCGACCCGGAGAACTACGCCGGTTTCGATGAGATGGTCAATACGATGGTCGAGCTGCGCAAGGGCAAGCAGAGCGCAGAGGAGTGCACAGCCCTGCTGAAGAAGTCCAACTACTTCGGCACCATGCTGGTCAAGATGGGCAAGGCAGACTGCCTGCTGGGCGGCGCCACCTACTCTACCGCCGATACCATCCGTCCCGCTCTGCAGCTGGTCAAGACCAAGAAGGGCGCTCATCTGGTCAGCTCCTGCTTCATTCTGGACCGTGACTGCGGCGAAGAGGGCCTGAAGCGCATCGCCATGGGCGACTGCGCCGTCAACATCGACTACACCGATACCGTCGATAAGGCGACCGGCGAGGTCAAGGTCACTGCTGCCGCCAAGCTGGCTGAGGTCGCTGTTGAGACCGCTAAGACCGCAAAACTGTTCGGCATCGACCCGAAGGTCGCTGTCCTGAGCTTCTCCACCAAGGGCTCCGGCAAGGGCGGCACCGTCGCTCTGAGCCATGACGCTGTCATCAAGGCTCAGGAGATGGATCCCGAGCTGGCTGTGGACGGCGAGCTGCAGTTCGACGCAGCCGTTGCTCCCGAGGTCGCACAGGTCAAGTGCAAGGGCAGCAAGGTCGCTGGTCAGGCCAACACCTTCATCTTCCCCTGCATCGAGGCCGGCAACATCGGCTATAAGATCGCACAGCGTCTGGGCGGCTACGCTGCCTACGGCCCCATCCTGCAGGGCCTGAACGCTCCCATCAATGACCTGTCCCGTGGCTGCAACGCCGACGAGGTCTACAAGATGAGCCTCATCACCGCCTGCCAGTCCTGAGCTGACGCACGGATGAACTGAAAATTTCCGAAAGGGCCGCTGCCGCATCTCGCGGGCAGCGGCCCTTTTGCTGTACATCCGACCCGGTTTATGATAAAATAAAGGAAAGAATATCCCCCAGATAAGGAGAAAAATCGAAGGTGAGAAGAAAGGCTCTGTCCCTTGGCCTCGCAGCGGTGCTGCTTCTGTGCGGCGGTACACAGAAAAACGAAAGGATGGCCGCAGCCTTGGTGCAGGCTGCGGCCGCCTCCACCATCCAGAGCAGCACAGCAAGCCCGGAAAGCGGCAGCATCACGCCGGAACAGTTCGGGGCGAGGGGCGATGGCAGGGCAGACGACCAGCAGGCGTTGGAGTCCGCGATGCAGTGTGCCAGCGCCGCCGGTCTGCCCCTCGAGCTGACGGAGGGGGCGGTCTACCGCTTTTCCTCCCAGCTTGAGCTGCCCAGCGGCCTGACCATCCGGGGCGATGGGGCTGTTCTGCTCAGCGACATCCAGTATGAGACGCTGGGGCAGGACCGTCTGGCCGTCGGCATCATCGGAAGGTCCAATGAGGACCGCGCACACGACATCCGGCTGGAAAATGTCACCTTCCGGGCGGCGGACAGCTGCCAGAGCAACTGCCTGTTCTGGGTGATGCGCGCCTGCAATGTGGAAGTCGTGGACTGTACCTTCGACTGCCAGCCCAACGACTGGTGCCGGGGCGCTGCCGACCTGTACGGGGTCAATGAGAACATCCGCTTCGAGGGTTGCGCATTCCGCCAGCTGACGGGCGGCACGGCAGGCGGCATCTGGGTGCGCAACTGGACGGATCAGGCAGAGAGCCGGAATATCCGTTTTGAGGACTGTGATTTTTACAAGTCCGGTGCAGACGAGGTCTTAGCCGTCTGGGGCTGGGGCAGCGCTGTGCGGGAGGTCGTCCTCTCGGGCTGTGGCTTTTATGAGACAGAGACGGAGGAGAGTCTGGCGGCAGGCAACCGTCCGGTGTGGTTCATCACACTGGGGCAGAGCGGCATCACCGATGTGCGGATGGAGCACTGCACCATTTGGGCGGACCGCTGCGAGGTCATCTTCCACATGGTGGGCGACAAGACCCATGCCGTCGTGGACAACTGCGACATCACCCTGAACCAGCCGGACGATGTGGCCGGGCATGACATCAGAAAGAGCGCGAATCCTATGCTGGCGCAGGGCAATGGCCGCGCCGACGGCAGTACGGTCATCCAGAACAGCCGCATTGTCCTGAGCGGCGACGATGGGCGGCGCATCAGCTATCGGCTCAGCGCCCTGAAGGACAATACGCTGGAAGTTTCCCTCGGGCACGGCATCGCCAGCACCAGCGAGGTCAGCGGCAATACCATCCGGGGACGGATACAGCATAAGATCTTTGAGGACTGCTCCAACGTGTGGAATAATCATGTAAATGTGCGGAGATTCTCGCTTCCGGGATGAACCGCTTATAAAAAAGGAGGTCTTATCATGAGAAGAAAATTCATTGCGGCGGCTGCATCGGGGGTTCTGGCCCTGACGATGACAGCGGCTCTGCCCACCATCCATGCGGCGGCGGTGAGCATCTGGAACGACATTACCCCGGGAACGGAGAGCGTCGAGACGTTCCAGTACAAGGACTATGCCGACCGCTATTCGGACGCCTACGAGCTTTACGGCTACGACGCCGAGGCGTTGTTCAACCACTATGAGACGGTTGGCAAGGCCGAAGGGCGGGTAGGACGATTCAAGAAAACGGCGGAAGAAGATGATCGGCATCCCTATGTGTGGGACGCCGATGAGCCGTTGGATCCGCTGCCGCCTCTGGAATTTTCCGCGCAGCCGGATTGGTTCGATACCCGTACCCTCCCGGAGAACCTGTCCAACATTCGTATCGTAAAGGAATACGAGCAGCTGGAAGCCTTTATCGAGAGAGATGAATGGATCGGGGACCCTGTTCTGGTGCGGAAGTCAGAACTCCTGACCGAGATGAGCAGTCGTGTCCGGAATTACGAAGGCCGACGCGGCGGTGCCGACTATCTCCGTGCCATCAGTCAGGACATCGACGTATTGTTTGACTTCATGGGATAATGATATAGTATAAAAAGAAGAGCCTCACTGCAAAACAGCGAGGCTCTTTTCTGTTGGCAGAGCACAGTACGAAAATACAGGGTTCGTCTGGCTCTTGTTTGGTGGAGGCGATGGGAGTCGAACCCATGTCCGAAAAGAGTTCAGCGTAGGTGTC
>OWKD01000177.1_pt1 | contig 25241 bp, 18 predicted proteins | sample 1732981 | NCBI WGS metagenome assembly OWKD01 (sample SAMN05065776, study PRJEB22554) | human gut metagenome | biome: ENVO:2100002; feature: ENVO:00000062; material: ENVO:00002003 | host: Homo sapiens | place: USA
CGAAAAACGCTGTCATGGCTGCGGTAGGTGATAACATCCGCACCCTGCACAGCCGGCTTATAGAGCGTGGCACAGACTGCACCCTTGAATGGAACAGCGGCGGGCATTTCAAGGATACCGACCTGCGCACGGCAAGGGCGTTTCGATGGGTGATGGAGCATATTCGATGAATGTTTTGATTGATGCGGATGGCTGTCCCGTGGTTGATCTGACTTTGCAGATTGCAAAGCAGTTCGGCATCCCGGTCATTATCCTGTGTGATACCTCGCACCAGATCGAACGTGAGGGGGCGCAGACACTCGTATTCGACAAGGGTGCTGACAGTGTGGACTTTGCGCTGGTCAACCGAGTAAAGCCGGGAGATATTGTCGTAACACAGGACTATGGGCTGGCGAGTATGTGCCTTGCCCGGTGTGCCAGAGTGCTGAATCAGAACGGCTTGGAGTACACTGCTGACAACATGGATGCCCTCATGCTGCGGCGGTACGAAAACAAAAAGCTCCTTCGTGCCGGCAAGCACCCGAAAGGGAGTGCAAAGCGGACGAAGGAGCAGGACATGAAGTTTTCAGAAACACTGAAAAAGATTTTGAATTGCAAACATTGATTGATTTTCATACATATCACCGCGGATGGTCTTTTTTAGAAGATTTTCGCTGTATCTCCCTGTATTCAGCACCCGTCCTTGCAACTTTCTACCCAATATGATACTATTCTATAAAATCTCTTATTCTTCTCAGAAGCTTAAACAATAACGGTAAAATGACATGGAAGTTTTGCTTACAGGAAACACGATGTTTCTGACAAAGGAATGGATCGAGGAAGCCTTTCCCGATGATCACGTTCTGACGACACATCGCAAAGACGATATGCTTTCGGACACTCGCATAAAATCAGTTATTCTGGATAGCAGGCAGCTGTTGGATCGGCTTTACACTACCTACGATTTTGACCGGATCGTCTACTTTTCAGAATATCTGTTGCCTCACAACAACCCGGAAGGCGAGCTGGATCGGCTTCGCCGCGTTTTGCAGGAGTTCCGGGAGAAGGAAGTGGAGCTGATCTACTTTTCCGGCCCGGAGAGCGTCCTGACACCGCCCACAAGTCAATCCATACTGACGCGAACGGCAGAAGAGCTTTGTCTGCACTATGCAAAAACAAGCAAGATCCAGGTCAAGGTTTTCCGGCTTCCCTACATCTACAGCATTTCGGCAGCTGGGCCGAAATGCTTTGAGCGGCTTTTCCAGCAGATCCCCACCGAAAAGGTTTCGTTTGACGAGCAAGCCGCGCAGCCTGTTTACGCACTCTGTTTTGACGAACTGGCCAGCCTTGTAAATCGCGTGTTTGATACATGGACGCCTCAGCCGGAGCTTTTCACGCTTCCGGAGGTATTTCACATCGACTGCCGGATGCTGGGCACCGCGCTGCAAAAACTACGCCCGACACTGGAAGTGACCTACGGTACCGATACGCTCCAGACGTATCCTGCAGACGACAAGGTGGTACGCAACCGATATGGGTGGTTTCAACGCTATTGTCTGCTGGACGACATGCCGCAAATCTATCATGCATGGCAGAAAAGCCAAACGCCGAAAAAGCCGCTGCTCCACCGGATAGTCGATACTCTGCGCAATCAGATCCGGCTGCTGCGCTTTCTCGAGATCTTGTTGGCATCGGGGGTCACGGAACTTCTGGTACAGCTTACCCACACAGACGCGCAATTCCAGATGGTTGATTTCCGGTTGGCTTTCGTAATGCTTATCGGCACTGTATACGGCCTGAACGCCGGTGTGTTTGCAGCTTTTCTCGCGTCTCTTTCTTTGATTTTTGGATACTTTCGGCAGGGAATGACGCTTGTACTGCTGTTTTACGAGCCGTCCTACTGGCTGCCGTTCCTTATTTATTTCATAATAGGTGCTTCCTGCGGATATGTGCAGCTGCGCAATACGGAAACCTCGCGCTTTGTACAGAATGAAAACAACCTGCTGCGGCAGCGGCTTCAATTTACGCAGGAGCTCTATGAGGACACCTTGGAGGATAAGCAGCTTTTCCGGCATCAGATCCTTGGCCGCAGAGACAGTTTTGGAAAGATCTATACTGTAACGCAGCAGCTGAACACCCTGCAGCCGCAGGAGATTTACCGCAAGACCATACAGGTCATGGAAGATATTTTGGAAAACCACAGCCTCACGATCTATCACTTGGAAAAGGGGTATGCCTTTGCGCGGCTGACCGCAGCAAGCTCCGGATTGCAGCCTGCTCCTGCCCGTTCACTTGCCGTTGATAAATACATCGATATGTTTCGTGCCATTGAACAGGATGGTGTGTGGGTCAATCGGACGTTTGCTCCGGATCTTCCCATGTATGCAGCCGGTGTACGCCAGAACGGTTCGATCGTAGTGCTCATCAGCCTGCGGACAGCCGGGGAAAACCAGATGACACTCTATTATCAGAACCTGTTCCGCATCCTGTGTGGTCTGGTAGAAACCGCACTGATCCGCGCTTTTGAATATGAAAGCGCCATTCAGGAAACATGGTATCTTCCGGGCACCTGTCTGATGCGGCCCGTGCCATTCGCGGAGCAGCTCGCAAACGCCTGCACCTTACAGGAGGACAAGATGGCGCAGCATCTGCTGCTGCGCGTCTCCGGTAAGTTTGCAACTTCAGAGGAATTTTATGCGCAGTTGGAGCGCAGCATCCGCAGCAGCGATATTGCCGGACTTGGCACAGACGAGAACGTTTACCTGCTGCTGAATCAGGCCACAGAGGAAAACCTGCCGCTCCTTACCCAGCGCATGGCCGAAAAAGGATTTCAGGTCACATCTGTATCGTTGGATGGACAGCACCGCCTGATCGCTGCTGCAAAAAAGGATCCTGCTAATGAATGCTAGTATTTCAACATTGGTATTGTTACTTTTTCATCTTTTGGTCTGTCTTGTGCTATGGCTGCTTATACGCTGCGGCATTCTGGATATAAAGGGATACTTTTTTCCGGTGATTCTGTTGATCCCCATCTGGGGACCTTTGTGTGTTCTGATCCTGCACACCAACCGGGCATTATTTGGCGATAACCTGCTGGAAAAGACGTTGGAAAAAATGCACATCAACGAAGAGATCCACCGAAGCATTCTTGTTCCCGGAAACGCAGACGAGGAGCAGGTCATTCCGCTGGAAGAAGCTCTTCTGGTAAACAACCCCCTTCAAAAGCGGCAGCTGATCCTCTCAGTTCTGACAGAAGCTCCTACCAGTTATTATCACCTTTTGCAGCAGGCCCGGCTGAATAACGACAGTGAGGTTGTGCACTATGCTTCCACTGCTCTGGCGCAAATTTCCAAGGAAGCTGATCTCACACTGCAACAGCATGAACAGCAATATGCTTCTGACCCGGACGACCCTGATATCCTGTGCAGTTACTGCGATTATCTGGAAAGCTACATCGAATCCGGGTATGTGCAGGGCCGTGCGGCCGAGATCCAGCAGCGCCAGTTGGAGCGGCTGCTGAAAAAACGCATCGGCACGCGTCGGGATTTTACCTTGGGGTGCAAGCTGGCTTCTGTCCAGTTAGACTTAGCGGAATATGATACCGCCCGCCAGACCATTGACGCACTTTCCGAACGCTGGCCGCAGAGAGAAGAGCCTTGGCTGCTCCAGCTGCAAATGGCCGCCATACTGCACAATGGCACTGCGATCCAGGACATTCTGCACAAAATCAAGGAGCAGAATGTCTATCTTACCTCCAAAGGACAGGAAATCGTAAATTTCTGGTATGGCAAAGAGGATTCCAAATGAAACTCCGCTTTCTATCAAAACTAAAACAATTTCGCTGGAGCAAACTGCTGCTGATCTGGCTGGTATTTCTGCTGATTGCCGGCGTGCTTTTTGCAGAGCGCTGCGGCATAAAGTATGCATCAACCAATTTCAAGATCGATTACCTGAGCCGGACCTCTGTGCTGCCGGCTCAAAATGCGTTATTTGGCCAGCCGGTCACCAATCTCCTGTTGTATGACAGTACCCAAGACAATGTGTCCGAGGCAAAAAAGCAGTTTGATCAGATCCTTCTGGACATGAAAGTCAGTACACAGACAGTGGATATTTCCAAATCGTCCACTCTCCTTCCGGACTTTTCCAATTACAAGACGGTTGTGGTGTTAGTGCCTGATCTGGATGTACTGGGACAGGATCTGATCACTTTGATGAACTGGGCACAACAGGGCGGCAGCATCCTGTTTGCTATGACGCCGAGCAAAACCTCCTATTTTGACGTGATTTCTCTGAAACTGGGTGTGCTTTCCTCTTCCTGGAACTATAAACTTGCAGAGAGCATCGTTCCTGCAGAGGAATTTATGCTTGGCGGTGGACAGCGCTATGAATTCAGCGACCCGTTTGAATCCGCTCTGAGTGTCAGCCTCCGGGAAGAAGCCACAGTGCATGCCCGTACCGGAGACGAAGGCACGCCGCTGGTGTGGAGTGTTTCACTGGGCAGCGGAAGAATCGTGGTAGACAATATCGGCATTTACGACAAAATCATGCGCGGTATCTATGCAGCATCCTTCAGCTTGCTATGCGATGCCACTGCTTACCCTGTCATTAACGGTTCCGTGTTCTATCTGGACGATTTTCCTTCTCCTGTTCCCGGCGGTGATGGCACCTATATCCGCAGAGATTACAGCATGAGCATCAGCGACTTTTACAGCAAAGTCTGGTGGCCGGATCTGGTGCAGCTGGCGCAGAAATACGGAGTTCGTTTTACCGGTGTCATGATTGAAAACTACGAGGATGACACCGTGGATGAACCGACACGTCAAAAAGATACACAGCAGTTTCGTTATTTTGGAAGCCTTCTGCTGCGGCAGGGCGGCGAGATAGGGTTTCACGGTTACAACCACCAGCCTCTGGTGCTGCCAAATACCGATTACAAGGGTCTGTACGCCTATCGGCAGTGGCCCAGCGAAGAAGCCATTACAGCCGCCATGGAAGAGCTGATTGAATTTCAGCAAACCGTTCTCCCTTACACGAATGGCACGGTATATGTTCCGCCCTCCAACATTCTCTCTGCCGAAGGCCGACGGGTGCTTGGCACAAAAGTTCCGCAGATCCGTACCATTGCCAGCACCTATTTTAAAGACGGCACAGATCTGCCCTATGTACAGGAGTTCGGTGTGGCAACGGATGGTATCGTGGAGCAGCCTCGTATCGTGTCCGGTGGTATGGTTGGTGATACTTATATGCGCCTAGCGGCTATGAGTGAGCTGAATATGCACTATGTCAGCACGCATTTTATGCACCCGGATGACTTGTTGGATGAAGACCGCGGTGCAGCGGAAGGCTGGGAAGTGTACAAAGGCGGTCTGGAGGACTATCTGAAATGGCTCAGCACCTCTGCACCGGATCTTCGCCGTCAGACCGGGACCGAGTGTTCCGGTGCCATCCAACGGTACGCGCAGCTGACCGTTGCGCTGGACAGCACCGACACCGCGTGGACCCTGCATCTCGGCAATTTTGTCGATGAAGCATGGCTTTTCTTCCGTGCCAATGAAGGAACGCCCGGCCGCGTAACAAATGGCGAGCTGACCCATCTGACCGGAGATCTATACTTGCTGAAGGCCACCGCCGAAACAGTGCGCATTGAGCGGAAAGGAGCATGAACCGAATGCGGATCTGTCTGATTCTGGAAGGCTCCTACCCTTATGTGCATGGCGGTGTTTCCACCTGGATGCACGCCTATATTCAGGCCATGCAGGAGCACGAGTTTGTGCTGTGGGTCATTGGCGCAAAAGCGGAAGGACGCGGCAAATTCGTCTACGACCTTCCATCCAATGTTGTTGAGGTGGAAGAGGTATTTCTGGACGATGCCTTACGCCTGCACGGAGAACATGTGCCTGTTTTGTTTACCGAAGAAGAGCGTACTGCCTTGCGGGAATTACTGCGGCTCGGAACGCCGGACTGGGACGTGCTGTTCCGGCTGTTTCAGCAGAAAAAGGTGCATCCTCTCTCCTTTCTGCAGAGCCGGGAGTTTATGAAACTGTTTACCGATATCTGCTTGGAGGAATATCCCTATGTCCCCTATGCTGACGCTTTTCACACCATGCGCTCCATGCTGTTGCCGGTGTTGTACCTGCTGACCGGACGCGTGCCAAAAGCGCAGATCTATCATGCGATCTCCACCGGATATGGCGGCCTGTTGGCCTGTCTGGGCGGCAGCATGAACCATGCGCCGGTGCTTCTGACAGAGCACGGCATCTATACGCGCGAGCGTGAAGAAGAGATCATCCGTGCTGACTGGGTCGTTCCCTCTTTCAAAAGCCGTTGGATCCGCTTCTTTTATATGTTGTCCGAGGATATCTACCGCAGAGCGTTCCGGGTAAGCAGTCTGTTCTATAACGCCCGCCGTACTCAGATCGAAATGGGCTGTGATGGCAGCAAATGCATCGTTATCCCCAATGGCGTGCAGTATCAGCGCTTTTGCGACATCCCGCTCAAGCCTGAGGACGGTTGGGTCGATATTGGCGCTGTAGTGCGTCTGGCCCCTATCAAGGATATCAAAACCATGATCTACGCCTTCTTTGAGCTTTCCTCCCGGGTTCCGCAGGTTTGCCTGCACATCATGGGCGGCGTGGACGATGAGGACTATGCGCAGGAGTGTTATGCCCTGGTGAAGCAGCTCCGGCTGGACAATCTGATCTTTACCGGACGTGTGGACGTGGTGCAGTACATGCAAAAGCTGGACTTTACTATCCTGACCAGTATCTCGGAAGGTCAGCCACTTTCCGTACTGGAATCCATGGCTGCACGCCGCCCCTGCGTGACGACTGAAGTGGGCTGCTGTCGGGAACTGCTGGAAGGCGCGCCCGGCGATGATCTGGGTGTAGCGGGGTACTGTGTGCCGCCCATGTACCGGCAGGGTCTGGCAGATGCCATGGAGCGGATGTGTGCCAGCCGTGCCCGTCGGGAAGAAATGGGGCGCATCGGTCAGCAGCGCGTAGACCGATATTTTCATCACGAACAAATGTTAGACAACTATCGGAAGATGTACCAGGCAACTGCAGAGCATTTTCATTTGGAGTAACAAATGGCAGGAATCGGATTTGAATTAAAAAAGTTATTTCGGCGCAAGGGTTTGTTTGCATGGCTGCGCGCCTACGGCTATGCCGGCATCATCTGCACCGGACCGATGCTGCTGGGTATTGCGCTGCAGCTTGGTATTCTGTTGCTGTGCAGCTGGGCCGGGGCCGAGCGTACCCAGCAGGACTTGCTGGTGTGTATGGTCACCTATACGCTGCTGTCCTCGCTGACTGTCACCAGCTTTTTCTCCATGCCTGTGACCCGCTATCTGGCCGATATGCTGTACGAAGAACGCGAGGATGCAATTCTCCCCTCTTTCTGGGGGTCCAGCGTCCTGATGCTGCTGATTGGCTGCATCCTGTACGGCATCTTTCTGTTGTTCTCCGGCGCAACGCTCCTGCAGGGGCTGTTATGTTTATGGCTGTTTGCCGAGATGATCCTGAACTGGAACGGCATGAGCTACCTGACCGCTATCAAGGATTACCGGGGCATCCTGTGCTCTTTTCTGGCGGCAATCGCGCTGTCTTTCGGGCTGGGATATCTGCTCGTCTTTATTCTGGGTGCTCCTGTACTGGAAGGCATGCTGTTTTCCATTACCATGGGGTATGGCCTGATGATGGTGTGGGATGTGGTGCTGCTCTACCGTTATTTCCCGCAAAGCGATGACAGCCCATGGACCTTTCTGCGCTGGGTCGATCGGTTTCTGCCTCTGGCGTTTACCGGCCTGTGCACAAACCTCGGCCTGTTCTCCCATCTGGTCCTATATTGGTCCGGGCCGATCGGCGTGCAGGTAAAGGGCCTGTTTTACGGCGCACCTTACTACGACGTTCCGGCTCTGATCGCCTTTTTAAGCATCCTGATCACCAGCATCAACTTTGTGGTGTCTGTAGAGGTAAACTTCTATCCGAAATACCGGGATTATTACAGCCTGTTCAACGATGGCGGTGTTGTGGGCGATATCGTTACCGCTGAAGAAGAAATGCTGGCAGTGCTCAACCGGGAGCTTCGCTTCACTGCCCTCAAGCAGCTGTTCTGTACGGCAGGGGTCATTTCACTGGCGGGCACGCTGCTGAATCTTTTACCGCTTGGCTTCAATGATCTGATGCATGGCTATTTCCGGACATTGTGCTTGGGATACGGCTTATACGCCGTTGGTAATACGGTGCTGCTGATCCTGCTTTACTTTACAGATTATCTGGGTGCTGTTCTGGCGGCAGCTGTGTTTGCAGCCAGCACCACTGCCTTTACCCTGCTCTCACTGCTCTTCAACACAGCATTTTATGGTTTCGGATTTCTGGCAGGTGCAGCGCTTTTTTATCTGGTTGCTCTGTTTCGTCTGGATGCCTTTACCGCCAACCTGCCCTATCGGGTATTGGGTCAGCAGCCTATCGTAGCCGAAACCAAAGAACATCTTTTTACACGCCTTGGCATTTTTCTTGAAAAACAGGATGCCAAAAACAGCAAGGCAGACCATCAGGAGGGAAAATCGATCACATGAATGAGGAGTTTCTGATTTCGCGCCGCAGGATGCTGGGGTTGAGCGTTGCGCTGGCTGGTCTGTGCGCAGGCTGCGCAGTTTTACCTGTGGAAAGTGACAGCGCCGGATCCGCTGCCGCCAGTGCAGAAAGCAACCAGTCCATTGAAAAGGCTCCCGCATCTGAAATCAACAGTGTCCACCTGCGCGACAACGCAGAGCTGTACAACGTCTACGATGACAGCGGCATTGTGACGATGTATCTTACCGTGAGCCGCGGCAATGACAGCGAAAATACAAACCACAGCTGGGCAGAGATCAACCATTATTCCGCTTACGACTACACGGCGATGGGCGTAGCACGCTATCAGGTGAATGGTCTTTTGCAGGTGGGCGATGAAAACGGCCCCCTTGCCGGCGAAGTTGGTTACGATACACTTGCCCCAAATGCCACGGTACAAATACGCGGTCAGACTTCCAGCCGTTATACTCAGAAAAACTACAAGGTCAAATTAAAGAAAAACAAAGGCAGCTGGCGAGGCCAGCGCACGATCGCACTGAATAAGCATCAGGGTGAGGGACTGCGCTTCCGTAACAAAATGGCCTATGACCTTATTAAAGGCATCGACCAGATGATGGGCTTGCGCACCCAGTTCGTTCATCTTTATGTGAAGGATCTGACCGATAGCGCCAGCGGTGTTTTTGAGGATTATGGTTTGTACACGCAGGTAGAACAGCTGAACAAAACAGCCCTTAAGGCGCACGGTGTGGATCCAAACGGACAGCTGTATAAAATCAATTCTTTTGAGTTCTACCGATATGAAGATGTCATTCGTCTTACAACAGACCCAGCATATGACCAAACTGCGTTCGAAAAGCACTTGGAGATAAAAGGAGACAGCGACCATTCCAAACTGATCAAAATGCTGGATGTTCTCAATGATGAATCCTCTTCTATGGACGATGAGCTATTTGTAACGTACTTTGATAAAGAAAACATTGCATATTGGATGGCATTTCAGTTGTTAACCGGCAATACGGACACCCAAAATCGCAATGTCTACTTGTACAGCCCTCAAAACTCCAGCAAATGGTACTTGTGGGACTGGGACAATGACGGTATGCTCCGCCGCCGGGAACGTGAGATCATTAACTTCTCCGACTCCGAAAGTTGGGAACGTGGTGTAAGCAATTACTGGGGCAATGTCCTGTTCCGGCGCTGTCTGCAAACGCAAAGTTACCGCGATCTGCTGGATACCGCCATGAAGGAGCTTTATGCTTACATGAATGAGGAACGCATTCAGTCCATGATGGAGCATTACCGAAGCGTAACGGAAAAATATGTCTGGCAGATGCCGGACCGAATGAACGTTCCCATCACACATGACGAATACGAAGAGGTCCTGAAAAGTATCTGGCCGGAAATTGATGAAAATTATAATTACTATTGGGAGAGCTACCGCAAACCCATGCCATTTTATATTGGCGAGCCGCAGGTGGTAAACGGCTCCCTTCTGCTGACCTGGGACCCCTCTTATAACTTCGAGATTGAAAACATTTACTATACTGTTGAGCTTGCAAAGGATTATCTGTTTACGACTACGTTCTTTCGGCAGGAGAATCTGATCCTGCCAGAGCTTACCATGGATACGCTCCCGGCCGGGCAGTATTTTTTGCGCGTAAGAGCGACCAATGCCTCTGGTTATACGCAGGATGCCTTTGACTACTATGTTACCGAAGCAGGCAAGCATTATGGCATGCTCTGCTTTTACGTCCAGCCGGACGGCAGCATTGCGGAGGACACCTATGAAGATGTCTAAGCCTCAGATATCGATGCTGTATCATCAGTTGTTGGCTCCTCCACGATGCACCGGTACAGAGCACTATCGTCATGAACTAAAGTATCTTATCTCGTGGGCTGACAAGGCCGAGCTGACCGCGCGGATGTCCCCTATCCTCAAACTGGACCCCCATGCAACGAACGGCGGCTACTTCATTCGCAGCTTATATTTTGACGATTACTGGAACACCGCTTATGAAGAAAAGGATGCCGGCGTGCTGCTGCGCAAGAAATACCGCATCCGCATTTATAACTGCAGCGACCGCAGCATCAAGCTGGAGCGAAAGAAAAAATTTGGCAGTTATATCTATAAAGAAGCCGCGCCTCTGACCCACGCAGAGTTTGATTCCATTCTCGCCGGGGACTATGATTTTCTCCTGCATAGCCGTTACCGCCTGTGTCAGGAGTTCTATACCGAGTGTATCTGTAACATGCTGCGTCCCCGTGTTATTGTAGACTACGACCGCGAGCCATGGATCATGGATGCCGGTACGGTACGCATCACCTTTGATACGGATGTACGCGCCGCGGTTGGCAGCTGGGATATCTTCGACTCCACGCTTCCTGCGCTTCCGGTGCTGGAACCGGGTAAGCTGGTAATGGAAGTAAAATTTACAGAATATCTGCCCCAGATCGTCCGGAATCTTCTGCCGCCCCGTGCGCAGGAGCTTACGGCTGTATCAAAATATGTCCTCTGTTGTGACAAAACCGCCTATATGAACGGATTTGCTTACTGGCAGGAGACCTGAGCCCTATAGAAAGGAACCTTTCGCCCATGAGCACAAAAGACTTTATCAAAAAATCCGTCCTGAACACCTTTACCCAATACGATGCTCCCAAACTGGCGCTTGCCCTGCTGACTGCACTGGCATTGGGAATCCTCATCTATCTTGTCTATCGGCAGTTTTATACCGGCGTTGTATATTCCCGCAGCTTTGCTGTCACGTTGGTTGGCATGTGTGTGCTGACCTGCATGGTAACACTGGCCATCAGTACCAACGTTGTCATCTCCCTTGGTATGGTCGGTGCGTTGTCTATCGTCCGCTTCCGTACTGCCGTCAAAGACCCTCTGGATCTGTTATACCTGTTCTGGTCGATCACTACCGGCATTACAGCCGGTGCCGGTATGTACGCATTGGGCCTTGTAACAGCCGTTGTCATGATCGGGATGATCCTCTTTTTCTACCACTGGCAGGCCAAAGGCAGAGTGTACATTGCTGTCATTCACTATCTTGGTACAGACGCAGAAGACGATATCGTTCGTGCCTTTGGCCGCTGCAAATTTGTGGTAAAGTCCAAGACCATGCGCAAGGATAGCACCGAAATGGCGGTAGAGGTATTCAGCAAAGACCCGAATCTGGAATTTACAGATCGCCTGCGCGCCGTAAATGGCGTACAGGATGTTACACTGATCCAATATAATGGCGAATACCATGGATAAGCTTTCAAAAGGTTTCGTATCTGCGGTTTGTCTGCTTGGGGTGGGGTTTGGTATGGTTCGGAATATGATCTGCACGCGTACCTATCAGGAAGATCCGTCTGCCTTTTCCAACGCACAGATCGGCTACGCTCCAATGGCAGGCAGTACGGACCATCCGAATGCCACATTGCGCTATCTGGAGCTGACATGGCGAGAGGTGGAACCAACGGAAGGCCAGTATGCGTGGGATGCTATCGAACAGCGGTACGGACTTGCCGCCCTACGCGAGCAGGGCATCCATCTGGTACTGCGGTTCGTTTGTGACGTACCTGGCCAGAAGAAGCACCTTGATATTCCGGAGTGGTTATATGCTCAGACTGCCGATGGCAGCTGGTACAGTACCTCGTATGGCAAAGGTTATTCCCCGGATTATGCAAACGATATCCTTCGTGCCGCACACCATAAAGTTGTTTCAGCCTTGGCCGAGCATTTTGACGCAGATGGCTTTGTGACTTATGTAGAACTGGGCAGTCTCGGCCACTGGGGCGAATGGCATATCAAAAGCAGCGATGGTCTTGTACCTATGCCGGACGAAACCATTCGGGATCAATATGCAACAGACTATCTGAATGCATTTTCCAATGCAAAGCTCCTGATGCGGCGACCGTTCAACATCGCTGTAAGTAACCGGCTTGGTCTTTACAACGATATGACCGGCCACGAAAAGGACACCAATGAGTGGCTGAACTGGATCAAAAACGGCGGCTGGTACGGCAAAGAAGCGAATGGACTTTCTGCTATGCAGAATTTCTGGCAGGATGCGCCCGTAGGCGGCGAGTTTACCAGCAGCCTGCCGATGGAGGAGCTGCTGGACACAGAGCTTTCCCGCACACTGCAGCTATTGGATGCTTCTCACATGAGCTTTCTTGGTCCGAAAGCAGCACAGCCTGCATATTCACAGGGATATCAGGCGGTCTTAAAGCGTTTGGGCTACCGGCTCCGTGTGACAACACTGAAGCTGATGCCGCATGACGGAGAAGCTGTGGTCACCTTGACTGTGGCAAATGAGGGTGCCGCCCCATTTTATTGGGATTGGGCAGCGAATCTTTATCTGGAGAGCGCAGACGGTACCACGCTAAGCACGGTGCAGCTTCCTCTTTCTCTTCCGAAATTGATGCCCGGCGAAACGCAGACCGTAGAGGTTGTTCTGAAGGAAGTTGATCTATGGGCGCTCTTATTGCTTCACAAGGAGCACCTGACGATTGGCATTGTAGATCCCATGACCGACCGTGATGCCGTGCGATTTGCTATGAATGCACCGCAACAAAACGGACGAACCGTTTTGTTTTAATTGTTCCACTGTATCATTACACCGCTTGATCAGGCAAAGGCACCGTTCGATATGAACTTCTTCGGCACAGTCAATGGGAACAAGGCGGTCCTGCCGTACATGCGCGAAGCAGGAAAAGGACACATAGAGAAATATATTTGCCAGACAGGAGATTTAATATGATTTTGAGAGCAAAGAAATATGTGGCAGTGTTACTGGTTTTTGTATGCGTGTGTATGATGTTTTTTCCCCTGACTGCATATGCAGCCGAGGACAGTTCGCAGCATGAAACTGTCAAAGTCGGTTTCTTTGCCATGGATGGTTATCATGTGATGGATGAAGAAGGCAACCGCAGTGGGTATGGCTATGATTTTCTTCGGCTGATGGCCCGTTATTGGGATGTAGATTTCGAATATGTCGGATATGATAAGAGCTGGGATGATATGCAGCAGATGCTTGAAGATGGCGAGATTGATATGGTAACATCTCCCCGCAAAACACCGGAAAGAGAAGAAACGTTTGATTTTTCACGTCCGATCGGAACCAATAATGGGATTCTGACCGTCCGCAGTGACAACAGCACGATTGTGGATGGCAATTACAGTACTTACAACGGTATGCGTGTGGCATTTTTGAACGGAAGCTCACGAGATAAAGAGTTTGCGGATTTTGCAGACAATAAAGGATTTACATATGATCCATTTTATTTTGATACGACAGCAGAGATGGAGGAAGCTCTTCAGAGCGGAAATGTTGATGCGATTGCTGCCACTTCTATGAGAAAAACAAACAATGAGCGTATCGTGGATAAATTTGACAGCAGCGATTTCTATGTCATTGTTAAAAAAGGTAATACAGAATTGCTGAATGAGATCAATTATGCAATCGACCAGATGAATGCAGTTGAGGGTGACTGGAAAACGACGCTTCGTAATAAAAATTATGAAAGCATACAAACTAAGAATCTGGAATATACGGAGAAAGAAAAAAGTATAATTTCACAGTATTCCAAGGAAAACCCGCTTCATGTTCTGTGTGATCCGACCCGTTATCCATATTCTTATAATGAAAATGGTGAGATGAAGGGTATTATCCCGGATTACTTCCGGAAAATTGCAGACTATGTCGGGATTTCCTATGAGTTTCTTACACCTGCCACCAGAGATGAGTATATTGCTTATCAGAAAAATAAGGAAACTACAGATATTAGCATCGATGCGCGCCTGGAAACAGATAACTATGCTGAGACGAAAAAATGGGGGATTACTGCACCTTTCATTGCGATGCAGCTGGCAAGGGTGACACGGCGTGACTTTGATGGAAAAATCAATGTTGTTACTACTGTTGACCAGACAGCATCTAATTCAATTGAAGATGCAATGGCACCCGGTGCAGAAAAACTGATGTGCAGTACCCGACAGGAAATGATGGAAGCTGTCCGTAAGGGTAAAGCAGATGCTGCCTTCGTCTACTATTACATGGCACAGGCGTTTGTGAACAGTGACACTACGGGCACAATGACATATACTCTGCTGGAACAGCCTACATTCACCTACCGCATGGTGATTTCATCAACTGAGAACCATGCGCTGGCTGGTATTCTGACGAAAGCAATGTATGCCATGCCCCAAAATCTTGTTGAAGATCTTGCAGCACAGTATACCACATACAAAGCAACAGAGCTGACATTTGTTGACTGGATCCGTCTGTATCCTGTTGTTACTGTTTGGGCTCTACTTATTTTTGGATGGCTGCTGACTGCTATGGCTGTGATAATGGTGCGTCTCAGTGCAAGAAAAAAAGCTCAGAAGGCGGCTCAGGAGAAAGCTGAGGAAATGGCGGAACTGGCAGAGCATGCACAGGCTGCAAACAAGGCAAAAACAGCATTTTTGTCACATATGTCCCATGATATGAGGACACCGATGAATGCAATCATAGGATTTACCGGTATTGCAATGAAAAACAATCCGTCAGACGAAGTGAAAAATTGTCTGGAAAAGATTGACGAAAGCTCAGAGTATTTACTGTCGCTGATCAATGATGTATTAGATCTGACCCATATCGAAAGCGGAAAAGTGAAATACGATCCGGTACCGGCGGATGTGAAAAACATTACAGATTCTGCATTGGATATTATAAAAGGCTTTCTTACGAACAGGGATATCAACTTTAAGATTCAGCGTGAAGACGCAAAGATTCCAAATGTACTTGCGGATCCTGCACGCCTGCGCGATGTGCTGGTCAATATTCTGAGCAATGCCGTAAAATACACTCCGGATGGAGGGACGATTACATTTGAAGCCCAGTGTCAGGAAAAGGGCGGGGATGGATATATAAATATACGTTACCGCATTTCGGATACTGGTATTGGCATGAGTGAGGAATTTACAAAAGAGGTTTTTGAGGAATTTGCACAGGAAGATTCCGATGTGAGAACGCAGTACCACGGAGTTGGACTGGGGATGGCTATCGTAAAGAAGTATGTGGATATGATGGGCGGAACCATTTCTGTGCAGAGTAAAAAGCATGAGGGAACCACATTTACTGTGGATATTCCTTTGGAAATTACAGATAAGGAATGTAATAAGTCAGACACAGGTTTTTCTGAAAAGGTAGATCTTACAGGTGTGAAGGTCCTTCTTGCAGAGGATAATGAACTGAATGCAGAGATTGCTGCCGTGCAGTTGGAAGAGCTCGGGATGAATGTAGAAAGAGCTGTGGATGGAAAGAATGCTGTTGAGATTTTCAGAAATCATCCGAAAGGCACATTTGATGTAATCCTGATGGATGTCATGATGCCTGAAATGAATGGTTATGAAGCGACAAAAGCAATCAGGGCAATGAATGACAGACCGGATGGAAAAAACATTCCTATTATAGCAATGACAGCTAATTCATTTGCAGAAGATGTTCAGGCATCACTGGATGCAGGAATGAACGCACATTTGTCAAAGCCGATTGTGATTGATGAAGTTATAAAAACGATTTTAAGGTATGTACATAATTGACGAGTGGACTTGTTCCGCTGTGGCTTTTCTGGTGGTGGGGCGGTGCAATCTCTACGCTCCTTCTGCCTGAAGACCGGTGGCCCCTTTTGCGTGAAAAAACGCAAAATTCATAGGCCGGGGGCAGCAGATTATCAGAAGATTCTTCAGGCAATCTCTTCGATTCTTGCCTTGCTGAGCAAAAAAAGAGCGTCCGCGATCCGCCAGTATCTGAAATACCGTCTGCACTACCTGAAATCTGCCATGGGGTGATAAAATGGCCTATGGCAATGCGTCAGCATGATGCCATACGCCCACAAGACAGGGTGGACGGGCGATGTTCCGGCAAAAAAGAATGGACAGACGAATAAAATTCATCTGTCCATTCGATTTGGCGGAGCATCAGGGAGTCGAACCCTGGCACCGGTCTCCCGGCCTATCGCATTTCGAGTCTTTGAATCGGTTGGATGAAGCTGGTTTCGTTCGGCTGTCATTGGCAGTTGCCGGCATTTTCTGCGCCTCGCAAAAGTGGCACATCATCGCAATTTACAGGCGAAAATCAACCACTTTTTGCGAAGTTCCGTTAGAAAAGCCTCCTTTCACACGGAGCGTCAGGAGCTGCATTTCAGGTGCAGTTCCGTTAGATGTTCGTTAGAATATAAGAGAGTGCTGCCGTTGCTGTGCCAGCTCACAGCAGGCTTCCCTGTCTGAACGCAGCGTTTCCCGAAAGCCGGGAAATGCTGCGTTTTCTTTTGCCCGCAAACCGGGCTGAAAGGAAAGCCGTCATGTCCACATTCCGCGTCAACAAAAACGTCAACTATACCGTCATGAGCAACTACCATCTTCAGGACAAGAAGTTGTCCCTGAAGGCAAAGGGCCTGCTGTCCTATATGCTCTCCCTGCCCGACGACTGGGATTACAGCCTGAAAGGGCTGACCACCGGTTGCAAGGACGGTCTGGACAGCGTCCGCACAGCTGTTCTGGAGCTGGAGGAGCACGGCTATGTGCGCCGCCAGAAAGTGCGCAATGCAAGAGGCCAGATCATCGACTATGACTATCAGGTCTATGAGTCGCCTGTTGAGGACGTTCCGGCTGTTCCCGGTGATGACAACAGCACACCGCCTCCCTCCACATCCAGTAACCAGAAAAGTGGCGTGAAACCTTGTTCTTCACCGTTTTTGGATTTTCCCAATTTGGCTGAACCCAATTTGGAAAAGGCAACGCAACAAAATACTAATAAACAAAATACTAAAAGACAAAGTACTAATCTATCAGGGCAGACAGCCGAAACAGAGGATTTCGACCAGATGGCAACACGGGTGCGGGCAGAGTTCCGGGAGAAGCTGGAAATCGACATCCTTGCCAAGCGGTATGCCCCGGAAATGCTGCAAGAACTGCTGGATAACATCGTGGAGATGTACTGCTGTCCGCTCAAGACCCAGTATATCGGCAAACAGGCACAGACCACAAAAGCGATCCGACTCCGGCTGGATAAGCTGACCAGCCAGCACGTGGAGTACATCTTCGATGTGATGGCCAACACCACCCAGCCCATCAAGAACATCATGGCCTACCTGCGTACCACCATCATGAACGCCCCCACCACCATGGAGCACTACTATCAGGCGCAGGGAAACTGGCTGACAGCGCAGAGCCGGAAGAAGTGACTGCTGTTTTCCACCATTGCCGCAAAAGACGTTGAAAACCAAACGAAAAGGAGATTCACCATGAAAAAGGAAACGATTGTCCGCACCGCAATTCCCTATGCACAGGTCGGGGACTATCAACTGCCCCTGCTCACTCTGCCGCATTCTATCAGTTGAATTAAAATTATAAATATGAAATAATAAGTTTTATTATTTCTACAACTCCTCCACCTAACGCTGAGAACAGAACGACAAATATTGCATATATAAGGAAGCTCTTTTTATTGATATATTCTTTATAAAATGTAGTAGTTAAATTATAATGACTTCCATTAGGCTTTTCTTGCAACCATTGGTATACCATACAATTTTCCGAGATAAAATTGGATGGTATATAATCTTTGTATAGTGCTTTCTCAAGTGTACGAGTTTTATAACACGTATTGTTGTCTATAAGAAGTTGACCATTCATACAAACCGTCAAAATTATTTTCTTTACTTTTTGTTCTTGCAAAAAAATATCACGTCTGATCTCATCCGGCAGACAGCGCATTTCATTAACCCGTATAGTATAAGAATAACCCTCTTTAATAATCGGACTCGACAAAAGGGTTGCAAATGACTCAATCATTTTAGATTCTTTTTCTAAAAAAACACCTAATTTACTATTTTTGATTCTGAAGCGCACATACACTTCATCTTTTGTTAAACTGTCAATGATCGATTTCAAATCAAAGGTCACAAGTACCCCATTATTTACCCCCTTCATACGGGGGATCATTTCTAAAACGTTTGATTGATGAGAATTATAGCTCAATTCAAAAATATTTTTTCCATCATTCGCATTTATTGTGCAATTCGTGTTAAAAATTCCGCGTGAGATATCTGGATTTTTCAATTTTTTAGATAAATCCGTATAACTCTCTTTCATATCAAAAGGCACAAAAAAGCAAATGTTACTTATATTGTGCGCGTGACTAACTCTTATACCAAAATCAGAGAATACTTTCACTGAAGACGTTTTTCGGCTTGGCATAATCCACTGATTTATATGAAGGTCAACATCACATGATCCGTCTCGTTTATCAATAGGAACAACCCATACCGCGAATCCATCATCTTCCACATGATGATTATTCATATTCTGATTCCTCCATTGCATCTCAATTTTACTTTACAGAAGTATACTCTCTCTTTTGCGTATTTTCAACATATAGTGCAACTATCGAACATTAAAATAGTAAATAACTATCTCTCGAACTAGGAAATGTGTTTTTGTCGAACGGAGCTCAAGAATGTTTTTAAATTAGACCGAGCTGAAAGCACCGGCCGAGGAGGTAATGTTGAGGGAGATCGTGTACGCAGAATAATCTTTGATAGTATCTGAGCGGTATCAAAAGCTGATATTTCAAGTTTTGTTCTTGATTTTTGCATGATGCTTGCAAATTTCAAAATTAAAATTTGAGTTTCCGCCTAGAATAGAGTACACTGGATTCAGAAAATCATCTGGGAGGAATTGCGATGCTGCTTCAATTTTCAGTCACCAACCACCGTTCCATCAAGGAAACATCCATTATCAGCCTGAAAGCATCCACGGACAAAAGTCTGGCTGACTGCCTGATTTCACCGGACGAGAAGAAACAGCTTGTGCCTGTGCTGGCACTGTATGGCGCAAATGCGGCCGGAAAGAGCAATGTTCTCCATGCTCTTTTGCTCATGCGGGAAATGGTCTGCGGCCGATATGCCAAGCTGCTGAAGGGTGAACCGCTTCCGCAGGAACCGTTTGCTTTTACCAATCAGCCTACACAACCGACCAGCTTTGAAGCCATCTATTTTTATGGCGGCATCAAGTATGCCTATGGGTTCTCGTTTGACAAGTCCAAAGTCCTGACCGAATATCTCTATCACTGGCCAAATGGCCGGGAAGCGTTGATTTTTTCCAGAGAGGGAAGCAGCTACCAATTTCGTGAAAACGTCCAAGAACAGCTTACACTTTCTGGACGAACCGCCGAAAATCGTCTGTACCTATCCAGTTCCAACGAGTGGAATTGTCCGCAGACCGAGAAGGCATATCTGTGGTTTTTTGAAAAACTGACAGGATTTATGGGAACAGAAATGCGGCTGGATGCCACATTGTCTGCTATCCGGCAGGGCGGCTCTGAAAAGAGCCGTATCCTGCATGAAATGCTGTGCGCAGACCTCGGCATCAAGGACATCCGCATTACCGGCTCCAAGGACGAACCCGTCATCTCTGCCCTGCACACGCTGGATTCCAGGGAGGGCACTTCCAAGGGATTCTGGCTTCCTTTGGGGCTGGAATCGGTCGGCACACAGCGTTTCTTCTCCCGCATCGGAATGTGGCTGGCCGCTCTGGAATCCGGAGCCGTGCTGGTCGTAGACGAGATCGAATCCAGTATGCACCCGCTTTTGACCCGACATCTGATCGAGATGGTACAGGATACTGCCATCAATACGAACCGCGCCCAGCTTATCTTCACCACCCATGATAATGGCCTTCTCGACCTGACCCTGCTGCGCCGTGACCAGATCTGGTTTGCAGAGAAGAACGAAAAGACCATGCAGACCGATATTTATGCTTTGACGGAATTCTCCCCGCGGGAAGGCGAGAACATCGCCAAAGGCTATCTGCAAGGCCGGTATGGGGCGATTCCACACATGAGGAAAGAATTATTAAGGAGCGTATAAATATGGCTTACCTGAAACTGATGTTAGATAAACGGGAAATCGCTCATCTGAGCGAAGATAGGCAGTATCTCTGCGTTAATGAGGGCGTGCTATAGTACGACCTGCCCTTGAACCTTTTTATTGGAAACAGCCGCAAGGTGCCGCTGGTCGATGTAGTCGTCTGGGCAAAGAAACGCATTTTCCCCGAAATCGGATGGATTGCAAAGAGATTCTGGAGATGATGAGACTGCCCGACTACAACGCATGGGAAATTGTCAAGCGCACCAATGCCTGCCTGATGGAAGACCCTTTCTGGCTGCGCTTCAGCGAAGATGAGACCTTTGAGGACACTACCCGTGGCAGGGCAAGAAAAATCATGGCTGAATATCAGAAGTCAGCTGACACCAATTCATATCATTTATATCATTGTTAGGGCAAAAACCACCGCCTTTTCACTTTAAGGCGGCATTGCTGCCGTATATGCTTGTTCTTCTCGAATGTCCAACTTTTTTAGAGCAGAATCCCTTAATCGTCTTGCTTTTCCCTTAAAATGTAGTATATTTTAAGGGAAAGAGAGGGTGGTAAGGGCATGAGAGCATTCAATTACTCCAAAATCAAAGAGCAAAAATGGGATTCCGAGATTCTCGGCTATATTGCTGCAATCTATAAAGAAGCGGGTAAGCAGGAACTTTACTTGAAGCAGCGTCCTGAAGAGCTGGAACGTCTGGTGGAGATTGCAAAGGTGCAAAGCACCGAAGCATCCAATGCCATCGAGGGAATCGTGACCACCAGCACCCGAATCAAGCAGCTCGTGGAGGAAAAAACGACGCCGCGCAACCGTGATGAACAAGAGATTGCAGGCTACCGTGATGTCCTGAACCTCATTCATGAAAATTTTGATGTGATTCCGATTACGCAGAATTATATTTTGCAGCTGCATAAGGTTTTGTACAGCCACATGAACAACCCCGTCGCAGGACGGACGAAGAACGTACAGAATTATATCAGCGCAACCTATCCCGATGGACATAGCGAAGTTCTTTTCACCCCATTGGCTCCTTACGAAACGCCAGCGGCTCTTGATCGAATCTGCGAAGAATATAACCGTGTGATCGGGAACTTTGAAGTAGAACCATTGATCGCAATTCCTGTGTTCATCCATGATTTTCTCTGTATTCATCCGTTCAACGATGGCAATGGCCGGATGAGCCGCCTTCTCACGACCCTGATGCTGTATCAGAACGGTTTCTATGTCGGGAAATACATCTCACTTGAAGCCAAGATTGCCAAGAACAAAGACCTCTACTATTCAGCTCTTGCGCAGGCGCAAAGCGGATGGTACGAGGGCACAGAGGATGTTGTTCCATTCATCAAATATATTTTGGGAACCATTCTCTCTGCATACCGCGATTTTGAAGAACGCTTTGCCCTCGTGGAAACAAAACTTCCAGCCATTGAAGTTGTTCGGAATGCTACGAAGAACAAGATCGGGCGCTTTACCAAGCAGGATATCCGGGAACTCTGCCCTTCGCTGAGCCTTAGTTCCATTGAGGGTTCCTTGCGGAAACTCGTTGAAAACGGCGAGTTGAAACGCGAGGGAGCAGGCAAATCAACTGTGTACCTACGGTTGAAGTAATCCCTTAATCGCTCCATCTTTCCCTTAAAATACGGCCAATTTTAAGGGAATCCGCATTGAGTAAGGGATAAAGTAGCCCTATTTACTTGACTTTTTGTTGGTTGTCAGCATATTGATACCAATTGGTATCAATATGTATCAGCAAATGGATACAACAAGACCCACAGATTGGATGCTCATCCCAATCTGTGGGTCTTGTTGTATCCATTTGAGTTCAGTCATCATCGTCCGGGTCAGGAACTTCCACCCACTCTGAAAGCTCTGCGCAGTAGTCCTCATATTTTCCGCCTTCGGTGGTCCTGATGACACGCCGCAAGTAGTGTCCTTACCGCCATCTACACAGCAGAGACCACAGCTACACCTTTCTGACTTCTTTCCAGAGATTAGTACAGAAATATGTCAGCAACCTGCCTGTTTATTGTGCTTTTGAGTGGTTAAGCAATGTCTCATCCGTATTGTGAGCATTGAATAGGGCTTTTGTCCGCGCTATAATAGAAAAAAACTGCAAGGAAGTGTCATCATGCTTCACCCCGGACTGTACGAACAGGTCATTAACAATGCGCTGAACCGCGAGCTTTCGGAGGTTCCGGAAGCTCGTAAATCCACTGCGCCCATCGACACGGCAGAAGCCTCTAAAGTGCTGGCGCAGTACCTGACCGAAGTGGTACAGAAAGGCTTCGACAACGTACAGGACAATGGCGGCGGCATCGAAGCACAGATTGCTCTGGCAAACCAGATCGTAAGCACCATCCAGACTACCACCAAAGAACCTGACTTTGCCGCGCTGGGCGTTGACCAGCGTGCAGAGCAGCTTCTTGCGCTTTTACGGGAAAATGACCCCCGCCTTGCAACCGGAAAAGCGGCCAAAGACATCGAACGGCCGGAAACGTCTCTTGCGCAAAGCTCGTTGTTCACCGGTGCCATCCACGAGCCGCAGATGTACACTGAACTGAAAAAGGAGATCGTGTCTGCCGACCACATCGACATGCTGGTATCCTTCATCAAGTGGAGCGGTCTGCGCCTGCTTATGGACGAGCTACGACAGTTTACCCAGAACGGCGGAGAGCTGCGTATCATTACCACTTCCTACATGGGTGCCACCGATGTAAAGGCTATCGAAGAACTGCGCCAGCTGCCCAACACGAAAATCAAGGTCAGCTACGACACCAAGCGCACCCGACTCCACGCCAAGACGTATGTGTTCTACCGGGATACCGGTTTCACGACGGCCTATGTTGGCTCCTCCAACCTGTCCAACGCGGCCATTTCCAGCGGCTTGGAATGGAACGTGAAAGTGACCCGGAAAGATCTGCCGGAGACCATCGATAAGATCGCCGCCACCTTTGAAAGCTACTGGAACGCCGGCGAGTTCGAGTACTACGACGAAGGTCAGCGGGAGCGCCTTGCGCGGGCCCTGAAAGCCGAAAAGTACAGCGAGACCCACCACGGTGGCATTTACACACTGGATATTCTGCCGTATTCCTACCAGCAGGAAATTCTGGACAAGCTGGAAGCGGAGCGCGCCGTGCGCGGGCACAACCGCAATCTGGTGGTTGCTGCCACCGGTACCGGCAAGACGGTCATCTCTGCGCTGGACTACAAGCGGTTCTGCAAACAGCATCCCGGAAAGCCTTGCCGCCTGCTGTTCGTGGCGCATCGGGAAGAAATCCTGAAACAGAGCCTGTACACTTTCCGTGCCGTGTTGAAAGATGCCAATTTCGGCGAACTGTTGGTCGGCAATTACAAAGTGGACAGCATTGAACACCTGTTTATTTCCATCCAAACCTTCAACTCGCAGGATTTTACCGCCAAGACCGGGGCTGATTTCTACGATTATATCGTGGTGGACGAATTCCACCATGCCGCCGCGCCCACCTATCAGAAGCTGTTGGAGTATTATCAGCCACAGATTTTGTTGGGCCTGACTGCCACACCGGAGCGTATGGACGGCAAGAGCATTCTGGATTATTTCGGTGGGCGCGTTGCCGCCGAGATTCGCCTACCGGAAGCCATTGACCGGAAACTGCTGTGCCCGTTCCAATATTTCGGCGTGACCGATACGGCCGACCTGAGCAGTCTGAAATGGCGCACCGGCGGTTATGATAAGGCCGAACTGTCCAACCTGTACACCTTCAGCGGCATGGTAGCACAGCGCCGCGCTGACCTTGTGGTGAATTCTATCCTGAAATATGTCACCGATATTGACGAGGTAAAGGGGCTTGGCTTCTGCGTTTCCATCGAGCACGCCCGGTTCATGGCGGACTATTTTAACACCCACGGCATCCCGTCCATAGCGCTGACCGGCGATTCTTCCGATGAGGAGCGCAACACCGCCAAACAGCGGCTCATTTCCGGAGGGATTCGTTTCATTTTTGTGGTGGACATTTACAACGAAGGCGTGGACATCCCGGAAGTCAACACCGTGCTGTTCCTGCGCCCCACCGAGTCGCTGACCGTGTTTTTGCAGCAGCTGGGCCGCGGCCTGCGTCTGGCTGAAAACAAGGAATGCCTGACCGTGCTGGACTTCATCGGGCAAGCAAACAAGAAGTACAATTTCGAGGAAAAGTTTACGGCCCTGCTCTCCAACACCACCCACAGCGTCAGCCGAGAGATTAAAGAGGGTTTTGTCTCTGCGCCCAAGGGCTGTTATATTCAGCTGGAAAAGATCGCCGCAAAATATGTGCTGGACAATATCAGCGCCTCCTATGACCGCACCTCCGGGCTTGTGGCGCGGGCAACTGCCTTTACCGAGGATACCGGTCTACCCCTGACACTCAGGAACTTCCTCGACTACTATCATCTTGACCCACGTGCAATTTACAGCAAAAAGGTCTGCTTCAGCCGGCTGTGCGTCCGCGCAGGGGCGGCATCCGATTTTGCAGAACCTTTGGAAGAGACCATGACCAAAGCCCTTGCACGCTTTGCAGTCGTGGATTCCCGCAGGTGGATCCGTTTTTTGCTGAAGCTTCTGCCAAAGTTGGACAACACCGACTTTGCGGCTCTATCGCCAGTAGAGAAGCGGATGCTGCAGATGTTCTATGTGACCCTCTGGGGCAAAACTGCAGAAAGCTGGGAGGATGAAGAAGTTCTCGATAACCTGTATGCTCTCTCGGACAGTCCCGTTTTGCTGGGGGAGCTGCAGGCACTTTTGCAGTATCAATATGACC
>OWKD01000180.1_pt1 | contig 24964 bp, 26 predicted proteins | sample 1732981 | NCBI WGS metagenome assembly OWKD01 (sample SAMN05065776, study PRJEB22554) | human gut metagenome | biome: ENVO:2100002; feature: ENVO:00000062; material: ENVO:00002003 | host: Homo sapiens | place: USA
CAGATAGGAATAGCTGATGTTGTAGTAATCGATATACTTCTGGGTGGGGCGCAGGTGGTACTCGCGCCGGTCGGTGGTGGACTGGATCTTTTCCACATAGCCCTTCTTCACCAGACTGCCGATCTTATACGCCGCGTTGGGGGTGGAGATCTGCATCATGCGGGAAAACTCCGCAATGGTGGGTTCGCCCATAGCCATGATGCCCTCCATGCAGAAGGACTCCACCGTGGTCAGCGTGGCTTCGCGGGTGGCAAAACGCTGAAAAACATTCTGGTAGAAATGCAGCTTGAATTTGGTGTATACGTCCTGAAATGCCTGTTCCAGCATAGGTCGTGTGCCTCCGATAGTTCATTTTATTTAAAAATACCACGTTTTGGCCGCGGCGCAAAGCGAAACAGCTGAAATTTTGGCAGGAATTTATTTTGCTGCCTTTTTGTTCGTGCGCACACGGATCACGCTGAGCACCACCAGCTCTACGGCAATGGCAACGGCCAGCAGGATCAGCGAGGTGAACAGGCTGCCGTTGGCACCCAGAAAAGCCTGTGCAATGCCTGTGATGACATAGCACACTGCCGCGCAGGAAGCCGCCGTAATGGCGTAGGGCAGCTGGGTGGACACATGGTTCACATGGCTGCAGTGGGCACCGGCGGATGCCATGATGGTGGTGTCCGAGATGGGGGAGCAGTGGTCGCCGCAGACGGCACCGGACAGGCATGCCGCAATGGAAATGACCAGCATCTCGCCCTCCGGGAAGGCATGGCACACGATGGGGATGAGGATGGAGAAGGTGCCCCAGCTCGTGCCGGTGGCAAAGGCAAGGAACACTGCCACAAGGAAGATGATGACCGGCAGCATGTACTGCAGCGCTGCAGCAGAGCCACTCAGCAGGTTGGCAACGTAATATTTTGCGCCCAGCAGGCCGGTCATGCCGGACAGGGTCCATGCGAGGGAGAGGATCAGCATGGGGCTGACCATGGCCTTGAAGCCCTCGGGAATGCAGGCGGCAAAGTCTTGAAAGGTCATCACATTGCGCACGCGGTAGAACACAAAGGTGAACAGCAGGGCAATGCTGCTGCCCAGCACCAGACCTGCAGAAGCGTTGCAGTCCGCAAAGGCGGTAACGAAGTCCACGCCCTCAAAGAAGCCGCCGGTGTAGATCATGCCAAAGATGCAGGCTGCGATCAGCACCAGCACCGGGGCGATCAGGTCTGCAACATGGCCGCAGGTATCGGTGCCATCGTCCACATCGTTGCCGTAGGGACGGTCGGCGGTGGTAAACAGGTCGCCGTTTCTGGCGTTGTCCTCGTTGAGCTTCATGGAGCCGAAGTCCGTGCCGGTGAAGATGAGGAACAGGCTCATCACAATGGTGAGCAGGGCATAATAATTATAAGGAATGGTGCGCAGGAACATGGTAAAGCCGTTGATGCCGGAGCCTTCGGGCACGCTGGAAGTGACCGCAGCCGCCCAGCTGGACACGGGTGCAATGATGCATACCGGGGCCGCAGTGGCATCGATCAGATAGGCCAGCTTTGCGCGGGACACCTTCTGCCGGTCGGTGACGGGGCGCATGACAGAGCCCACGGTCAGGCAGTTGAAGTAGTCATCCACAAAGATCATCACGCCCAGCAACAGGGTGGCAAACTGCGCACCGGCTCGGGAGTGGATGTGGGTGGAGGCCCAGCGGCCAAAGGCGGCAGAGCCGCCGGCCTTGTTCATCAGGGCCACAAGGATGCCCAGCATGACAAGGAACACCAAAATGCCCACATTGCTGCTGTCCGAAAGCTTGGCCACCATGCCGCCGTCCTCATTGAAGAACAGGGTGTTGATGGCCAGCTCCAGATTGCCGTTGGCGTACAGCAGTGCACCGGACGCGATGCCCACCAGCAGGGAGGTGTACACCTCCTTGGTGTTCAGCGCCAGCACAATGGCGATCACCGGCGGCAGCAGCGAAAAGATGGTGCTGTACACCGCACAGGTATAGGTGGACGGGTCCGCGATCTTGCCGGGCGTTGCCGCTGTGCACCACAGCAGCAGGGCAAACACCAGCAGAGCTGCGAACCATGAAAGGTTCTTGTTTTTCATAACGGATTCCTCTTTTTTCAAATTTCCGGGGATGCATACCCCTCTTTGCGCAGGAAAAACTATCCCCATCGAATGCAAAGGGAGGTGTGCGCCGCGCCGGACTATAAAGCGATGTATTTTGAGCTGTTCCAGGCCAGCGTGCAGGCCGCCCAGCTCTTGCAGGACGCGCAGAAGCGTGCCGAGCAGCACCTGCTGGAAGCTGACCCGCCGCCGATCCGATTGGAGCAAACAGAGCAAACGGATGAAGAATAGTTTTCTTCGGTCAGCGTCCTCGCCCTCTCAGTCTCGCATACGCTCGACAGATTCCCCCTTTTGCCGCTTATGCGGCATCCGTTCCCCTCTTTGTCACCTACGGTGACATTTCTCCCCGGCCGGGGAGAATCTGTCCCGGCCGGGGGAAGTCTTTCCTCAAAGTGGGAGCCTTTGGCAGTACGGTAAAGTTCCCAGTTTTGCCAAGGGCTCTCCCCTTGGGAGAGCTGGCACCGAAGGTGACTGAGAGGGCGAGCCCGTTTGCCTTTTAGCCCTTCTTTGCTTCCGCCTTGGCTGCGAACTTGGCGTTGTTGATGACAAAACGTTCGTGGATGCCGCCGCCTACAGGGCCTTTTTCGTCGTGCAGGGCCACCTTGAAGGTGAGCTTGCGGCCTTCTACCGCCACCAGCTCGCTCTCGCAGGTAACGGTCATGCCCACAGGGGTGGGGGCAGTGTGCTCCAGCTCGAGCTTGGTGCCCACCGAGCCATTGCCTTCGCCCAGCGCGTCGGCCACGCTCATCCAGCAGGTCTTTTCCGCCAGAGCCACAAGGGCCGGGGTGGCAAACACCTCCAGCGTGCCGCTGCCCATGGTCTTTGCGGTATTGGCTGCGGTGACGAGCACGCTCTGTTCCCCGCGGATACCGGTTTCCAATGTCATATACTTTCCTCTCCTTTTGCGCGCCGTATGGCGCATTTTATTTTTGAACACCTTTATAAGATACCACATTTTGCACCAGAACGCACCCTGTTTTACACTTTTTTGTAAATTTCTCTTTTTCTTTTTTGCGCAAACGGGCTGCCAAGTCCTCTCTCTTTGGGAGAGGTGGCACCGAAGGTGACGGAGAGGGCGAGGACACTGACCATGCGGCGACCTCTTTTTTGTTTTCGCCTTCCCTCCAATCCGCATCCTTATTGCGATTCAAAAACGCAAATTTTCTGCGTTTTAAGGCAAATTTCATCAATTTAGAGCAGACGCTGAAAATCTTTAAAAAAGCCTTGACAAGGAGCATTCCGCGTGCTACTATGAACACATGAACAAACGTTCATGTGAATCCACAACGAAGGGAGATGTCAACATGGCGGAAATAAAGGAAGCAATGCCCGCGCCGCAGCCGGAAGCCTTGGATATGCCGGACGACGAGGTGCTGTACGAGCTGGCCGACCTGTTCCGGGTGTTCGGCGACTCCACCCGCATCAAGATCCTGTATGCACTGCACGACAACGAGCTGTGCGTGCAGGACATTGCAAACGCCGTGCAGCTGAGCCAGTCGGCGGTGAGCCATCAGCTGCGGGTGCTCAAGGATTCCAAGCTCGTGCGGTTCCGGCGCGAGGGCAAAACCGTTTACTACGCACTGGACGATGACCATGTGCGCAGCATCCTCTCCATGGGGATGGATCATATCGAAGAATAACGAAAGGCTGGTATTACTTATGAAGAAGAGCTACAAGATCGAAGTGGACTGCGCAAACTGCGCTCAGAAGATGGAAGACGCTGCCAACACCGTTGCAGGCGTGGCAAGTGCTACCGTCAGCTTTATGACCCAGAAGATGAAGGTGGAGTTCTCTGAAGGTGCAGACCCCCACGACACTATGGTGAACGTTCTGGCCGCCTGCAAGAAGGTGGAGGACGACTGCGAGATCTTTGACATCTAAGTGCATTTTCTCCCTTCAAAATGCCCCGCTCCCCTTCGGGGGAGTTTTTTATAGGGAATGTTTTTCGTGTTGAAAAATCAGACAGTTTTCAACAGTTTCCACTCAGTTTTCAACATCATTTGCGGAAAAGGCGTAAAATAAACGTGGAAAAGCGCTTTTACGCCTGAAAAACTGTGTGGAAAACACGGGTAAAACCGTGGAATATCCATTTTTATGGGGAAAAGTTGTTGAAATCCCCGCCCGCCGCAGCGTGATGCGGCCCATGGATCCCACAAAAGGAGAGTTTTGTATGAACAAAAAGCAGAAAAAGAACCTGCAGCGCATCATCATTGCGCTGATTTTGGTGCTCATCCTCAAGCTTTTGCCCCAGTTCCCCACGCCGGTGGAGCTGGTACTGTACTGCATCCCGTATCTGGTGGTCGGCTGGGACGTGCTGCGCAAGGCACTGCTTGGCATCAAGAACCGTCAGCCCTTTGACGAGTGCTTTCTGATGGCCGTTGCCACTGTGGGTGCATTTGCACTGGGCGACTACGTGGAGGGCTGTGCCGTTATCATCTTCTACCAGATCGGCGAGCTGTTCCAGAGCGTGGCCGTGGGCAAGAGCCGGCAGAGCATTTCCAGCCTGATGGACATCCGCCCGGACTACGCCAACATTGAGGGTGAGGACGGCAGGCTGGAGCAGGTGGACCCGGACGATGTGGAGATCGGCACCGTGATCGTGGTCCAGCCCGGTGAGCGCGTGCCCATCGACGGCGTGATCGTGGAGGGCGCTTCTGCCCTGAACACCGCCGCCCTGACCGGCGAGAGCCTGCCCCGCGATGTGCAGACCGGCGACGAGGTCATCAGCGGCTGCGTGAACATGACCGGCCTGCTGAAGGTAAAGACCACCAAGGAATTCGGCGAATCCACCGTTTCCAAAATTCTCGATCTGGTGGAAAATTCCAGCATGAAGAAGGCCCGCGCCGAGAACTTCATCACCCGTTTTGCCCGCGTGTACACCCCCGCCGTGTGCTATGGCGCATTGGCTCTGGCCTTTATCCCGCCCATCGTGCTGCTGCTCATGGGCCAGCCCGCCCGCTTTGGCGACTGGGTCTACCGTGCCCTGACCTTCCTTGTTATCAGCTGCCCCTGCGCACTGGTCATCAGCATTCCCCTGAGCTTCTTCGGCGGCATCGGCGGTGCATCTGCCTGCGGCATTCTGGTCAAGGGTTCCACCTATCTGGAAGAGCTGGCCCGCACCGGCATCGTCGTGTTCGACAAGACCGGCACCCTGACCCAGGGCACCTTTAAAGTGACCGGCATCCACCCCGCAGAGGGCACCAGCGAGGAGCAGCTGGTGGAAGCTGCCGCGCTGGCCGAGAGCTGGTCCAAGCACCCCATCTCCCTCAGCATCAAGGCCGCTTACGGCAGGGAGATCGATCCGAACCGTGTCACCGATGTGCAGGAGCTTGGCGGCCACGGCGTGACCGCCAAGGTGGACGGCAGGACCGTTGCTGCCGGCAACGCCCGCCTGATGGAAAAGCTGGGCCTGAAGGCTCCCGCCGTCAGCGAGACCGGCACCATCGTGCATGTGGCCATCGAGGGCATGTACGCCGGTTATCTTCTGATCGCCGATGTGGTAAAGCCCCACAGTGCACAGGCCATCCGGGGCCTGAAGGATGCCGGTGTGCGCAAGACCGTGATGCTGACCGGCGATGCTGAGCCGGTGGCAAAGGCTGTTTCCGCAGAGCTGGGGCTGGATGAATACCATGCGGGCCTGCTGCCGGGCGACAAGGTAGACCAGATCGAAACGCTGCTCGCCGCAAAGCGGCCCAAAGAGAACCTTGCCTTTGTGGGCGACGGCATCAACGATGCCCCGGTGCTGTCCCGTGCCGATGTGGGCATTGCAATGGGCGCTCTGGGCTCTGACGCTGCCATTGAGGCCGCTGACGTGGTGCTGATGGACGACGACCCCGCCAAGATCGCACTGGCCATGCGCATTGCCCGCCGCACGTTACGCATCGTGTACCAGAACATCGTGTTTGCACTGGCCATCAAGTTTGCCTGCCTTGTGCTGGGCGCGATCGGCATGGCCAGCATGTGGACCGCCATCTTTGCCGATGTGGGCGTGATGGTGCTGGCTGTGCTCAACGCCACCCGTGCCCTGTACACCAAGGATCTGGCGAAAAAGAATGAACAGTAAAAAACAGTGCCGGACAGCCTGAAAACTGTCCGGCACTGTTTTTATATATGAGGTGCATACAGGCGTTCTATTTCATGCACAAGCTCCGGTTCTTTTTCGATATCAAATTTTCTGGCAAACATGCAGGGCGATGCTTTCAGCTGTTCCAGATCAGCGTATTTCCAGACCCACGGATTGCCTCTGTCCCAATCGATGGCACGGGCACTGGTATCACCCGGCCCCTGATAGATCTTATCCTGATACGGCGACTGGGCGATCAGTGTCTGCACAAAGAACTCGTCCGAGCAAAAGGTCTTGTCCAGCACCTGCAGGATCCACTCTTCTTTTGTCAGCAGATACCGTGCAAAGCCATCCGTGCAGCTGAACCATTGACTGCCCTTTGTGAAGTGAACGTCCTGATTGCGCTTTATTCTCAGCAGCTTCTGGCCCGACAGCAGGATTCCATTGATCACGCCGAGCACTGGATGGCGGCGCAGATCGATATTCTGGAAAAAGTGCCGGTAATAAACGCGCTCATCGTTGAATGGGCTGAATGGGTGCGGGTCGAAATGAACAAATTCCCTGTCCGGGTTTGCCTCAAAGAATGCGCGGATATCTTCCGGTGGCTGAATCGGCAGATCCGCACCGGAGATCAGGTGGTAATGTTGGTATGGGCCGTGATCTACCGCTGCCTTGAGCAATACAAACTCTGCCTTTACTAAAGTAATACCACCCCAAACAGCGCTCGTTCTTTGTGCGTGAAAAACCTTGGCATATTTTACATATCGTTCAACGGTTTCTGGCTGGTAGTTTTCATTCTTGCTGTCCATATGGATGAAAATATCATTCCACGGTGCATCCAGCATCCGAAGCAAAGTCCAAAACATCTCATTGCACTGATGTGCCATAAGCATGTACGCCTGTTTTTCACTTGTTTCCATCGTTTTCTCCTCTTACTTCTGCACCGCATTTTCATTTTATTATAACAGAATCCTCTTTAAAAACAATCCCACCACCCCTTTTTACAGCACAAAGCCGCCGCATTCCCTTGCAGAGGGAGAGCGGCGGCTTTGTTTGGGTATGGAGAAAATGGAGGAGGTCTCAAAGTTCATCCGCGGAAAGCAGCGGTATATACCGCCACCACCTCGTCGCGGGTGGGGGTGATCTGGTTGGTAGACATGCAGGTGTCGTGCAGCGCAAGCTCTGCCAGCGCGGCAAAATCGGCGGGGTCCACCTTGTTCAGCTGCGCAAGGTTTGCGGGGATGCCCACCCCTGCACTGAGCTGACGGACGAACTGGATCACTGCCGGTGCGGCGGTGTCCGGGGTAAAAGTGCCCTGCAGGCCCATGGCAGCGGCAATGGTCATGAACCGCTCCCGACACACCGGGCTGCGGCTGTTGAAGGCCAGCACGTAGGGCAGCAGCACCGCATTGCACACACCGTGGGGCAGGTTGTAGTGTCCGCCCAGCGCGTGTGCCATCGCATGCACCATGCCAAGGCCCGCGTTGGAGAAAGCCATGCCTGCCACATTTTCGGCGTAGGCCATCATGGTGCGGGCGGCTTCATCCTGACCGTTGGCAACGGCCCGGGGCAGGTTCTGCACGATTGCCTGCATGGCCCAGTAGGCATCCTTGTCCGTGAGCGGGTTGGCGTTTTTGGAAAGCGCCGCCTCGATGGCGTGGGTCAGCGCGTCCATGCCGGTGGCTGCGGTGAGCTTGGGCGGCATGGAGGACATGAAGTCGGTGTCGTTCACCGCGATGCCGACCATGCAGTTGGGGTCCACCATGGCCATTTTACTGTGGCGGACAGGGTCGGTGACGATGTAGAAGGAGGTGCACTCGCTGCCGGTACCGGCGGTGGTGTTCACCGCCACGATGGGCAGGCCGGGCTTGGAGGACTTGTTCTCGCCCTCGTACTGCTCCACGGTACCGCCGCAGGCCACCACGATGCTGGCTGCCTTAGCGGTATCGATGGCGCTGCCGCCGCCCAGAGCCACCAGCAGCTGCACCTGCAGGGTGCGGGCTGCGGCAATGCAGTCGTTCACCACCTGTACGGTGGGGTTGGGCTGCACATTGTAGTACACGGCGTACTCCACACCGGCATCGGACAGTACCTGACCGACCCGGGCAGCGGCACCGGAATCATAGAGAAAGCGGTCCGTCACCAGCAAAGCACGGCGGATGCCCATCTTCTGAAGCTCCGGTCCCAGAAGACGGATGGCACCCTTGCCAAAAAAGCTGGTCTTGACGGCGTTGATGCGTTCTGCCATGTGTTCACCCTCCGCTTACTGTGCCTGACCGCAGACGATCTGCACCGGGTCCCAAATGGAACAGGACGAGGAGGAATAGACGAAATCCACCTGACCCAGTGCTTCCACGGTCATGCCAGCGCGGATGGCAACGGCAATGGCGTTGATGCGGGCCGAAACATTCTTTTCTCCCCATGCCTGCGCACCCAGCACCTGACGGGTATTGGCCTCATACACCAGCTTGATGGTGATGCGGTGGGGGTTCGGGCAGATGCCCGGACGGTCGGTGCCGGTGGCCATTGCACTCTTGACCCGCAGACCGGCCTTGCGGGCCTCGGTCTCGGTCAGGCCGGTGCGGGCGATCTCCAGATCCGCCACCTTCAAGCTGCTGGTGCGCAGAGAGCCGTCGCGGCAGGCCGCGCAGTCGCCCACGGCATAGAGATTGGGCACGCTGGTGGCAAGGTCGGCACCAATGAGCACAGCGCCATTGGGTGCCAGCTGCGCCCCGGTACCGGCCAGCAGGCCGGTGTTGGGGGTAACGCCGATGGCTACCACGCAAAGGTCACAGGGGTAGGTGCCGCGGTTGGTCTGCACCTGCTCCACGAAGGTACGGCCCGGGAAGGAGCGCACCTGCTCGCCCAGATTGAACTGCACGCCCTGCGCTTCCAGCTCCTTCTGGATCAGCTTGCTCACCTCAGGGTCAAACTGGGGCAAAAGCTGCTGCTCTTTTTCAATGATACGCACATTGCGGCCCAGCTTGAGGAAGGACTTTGCGATCTCCAAACCGGCCCAGCTGCCGCCCAGGATCACGATGTCCCGCACATAGGGGGTGCGGACGAACTCCTTGAGGAAGATCAGATCTTCCACGGTCTTGAGGGTCTGCACGCCCACGCGGTCACTGCCGGGCACCTGCGGCACACGGTTGGAAGAACCGGTGGCCAGCACCAGCTTGTCGTAGTGGTCTTCAAACACGCGTCCGGTGGCAAGATCACATACCGTCACCTTGCGGGCGGCTGCGTCGATGCCGCGCACCTCATGGCGCAGATGTGCGGTGATGCCCTGCGCGTTCAGCTCAGTCTCCTTGGCCTGAATGGCCTTGTTCAGGCTGTCCAGATCCTCGCACAGGTAATGGGGCAGGCCGCCGGTGCCGCAGGAGTAGAAGCCGCCTTTTTCGTAGACGGTGATCTGCGCTCCGCGCTGGGCGGCGGCAAGTCTGGCGGCGGCCGAAACCCCGGCGGCAATGCTGCCGATGATAATAATTTTCATTGTTTAAGCCTCACGATCCCGCCGGGAGGAAGCCCCTCTCTGCGGCAAAACTTGCAGGGTGTTACTTACTCAGGGTGGGAGGATTGTCCACGATGCCCACGATGAAAGCATCAATGGGCGACGGATGGTCCAGACCATGCTGGGTGGTCTCGTCGGTGGTGACCAGAACCATCTCGCCTACACCCGCGCCGATGTTGTCGCCCGCCACGATGGTATCCTTTTTGGAGCCGAACACCGGCTCCACCAGCAGGAACTTATAGCCTACAAGCTCCGGCATTTTGCGGGTGGCGACAACGGTCCCCTTGACGATCCCTAAAATCATAGCTTACTCCTCTTTGCCCAGTACGGTGACCAGCTGCCCCTGCTTGAGCAGGAAGGCATTGCCATCGTCCGTGTCGATGTGAAAATCCAGTGCACATTTGTCGTTTGCGCGGATCAGCACCCCGCCCATCACGCCCGGCTTGGGGCCGTCGATCTTTACCTGCACGCGGTCGCCGTCGGCAAGGCCGAAGGCCGCTGCCTGTGCGGGAGTCATGTGGATGTGGCGGTCGGCGATCATCACACCCTCCGGCACGGTCAGGGTGCCATTGGGGCCGCGCAGGGTCACGCCCGGCGTACCCTTTGTATCACCGCTGGAGCGCACCGGCGCTTTGATGCCGATGTTGCGGCAGTCGGTCTGCGCCAGCTCGATCTGAGTGGCACTGCGCTCCGGGCCAAGGATGCGGACATGCTTCAGTTCACCCTTGGGGCCGATGATGTCCAGACATTCCTCGCAGGCAAACTGGCCGGGCTGGCTCAGCGCCTTTTTGGGGGTGAGCTGGTAGCCATAGCCGAACAGCGTGTCCACATCATCGCGGGTAAGGTGGATGTGCCGCACCGAGATGCCTACCGGCACCTGACGGCTGCGCTTTTGCAGCTCTGCCTGCACGGCCTGCGTGATCAGGAGCAGCAGCTGTTCCTGACTGATGTCATGGTAAACCAAGGCACAGCGCTCCTTTCTTATGCAGCGTCAGCGCAGGGCTCAGCGCAGCTCAGGCATGCACTCGGACACGCTTGCGTGCGGGCGGGGAATGACCAGTGCGCTGACCACTTCGCCAATGCGGGAAGCAGCGGTCTGGCCTGCCTCAACAGCAGCCTTCACAGCGCCAACGTCGCCCTGCACGAACACGGTAACAAGGCCTGCGCCGATCTTCTCCTGACCCACCAGAGAGACATCTGCGCTCTTCAGCATGGCATCGGCTGCCTCGATGGAAGCGGTCAGGCCGTTGGTCTCGATCATGCCCAGAGCGGCATCCAGCGGCACCTGCTCGCCTGCGGGCAGGCCGGACTTGCCGGTCGCGGGGCCCTTGGCGGGCATGATGCGGGCCAGATCTGCGTGGGGACGTGCAATGACGTTGACGCAGAACAGCTCACCCACGCGGGAAGCAGCCTCTTCGCCAGCCTCGGTAGCAGCCTTGACAGCGCCCACCTCGCCGGTAACGATCACGGTGGTCAGACCGGCACCGATGGTGTCGGAACCAATGAACTCAACGTCAGCAGCCTTCAGCATTGCATCGGTAGCGTCGATGTTGCCAACCAGACCCTTCGTCTCGATAAAACCCAGAGCTTTCATAAGTTGTTCCTCCTGTCAGAACACTGAAAAAATTGTATGTGATGGTTTCGTCCTTCAAAAACTCAGATGATGCGCAGCCCGCCCTCGGCCAGCATGCAGCGGCGGCGGCGGCAGAAGCTCTTTGCGCAGGTGATGCCCTCGCCGGTGGGGCCGGCAATGGTCATGGTGCAGTGGCCCTCGCCGCCAATGCCAACACCGGCCTTGGTGGCGCTGTTCTTTACGTAGATAGTGGTCTCAATGACCCGGGCAAAGCGGGTCATGTGGTCCACATCCTTGGAGAAGATGGAAGCGGTGTGGCGGTTGCCGTGCTCGGCCACCACGGCATCTTCCACCGCCTGTTCAAAACTCTGGCAGCGCACGATGGGCAGCACCGGCATCATCTGCTCCACCAGAACGAACGGATGGTCGGCAGGCACCTCGCAGATGGCAAGGCGGCAAGTATCCGGCACATGCACGCCGATGGTCTCCAGAATGCGGGCGGCATCCTTGCCCACCCACTTTTTGTTCACCTCGTGGCCGCCGCCCTTCTTGGGCTGCAGCACGATGTTCACCAGCTGTTCGGTCTGGGCCTTGTTCAGCAGGTAGGCACCCTGCTTCTGCAGCTCGTGCAGCAGGCCGTCGTAGGCGGTGTTCACGGCGAACACTTCCTTCTCTGCAAAGCAGAGGATGTTGTTATCGAACGAAGCGCCTTCGTAGATCTTGCGGCCTGCCAGCTCGATGTCTGCGGTCTCGTCCACGATGACGGGCGGGTTGCCTGCACCGGCACCGATGCACTTTTTGCCGCTGCGCAGCAGGGCGTTCACCATGCCCATGCCACCGGTGCCTGCCATCAGGCGGATCTTGGGGTTTGCGGCCATCTTGTCCACATTCTCCATGGTCGGCTCACGGGTCATGGTAATGAGGTTTGCAGGGCCGCCCGCCTCGATGATGGCGGTATTCAGCGCCTGCAGGCAGTCGGCAGACACCCGCTTTGCGCGGGGGTGCACGTTGAACACCACAGTGTTGCCGCCTGCGATCATGCTGATGGTGTTGTTGATGATGGTCTCGGTAGGGTTGGTGGTGGGGGTGATGGAGCAGATCACACCAAAGGGTGCGTACTCTTCCAGCATCAGGCCCGCGTCACCGCTCTTGGCTTCGGTGGTCAGGCATTCAGGGCCGGGGGTCTTGTTGATGACGGCCAGATGTTTTTCCACCTTGTCCTCATAGCGGCCCATGCCGGTCTCTTCCACGATCTTGTGGCACCACTCCTCCACATGTGCCCGGGCACAGCGGCGGATGGCTTCAATGATGCGCTGGCGGTCCTCGATCTTGTAGTTGGCCACCCAGTCGCGCTGGGCCTTCCATGCAGCTTCCACTGCATCGTCTACATTCTCGAACACGCCCCGATCGCCGGCTGCACCGCCGGGTGCAGCGGTATAGGCTGCAGGGGCGGCGCTTGTCTGTGCACCACCCATACCGGCAAGCACCTGCTTGACGATCGCTTCAATTTCCTGCGAACTGATATCCATGGTTTTCGTTCCTTTCCGTAAAGGTCATATCCGTTGGATCAAACGAAACTTTTTGTTATTGAAAGCTCTTCAGCGTCCGGCGGATGACCTCGGCCATTGCGGCATCGCGGGCATTTGCGGACTTCGGTGCGGCCGGGGCCGCTTCCATTGCAGGGACTGCCGCAGGCTGTGCGGCGGGCACCGGGGCAGGGGCAGGAGCCGCCTGCTGTTTGGGCAGGGTGGGCAGCGCCATGCCCGGCTGGATCAGCCCGGTAACGCCCGGCAGGCTCACCGGCTGGGCAGGCTGTGCGGAGGGTACTGCCATTGCCACAGGCTGTGCAGCGGGCTGAGCCATGGGCTGCACGGCAGGTGCGCCGCACTTGCTGCAGCCGGTGCAGTGACCGCCGCAGCTGCCGCATTTGGAGCAGCCTGCGCAGCCCAGCTTTGCGGTGACGGCTGCGTAGTAATCCAGTGCTTCCACCAGATGGGCCGCATCTGCCGGGGTCTTGCCCCAGGTCAGGCAGCCGTCATTTTCCAGCAGGACAGCCTTATCGGTGCGGCACAACAGGCTGACAGCCTGTGCCTGTGCGTCCACGTTCTGGGCGGGCAGCAGCTGCACCCGTCCCAGCGCCCGCACTGCGGGGCTGAACGCTGCAGGCTGCACGGTCTGGCCCTGCATCCCCATCACAGCCGCGCAGGCCGGATAGGTGTGCATCACGCACTGGGCGTTCTCGTTTTCCTGATAGATCTTCAGATGGATGGGCAGGTCTTCGGGCAGGGGCTTGGGCTTTGCGCTGAGCATCGCCTTGCCATTCATATCCACGCGCACCAGCATATCCTGCGTGAGCGCGGCCTTGTCGGCACCGGCAACGGTCACCCACACGGCCTGCGGGCCGACGCGGACGCTCATGCTGCCGTCACCGGCCACCAGCCAGCCCTTGGCTTCCAGCCGACGGGCCATTTCCATGATGGCTTTTTTTGCCTCAAAGTCTGAGAGGTAAGCAACGCCTTGAATCACCATACGTTTCTTTCCTCCTTTTTAACGGCGCAGCGGCGGGATCTTGAGCATGGCGCGCACCTCGTCGGGAGTCATGGGCATCATGCCCTTGGACTTTACGATGTCCGACACCTTTGCGATCAGCGCTGCGTTGTTGTCCACATGGACACCCGGCGCGATCATGTCCGAATCCTCAAAGCCGATGCGCACGGTGGAAGCGCCCATATCCAGCGCAGTCTTGACCATTTCCCAGTCTTCGCGGTGGGCCTGCGTGTAGCCCCACAGGTAGTCGCCGTTGGGAAAGTTCTCTTCCAGCGCCTGGATCATGTGGCGCAGGGCCGGCACCGTGGCAGGCATCTCGCCGCCATGGCCGAACACCAGTGCAAACAGGATGGGTTTTACAAAGTGGAACTTGTCGTTCAGTTCCCGCACGGTGTTGATCATGCCCAGCTCAAAGACCTCGGTCTCCGGGATCTTCTTGTTGTCCATGATGGTCTTGACGCAGTACTCCACATCCTTGATGGGGTTCTGGTACACCGAGGCGCCCAGATTCACCGAGCCGACATTCAGGCTGTTGGCTTCCACCCAGGAGGGGTAGCAGGGCTGCACACGCTCCTCAATGGTCAGGTTGGACACGCCGCCGGTGGAGATCTCCACCACGATGTCGCACATCTCGCGGATGTAGGCCACCGTTTCTTCCAGCAGGCTCAGATCCGGGGTGAGGTTTCCGTTCAGGTCGCGGCAGTGCAGATGCACCATGGACGCGCCGTTTTTGTAGCACTCATACACATCCCGGGCAATGGCCCGCGGATTGATGAGAATGTCTGTGGCCGCAACGGGGGCCACGGAGATCATGATTTTTTTCATTGGATGAACACTCCTTGCATGTCGCATTGGAGAAGCTTAACAAAGGATGCTAACGTCATTTTAGCACAAACATCCCATCTTGTAAACTCACAGTCCCCAGCCCGCCTTTTACGGCAGGCAGGAGGCCTGTATGCTTACTTCTTCCAGAAGATGTAGTGATCCTGCACTGTAGCGGCGATCTCGTCCACCTGCCTGCGCTCGATCACGCTGAGCAGCTGGCGGTGCAGCTCTACGAACCGCTCGATCTCCGCTTCGCCCTTGGCAAGCACCTTGCGGGTGGTCTCCAGACGGCTGGGCAGCGTCAGCCGGGTGATGTACTCGGTGATGGTGGCCAGCATGGGGTTCTGGGCCGCATTGGCGATCTGGGTGTGGAACCGGCTGTCCAGCTCCAGCACCTTATCCACCGAAGGCTCCGGCGAGTGCATTTCGGCAGAAAGCTCGCCGAAGGTGCGGTACAGGTCCGGCAGAAAGGATGCGATATCCTTGCGCTGAATGATAATATTCAGCGTACCGATATCAATTACGGAGCGCAGCTCCACAAATTCCTGCCAGCTGTTCTTCTGCAGGATGATGCTGTACAGCATCGGGTCCAGCATTTTCTGGTTGTAGTTTTCGCTCACAAAGGTGCCGTCGGCACGCTTGATGTACAGGATGCCGTAGGCCTGCAGCTTTTTCACAGCTTCCCGCACCGAGTTGCGGCCCGCGCCGAACTGCTTGCACAGTTCCATTTCGGTAGGCAGCTTGTCGCCCGGATGCAGGGTGCCGTCGATGATCTGGGAGATGATCCCATCCATGACCTGATCGACTACAGACTTTACCGCATTCTTCTGTTTTTCAGGATGTTCCATTGACATAGTTCCGCCTCCAAATCCGGTTTTGTGGATATTCGGGGTCGTTCAGCGTGGAACGTTCCGGGGCAGAAAGCCTCCAAACATCACACGTTGAATTTCCGCCACTATTTTACCATATCTGAAAAGCGGACGCAACGGTTACGCCATCAAATAGGTGGGCAGCAGGATCAGCTGGGGGAAGGCGACCATCAGCGCAATGCAGACGAAGGTAGCTGCAATAAACGGCACCAATGTGGGGAACACCTCGCCGACCGTAACATCCATCAGATCGCAGGCAACGTAAATACACATGCCCACCGGAGGAGTGACCAGACCAACACCGATGACCACGGTGATCAGGACGCTGAGCACGATGGGGTCGATGCCCACACCCAGAGCAATGGGATACAGGATGGGCATGAACAGGGTCAGCGTTGCGATGGACTCCATGAACATGGTGACGATGAAGAAGATCAGCAGGATCATGATGAGAATGACAGTGGGGTTGGTGGAGAAGCCCAGCATGGTCTTGGCCACCCACTTATCAAAGCCCGCAGTGGTCAGCATGACGGTGTACAGCTTTGCAGCGCCGATAACGATGAAGATACGGCCGCTGGTGCGGACGGTCTCTGCAAAGGCAAACTTGATGTCCTCCCACTTGAGTTCGCGGTAGATGATGCCGCCGGCAAACAGACCGTAAACAACAGCGATCACGCCTGCCTCGGTGGGGCTGACGATGCCCATGGTGATGGTGCCCACGATGATGATGGGCATGAGCAGGGCGGGCCAGCTCTCCCACAGGCCATGCAGCACGGGGCCGATGGTGAAGTGGCCCGGCTCCTTGGGCACGCCTTCCTTCTTGGCCATGAAATAGCTGACGATCATCTGTGCCAGACCGCACAGGACACCGGGGATGATGCCGCCGAGGAACAGCTTACCGGTGGAAATGCCGCAGATACCGGCAATGACCACCATGGGGATGGACGGAGGAATGATGATGCCGATGGTGGAGGAAATGGCGGTAACGGCAACGGTAAAGTTCTTGGAGTAGCCCTTGCGCACCATTTCCGGCATGAACATACCGGAAACGCCTGCGGTATCGGCAACAGCGGAACCCGAGATGCCCGCAAAGATCATGCTGGAAAGCACGTTCACGTGAGCCAGACCGCCGTAGATGTGGCCGACGATGGAGTAACAGAAGTCCATCAGGCGCTTGGAAATACCGCCCTTGGACATGGTGAAACCGGCAAAGGTGTACAGAGGGATGGCCAGCAGTGCAAAGCTGTTCATGCCCTCAAACATGCGCTGGGCAATGGTGACGGTGCTGCCGCCGCCCAGGAACAGGATGCCGCCCATGGCGGACAGGCCCAGACTCATGGCGATGGGCACGCCCAGAAACAGCAGAACGAAGAATGAGATCAGCAGCCATGCGATCATTTGGATTTGCCCCCTTCCGGTTTTGCGGTCAGTTCAACGATCAGGTTGAGAACGGCGGACAGGATGCACAGCACACCGGCAATGGGGAAGATGGTGTACACCTGACCCATGGTGAACTGCGGCATGGTGGAAACGGCCTGCTTTGCGCGGGTGCACAGCTGGTAGCCGCCGTAGGTGACCATGACGTAGAACAGGATGATGAACACATCACGGATGATGACAACGATCTTTTTGCCCAGCGGGGTCTTACCGAGAACAGCGTCCACCACTTCCACGCGGAGGTTGGTGCCCATGGCGTTGATGCCGATGCAGGCAATGAGCATGGACCAGACGTTCAGATACTGGCTGCTCTCCATGTACCACTTGAAGCCGCCGATGCCGGGGATCAGACGCAGCACAACGTTTGCGAACAGAATTACCATCATAGCTGCGCAGAGAATGGCGGAAATGAGGGTGGTGATCTTGTCCAGAGTGGTTTGCAGTTTTTTCACAGTACAAACTCCTTTCCAAGTGCGATTCAGATAAAATGCAAAGGGACGAAGGGCACGCCCCCTCGTCCCTTTGCTTCGGTTTTATTTCAAGGTTTTCTGGTCAGTGATCTCAGCGGGCTTCTTTCCATGCCTTCAGCTGATCCAGCAGGTCGCCGTAGGTATCGGCGTTGTCGGTCAGGACCTTTTCGGTCGCAGCTGCAAACGGAGCCAGTTCCGGGCTGTTGATCTTCATGCCCTTCTCTTCCAGAGCGGAGACCAGGTCGTTGGTCTGCTGCTCGTTCAGCTCACGGTCGTAATCGGCAGATGCCTTTGCAGCGTCGGAAACGATCTGCTGCTGGTCAGCGCTCAGCTTGTTCCAGCTGCTCTCGGCAATGGTAAAGCACATGCCGGAGTAGATGTGGTTGGTGATGCTCAGGTACTCCTGAACTTCGTAGAGGTTATTGTTGTAGATAACGGGGATGGGGTTTTCCTGTGCATCATAGGTCTTCTGCTGCAGAGCCTGATACAGCTCAGAGAAGCTCAGCGGCTGGGGGTTGGCACCCAGAGCGGTCATGGTAGCCATGATGACAGGGTTCTCGGGGGTGCGGATCAGCAGGCCGTTCATATCGGCAGGGCTGTTGATGGGGCCCTTGGAGTTGGTCACGCAGCGGAAACCGTTGCAGTAGTGGGCCAGCACACGCATATTCTGGCTCAGCAGACCTTCCTCGGCGGCAGCCTCGATGTCGCTGTCCATGAATGCCCATGCATCGTCGAAGGTCTCGAACTGGAACGGCAGTGCGGAAATGCCCATCTTTGCATCGTAGGTGGCGAAGTTGGAGGCATCGGTGATGATGATATCCACCGTGCCGGAATCCAGAGCGATAGAGTTGATCAGGTCAGCATCGCCGCCCAGCTGGCCGGAGGGGTACAGCTGAACTTCCACAGCGCCGCCGGTCTTTTCGGCAACTTCCTCTGCAAACTGCTTTGCGCCCTTTGCACGGGGGTCTTCTTCGTTGGTGGAGAAGCCCAGCTTCAGGGTGACAGCCGAACCGGAAGCGGCAGCAGAGGAGCCGGTAGAAGCTGCAGTAGAGGCAGTGGAAGCAGCTGTGCTGGTGCCGGAGCCGCCGCAGGCAGCCAGACCCAGAGCAGCAGCGGAAATGCCAGCCACCTTCAGGAAGTCACGACGGGAAATCATCTTTTTCATAAGAATTCTCCTTCAAAAAATTATCTTCTCCTGAGCCGATCTCGTGCTCCGGCTCTTGTTCCTTTTTTAAATGGTGCCCTTCTTTTCCAGCGCCTTTTTCAGCTCGGCTGCACCAAAGCGGGGGCTGCTGAGAACCACCTTGCCAAACTTATCGGCGATATACTGTTCGCAGTAGGCCATGCTGCCCTGTGCAAACACGATCACATCCACCTTGTCGGCAATGGTACCGGCCATCTCGGTCATGCGGGCCTTGAACTGGTCCTGATCCAGACCGAATGCACCGTCCACCAGACAGTCCACCAGCTCCACGTGCCTGTTGCACTCGCGGGCCATGCGCAGGATGGTGCCCTTGGTGGGTTCCAGAGTGGTGGGCAGGGTGGCCATCACGCCGATGCGCTGGCCCTTGCGGACGGCCTCGCGGCACATCTCCTCGTCCACGCGGACGATGGGCACACCAATGTACTTTGCCACATCCTGTGCACTGTCGGCAACTTCGCCCACGCTGCTGCACAGGTTCAGCATGGCATCCACGCCTTCCTCAGCGGCTTTCATGTACATGCCGATCAGGCGTGCTGCCGGTGCAGTGGTCACATAGCCTGCCGCGCGAACATCTGCCAGAATGCTGGGGTCCTGCAGGCTGTACAGCTCCACATCATCGCCCAGCTGCTTTTTGACCTCCTGCTCCACCAGTTCGATCAGTTCCGGGGTGGTGCTGGTATAGATCAGACCTACCTTCATAACGGAAAAGCCTCCTTTTGTTTTTCGCGTTCTCGTGCCGGACAAGCCCGCAGCAAAGGTTCTTTGCTACATCCTACCTTTAGTTCAATCTCAACAGCTTGTCCGTCTTTACATCCTACCATTAGATTACTCTTCGGCCCGCAAAAAGTAAATTGGCGAATAGCCGATATTTCGGGCCGGTTTTGGTCGTTCTGCACAAATGTGGGATGCATGTGGTGAAAAATTCACTTCTTTCTGGACATCATCCCATCTTGCGGCGTATAATACCCTTAAAGAAAAAGACAGGGAAGGAGCCACCGGAACATGAATCCGTTTCAAAGTGATAACATCTGGAAAAAGAAGGCCCGGCAGGGCAAGGCGCAGCAGCATCCGCTCACGCCGCAGCAGGAGTGGCAAAAGCAGGTGAACAGCAGCAGCCTGTGGCTGGGCGGCGGCGTGGTGCTGCTGGCACTGTATCTGGCCGCTGTCCGCGCCGGCACCGTGGCGCTGGACGCAAGTGCCGTCGTGCTGATCGTGGTGGTGGGCTGCTTCTGCGTATACACTGCCGCATCCCTCGGCAGGCTGATGAAGAACAAGCCGGAGGAAAAGGCAGCAAAGAAGAAAAAGAAAGCCAAAAAAGAGTGATCGTTCATTTAAAATGGCTCCGCGTGCGCTGCGCCATAAACAGCGGAATTATTATTTTTGTATATTGCAAAGCCGGAATGACTGCGGTCATTCCGGCTTTGCTTTTTCACGGGAAGGGGTCGTAACAGGTAGTGGCATTTGCTTCGCAAACCGGTCTGCGGCTCAAAAGTCCCACTGGGGCTTTCATGCCCTGCGGGCACCGCCGTCCTTTCTGGTTCTCTTTTGGCGCGCAAAAGAGAACGTATCCGGCGGCAATGCATTTTATAAAAGCCATACAAACCTGCCCCACACGAATACCCCCCTGCACAAGAAGCAGCTTATCTTCGTGAAAAAGCAAAACAGCCAGACCCGCGGAACTTGTCGGGGCAAGGCCCCTCCATCTTGCTCCCGCAAGAACGTTCTGCCGCTTGAAAGCCCCACTGGGGCTTTCATTGCTGCGCAACCGCGGTCTGGCTGTTTTGCAATCATTAAAAATAATTTTTCCGCTGAATATGCCCAGAGCGAAGCGGAGGGCATTCTAAATCATCAGAGTGTCAGCCCAGCAAAATTTCCACCGCTTCCCGCAGGGTGGGCACTTCGCCCACATTGCCCGGGAAGATAATGTACGGCGTGCCGGGGAACAGGCTTTCGGCACCGGTCTGCCATACCGGGATGCCCGGCCGGATCTGGCCCAGCACCTTGGCGCATTTCACGCGCAGGGCCTTCACGCCCACGTCGCTGCTGGTGATGCCGCCCTTTGCCACCACAAAAGCCGGGGAAGCGGTCAGCCTGCCCACGCAGCTTTGCAGTGCATCGCTGATGGCAACGCTGCGCACGAGGGCTGCTTCCGGGGTGTCGTCCGGCAGGGTGAGCACCACGCGCTTTGTGGACACACAGCAGGTGATGCCCTTTGCGATCTGCTGTGAGCAGTGGGCCACGATGGCGGCTGCTTCCTTTTCCAGCTCGCCCGGCACCAGCACCTTGTCGCTGTCCATCTCAATAAACTCGATTCCATGTACTTTTTTCAGTTCTTCCAGCTGAGCAGTGGTCTTTTTGGTGTGGCTGCCCACCACGATGATGCCGCCTGCCTTGCTTTCCTGCGTGACCATCTTTTCCCGGGTGAGCAGCGGCTGGTCGGAAATATTGCCGATGGCCTTGACCAGTGCGGCCGCACTGCGGATGGTGAAGTGACGGCCCTTTGCCATGGCGCGGTACAGTGCCACTGCAAACACCTTCACGTCGCAGTCCGCCACTGCGTTCACGATCACATGGCCGTAATCGTGCACCGCCAGCAGCTGGGCCTCGATGCCGTCAAAGTCCATGGCGCGCAGGCTTTCCAGCGAGATGCAGGTCACGTCTCCTGCACGGACTTTGCCGCCGGTTTTTTCCTCAATGTATTCGCACAGGTTGCTGGCGTGGTAGCCAAAGGTCTCGTCCTTGGCAAATTCGGTCTGGCCGCAGGGCACAAGCTCTGCGCCGTAGCGCACATAATGCACGTTGTCCAGTGTAAAGCGTCCGCCCTCGCGGAAGTAGGGGCACAGGATGTCGCCATCCATTTTGTAACCGTTCTCAGCCTCCGTCACCTCGCGCAGCAGATCGGTCTCCAGCGGGTAGTGGCCGCGCAGGGTGGAGTCGCCGCGGCTGATGATAAGGTAGTCCATGCCGAACTCGCGGGCCACCTTGGCGGTGTTCTCCGCGATCTCGCGGTGGGCCTTGGTGGTCTCGGCCACGGTAAAGCCGCGGCTGTTGGTCAGAATAAAGAAGAGCTTTTCCGGCGCAGCAAAGCCCTTGCGCAGGCTTTCTACCGTCCAATCTGTATAAACATAAATATCATGTACCGTCTGTACGCCGGTAGGGTCGTCGTCCAGCACAATGATCTTGCGGTTGCTGGCGGCAGCTTCGGCGGCAAGGGCGGCGTTCAGTTTTTCCTCATCCACCTGCGGAAAACTGGCCAGAACATCGGCACTGCGGATCTGTTCCATCTGAAGCTCCTCCTTTATTCGTACAGCACCTGTGCGATCAGCACCAGCGGCTCGTCGCCCAGGCAGGCGATCTGGTGGGTGTCGCCGGGCATGGCGGCAATGATGTCGCCCTTCTCCAAGATCTGCTCCTCGCCGTTGATGATGTGGACAGCGCGGCCGGAGACGATGACCATGCTTTCCATCTCGTGCTCATGCGTGTGCCTGCCAATGGTCACGCCCGGTGCCAGCGTGTGGCGCACGTAGGCGCGGCCCTTGCCCAGCATTTCGGCAGGCGCATCCAGCAGGCGTTCCATCATCACGGTGCCCTCGCCGCCCATGCAATGGGGGATCGGAGTGGGTTTCATCTCAGAAGCTTTCTTATACAACATCCCATGTTCCACCTTTCAAGTCATCTGCAGCAGCATACGGCAGAGTGTTTTTAAACATCCTACCTTTCAAGTTAAGTCCATTATACATGAGCGCAAGCGCAATAGCAAGATTTTTTCCTGAAAAGCTGTTCAATTTTGTGCAATGCGTTTTGTGCAATCTGGCTGATACCCCGCCGTTCCTGCCCCGCAGGCACGCAGCCCACGGAAAGGGAAGCTTTTGTCTGATTCAATTTCGGGTGCATCTGACGGAAGCAGTACACCGCAGCATAACACTCCGCTTTCCTTTTTTCGGATCCCGAAATAAATTGGAACTCTGCACATGTTCAAGCTGCAGTTTTTGTGTTTTTTTCAGAGAATCCGTTTTTTGTTGCCGGAGCAGCGTTTCTTTTGTATAATGGCAGTGATGGAAGGCCGATGCCTTTTGCAGATTTTTGATCACGACGTTTCAAAAGCGAGGTGTACTGATTATGGAATGGGCAAAATTGCTGTCAACTGAAAAACTTTCTTCTGAACCTCCTGAGCCCGATTCGTTCAAGGAGTATCCCATCAATGCATTTGAAAAGGACTACAGCCGGATCGTTTCCAGCGCTGCATTCCGCAGGCTGCAGGATAAAACGCAGGTGTTTCCTCTGGATAAGAGTGATTTCATCCGAACCCGCCTGACGCACTCGATCGAAGTCTCCACGATCGCCCGGCAGCTTGGCATCATGATCTCCAAAAACACAACACAGTACAAGCCAACTGATATTGCCGTTCCGGAGGATGCCGAAGCCATCGCATCAGTCCTGCTCTGCGCCGGCCTTTTGCACGACCTCGGCAATCCGCCCTTCGGGCATTTCGGCGAGACCGTGATCGGTGACTGGTTCAAAGAGAACCTCGACCATGTAAAATACAAAGGACAGCCCCTTCGCAGCTGGTTATCCGAGCAGATGATCGCTGATCTGGAAAATTTTGAGGGCAATGCACAGGCGCTGCGGATCCTGCTGAAAGCAAAACACGGTTCCAGCCTCAATCTGTCCAAAGCGATCATCAGCACGCTGGTAAAATACCCCACCGACTCCTGCTCCGTTGATAAAGACAGTGCGGATATCCGAAAGCACAAACTCGGCTTCTTCGCTGCAGAACAGGAGACTTTTGAGCAGATCTCGGAAGCGGTTGGGACCGCCACTCCCGACAAAGGCATCGTGCGCCATCCGCTGACCTACCTGCTGGAAGCAGCCGACGACATTGCATACTCTACTGCCGATCTGGAAGATGCCTTTAAAAAGGGCCTGTTCACCCTTGACCAGTTCATTGAATATTACACAAATTCTTATGACCATTCAAAGATCGTTTCCCACAGAAGCCCTGAGTACTTCTCCGATGAGCAGATCCAAGAGCTTTCCAAGCAGCGCGGTGCAGACCACACCCCAGAAAACGACAGCGCTGCATTTAAAAAATGGCTCACCCAAACGCGTCAGTGGCTGATGTATGTAGCCATCTACCGTTTTTCCTGCAAATATAAAGAGATCATGGCCGGGACCTACTGCGGTGATCTGTTTGAAGGAACCAATCACGCCATCACCATTGACATTCTGAAAGGGGCCATGCGGAAATTTGCCTTCGATACGCCCGGTATCCTGAAACTGGAGCTGTCCGGACAGGTCATTCTCGATTTTCTGCTGGATCATTTTGTTCCCGCCGTGCTGTACTATGACTCTGCATACTGCACCGACGGACAGGCACCTTCCAAGGCCGACAAAAAGCTTCTCGCCATCTTCTCCGGCAATTACAAGCAGGATTACCAAAACACCCGAACCGGCACGGAATCTTTTGACTTGTACCTCCGGCTGCTGATGGTCACCGACTATATCAGCGGCATGACAGATTCCTATGCCCGCACGCTGTACCGCGAGCTTAGCGGTATTGAATAACGCTGCGCTGTTCAAATCCCACGTGCCCGGTTCGTCTGCCGCTTATGGGCTACGGCATGATCGTTCAAAAACTGCTGATACATCACTCTGGAAGCCTCGCACAACTTCAAATCAGGTGCCAGCTTTTTTACGAAGATACTGCTTGCGAATGCGAACGCCTTTTGAATTGCAAAATGATTTTTCAGTTGCTATACTGGGCTTATCGAAAATTTTCGGGAGGATGCTGCAATGACCGCACATACAATGCAACTCAGGAACAGACCTTGCCGCATTTACGGCGAAGCTCATGCAGAATACCTGCTGCTCCAAATGACAGGCGAGCACGAGCTGCAAAGCATGGAAAGCGAGATTGCCGCTATTGCACAGAGTGCGCACCACTTTTTGTTTGCGGCCGTGCCCGTGGAAAGCTGGAACGATGCACTTTCCCCGTGGGAAGCCCCTGCTGTGTGGGGAAAGCAAGGATTTGGCGGCAAGGCTGCGGAAACCCTGCGCTTCCTGACAGAACAGGTCATTCCCACACTGAAGCAACAGTATCCTCTCCCGGAAAACGTCAAAATCATTCTGGGCGGCTACTCGCTGGCCGGGCTGTTTGCATTGTGGGCATCCACCCAGACTGATCTGTTTTCCGGTGTTGCGGCCGCTTCGCCTTCCGTATGGTTTCCGGGATGGATGGAGTTTGAACAGCAGCACCCGATGCAGGCACAGCGCGTTTATCTGAGCCTTGGCGACAAGGAAGAGCATACGAAAAACGCTGTCATGGCTGCGGTAGGTGATAACATCCGCACCCTGCACAGCCG
>OWKD01000185.1_pt1 | contig 24511 bp, 19 predicted proteins | sample 1732981 | NCBI WGS metagenome assembly OWKD01 (sample SAMN05065776, study PRJEB22554) | human gut metagenome | biome: ENVO:2100002; feature: ENVO:00000062; material: ENVO:00002003 | host: Homo sapiens | place: USA
CGTGATGAACCTTCCGCCCGAAACCTATGGCAGATATGCTTATGATCTGGGAAGAGTAGTTGTCCCATACTTTGAAAAGAAGCGGCTGTCTTTGAAAGCACTCTCTCCGCGCGATCTGGAAACGTTCTTCCGCTATGAGCGTCAGCAGGAGGAGGCCAGTGTACAGCAGCTTCTGGATTGGCACAAGGAGTTGACCGATGCCCTACAATATGCCGTTGACAATAATTGGCTGAAGGTCAGCCCCATCAAAGAAGTTGACCCCTGCCTTGATAACTCCCCGGTACTTTTCACCGACTTCATCACGGACTGGTTGAAAATGATGAAGTCACGAGTGGAAATCACAACCTATACCAGCTATGAAAGAGCAATCGTTCACAAGATCGTCCCATATTTTGAACCGCTCCACTATACATTGCAGGATATGGAACAGCATCCCAAATACATCCAAGACTTCTACCAGCATGAGTTGGATCGTGGCCTTACGGCAAACACCGTCATTCACTATCACGCCAACATCCGCAAATGCTTGCAGTACGCTTTTCAAATCGGCATGATCCGTTCCAACCCGGCAGATCGCGTTGAACGTCCTCGTAAGGAAAAGTTCAAGTCGGAGATTTACAGCGGTGAAGAACTGGAGCAGCTTTTCAAAGCGATTCAAGGTGACCCTTCGGAGTTTGGCGTTATCATGGCTGCATTCTACGGCCTGCGGCGCAGTGAAGTTGTTGGCTTGAAATGGGATGCCATTGACTTTGAAAACAAGAAAATCAGCATTCAGCATACGGTTGTGACCGCAAAGGTCAACGGAACGCTAACAGAAATCGCACGAGATAAGACAAAAACAAAGTCGAGCTGCCGGACACTTCCCCTAATCCCTGCCTGTGAGCAGATGCTCAATAAAATGAAAAAGGAGCAGGAGCAGAATCGGAAGGTCTGCGGCAAAAGCTATTGCACCGATTATCTTGACTATATCTATGTAGACCCGATGGGAAAACGGATTCGGCCCGATTTCCTGAGCCAACATTTCCCGGATTTTCTGGTCGCACACCAGATGAAGCGTATCCGCTTTCACGATCTGCGCCATAGCTGCGCCAGTCTGCTCTATGCCAATGGCGTGAGCCTGAAGGAGATTCAGGAGTGGCTGGGGCACAGCGACATCAGCACGACAAGCAACATTTATACACATCTGGATTTCTCCAGTAAGGTATCTTCGGCGAATGCAATCGTCAATATCTTCCCAGAAAACGCCAAAGTATAAAAAATGGGCAAAAAAGAAAAACAGCCTAAAATCTTTCGATCCTAAGCTGTTTTATGATGAAGTGCCGATGGTGGGACTCGAACCCACATGGTTTCCCGAACGATTTTGAGTCGTTTGCGTCTGCCATTCCGCCACATCGGCTGATATTCAATTTTGAGACATTCGTACCGGTTTCTGAAGATTGGAGGGATGTTCAGGAGGGATGTAAGAAATCCTGCTTCGACAAACCTTCAAAATTCAACGCACAATCGTGAATTTCTCGTACAGACAAGAAAAATCACGAAGCGGATTTTGAGTCCCCCTCGTCTGCCATTCCGACACACCGGCGTATTCTGTTGTATGGATAACATAGATATTATAGCGGATTCTTCGCCTAAAATCAAGATGCAGCTTGCAACTCGGCAAATTTCTGCTTTTTCCCGCCGCTGTTCTTCCGGATAGCCCTTCGAGACTCGCACAAATCCTGCCAGTTTCTTTTTTCCCTCTGTATCTTCCTCGTTTTGTCGGAATTTGGCCCCCATTTGACCGGGCAAAGCGGATGATTTTTCCAAAAAACACTTTACAAACGTCAAAGAAATAACTATTATATAAGTATAGTGCCCTGAATCGTTGGCACATTCAGAAAATGACCGGGCAGACCAAGCAATCGCTTCCGGCCCGGAAATCATCCGCGTTTTCCATTTGCAGAGGAATACAGGAAAGAAGGTATACGCTATGTCTGAGAAAAAGTCTGCTGTCCCCGCAGCGGCCGCTGCTCCCGAAACTCCTGCGGCAGAGCCGAAGAAGCGCAAGGCTTCCGATACCGCACAGCGCCGCGGCCGCCCCCCGCTCACCCCGGAGGTCTACGTTGAATTCGGCACCAGTCAGTACAACATCACCGATGTCGTCGAGCGCGCCAAGGCCGACTACCGCACCACCCACAAGGTGGGCGTCCAGTCCTGCAAGGTCTACGTCAAGCCCGAAGAGGGCGCTGCCTACTATGTCATCAACAAGGTCTCCGGCAAGCTGGAGCTGTGATGCTTTCCACTGCAAAAAAGGCGTCTGCACATCCGTTTGTGCAGACGCCTTTTCCTGTTTTTATAAGCCGTACAGCTCAGTGTACTTCCGGGTGAGATACTGGATATAATCCTCGGGGCTGAAGTCTCCGCAGGCGTTCTTCACCACATCGGCAGGCTCCATCAGCCCGCCGTACTGGTGGACTTTTTCCCGCAGCCAGCCGGTGATGGGCGCAAGGTCGCCCCGCGCAGCCGCCCCCCAGACATCCACATCCTGCTCCATCCGTCGCAGCATCTGGGCACCGTAGGCACTGCCCAGCGCATAGGACGGGAAATAGCCGAAGGAGCCGCCCGACCAGTGGCTGTCCTGTAAGCAGCCATCCCGGTCATTGGGCACCTCGACGCCCAGATACTCCTTGTAGAGCTTCGCCCAGACGGCGGGCACATCCTTGGCTTCCAGCGTGCCGCCGATGAGCTGCTTTTCGATCTCATACCGCACCATGACGTGGAGGCAGTAGGTCAGCTCGTCGGCCTCGATTCGGATAAGACTGGGCTGGGCTTTGTTGACCGCGCGGTAGAACTGCTCCGCGCTGACGCCGCCCAGCTGCCGGGGGAAGAACGCCTGCATCTTGGGAAAGATTGCCTCCACAAAGGGCCGCGACCGGCCGATGAGGTTCTCGTAGAACCGGGACTGGCTCTCGTGGACGCCCATGGAGACGCCGCCCGCGAGGCAGGTATATTGCAGATCGTCCCGGATGCCCAGCTCATACAGGGCGTGGCCGCCCTCATGGAGGACGGAGTACATGGAGGACGCCACGTTGTGCTCGTCGTAGTTGGTGGTGATGCGGACGTCCTTATTATTGAATTCCAGCGTGAAGGGGTGCTCGGTCTCGCCCAGACCACAGTGACGGCGGTCGAGTCCCATCACCTCCATCAGATAGTCGGCAAAGGCTTTCTGCTGTGCCTCCGGGTACTCCTGATGCAGGAAACTGTCGTCGATCTGCGGCTTTTCGCCGATCTTCCGGATGAGCGGCACAAGCCCTTCCCGCAGCGTCTCAAAAAAGCGATCCAGTTTCTCCATATCCACGCCGCGCTCGTACTCGTTCAACAGAGCGTCATAGGGAGCCTTCGAGGCGTCATAATACCCGGCAAAGCGGCGGTTGTAGTCCACCAGCTCCTGTAAGACCGGGCAGAACAGGGCAAAATCGTCCTGCGCCTTGGCCTTGTGCCAGACATCGTCCGCCCGGTTGCACAGCTCCTTATAGGCCATATATTCCTCGGCCGGGATGCGGGTCAGCTGCTCACAGCTGCGGCGAAGCTCTTCCACCTCCCGACGGTGGACAAGGTCAAGCTCGTCGGCGCGGGCGCTCAGCTCGTCCAGCAGGGCCTTCGTCTCCGGGCAGGTCATCAGCTTCTGGCTCTCACCAGCCAGAATGCTCATGGCCACGCCCCGGCCCTCGGCGGTGCCGCTGGGCGCGGTGGTCACAGCATCCAGATAGAGGGAGCTGTCTGCACAGTGATAGGCGTACAATTTCTTTTGCAGCAATTCCAGCTGCTGCAATGCGCGTTCTGTCTCCATTGTTTTGTCTCCTCACTCTCTCCCGAAGAGCTTCCGCTTCGGTATCTGCACCGGGTCGGGGATCTCGAACTCATACCGCTCGGTGGCGTTGATGACGGTGGTGCCGCCCCGGGTGCAGACCCGGGGCAGATTCGCCCCATAATTCAGGTGCATATGCCCATGGATGAACCACTTGGGCTGATACAGGTCCATCAGGTCGTTGAACACCTGAAAACCCTTGTGCGCCCGGTCGGTGCCGTCGTTGAGTCCGCTGGCGGGGGCGTGGGTCAGCAGGATGTCAACTCCCCCGGCCCGCCGGGCCGCCAGCCAGAGCCGCCGGGCACGCCGCCGCATCTCGCCCTCTGTGTACTGGAAGGTGTCTTCCTTATTGTACCGGCTGCATCCGCCCAGCCCCATGATGCGCAGGCCCTTCCAGACATAGACTGCATCGTCCACACAGATGCAGCCCCCGGGCTCTGCCCCTTTGTAGCTGCCGTCGTGGTTGCCGTGGACGTACAGGATGGGGGCGGCGGTAAAGTTTGTAAGATATTCCAGATATTTTTTCGGCAGGTCGCCGCAGGAGAGGATGAGGTCGATGCCCTCCAGCCGCCTGCGGACGCTCTCGTCCCAGAGCAGTTCGGACGGGACATCCGAGATCGCAAGTATTTTCACGCTGCTTTGCTCCATTCTTTTCTATCCTTGAGGCATCGCCTGTTACTGCGGCGTCCCTTTCACGATGTCCAGACCGTTGATGTCCAGAAGTCCCCGGGTCTTGGCGTCCAGTGCGTCGTAGCTGGGCAGCTCGCCCTCCACGCACTCGTCCAGCCAGTCCATCTCCATCAGCTCCTTGGGCGTATAGATGCCGGAAGCCGCATGGTGGAGGACATGGCTCTGGCTGTAGCTCTCGGTGGGGAAGACCTGAAGCTCTCCCTCGCAGAGCTGACGCTCGGCCATCCTGAGCAGCTGCACCGTGCCGCTGCCCAGCCGGATGGGGTACTCCACCCGCTCAGCCCCGCTCTTGAGGCCCCACCAGTAGTTGATGGCCCTGCCGCCGGGGGCACTGTCCCACGTCCCGGCAAACACCGACCGGACGATCTCGGTGAAGAAGACATCCCACCGCCACTCCGGCAGGCCCAGCGGCTGCAATACGCCGTCGGGCAGGCGGCGGCAGAGTCCGTAATCCCGGTAGGTTCCTTCCGGCTCCCGGAAGTCCTGACTGTAGAAGACCTCGATGTCCTTCCGGTCGGAGAAGTCCTGCGGATGGCTCTCATCCGACAGACAGGCCCACCGCAGCACCACCCGGCTCTCGGGCCGGACAGCCCGCACGCCCTGTGCAAAGGCGTTGATGGCCGCCGGTACGCCGTACACCGGGTTCGCGGCCACATAGCCCACCCGGTCGCTGCGGGAAACGATGCCTGCCAGCATCCCCAGCAGATACGTCACCTCGTAGGTGCGGGGGTAGTAGGTGCGCACCAGCGGATGGGGCGCGTTGAGGGAGCAGTTGAGGAAGCGGGTCTTGGGGTGCTGGGCCGCCACCTTCAGACAGGCGGTGTGCATCCGGGAGCTGGTGGTAAAGACGATGTCCGCATGGTCGTGGGCCACCTCTTCCAGCACCTGCTCGGCATCCACCTCGGGGTTGATGTTCTCCCGGCAGCTGACGAAGAGCTTGTCGGGGAACGCCTTCACCAGCGCAGCACGGCCCTTGTCCTGTCCGCGCACCCACGCGCTGGTCTGGGCATTGTGCTCATGGAGGAAGACCACCCGCAGTTCGCTGGGCCGGGAGCTGAAGATGTTCAGCTTGCTCAGCAGCGGCTCTGCGCTGCGCTTCGGCTCCAGCAGCAGCTCCACAGCGTGGGGTTCGGCAAGGATCTTCACCTCATCCCAGAGCCGGGCCAGATTCTCCCGCACCTTCGTGGGGGTGGACTGGCAGGCGTCGGCATAGCGGTACACCGACAGATACACCAGCAGAGCATCTCCCGGCGTCAGCCCCAGTGAGCCGCCGCCCAGCGCATAGAACTGCTGGCTGAACATGGTGTAGAGGGCCGAGAAATTCAGCCGGTCGTCCTCCGTCCACGCCTCACCCGTGGCCTTGCAGGCCAGCGTCTGCAATTTCGCATAGCCGCCCAGCCGGGAGAAGCTGACGTTGTTGATGCGGGAGAGCTTATAGAAATCGAGGAACTCATAGTAGAGCTTGTTTTCCAGCGTGTCGTTTCTGGCCGGGATGAGCCGGGTGACGGTGCCGGGGATCTTGACGGCCTCATAATACTTGAGGACAGAGACCCGCTTGTTGCCCTCCTGTACATAGAACCGGTTCATGTACTCGAAGGCAATGATGGGGGTATGGATGCCCTCTTCCAGATGGGCTTCACAGAGGTTCGACCACTTGACGGCAAACTCGGTGTCGTCCTCGAGGAGAGGCATGAAGTTGGAGGCAAAGGCGGTGTGGCGTCCGGCGGTCTTGGTGCCCACGATGCTCTCGGCCGGGATGTCTACCAGCCCCAGAGGCTCCTGCGCCACGATGTCTGCGTCGGCAATAATCTCGTCCAGCACCGCGAGATAGGGCGACTGGCCCCGGGCCACGCTGGCCCGGTAGGCACGCTGGCCTGCACGCAGGGCGCTGCGGTAATCTTCCATCATAGATAAAACTCCTTCTGCTTTTTCAGCAAATGAAGAGGGATAGCTTCACAGGATTAGTATAGCATGAAAATCAAAAATATGGGAGACTTTCTCGCCGCAAGGTGTTGCTTTCCCGCAAATTTTAAGGTACGATAAAGGAAACATCCATTTTTTGCGAGGTAATCTATGCTTTGTGACGCTCTCCCCCGGCTGGAAGCCGGCGAATACCCCGGCGGCATCTGGTACTACGAGCCGCACACCTACCAGCCTTACCGCTATGTGCTGGGCCGGGTGGGCCGCCGCCCGCTGGTCTGCATCGGCATCAACCCCAGCACCGCCCAGCCCGGCGCGCTGGACCCCACCCTGAAGAGCGTGGAGCGTCTGGCCAGCGCCAACGGCTTCGACAGCTGGATCATGTTCAACGTCTACCCCCAGCGGGCCACAAACCCCAACGATATGGACAAGACCCCCGACCGTGCCCTCTGCGACGAGAACCTCCGCTGGCTGCGGGCCGTGCTGGCCCAGACCGAGCCCACCATGTGGGCTGCATGGGGCACCCTCATCGAAAAGCGGGCCTATCTGCCCGGCCTGATGCGGGAGATGGTGGCCCTGACGCGGGAGCGCGACATCCCGTGGGTGACCTTCGGCCCCCGCAGCAAGAAGGGCCACCCCCATCACCCCCTCTACCTGCGCAAGGACTCCACGCCTGAGCCTTTCGATGTGGAAAACTACCTCAACACCTGCTTTGACTGATCTTCTCAGGGAGGAAGCACCATGACACCGGAACGATACAAGAAGCTGACCGACTGGCTCGAGGGGCATCCCGCCCTCCGGGAGGGCATCATCCTGCTCAACCGCTGGCTCCCCCTCGTGCCCTTCGTCTGCTATCCGGCGCTCCTTCTGCTGCTCAACCTCCGGTGGTTTGCGATGCTCCGCGCCGGGCGGGGCGGCGGCGCTCTTGATTTTATGCAGGTCATCGCCCGGGCCATCCTTGTGCCTGGGCTGGCGTTCTGGATGGGCACCCTCATGCGGGCCAGACTCAACTTTCCCCGTCCTTATGAGCAGCCGGGCTTTGTCCCCCTCGTCCCGAAGAGCACCCGCGGCAATTCCTGCCCCTCCCGCCACGCTCTGAGCGCCGCCGTCCTTGGGATGGTGTGGCTCTACTTCTACCCCGCCGTCGGCGTCGGGATGCTGGCCATCGCCGCCCTCATCTGTCTGCTGCGGGTGCTGTCCGGGGTGCATTTCATCCGGGATGTGCTGGCCGGCGCAGCCTTCGGGCTGGCCTTCGGCTTCGCAGGGATGTGGCTGCTGTGAGGCAGTTTTTGAAGAAAGTGCAAAAAAGTTTTGATTTTCCCTTGACAGAACCCCTGGGCTATGGTATTATACTTCTCGCAGCGTGCTTCGACTCACAGCTGCGAACCATATCAGAACCCAATGGGATAACAACGTGCGCCCGTAGCTCAGGTGGATAGAGCAACTGCCTTCTAAGCAGTGGGCCGGGGGTTCGAGTCCCTTCGGGCGCATTGATGTGGTGCCCATAGCGTAGTCGGTTAACGCGCCAGATTGTGGATCTGGAGACCGTGGGTTCGAGTCCCACTGGGCACCCCACTAAAAAGTCCGCTGCAATGCAGCGGACTTTTTCTTTTAGGTGCCCAGTGGGACGAGAACAGGGCGGCCTCGCCGCAGGCGAGGTAAGCGATCAGCCCAGTGGGCTGTCGCTTAGCCCGCGGGTTCCAACCTGTAGGAATGTCTACTGTGGTAGCTCCGTGGGGTGCCCAGTGGGACTCGAACCAACCTGTAGGAATGTCTACCGTGGTAGCTCCGTGGGGCGTCCCGTGCAGTGGATGCCGGGTGCCGCAACTCGTAGGCCGCTTCCCTCCTCCACTTTATAAACAGCTCCAGAACATCCCAAACCAGACCAAGGCCGCAGCCCAGAACACCCTTCCGTGTTCCGTGCTGCGGCCTTTTTTCGTTTCCTCAGCTTCCCAGCTGCTTCAGGATATTCTGGATCTCTTCGTTGGAGTAGCCCTCCTTCAGCAGCTCGCTCCGGATGGCCGTGTCGCTCCTGCCCTGACGGTAGAGGCGTGCGGCGCTGTAGGGCACGACCGTGCCACCTAAAGCCAGCACCGGATCCCCGCCCGAGACGCCCGCACTCTTTGCCCCGGCGTTTGCCGCAGCCTGCTGGGCGCTCTGGGCCGCCTTGGACTGCTTGAGCGCCCACTCGCCCTTGGCGATGTTCAGCTTCTCGCTGGTGACATTGTTGTTGAACTCCTGCTGACGCAGGGTGTCCTGATACTGCCGCTCGGCCAGCTCGTTCTTGTACTTCTGCTGGGCCAGACTGTCCTGCCGCTGGTTCTCCTGCATCTGCTGGCTCCACGCAGCATCAGCACGCTCGGCCTCATAGGCGCGGTCCTTGGCGTACATATTGTAGCCGGTATTCGCCAGACTGCCCACCAGCGAGCCGATGCCGGTGGTGCCGGTGATGGCCAGCTGCACCGCGTCGCCGATGACGCCCAGAACACTCAGCACATTGCTGAATGCCTGCTGACGTTTGGCACGCGCCTGCTGTTCCTGCGCGGAGTAATAGCCGTAGAGGGTGTCCAGCCGACCCAGATAGTCCTGATAGCGGCCATAGTCCTGCTCATAGGCGGCGTTGTAGGCGCTGCCCTTCCGGTCGAGCTGACTATAGTAGTCCGACAGTTCCGCATTATACCGCGCCTGTGCGTTCTGTTCCTGCGCATTGAGCTGGTCGATGCGGGTCACGACATCGTCGCCCTCGCTGTTGTAGGTGTCCAGCGCCAGCCGGTAGAGGGAGGGCAGGGCGTCGTTCAGGGCACCCATCTGCTGCTGATACGCCTGCTGCGCCGCGCTGACCGCATAGCTCGAACCGTAGCCGCCGGTCAGGGCCGCTGCCTGTGCGGCGGCATCTGCGCTGGCATTGCGGGCGTTCTGGGTGTACTGCCGGGCATACTGGCGATAGAGCGGGTCCTGTGCATAGCTGTACTGGAAGCTGTCCCGCCCCAGCAGCTGACCGATGAGGTCTTCGATCCGGCCCTGATAGGCGCTCTCGTACTGGCCCGGACGGTTCTGCTGCCAGTTCTTCAAGTCGGCCGCCGCGTCGGTCACACTCTGGCTGGGGCTGTACTCCGCCTTTGCCAGCGCATTCTCCACCTCCCTGCGGCTGCTCAGGCCTGCCGTGCTGTAGGAAGACCGGGCCGCAGGCTGGGCGCTCAGCTCCTCCAAAAGCTGCTGTTCTTTCTTCTTCTCGGTACTCATAGCTTCTCCTTTCTCACTGGATGCTGTTCAGCCGGGTGCGCAGCGATTCCGACATATTTTCCATGTCCAGATTGCAGAGCACATATTGCAGCTGCTCCTGCATCTGGTATAAGTAGTTGCGGATGGCACGGGCATCCTCCGCGTCCATGTTCTCGCTCAGATGGGGCAGGCCGATCTTCGAAAGCCCCGTGACACTTGCCATATCAGTTCACCTCCTGTGCCAGAATGCCGCCTCTCGCGGCGGCGCTCGTCCGGGTCAGGCTGCGCAGGGTGATCTGCCCCCGGCCCTTCAGCCGCAGCCGCAGGCTCCCGCACCGCCTGGGCACGAAGGGGATGTCGAAGCAGTGCCGCCCGTCGGCCGTCCTCTGGGCCAGTGTCTCCCACGCCCCGCCGTCATAGCTCACCGCCAGCTCGAAGCGGCTCTTCGCCTCGGCCTCGAGCCGGAGGGTCAGCCGGGAAAGATACTGTTCTTCCGGGCGGTCCAGCCCGATGTCCCCGCTGACCAGCTCGAACCGCACCCCCTCTTCGAGGCCGTCGGCCCGCTGCCAGTTCTCCTCCCGCTCCGCATCCGCCGCCCAGACCGCCTTGCCATCCCAGAGGTAAAGCTGTCCACCGCTGCCGGTCATCTCGTAGGAGCAGACGTCCTCCTCCTGCCACAAGCCCCGCTCGGTGTCGTAGACCAGCAGCCGGACGGTCTGGGCTTCGCCGCTGCCCCGCACGAGATGCAGGTAATACCGCCCGTCCAGCGCACCGCCCAGAGCTGACTTCACGTTCCGCAGCCGGGCCGGGTCGAGGGCCGTCGAGACCTTGGTGGGGATGCTTCCATCCCACGCCATCACGCCGTCGGGCGAGAGATAGTAGAGCGTCTCGTTGATGACGCAGAGGCTCCGGGCCGCGCCCTTTGCCACGCCCCGGCAGCGCAGACTGCTCAGCTGGAAATCCGAGGGCTTGGAGCCATAGAGCTTGTGGAGAGTATTCTCCTTGAAGAAAAGTGCATATCCCATGCAGGTGGCCGCGCCAGTGAACGCCCCGTCGCTGCCCACGGTCACAGCATAGCTGTCGGCGGCGATGCCCCGGTAGGAGAACCAGTTGGACGGGTCGCCCAGCTTGCAGGCGTAGATGATGTTCTCCTTGCTGGAACAGCCCCATATCCGGTTGTCGCACTCGGTCAGATAGTCCATGTCCGGCACCCGGCGCTCCAGCCTCACCGTCTCCGCCGAGACGAACTCCCGTCTGACGCTGCCGTCCAGACTCACCCACCGCACCGCTGCGCCGGTGCGGGTCAGACGGCCATAGAACCACTCGCCGCCGGGGTCGGCCCTGACCCGCAAGGCGTCCTCGCTGGCGTCGCAGACGATGCGGTCGCCGTCCAGCCCACTCCACTGCCCGGCCTGCTCTGCGCCCGAGCCGCTGAGGGCTACGGTGTCCTCGGCCCGGAAATTTGCGCCGACGCCCTTGGCCGAAATGCGGCAGCAGTCCAGCACCACCGCCGACCAGTTGCCCGACGCCTCGCTGTAAACCTCCAGCGTGCTCTCGCTGCTCCATGGCTTCTCCGGGTCCTCCACCCGGAGGAAGAGCTGCCCATCCTTCGGATTTTCCGGCTCCGAAGGGCCGCTGCCGCTCACCTCGTAGACCCTGCCCTCGGCGTCGCAGGGGGCAAACTCCATGCTGGCGTTCGCCCCCGACCACACCGCCCCCAGTGCGCTCACCTCCCGGCTGACGGTGTCGAAGGCCAGCTTGTCCGGGAAGATCAGAATTTTTGTCCCGATGCCCACCAGCGCCTTTTTTCCGTCCTCCACCGCGTTCTCTAGAGTCACTTCCAGCTCGTCGGGGTCGTCCGGGGTGTAGATGAGTCTGGTGCCGCAGACCATCAGCAGGCCGTTCAGGTGATACATTCCGTTCAGCTCTGCCGTCTCCCGCAGCTTCCGGCGGGGCAGACGGGTGCTCAGGGCCGGGAAGTTCCGAGCCGAAAAGTTGATGCCCGCGCTGTACTCTGCCTCGGTGCAGCTGTACGTCTCGTTCAGCCCGCCGAACACCCGCAGCATATTCCGGGTGTTCTTCAGGCCGTTCCGGTTCGCAAGGATCATCTGTCATCCCTCCTTCACCAGCGCCACCTGCTGCCCCGTGCGGGCCGGTAGTTCCGCCGCAGCCACCCGGCCAGCTCGGCCAGAATGCTGTTGTATTGAGCCTGCTCCCCGGCGTAGCGGTCGTTCTCTCCCAGCGCGGCGTCGGTCATGGCGCACAGGTAGTGGGGGTACAGGCTGTCAAAGGGCGGCGGCACCAGCAGCACATCGTCGTCCCGCAGGCCGTCGTCCCACGCGAGGTCTGCCCCCACGCCCTCCCGGCTGTCGGCACCGCTGGGGCGGAAGAACCGCTCCCGCAGCATCCCGTCCACCTCGCACAGCCACCGCTGCCGGGTCCGGGCCGCGACACGGCTGCCCGGGCGCAGCTCCTCAGCCCGCTCCATCGCTTCTCCTACCGTCATAAAAAGCCTCCTTTCGCTTTTTCCAAAAAAGCCCGGCAGCGGCGGCCTTTCTCTGCCGTTTCTGCCGGGCCGCGTTTCTCTTACTGGGCCGCAGTCTCTGCTGCAGCGATGCGGGCGGCGGTGTACTCATCCTGCTGCTGGCTGTGCTCCAGCACCTCAGCCACCTCAGGCGGCACCTCCACCTCCACGCCCCGGCGGATCTTGTAGTTCACGCCGTTGACGCTGACGAACAGGTCGCCCTTGTAGCGGCTGTTGTCCTTGAACAGCCGGATGCGGACATTCTTCTTTTCTTCCATGGCTTTCTCCTTCCCACGGGCCTGCCCTTGTAAGCGAGGCCCGCCCTTTCTGTTTTTTACCGGGCCTTTCTCGTTCAGCGCAGAACTGTCACCGCAGGTGACTGAGAGGGCTTAATTCGCCGCCGCAGTACCCGAGTAACTGGACACGCTCTCAATACGCACCATATACTGTTCCACCAGACGTTCCGCCGCACGCATCCCCTTCCAGCCCACGGAAGCGCGCTGGTTCAGCGGGTCGTCGCCGTAGCCCAGCTGCTTGACGATGTGCTCCAGACCGCCGCCTTCCAGCTCGGTGACACCGTAGGCGTGAGCGCCCAGCACCAGAGTACCGAACACGGCCAGACCCGTCGGGCAGGTGCCGTCCTTCCAGATCTTCGCCTCGCTGGTCTCGATAAAGCGAATGTTGCCCAGCTTGCCGATCTCGCCGCGGTACATGGTCTCGGGGTCGGCGTACTTGTGGGCCTCGATGAACTCCTTGCAGGTCTTGAGGTCGTAGGCCGCATAGGGGTGGATGATGGCGATGTAGCTGTCGCCGATGGGGTCAGCATTCATCGCGCCCAGCTGCGCCGCCGCCTGAAAGAACAGCTTCGGGGTCAGGGTGCAGCTCTTGTCCAGCGTTTTGCGGCTGGTGACAGCCGTCTCGGTGCCGTCCTCCCCCAGCTTCGGCGCATAGATGACATTGGTGCCGCCGGCCAGCACATCGCGGGTGATGCTGTCCATGGTGCGGCCGGCCTGACTGGCCAGCACGCGGGTCGCCTGCACCACATTGTTGTCGATGGCGGTCATCTGCAAAACATCGGTCAGCGGGGTCCAGCCGCCATACTGGTGGAGGTCGCTGGTGATGGTAGTGACGTTCAGGGCCTGACCGTTGGGGGTCACGCCCTCGGTCAGCGGGGTGTCGGCCTTGGGCAGGCTGTCGTACTTGCGGAACTCGATGGTCTTGCCGCCGTTCTGGGGCACGGGGTAGTAGTCCGCGAACTGATCGTGCACCAGACGCGGCTCGGCCTGATCGATGAGGCGCTTTTCGTAGAAGGTCTTCATTTCCTTGGTCATGGTGCCGGTGGTGTTCTGCAGGCTTGCAGAAGCGTCGGCAAAGAGCTGGAGATCCATCTTCATATTGTCGTTTTTCATGTCATTTGTCCTTTCTTTTCCTTGCTTTTTGACCCCTCCTGCATCGGAGAGGTTTTTTCAGAAACTGATCTTCACTCCGTGCATCGCACGGCGTTCCAGCGCCTCGCGCTGGGCGCGGGTCATGCTGGCCACATCGGCGCGGGTGACGGCTGCGCCGCTGGGGCTGGTGCCGTTCTCCGCCGGGCGGGCCGAGCGCTGGCGGATGCGCTCCACGACGCCCTGCTCCACAGTCCGGGCGGTCTGCTGCAGCGCATCACTGTAATGGGCCAGACGGTAGGCATCCCCCATCCGCATCCCGGGCAGCTCCATCAGACGGCGCATTTCGGGGTTCGCAAGCTCCTGCCGGAGCGAGAAGCCCGGGACGTCCCGGCGGATCATCGCCTCCTCTGCGGCCCAGCGGGCGTGGAGGGCACGGACGGCATTCTCTCCCGCCTGCAGGCCCGGGACAGGCGGGAGCGGCGCAGGACGTTCTTGCGGTGCAGGCGGCTCTTCCGGCTTTTCCGGTGCAGTCTGCGCCGGCACCTCCGGAGTCTCCCCGCTGCCCTCGTCGGCCCTCATGGTGCCGGAGGCGATGGCCTGCTGGGCCTGTGCGTGGCTGAGGGCGGGGGCACCTTCACCGCCCTCTGCAAACATCTGCAAGTCCACCATCGACTGTTCGCCCCGGCCGCTCAGGTCGGCAAAGCGGACATGGTCCGGGTAGCGCTCTGCCAGCAGGGCAAAGCCTGCCTTGGCGAATTCGAAGGCCCCCTCCACCCACGGCTTCTGGGGCGCAGCCGCCGTCACCGCCAGACGCGGGTCGTCCGGCTCGTCCCATGCGCCGCTCTTGGCGCCCTCCTCGCCCGCCAGCAGGGCGCAGAGGGTCTGCATCAGGGTGCTTGCTCCCGCACACACGATGTCCTGCCCGGCGGGGGCATAGCCCGCGTGGCCCGAGGCCTCCAACCGGCAGGTGGGGCCTGCCGGGCCGTCCAGCTCGGTATAGTTCACTTTTATCATCTCATTTCTCCTTTCTGCATCTTCATCGCCCTCGCCATCGCCGCCGTGCTCAGTTCCTCCGCCGGGCCGCTCAGCTTGGGCGGGGCAGGCTGTTCCTGCGCTTCCAGCAGGCCCGTCAGCCGGGCCATCTGAGCCTGCATCTGTGCCAGCTGCCGGGCGAGGGTGCCGTTCTGCCGCACCCGCTGGCGCACCTTCTCAATGCCCTCGAAGTCCATCATTTCCAGTGCCGCCAGCGCCGCATCGGCGTTGGCCGGGGCAAAAAAGCCCAGCTGATAGCACTCCTTGGCCGTCTCATTCTGGGAAAGACGGCTGAAGGTGGACTTCTTCTCCGCGCTCACCACGATGTCGAACACCGGCTCACGGCTGCCCAGCTCCACACCGCCCACGACCTTCGCCGGCCGGGCGCGGAGCACCTCGCCCGAAAACCGGACAAACTCGCTCTCGCCGCCCTTTCCCGTGATGCGGAAGATGCGCTCCTCGTCGTAGAACTGCCGCATCAGCTCGATGATGAGGTAGCACTCCTTGGCAAATGCCCGGTAAGCGCTCTTGAGCATATCCCGGCTGAGCTTGCTGCCCGCCTCCTGCAAAGCAGCGATGGCCGAAGCCGCCGTGACGCCTCCGGCAGTACCGCCCTGCGTCATGTCGCGGTTGCCGCTGATCTCCTTCAGCTCCTCGATGCGGCTGTTGCGGTAGCTCAGGCTGTTGCCCTGCAGTCCCGCCGTCTGCATCGGCCGGAAGCTGTCGTCGTTCAGCCGCCCCGCCACATGGATGATGTCTCGGGACAGGTCGGTCAGCTCCTCCTCGTTGACCCCTGCTGTGTCGCTCAGGACATACCGCTGCCGGGCCGAGAGCAGGACGTTCTCATCCATGGCGTGGTTCATCCGGTCGATGGCGGTCTGGCATTCCTTCATCACGTCGATGTACCCGAAGCCAGCCGGGCTGTCCTCCTCCATGAACAGCGGGTCGAACACAAAAGGATACCTGCCGTGGTCGTAGAATCCCCGTTCGGCCAGTGCCGGGTCGTTCTCGCTGGCGTAGAGCACCACGCCGTTGCAGAACTTGCAGTAGTGCAGCACGCTCCGGCCCTCCGGCGAGAGCTTTTTGTAGTACCAGTCCACCACGACGCTCTTGCTGCTGGTATCGAGGCCGCCGTCGTGGATGTAGCGGGGCACATCGAGGACGCTGGCGGTGTGCCCTGCCAGCTGAGGCCAGCGCTCTTCCAGCTGGTTCGAGTCCGCCAGACTCAGCGAGAAGAAATGGGGCGACGCCTGAATGTCGTCCACGCCCGGCTCCCAGTAGAGCATCAGCAGGTTCATGGGCCGGATGCTGATCTCGCCCACGCCGCCCCGCTGCTCCGGGTCCCAGAACACCCCCTTGACGCCGGTGCCCTGCTTGAGCTTGCGCCACCATGTGTCGCTGTACACCTGCTCGTAGTCGGCCTGTTCCAGCACTACGGGCAAAACGCTGGAAAGCGCCTGTGCTGCAGCCTCATCGTCCTCGGCCCGGGGCAGGACGTTGGGGCTGGGGTAGTTGTCCATCGCGTCAGCGTGCTTGTTGGCGATGGAGTTGAACAGCCACCCGCTGGACGGCTGGGGCTTGCCCTCCATCATGGGGTTCTGGTAGTTCTTCCAGTGCCCCATCCGGAACCACAGCTCGTTATCCACCAAGCGCTTGTCCAGCGCCGCCTTGCCTGCCTTGTACCGCTGCAAGATCTGTGCCGCCTCGCCCACCTCCTCCGGCCCGATGGGCGGCTTTTTTCTCATCTCGTCCAATGTAACTCCTTTCTGCCCTCTGTCGCAGGGCACTTCCGTTTCTGCCCGGCCTGCCAACGCCTCTCCCTTTGGGAGAGGTGGCATTGCGAAGCAATGACGGAGAGGGCAAGCCCGTCTCCCGAGAGCCTCCGCACAGCGATAAGCAGTCTTTTTGTTAAATCGTATTTATCGCTGTGTCCATGCCTTCACCGTCAGCATCCTTGCCCTCTCAGGCGCTCACGCGCCAGCTCTCCCAAGGGGAGAGCCTTGCCTTCACACCCTCAGAAATCTCGCCCTCCCATGCAGCTCCAGCGGATCATCCCGCACCCTCGGCCCGGCGATCTGCCGGGGCGGCGAGATGGGGTTCTCCATCAGCACATAGCGGCACTCGTCGTAGATATGATCCTCCTGCCGGGTGTCGATGTCCTCCACATTGCTCTCGTCGTACACGAGGTTCGGGATGGTGCGGATGAAGTGTCTGCAGGTATGGAACACCTGCAGCATCGGCCTGCCCTCCTCGTCGAAATGCAGCCGGTAGTGGAACTGCATCTTGCCCGCCAGACGGGTGTGGTCGCCGGGCCTCCAATGCAGGAAATTCGGGCTTTTCTCCTGCATATCCGCGACGCTCTCGCCCCGGCTCTGGTCGAAGATGGCCGGGTCGGCGATGCCTGTGATCACCCGCCCCCGGAGCATCGGGTCGTTCTGCTCGGCCTCCCGGATGCGCCGGGCCTGTTCCACCGGGTCGAGGTGCGTTCCCTCGTCGGGTCGGCCCGTGCAGCCGTAAAGCTCCTTGATGCGGTAGAGCCGCCCCTCCTCGTCCGCTGCGTACCACCCCACCGAGAACGGCTTCGAATAGCCGAAGTCATACCCCCGGTAGATTTTCCAGTGCTTCGGGATGGCAAAGGGCGCGATGACATGAGTCCAGCGCTGGTCCTCGTAATGCTTCGGGTCGTTCCGCCACTCGGTGAACACCTGCCCGGAAAAGCTGTCCCAGCTGCCGTAGAGCAGCGCCTGCTTTTCCGCCTCCGGCATGGCTGCGAGGCTGGCCAGATAGCCCGGGTCGTTCTTCAGCAGGGCAGGGTTGTCAAAGACGCTGGACGGGATGAACACCCTCGCCCGCCGGAGCATCTTTTCCGTACCGTCCGGCATCTGCACCCTGCACTCCTCCTCAATGGGTGTTCCGGGCGGGGCGGGCGTGATGAACCTCGCCTTGACCCAGCCGTGGCCCACCCCGCCGGGGTTGGTGGTGGCCCGTAGGTACACCCGCGTGCCGGGGCCGGTGGGACGGTTGCGGCTCATCATATAGCTGTACTCCTCCCACTCGAAGTGGGTCAGCTCATCGAAGCCGATGAAGTCGAAGGCCTTGCCCTGATAGTTCGTCCGGTCTTTCGTGTGCTGCATCGAGCCGAAATAGATCTTCGCCCCACTGGGGAAGACCCACACATGACTCGTGGCGTTGTACTGCGCCTCCGGGAAAGCCCGGAGATAGTAGCGCTGGCTCTTGTCCACGAGGTCGGACAGCTGCGGGTAGGTCTTGCGGAGGATGAGCGCCCGGTAGTGGGGGATGTGCACCTGCCGCAGTGCCTCGATGACGAGGGCGTCGCTCTTTCCGCCGCCTGCCGCGCCGCCGTAAAGCGCCTCCGGCTCAGGCCGCCGCATAAATTCCAGCTGCCTCGGCTGGGGCTTCCAGACGATGTTCCGCTCCTTGTTTTCTTCCATCATGCCTCCTCCACCGGCGGCAGCAGCACCACGCCGCATTCCCGCCCTTCTTCCTCCATTTCTTGGTCGTTCAGGGCCTTCGTCACGCCTGTCAGGTCTTTCAGCACGGCGGTGGCCTCCTTGAGATCCTTCATGAGGCCAGTGTCGGTGCTTTTTTCCTTCCGGGCCGCACGCTGGCGGACGTTCAGGCCCTTGATCTCCTGCACCAGCATGGTGCTCAGGGTGTCTGCCGCCTTCTGAAGATTTTTCATCCCATTGGACGCCTCCTGCTTTTCCTGCCCCATCCTGTGTTCTCACATCCTTTCGTTCTTTCGTTGGCAAAAGGATACCACGCTTTTTCCCTCCGCAGGAGTACATACTTTTTGATTTGCTTTTGTATCTTTCGTGGTGTTTTGTCCCTATAGTAATATTTTTAGGCAAGAAAAATCCCCTGCCTGTGTTCTTTTCCACAGACAGGGGATTTTTGCACGATTTTCTGCGCAAAGTCTCCGGAAGGCGCTCCGCTCCTTTTACAGCGTTTCCACCCGGTCGAACAGCGCTTTCGCGGCTTCCACGGCCTCCTTGCTGCCGAACGCCACCCGAACGCCCTTCTCCATCCGGGCAGACAGGTCCGCCGCCTCAGCCTTGAGGGCGGCAGCATCCACACTGCACAGGCTCTTCCGCTCGGCGGCGTTCATCTCGTCGGTGATGCCGCAGAAATACTTGCAGTCGGTGGCCGCAGCCTCGTCCCGGGGCTTGCGCGGGGTGTCCAGCTTGGCCGCAGCGCCCACAATGAATTCATTCATATCGTTTTCGGTGTAATCGCGCCCCGCCAGCTCTGCCGGCCCGGCGGCAAAGGCCTCGTAGCTCTCCGTCAGATGGGGGTCACGGTAGGTGTAGAGGTACTCCACATCGTCGTTCTGGGTCACCATGCCGGTGCCGTAAGCGCCGCCCACCTCCCGGATGCTGTGCCACAGATACTCGTAGCTCATCACCCGGGCCAGCACCTTCCGCTCCAAGCGCCGCTCCATCGGCCATGCCAGAACATCATAGTTCACGCCGCCGTCGATGACGAAGGCCTCGTTCACCGGTGCCGTCAGATCCTCAGTGTAGGGCACCGCTGCGCGGCGCTCTCCGGCCGCAAAAGCACTGCCGGGCAGCAGCTTTTTCAGGGTGTCCAGTGCTGCATCGCTGCCGTGGAGGCTGACCGTCAGGGCATTTCCGCCCAGCACCTTCTCCCGCAGCGCTTCCAGCCTCCGGCCCAGTCCGGCCCAGTCGGCTTCTTCCTGCAGCCCACAGAGGAAGTGGTAGTAGCTCACGCCGCTGCACCGCTCGTTCATGGCGGCCTCCACCGAGAAGTGGGCTGCCGCACGCATCGACGCAAAGGCATGGCCCTCCCGCAGGAATCTCTGCTCCATCATCAGCTTCTGCTGGCTGACCACCCGCTCCATCGCGGCTTCTGCCTGCGGGCCGGTGAGCTTCGTTTCATACAGCCACTCGCCGCCCAGCTCCACAGCCTTTTCGAGGCTGCGTTCCAGCAGGCTCATCCCGGCCACCAGCTTTGCATGGACCGGTCGGCCCGGCTGGCGGCCGGTCCAGCCGTCCACCCATGCGCCGCTGCGGCCCAGCCATGTGTTCCGCAGGGTGTTCAGCTCCTGTGCCGTGTGCTTCCCGGTGTCCAGCTCGTCCACCACATCGGTCAGCAGGTTCAGATAGGGCATCTCCTCCGGCGCTGCATTGCCGATGTCGTAGTAGAAGTTCAGGTAGGTGCTGCCCGCCGAAGGGTGATGCAGCAGCTCGGCCCCGGCCAGCATCCCGCCCCGGCCCGGGGTCAGCTTCTTGCCCTCGCCGAGGTCGGCAGCCGTCAACGGATGGTCCAGCACCAGCTTGCCGTCGGTGCGGGCGGCCCGGCCCTCTTCCTCCTTCTTGGGCAGGGCGGGCACTTGGATGACCTCCACCGGCGCGGGCGCGAACAGCTCCCGCAGCAGCTCGTTGAACCACCCCTTTTCCAGCTTCTCCCGCAGCGAGGCGAACAGCCCGTTGGTATGCAGCAGCAGGGCCGGGTCGCCGGTGTGGAGCCAGCCGGTGGATGCATGGATGGCGTCCAGCACACCGTCCGGGATGCTGCCCGGGCGCTCAAGGGAAGCGAACTCGGTGGAGTTGAGGCTTGCCATCAGCAGCTCTTCGGGGATGCCCTTTTCGAGGATGCCGTCCACAGCATTCCGGACAGCGGCAGCGAATTTCCCTGCCGACGCCTCGGTGGCCCCCCGCAGTACCAGCTCCAGCGTCGGCTGCAAGGTGCTGTCGTCGAAGCCTACATCAATGTCCGCCCCCAGCTTCTCTTCCAGCAGGGCGGCTTTCAGGGGCGACTGGTTGTTGCCCAGCAGGGCGTCCAGCAGGATCTCCACACCCAGCTGGCGCTCCCGGTCCGCGAACGCGCCGGTGTACCACGCCAGCGCGCACTGTGCCTCGTCCGGCTCGGGCTTTTCGGTGTAGTAGGGGATGTGCAGCCGCACACCGGCCTGCTCGTCCTGTACCGTCAGCCGGGGGCGGCTGACACTCTTGGGCATATGGCTCAGATACTGCTCGTCGAGGAAGGCCAGCTTCTCGGCCATGTCCATCTTACCGTAGAGGGTAATGCAGCAGTTGTCCGCACTGTAATGACGGCGGTAGACCCGGACATACTTCTCATAGGTCAGCGCCGGGATGGAGGCCGGGTCGCCTCCGGAGACGAAGCCGTAGGCCGTGTCCGGGAACATCGCCCGGCTTAGGGCGTTCTGCAGCTGGGCATCCGGCGTCGCCAGTGCGCCCTGCATCTCGTTGTAGACGACGCCGCTCACCGTGCCGTCCTCGTCCCGGTGCCAGCCCTCCTGCTCGAACACGCCCCGGTCCACCATCGCCAGCGGGCAGAACACCGCGTTGAGGTAGACGTCCATCAGGTTCTTGAAGTCCGTCTCGTTGGGCGTTGCGAAGGGGTAGACCGTCTTGTCCGGGAAGGTCATGGCATTCAGGAAGGAGGCCATGCTGCTCTTGAGCAGCTGCAAAAACGGCGACTTCACCGGGTATTTCTCGCTGCCCGCCAGCACCGAGTGCTCGAGGATGTGGAACACGCCGGTATCGTCGGAGGGAAAGGTGCCAAATCCGATGCCGAAGGCCTTGTTGTCGTCGTCGTTCTCCACCAGCAGGACAGCCGCCCCGCTGACGTCGTGGGTCAGCACGGTCAGCGTCCCGTGCTGTTCGGGGCACTCCTCGCGCTTGACGAGGGTATAGCCGGGATATTGTTTCATGGTCTTGCTCCTTTGCGTTTTCTGGATTTTTCTCTATTGTATCATCCTGCCCGCCAAAACACAATGAACGGTTTGTGAATCATAACTTCCCGGACGCAAAAAGGCCTCCCCTCGAAGGGGAAGCCTCTCTGCATATATCGGGAATTATTGAAGGAATTTTCGTTGCTCTATGAGATGCAAATTTGGAAATCAAACCTTCTTAACCAGGAAGGTAGCTCTGCCAATCGGACGCTTTTCGCCTTCCATACCGGGTGCCCAAATCAAATCCTCAGGCAGAGTGATGTCGTCCGTAGAGATATATGCTGCATCACCGGGCATCTTAACAACCAGCTCGCGCTGGTTGTCAGCAGCAGTACCGTTGATGAGCTGCAAAGTAACTCTGACGTTGATCGAAGTATCGACCGTCTTTTTCACCTTAACGATAGCCAAAAGCGTGTTACCATTGTCAATGATCTCAACCGGAGTAGTGTCGGCCAGCTCATAGCCCTGCGGGAACTTGTCCGCAGGAATGCTCTTGGGGTCAACGACGGTGGCATCCTTCAGAACAGGATGCTCATAATAATCGCCGCCATTTCCAACGCCTGCGCCGCCATTGTCAACATCAGTAAAGATAATCTTGACCGGCTTGCTCGTCACTTCAGGCACGTTAGGAGTATCAGTGCCGGGAACCTTGCTGCCGCTATTACCATCACAGCCTGCCAGCACACCTGCTGCGGCAACAGCCAGAGCCGCAACACCAGCGCTCTTGAGGAAACGGCGGCGGGAAATCATATCCAGTCTCATAATTAAAACCTCCACATTGTTTTAGAGGTCTTTCCCCGCTCGCATTTTCTTCCTTCCGGGCGTAAGGCAAACCTCTGTTCTGATTCATTATACCCCCCCCCCGATTATATTTGTCAAGAGGTTTCAGTATTTTTGTGGCGGCTTTCTGCATAAAAAATCGCCCGGCTTTTCTGCGTTTTCCACAAAATATAGCAGTTTGTGTTTTGAATGCACAAGCACCATCCGCAAGCTGCGTATCGCAACTATGACGTTTTGATAGGCGCTATTTTTGAAAGTCACAATAAAAAGAGAGCTGTGCAGGACAGCTCTCTCCGTTTCCGTTTTTTATGAAATTTATGCCGTTTCTCCCTGACGGCAGGACACCCGGAACAGTACGAATCCCACGACGAACAGCACGATGAGGGAGCCGACGCCCACATTGGCGCTGCCGGTCAGCTGGCTCCCCACGCTGACGATCATCGTCCCGAGGAAGGATGCCCCCTTGCCGCAGATGTCGAAAAGCCCGAAGTACTCGCCCGACTTCTCCGGCGGGATGATCTTTGCAAAGTGGGAGCGGCTGAGAGCCTGCACGCCGCCTTGGAACATCCCCACGATGACGGCCAGCACCCAGAACTGCCACTGCCGGGTCAGAAAGAACGCAAACACCGCGATGCCCGCATAGGCCGCGATACAGACCGGGATGAGCTTCGACGAGGGATACTCGTTGGACAGCCGCCCGAAGATGAGGGCCGACGGGAACGCCACGATCTGCGTCACCAGCAGCGCCAGCAGCAGTCCGGTGGTGTCCAGCCCCAGCGCCGTGCCGTAGGCCGTGGCCATGTCGATGATGGTATACACGCCGTCGATGTAGCAGAAGAACGCCAGCAGGAACCAGAACACCTGCTTGTCCTCCGGCAGATGCCGCAGGGTCTGGCCGATGCGGGCAAAGCTCTGGCGTACTGCGTGCTCTTCCACCTCCACATAGTGGAGCTGTCGGTAGCTTTTCAGCAGCGGCAGGGTGGTCACGAGCCACCACACCGCCGTCAGGATAAGCGCGATGTTCAGCGCCGTCATCTGGCTGAGGCCAATGGCCCCCGCCCCCAGCACAAGGCCGAGACAGACCACGAAGGGCACGCAGCTGCCGATGTAGCCCCACGCATAGCCCCGGCTGGACACCTCATCCATCCGCTCCGGCGTGGTCACATCCCCGAGCATGGAGTCGTAGAACACCAAACTGCCCGAAAATCCCACCTTCGCAATGACGAAGATGACGAGGAAGGGCAGCCACGCCGACGCCGCGCCCATGGCGCAGCATCCCACGATGCCCACGCCGACGCAGAGCATGAAGATGGGCTTCTTGAAGCCTCTGGTGTCCGCCACCGTGCCGAGGATCGGGCTGAGGATGGCCGTGATGATGGTCACGACCGAGCTGGCATAGCCCCAGTAGGCCAGATACTCCACCGAGGTCAGGCCGCCGCTCTCTGCCAGTGCGTTGAAGAAAATGGGGATAAGGGTCGCCACCATCAGCACAAAGGCCGAGTTTCCCACGTCGTACAGGATCCAGTTCCGTTCCAGCCTCGTCAGGCGAAAATTGCCATTCTTTCCCATCCAGTGTTCCTCTCAGTCTTCCCCGAACGTGTGCTGATATTCCGGCCCCAGCGGCTTTCCTCCGGCATACTCGCCGATGAGCCGCACCGCCAGCGGCACAGCCGTTTTGTACAGCTCCTCGAGCTTCCGGCTGCTCTGGACACACTTGGGGTTGGGCTGCGGATTCGCCACAAGGCCGTGCATGAACTCATACTTTCCGGCGGCGCGCATCCCGGCCAGCACCACCCAGCGTTTGACGGGGTTCGCCGCCTGCAGCATATGGTGCACCGAGATCATCCCCTTCATCGCCGCCAGCGTCTCATCCACCGTGACGCCTTCATAAAAAGGCGCGACGACCTCCGCCCGCTGGCGGCTGGGCTTGATGTGGCTGGCCGTGAAGAACTTCATGGGGTCATAGCCGTCCTCCCGCAGCAAGGCGTTGTCGAACTCTGTCTCGATCTCACAGTGGCTCACGCCGCTCTCCCGGACATAAGCCTCCACATAGGGGTGACAGGTGCTGTCCAGCGCAAAATGGCAGACGAAGCCCAGCGCGTAGGCCAGCGCAGCGTCCTTATCCGCCGCGTGTTCCACCACGGCCCGGGCGCGGGTGAAAAATACCTCGCCCTTTTCCTCGTGCATGGCATTCCCCAAACGGTTCACCGGGTTCGTCTGCAATGCCTTGTAATAAAACATCAGGTCAGGCCCGTGGAGGCCCATATCGTAGAGTTCCCGGTGCTGCTCCAGCGTCTGGCGCAGCCCGTCCGGAAGCAGGGCCAGAACATCCGCGCCAAAGCGGCGGTGTGCGTAGGTAGAAGGCATGA
>OWKD01000190.1_pt1 | contig 24125 bp, 16 predicted proteins | sample 1732981 | NCBI WGS metagenome assembly OWKD01 (sample SAMN05065776, study PRJEB22554) | human gut metagenome | biome: ENVO:2100002; feature: ENVO:00000062; material: ENVO:00002003 | host: Homo sapiens | place: USA
AAATTATGAAAATGCAGTAAAGGTTATCCCATGGTCACCTGCACCTCTACCACAGCGCCTTCCGGTGCCAGCGGCAGCAGGCTGCCCTCAATGGGCTTGCCATCCACAGCGACGCTCTTCACACCGTACTGGACTGCAGCGGTATTATCCACTGCAATGTGATAGGTTGCGCCCCGGTAGCGGCGGGTAACGGTGAAGCCGCCCAGCGTGTGTGGGATACAGGGGTCTACCTTCAGGCCGTCCAGCGTGGGCTGGATGCCAAGGATATACTGGCTCACATTGAAGAAGGTCCATGCGGCAGTGCCGGTCAGCCAGCTGTTCTTTGCTTCGCCAAAGGTGGGGGCATCCTTACCGGCCACCATCTGGCTGTAAACATAGGGTTCGGTGCGGTGGATCTCAGAAATATCCTCGATGTAGGCCGGGCATGTCTTACGGTACACCTCAAAGGCCCGGTCGCCATGCCCCAGAACGGCTTCGGCACAGCTGATCCACGGATTGTTGTGGCAGAAGATACCGGCGTTCTCCTTGTATCCCGGAGGATAGCTGGAAATTTCGCCCAGATTGAGCTGATAACTGGTGTATGCAGGTTGGTGCAGAACCACACCGTACTTGGTATCCAGCCGTTCCTCTACGCTCTTCAATGCCTGCGCGGCCTGACCGGTCTCCTTGCCAATGCCAGCCATGACGCACATGCCCTGCGGCTCAATGAAGATCTGGCCCTCGGTGCACTCCTTGCTGCCAACAGGCTTGCCAAAAGCATCGTAGGCGCGGCGGAACCATGCGCCGTCCCAGCCAGAGGTCAGGGCCGCCTGTTCCACGCCGTCCACGGCCTTGCGGGCCGCAGCGGCTTCATCGGCAAGGTTCAGGTGGTCGCACAGTTCGGCGTACTCGTGGCCGTACTTGACGAACATGCCCGCAATGAACACGCTTTCGGCCACAGGGCCTTCGCTGGGACCGGTGATCTGGAAGCTCTCGCCCGGGTGCTCCGAGAAACAGTTCAGGTTCAGGCAGTCGTTCCAGTCGGCGCGGCCAATGAGCGGCAGGCCGTGGGGGCCAAGGTGGGTGACGGTAAAGTTGAAGCTGCGGCGCAGATGCTCCATCAGGCTCTGTGCCTTGCTGGCATCGTTATCAAAGGGCACCTGCTCGTTCAGAATAGACCAGTCGCCGGTCTCGCGCAGATAGGCGGCAGTGCCGGCAATGAGCCACAACGGGTCATCGTTGAAGCCGGTGCCGATATCGCGGTTGCCTTTCTTGGTCAGGGGCTGGTACTGGTGGTAGGCGCTGCCATCCTCAAACTGGGTGGCGGCGATATCCAAAATGCGCTCCCGTGCGCGGGACGGGATGATATGTACAAAGCCCAGCAGATCCTGACAGCTGTCGCGGAAGCCCATGCCGCGGCCGGTCCCGCTTTCAAAGTAGCTGGCCGAGCGGCTCATATTGAAGGTGACCATACACTGATACTGGTGCCAGATGTTTACCATACGGTCCAGCTTTTCCTCGCCGGATTCCAGATGGTAGGTGGAGAGCAGAGCTTCCCAGTGGTCGGCCAGCGCCTTGCGGGCCGCGTCCACCTGTGCATCGGTGGCATAGCGTGCGATCATGGCATGGGCACGCTCCTTGTTGATGACACCGGGAGCCGTGAACTTTTCTTCCTGTGGGTTCTCGATGTAGCCCAGACCGAAGAGGATCTTCTTTTCCTCACCCGGTGCAAGGGTGACATGGATGTGCAGCGCGCCCACCGGTGCCCAGCCGTGGGCAATGCTGCCGGAGCAGTGCCCGGCGCGGACGGCCTGCGGGTCTGCAGGGCCGCCATACACACCGCAGAAGGCATCGCGGGTGGTATCAAAGCTGGTAACGGGCGTATTGCTCCAGAATACCGCATAGTGATTGCGGCGCTCACGGTATTCCGTCTTATGGTAGATGACGGCCGGCTCCACCTCCACCTCGCCGGTGGAGAAGTTGCGCTGGAAGTTGGAGCTGTCGTCAATGGCATCCCACAGGCAGAACTCCACATAGCTGAACACATCCAGCTCTTTTACGGCATCCGTTTTATTTTTCAAAGTCAGGCGGTCCAGCTCACAGGCATCGCCGGTGGGCACGAACAGCTCCTGCGCAGCGGAAACACCGTTCTTCTCACCCTCCAGAATGGTATAGCCCAGACCGTGGCGGCAGGCGTAGCTGTCCAGCTCTGTCTTGGTGGGCTGCCAGCCGGGGTTCCAGACGGTATCGCCATCCTTGATGTAAATGTGGTGGCCGTCCATATCCAGCGGAGAGCTGTTATAGCGGTAGCGGGTCAGGCGGCGCATCCGCGCATCGCGGTAAAAGCTGTAGCCGCCCGCCGTATTTGAGACAAGACTGAAGAAATCCTCGCTGCCAAGGTAGTTGATCCAGGGCAGAGGCGTGCGCGGGGTGGTGATGACATATTCTTTGCGTGCGTCATCAAAATGGCCGAATTTCATAAATGCTTCCTCCTTATCAGCTGCCGGTAGCCCCGGCGGCATCGCTTTTGCGAAAACGATTAAGGTAGACGATCAAAGCATTCTCTTTGCTTCTAGCATAGCCCAAGCAGGCCAAAAAAGCAAGAGGATTTTCTAAAAAATTTCTGAAAGTATCTTTCATAAATACGCATGTTTCCATGATTTTCAGAAAATTCATTTCAAGCACGCTTTTTGTGCTTCCTATAAGTGAAAACGCTGAAACACAATTTATAGGTAATATTATATACGGCGAAAATCGTAACGAAACTGCAACGAAAATCTTTTGATTTTAACCGAAATGTAACGAAATCCATCCGAGATGCACAATTTCGGTTCTTCAGAAACGAACAAAACGCCAAAAATGGGTCAAAAGCAATGGAAGTTATTCTTTTTAGCTTGATTTTTCGTACAGAATACGCTATTATGAGATTGCGAAAACGATTAAGGACTTGATGGTAAACATCCCCCGTAAAACGTTCTTCGGAAGGAGGCAAACGAGCGATGCCGTCCCTGAAAGATCTGGCAAAGGAATGCGGCGTATCGGTGGCAACGGTCAGCAAGGCGCTGAACGACCAGCCGGATATCTCGCCTGCCACACGAGAACGGGTACGGGCCGCAGCGCACCGTATGGGCTACATGCCAAACGCCGCCGCGCGTTCCTTGAAAACAAACCGTACTTACAATCTGGGCGTTCTGTTCGTGGATGAACGGCAGAGCGGCCTGACCCACGAATACTTTTCCGCCGTGCTGGACAGCTTCAAGGTGGAAGCCGAGAAACACGGCTACGACATCACCTTTATCAACCACAATATCAGCGGCAAGAGCATGAGCTACCTTGAGCACTGCCGCTACCGCAATGTGGACGGTGTGGTGATCGCCTGCGTGAACTTCTACGAGCCGCAGGTGGTGGAGCTGGTGAACAGCGAGGTGCCGGTGGTCACGATCGATCATGTGTTCAATAACCGCATGGCGATTCTCTCGGATAACGTTTCCGGCCTGAAGGCACTGGTGCGGCAGGCATGGGCCTGCGGCCACCGCCGCATCGCCTTTATCCACGGCGAAAAGACCGCCGTTACCGAGAACCGTGTTGCAGGTTTCTATCAGGCCTGCGAAGAGCTGGGCCTGAAGATCCCGGAAGCTTATGTGCGGGAGGGTATCTACCATGATGCCGACCGCTGTGCCGCCGAGACCAAAGCTCTGCTGGAGCTTCCGCAGCCGCCCACCTGCATCATCTTCCCGGACGATTTCTCCGCGCTGGGCGGCTACAACGCCATCAGCGAAAAGGGGCTTTCGATCCCGGAGGATGTTTCGGTGATGGGCTACGACGGCATCTACCTCTCGCGGGTGGTCAAGCCTCAGCTGGTGACTTACCAGCAGAACACCGCCGCGCTGGGCCGCACGGCTGCCGACAAGCTCATTGAGCTGATCGAGCATCCAAGAGTGACCCTGCCCGAACAGATCCGCGTTTCCGGCAAATTGCTGGACGGCGGGTCGGTCAGCATTCTTTAATATGTCTCCAAAGGCTCTTGCTACGGAACCTTTTTTGAAGAAAACTTTTGCTAATAATGGAAAACCATGAAGGAGGTTTACCCTTATGAAAAAGATCTCTCGTCGTAATTTCCTGCTCGCTTCCGGTGTCGTGACCATTGGTGCAGCTCTGGCTGCCTGTGGTGGTTCTTCTTCCACCAGCACCGCCTCTTCTGCAGCTCCCGCATCCAGCGCAGCTGCTTCCGAAGCTCCCGCAGCAGGCGGCAAGGTGCTGAACATCTGGTGCTGGAATGATGAGTTCCAGAGCCGCTTCAACGACTACTATCCGGAAGTTTCCGAGATCGCAGCCGACAAGTCCACCACCACCCTGAAGGATGGCACCGTTGTGAAGTGGACCATCAATGCCAACGAGAACAACAACTATCAGAACAAGCTGGACGAAGCCCTGCTGAGCCAGGACAGCGCTGCTGATGACGACAAGATCGACATCTTCCTGATCGAGGCTGACTATGCTCTGAAGTATGTGGATTCCGATTATGTTCTGGATGTCAAGGCAGACATCGGCCTGACCGACGACGATCTGGCTGGCCAGTACCAGTACACCAAGGACATCGTTACTGTGGACGGCAGCCAGCGCGGCACCACTTGGCAGGCAACTCCCGGTCTGTTTGCATACCGCCGCAGCATTGCCAAGGATGTTCTGGGCACCGATGATCCCGCCGAAGTGCAGACCTACCTGTCCGACTGGGATAAGTTCAATGATGTAGCTGCACAGGCAGCCGCCAAGGGCTACAAGATGCTGTCCGGCTTTGATGATGCATACCGCACCTTCTCCAACAACGTGGCAGCTCCGTGGGTCACCGGCACTACCGTTACCGTTGATGAGAACATTATGAAGTGGGTCGATCAGACCAAGGAGTACACCGATAAGGGCTATAACAACAAGTCCAGCCTGTGGGACAGCCAGTGGGCAGCCGATCAGGGTCCCACCGGTAAGGTGTTCGGCTTCTTCTACTCCACCTGGGGCATCAACTTCACCCTGCTGGGCAACTCGCTGGAGACTCCTGTCGCTGAGGGCGGCAAGGAAGAAGTTGGCAACGGTATCTACGGCGATTACGCTGTGTGCGAAGGCCCTCAGCCCTACTACTGGGGCGGCACCTGGATCTGCGGCGCAGCCGGCAGCGACAACATCGAGACCATTAAGGATGTTATGCAGAAGCTGACCTGCGATGAGGCCATCATGAAGCAGATCACCATGGATACGCAGGACTACACCAACAACGAGAAGGCTATGAACGAGATTGCAAACAGCGATTACAGCTCCGCGTTCCTGGGCGGCCAGAACCACATCGCTCTGTTTGCAGAGGCTGCAACCAAGATCGATATGTCCAACGCTGGTCCGTATGATCAGGGCCTGAACGAGAGCTTCCAGACCGCATTCAAGGATTACTTTACCGGAAACGTGGACGAAGATACCGCAAAGGCAAACTTCGAGACCGCTATCAAGGAGAAGTATCCTGAGCTGACCGACGTGGTGTGGCCCGCATAATAGCAGCCGACCCTAAAACGGAAAAGTGAATACGCAGGGGCGGGCCGGACGCTGTTCCCGCCCGCCCCTGTTCTTTCCGCAAATTTATCAGGAGGCGATCCTTATGGGAGAAAAGAAAAAGAAAGGGTCGATCAGCTACGCGAAATGGGGCTACATCTTCATTGCGCCGTTCTTCATCATCTTCGCGGTATTCCAGCTGATCCCTCTGGCATCTACCATTTACTACAGCTTTTTTGAATATTACCGCAGCGGCCTGAAGGTCATTGGCCCGAACTTTGTGAGCCTGAAAAACTACATTACCCTGTTCGCAACCGATCTGCCCAAGTACTTTGGCAACACGCTGATCCTGTGGATCATTGGCTTTATCCCGCAGATCGCCATTTCCCTGTTGCTGGCAGCATGGTTCACCGACCTGCGCCTGAAGCTGAAGGGCCAGACCTTCTTCAAAACGGTCATCTACATGCCCAACCTGATCATGGCCTCCGCCTTTGCAATGCTGTTCTTCGCGCTGTTCTCGGACAACGGCCCGGTGAACGCCGTGCTGCAGAGCATGGGCTGGATCGATGCACCCATCAGCTTTTTGAACACCGTGTGGGGCAACCGCGGGCTGATTGGCCTGATGAACTTCCTGATGTGGTTCGGCAACACCACCATCATGCTGATGGCTGCGATCATGGGCGTGGATCCCACCCTGTACGAAGCGGCTGAACTGGACGGCTGCACCCCGAACCAGATGTTCTGGAAGATCACCATTCCGCTGATCCGTCCCATCCTTGTTTACGTCATGATCACCTCCATGATCGGCGGCCTGCAGATGTTCGATGTGCCGCAGATTTTGACCAACGGCAAGGGCGGCCCGGACCGCACCTCCACCACCATGATCATGTACCTGAACAACCACCTGTTCAGCAAGAACTACGGCATGGCCGGTGCTGTATCCGTGGTGCTGTTCCTCGTGTGCGCAGTGCTGTGCGTTGTGGTCTACTTCTCCCTTACCAAGGAGGATGACGGCCTGACCCGCGCCCAGCGCAAAGAACTGAACGCCGCCAAAAAGGCAGCAAAAGGAGGGAAATGATTATGGCACACACTCCTAGAAATCAATCGGAAAAAGCAACACTGGCTGCACGCCGCGCATGGTGTTATCTGGTGCTGGTGCTCATCAGCTTTTTGTGCCTGTTCTTCTTTTATGTGCTGGTGATCAACTCCACCCGCACCCACTTCGAGATCCAGAAAGGCTTCTCGCTGCTGCCGGGCAAATCGCTCATCACCAACTTCCAAAACGTGCTGGCCGATGCCAACATCCCTGTCGTCTCCGGCATCCGCAACAGCCTGATCGTCTCCGCCTGCTCGGCGGCGCTCAGCGTGTACTTCTCGGCCCTGACGGCCTACGGCATCTACGCCTATAACTTCAAATTCAAAAAGGCCGCGTTCGCCATTATCCTGCTGATTATGACCATGCCCACGCAGGTGTCCGCTCTGGGCTTTTTGCAGCTCATCACCAAGATGGGCCTGAAGAACAGCTTTATCCCGCTGATCCTGCCCAGCATTGCAGCGCCCACCGTGTTCTTCTTCATGAAGCAGTATCTGGACGCTTCCCTTCCCATGGAGATCGTAGAGGCTGCCCGCATCGACGGTGCAGGCGAGTTCTACACCTTCAACAAGATCGTGCTGCCCATTATGAAGCCCGCTCTGGCAGTGCAGGCCATTTTCTCCTTCGTGGCCAGCTGGAACAACTACTTCATTCCCGCTCTGGTGCTGGACAGCGCCGACAAAAAGACCCTGCCCATCCTGATTGCACAGCTGCGCAGTGCAGACTTCCTCAAGTTTGATATGGGCAAGGTTTACATGATGGTGGCTATCGCCATTCTGCCCGTCATCATCGTGTACCTGCTGCTTTCCAAGTTCATCGTCCGCGGTGTTGCTTTGGGCGGCGTGAAAGGCTGACGGCATTTTGCCGCAAACAACAAGAGGGTCCCGGAGAAAATTCCGGGACCCTTTTGCTGTGTTTAGGATATAAGGAATTTTTGGAAGAGATCAGGAGAAAAAACAAGGCATACACATTCTGTCGGAGGTTTTAAGGGGATAAGATTTACTCGCCGCGGACGGCTGCGAAACCTGCTTCCAGATCAGCAATGATATCGTCGATGTGCTCAGTGCCGATGGACAGGCGGATGGTGTTCTGATAGATCTGCTGCTCGGCCAGCTCTTCGTCGTTCAGCTGGCTGTGGGTGGTGGAAGCCGGGTGGATGACCAGACTCTTCACATCAGCAACGTTTGCCAGCAGGGAGAAGACCTTCAGATTATCGATAAACTTGAACGCTTCCTCGCGGCCGCCCTTGATGTTGAAGGTGAAGATGGATGCACCGCCGTTGGGGAAGTACTTCTCATACAGGGCGTGATCCGGGTGATCCGGCAGGGAGGGGTGGTTGACCTTCTCCACCTGCGGGTGGTTTGCCAGAAACTCGACCACCTTCTTGGTGTTCTCCACATGGCGCTCGATGCGCAGGCTCAGGGTCTCGGTGCCCTGCAGCAGCAGGAAGGCGTTGAACGGCGAAATGGTGGCACCGGTATCACGCAGCAGGATCGCACGGATGTAGGTGACAAAAGCTGCGGGGCCTGCTGCATCGACAAAGGAAACGCCGTGGTAGCTGGGGTTGGGGTCAGCAATATTGCCGAACTTGCCGCTTGTCTTCCAGTCAAACTTGCCGCTGTCCACGATGATGCCGCCCAGCGTGGTGCCGTGGCCGCCGATGAACTTGGTGGCGGAATGGACGACGATATCTGCGCCGTGCTCAATGGGACGGATCAGGTACGGGGTGCCGAAGGTGTTATCGATGACCAGCGGCAGGCCGTGCTTGTGCGCGATGGCAGAAATGGCGTCGATATCGGGGATATCGCTGTTGGGGTTGCCCAGAGTTTCCAGATAGACCGCCTTGGTGTTGGGCTGGATGGCATTCTCCACCTCAGCCAGATCGTGTGCATTGACAAAGGTAGTGGTGACACCGAACTGGGTCAGGGTGTGCTCCAGCAGGTTGTAGCTGCCGCCGTAGATGGTCTTCTGAGCCACGATGTGGTCACCAGCCTGTGCCAGTGCTTCGATGGTGTAGGTGATGGCAGCAGCACCGGAAGCGGTAGCCAGAGCAGCCACGCCGCCTTCCAGAGCAGCGATGCGCTTCTCGAACACGTCCTGCGTAGAGTTGGTCAGACGGCCGTAGATGTTGCCTGCGTCTGCCAGGCCGAAGCGGTCTGCTGCGTGCTGGCTGTTGCGGAATACATAGGAAGTGGTCTGGTAGATAGGCACTGCACGGGAATCGGTTGCGGGATCGGCCTGCTCCTGGCCAACGTGAAGCTGCAGGGTCTCAAATTTATAGTTAGACATAGTATTTTACCTCTCTATTTGTACTTTTAGTATAATTTTCTGATACAAAAAATCCCGATGCGTGATACAAAAGCGCACCGGGCAAACACAATTCAAAGCGATTCTGTCAACGTCACATTCGGGTACACATTCGTGCACAGCAAGAGGGCATCGTACAGTTCACAGCCAGATGTTCTGCCCGGTCACCGTACATTCGCCCATAGCGGAAGTTTGCGTGCAGCAGGTCGTTCCAAATCAGCTTCATATCCGTGCCCTCCTTTCCGAAATAATTCTTTCCCACTCATCTACAAACCGGAGCCTCTATCTGCTCTGTGCCGGGAAGCAAAACCGTCGTTTTCTTTTTCCCACTAGGTTTGTGGATTTATTGTTTGCATTATATCCCCTCTTACCCAGTTTGTCAATGGGTTAATTCCAGTTTTTTTCAAATTGAGTTTTCTGCACGATGCGCAGCCCGCATTTGCAGCATCCCGTTGTGCAGTTCCAACAGGAGTAATACTTCTGCTTCTTCGGAAATTTTTATTTTTCCATTGATAAAACCTTAAAATTTTATTGTTATACTAAAGCTGTTCCTTGCAAACGCCCTGCAAATCGTTTATTATGGTAGCGTTCTTTTTTATCATCAAAGGAGTTTTTCGATGCTGCATCGTTTCTTTCATTTTTTTAAGCAGAGCCTGCTCGTTGTTCTTTGCATCCTGCTGCTTGGCGGGCTGCTGGCAGGCGGCTGGTTCTTTTATCAGGGCAGGCAGCTGTACCGCAGTGCCGCCAGCAGTTACCCAGTGGCTTCCATGTACGACACCATCTGTGCCCGCGGGAGCTATACTTCCTACGATGCGCTGCCGCAGATCTATATTAACGCAGTCATCTGCACCGAGGACGAGCATTTTATGACCCACAAGGGCATCGACCCGGGGGCCATCGCCCGCGCCCTGCTAGCCGACCTGCGCACCCACTCGCTGGCCGAGGGTGGCAGCACCCTGACCCAGCAGCTTGCCAAGAACGAGCTGTTCACGCAGGACAAGCATCTGGCCCGCAAGGCTGCCGAGATGCTTGCTGCTTTTGATATTGAAAAGACCTACTCCAAGCAGCAGATCTTTGAGATGTACGCCAACACCATCTATTTTGGCAGCGGGTATTATGGCATTGCAGAAGCTGCCGAGGGCTACTTTGGCAAGGAACCGGCCCAGCTGACCGATGTCGAAGCGATCTATCTGGCGGGTATGCCCAACGCGCCCTCGGTCTACGCCAGCAGCCCGGAGCTTGCCTTCAAGCGGATGCAGGTGGTGCTCAAGCGGATGGTCAAGTGCCGCGTGCTCACCCAGCAGCAGGCCGATGCCATTGCCGCAGATGCTGAAAACTTAACGGTTTAAACAAGACACCGCGCCCTGTCTGCTGCGGATCAGACAAGGCGCGGTGTTTTGTTTTGCGGTATTTGGTTTGGTAAAGGAGGAATCATGTTACCCGTTCAGGCAGTTGCGGCTCTGCCTGTCCGGTGATATCAGGATATCAGATAATTTCAGCGAAAACATGTTGTTTATATGAAGCTTTTATGAATTTACCGATTCTTTGCCGCTGTCATGCTGTCACTCCGGCGCTTTCATGCTTTCCACCATGCTGATATGCCGCACATGCCGCCGCATGGCAAAGCACACCACAAAGGTGAACAGCATCGTCAATGCCACTGCCAGCAGATAGCTGCGGGGTGCAATGGTGCGGATGAACATGAGCTGATCCATTTCCACGGTCAGGATAATGAACCGGTGCAGCGGCACGCCCAGCAACAGGCCCACGCCGGAGCCGATGAGGGACAAAAGCTCGATCTCGCGGAAGATGTAGCGGTACACTTCTTTGTCATAGAAGCCCAGCACCTTGATAGTGGCAAGCTCCTTTTTGCGCTCGGCAAGGTTGACGCTGATCAGGTTGTACAGCACCACCGCCGCCAGCGCCGCCGCGCACACGATGATCAGCACCACCACGTAGTTCAGGCTGCCGATCAGGCTGCCGAACATGGAGGTGGTGTCCTCGGTGAAGCTGACGCTGCTCACATAGTTGCAGCCCAGCAGCTTTGTGCGCAGGGTGTTGTACTCCGCCTCGGTGGTACAGCCGGTCAGGCCGTAGACGGTGTTCCACTCCGGCGTGCTGCCCAGCAGGGCCTGCAGCTGCGCATTGGAGAGATACAGCCGGGTGAACATGTAGTTCTCAGTAATGCCGGTCAGCACCAGCGGCACGCGGCTCCCGTCTGCTGCCTCCACATAGAACGTATCGCCCACGCTCAGCCCCAGATTCAGGGCCGTTTTTTCGGTCAGGATCACGCTGTCCTCTTCAAAGGGAATGGGGTCGTGGCCCACCCGGGTGCGGAAGGTGAAGTATTCGGTCATCCGGGCATCGTCCTCCGCGCCTACGATGCTGACATCGGCGCTCCCGCCCTCTTCATTATAAAGGGTGGTGGACTTTGTGTAGAACGCGCCCCAGCTGTGGACCGCACTGCTGCTGTCCAGCGTGTCGGCAAGGCCCTGCTCCATGGTCAGCGCCTTTTCATCGCTGAGCGAGATGGTGAGATCGTTGTGGGTCAGCTGCCCGGACTGCTTGTCCACGATGGGCAGGATGGAATCCTGAATGCCAAAACCGATCAGCAGCAGCGCCGTGCAGCCTGCCACGCCCAGCACTGTCATGAAGAAGCGCTTTTTGTAGCGGAACAGGTTGCGGGCTGTGGTCTTTTGGGAGAAGCTCATGTGCTGCCACAGCGGGGTGATGTACTCCAAAAAGATGCGCTTGCCTGCCACCGGGGCCCGGGGCAGCAGCAAAGCTGCAGTCTTTTCCTTCAGGCTGGCACGGCAGGCGTTCCATGTAGCAAAACCGATGACGGCCGCGCTGATGGCCACACTGGCTGCCGCCATGCCGGGGTAAAAGTGCAGCGTAAAGGTGGACATGCTGAAGATCATCTGGTAGGCATACCAGATGATGAGCGGGAACACCACAAAACCGATGACCATGCCCACGATGCTGCCCAGCACGCTGGCGCTGAGGGCATAGAACAGATACTTGCCTGCGATCTTTGCGTTGGAGTAGCCCAGCGCTTTCAGGGTACCCAGCTGCAGGCGGTTCTCGTCCACCATGCGGGTCATAGTGGTGGTGGCCACCAGCGCCGCCACCAGGAAGAAGAACACCGGGAACACCCGTGCAATGGCATCCATGCGGTCGGCATACTGCTCAAAGGTGACAAAGCTCATGGTGGAGCCGCGGTCCAGCACATACCACTCACCGCTCTTGATCTGGCTCACCTGTTCCTCGGCATCGTTCAGCTGGGCAAGGCCATCGGCCAACTGCTGTTCGGCATCGGCCTTCCGGCTCTCGTACTCCGCGCGGGAATCGGCCAGCTGCTGCACGCCGTCCCTGTATTCCTGCCAGCCCTCGTCCAGCCGGGTGCGAGCCGCATCAAACTGGGTGTAGGCTGTGGCCGTGCCGGTGGTGAGCTGCAGCTGCCCCTGCAGAAGCTTTACCTTCATCTGGCGCAATGCGGCTTTGGCTTCGGTCACCAGCTGCTCGTTGGAAAGGCTGGGCGAAGAGATCAGCCCCTGTGCATACATCTGGCGCTTGCCCTCGTCCAGCTGGGCCTGATAGCCGTTCAGCTGGCTGCTGATGTTGTCGTAAGCATCCTGCGCCTTCTGCAGGGCATCCCGCAGGTCGGTGTATTCCTCATCGGCGGGCTCGGCCTCGTCCAGCGCCTTCTGCGCGTTGTGCAGAGCCGTTTCCGCATAGCCCAGCAGCGGGTCGGCCACCTTTTTCAGGTTCACCAGCATCTCGATCTGCTGCAGCTGATCCTCAAATTCCAGCAGTTGTTCCTCGCCGCTCACCAGCTCGTCCGCACCGCCCTGCATGGTATCCGGCAGAGCCTTTTTGTTGGCGGCAAGCTCCGCTTCGCCCGCATCCAGCTGGGCTTTGGCGCTGTCCAGCTGTGCCTGTGCATCGGCCAGCTGCTGCTCTGCCTCCGCAAACTGACGGTCTGCTTCGGCTTTTTTGTCGTTGTACTCGGCCCGGGCATCGGCCAGCTCTGCACTGGCATCCTCGATCAGCTCCGCCCGCCGGGCTGTGCACTGTGCCCCGCTGATGGCCTTTACCCTTGCGGCTGTGTCATCCACTGCTGCCTGATACTCGTCCGAGTAATTATCATACAGGCCGGCATTTTTTACCTTGAGATAGCACGCCGTATAATAATCCGTGGTCAGGCTGCCCTCCGGCAGGAACACGATATCATCCAGCTGGCCGTCACCGGCGGTGCTGCTCTCCTTGTCCGTGGAAAAATGCTGCGGGTCCTGCACGGTGCCCACTACCGTGAACTGCTTCCGGCTCACATGTTCGGTGTCCTCCGGCAGGGTGAGCACCGTGCCCGGTTCCACCGGGTCGCCGTAGCCCATCACATGCACCACGCACTCATCCGGAGCCTCAGGCATCCGGCCCGAGAGCAGCACCAGACGGTTCATATTTTCTGCCGTGTCGGCCCCGGGGTCGGCGGGCAGCTGCTGCAGGCGCACCACCGCCGTCTCGCTCTGACCCTGCCACTGGGCCTCCATGTCCTGGTATTTTACCGCCTGTACGGCCTCCACGCCATCCACGGCGGCAAGGACGGCAATGTCCTCCTCCGAAAGGCCCAGCGTGGACAGCACCCGCAGGTCGAACACGTTCTGCTGTACGTAGTATTTCTGCCCGGCGATGCGCATGCTGGGCGCAAAACTCATCAGGCCGGTCAGCATCATCACGCCCAGCGCTACGATACCGAACAGCGAGACCATGCGGCTCAGGTTGTCCTTCATTTCCCGCAGGATGTTTTTACGATAACTTTTCAGCACAGCTCTCACCACTCAATCTCCTGCACCGGCACAGGGTGCTCGTTGACCTGATTGGAGACGATCTTGCCGCTGCGCACCTGAATGATGCGGTCTGCCATCGCCGTCAGGGCGGTGTTGTGGGTAATAACGATCACCGTGCGGCCGGTGCGGCGGCAGGTATCCTGCAAAAGGGCCAGCACCTGCTTGCCGGTCTTGTAATCCAGTGCACCGGTGGGCTCGTCGCAGAGCAGCAGCTTGGGGTTTTTGGCCAGTGCGCGGGCAATGGACACCCGCTGCTGCTCGCCGCCGGAAAGCTGGGCCGGGAAGTTGTTCAGCCGCTCTCCCAGACCCACACTGCGCAGGGTCTCTTTGGGGTCCAGCGGGTCGCGGCAGATCTCGCTGGCCAGCTCCACGTTCTCCAGTGCGGTCAGGTTCTGCACAAGGTTGTAGAACTGGAACACAAAGCCCACATCGTACCGGCGGTAGGTGGTGAGCTCTCTGGCGGTAAAGTGGCTCACATTCTGGCCGTCCAGCCAGACATTGCCCTCGTCGCAGCTGTCCATACCGCCAAGGATGTTCAGCAGGGTGGTCTTGCCTGCGCCGGAAGGCCCCACGATGATGCAGAACTCGCCCTTATCCACATAGAAATTCAGGTGGTCTGCGGCGGCGATCTTCACACTGCCGGTCTGATAATATTTGCAAACGTCCTCAAACTCCACAAAATGCTCCATGGCGTTTTTTCCTTTCTATCGGGAATACATACTGTTTCAATTTAACTATAACATCTCCCGGCAGACTTTGCAAAGACATCTGCGCAAATTTTCAAAAACTTAACAGAAAAGCGCAAAAAGGGCCGCTGCACATCCCTGCGTGCAGCAGCCCTTTCATCATTTGATCTCAGCGGTCAGCGCCCCACGATCAAATCGCGGCGGCAGCGCAGGCCCACGGTGAGGAAGGTGTTTTCGCCCAGTCGGCGCAGCACCACGCGGTCGGTGCCCTTCTGGCCCTCCACCAGCAGGGACAGGTTCAGGGTGGTAGAGCCCTTCTCGGTCTGGACCACCAGCGTGCTCACACCCTCGTTCAGCAGGGTCTGCATGTCCTGCACGGTGGTGCGGAAGGTGGCAGAACCGGCGGGCACATCCAGCGTCAGCACGCTGTCCTTCTGGCGGGCAGTGTACAGCACTTCTCTGCCGAACAGGCCCTTGACGGTGTAGCGGGCCTCGCTCTTTTTCGCCGCTGCATCTGCGGACGGGGCGGCCAGCTCATCGCCGGAGATCAGCATGATGTTGCCCTGAATGGGGTTCCCCTCCGGTGCGCCGTATCCTCCGTAGGTGGGGTCCTTTTCGCCGATCGCCACATCGGCGCTGTGCAGGGCGATATCCCCCTGCACCATCTGCTCCTGCGGGGGCAGATAGCCTGCGGCAGCAGGGTCGTTGATGTCTGCCTCTGCGGCAAATGCGCCCACGCTCAGCATGGCGGCAGCACCCAGCACTGCAGCGGTGGTGGTGACGGTACGGACAAATTTATGGTTCAGTTTCATTTGGAATACCTCCGTTGACGGCGGTTTTGCACCGCACATTTTTGTTTTGTGGAAAACCATGGTCTGCCATGCGGTGTAATACAAAACCGCCGCATCTGTCTTATAAACGGATGCGGCGGCGGGATTATTGCAGCGGGCTATAAAATTTTTTGGAAGCTCTGCCGCCGGGGTCACTGGGCCTGTGCCGGTTCCCGGTTCAGGATCTCCATGAACTCCTCGCCGGTGATGGTCTCCTTCTGGTACAGATACTGTGCCAGCTCGTCCAGCTTGGCGCGGTTGTCGGTCAGGATGCGGACAGCCTTTTCGTGCTGGGCCTTGACCAGCTCCACCACCTTCTGGTCGATCTCGCGCTGGGTCTGGGCCGAGCAGGCCAGCGAGGTGTCGCCGCCCAGATACTGGTTGTTCACGGTCTCCAGCGCCACCATGTCAAAGTCCTTGCTCATGCCGTAGCGGGTAAGCATGGCGCGGGCAAGCTTGGTGGCCTGCTCGATATCGTTGGAGGCACCGGTGGTAATGGACTGGAACACCACTTCCTCGGCGGCGCGTCCGCCGGTGAGGGTGGCAATCTTGTTTTCCAGCTCTTCCCTGCTCATCAGGTAGTGGTTGCCCTCGTCCACCTGCATGGTGTAGCCCAGTGCGCCGGAGGTGCGGGGGATAATGGTGATCTTCTGCACAGGGGCAGAGTTGGATTGCTTAGCCGCCACCAGTGCATGGCCGATCTCGTGGTAGGCCACGATGCACTTTTCCTTATCGGTGAGGATGGAGTTCTTCTTCTGGTAGCCTGCAATGACCACCTCGATGCTCTCTTCCAGATCGGCCTGCGTCACGCTCTTGCGGCCTGCACGCACAGCGCGCAGAGCTGCTTCGTTGACGATGTTGGCAAGTTCCGCACCGGAGGCGCCGGAGGCCATGCGGGCCACGGTGTTGAAGTCGATGCCCGGGGCCAGCGACACCTTTTTGGCGTGCACTTTCAAAATCTCTTCGCGGCCCTTGAGGTCGGGCAGCTCCACAGGCACGCGGCGGTCAAAGCGTCCGGGACGGGTCAGGGCCGGGTCCAGAGAATCCGGGCGGTTGGTGGCCGCCAGAATGATGACACCGGTGTTGCCCTCAAAGCCGTCCATCTCGGTGAGCAACTGGTTCAAAGTCTGCTCACGCTCGTCGTTGCCGCCGAGATTGCCGCTGTTGCGCTTCTGACCGATGGCATCGATCTCATCGATGAACACGATGCAGGGGGCCTTTTCCTTGGCCTGCCGGAACAGGTCGCGCACCTTGGATGCACCCATGCCCACGAACATCTCCACGAATTCGGAACCGGAAATGGAGAAGAACGGCACGTTGGATTCGCCTGCCACGGCCTTAGCCAGCATGGTCTTGCCGGTGCCCGGAGGGCCCACCAGCAGGATGCCCTTGGGCATGGATGCGCCAATGCTCTCGTACTTGCCGGGGTCGTGCAGGTAATCCACGATCTCCTGCAGGTTTTCCTTTGCTTCGTCCTCACCGGCCACATCCGCAAAGCGGATGCCGTGGGTGGACTGCACATAGACCTTGGCGTTGGACTTGCCCACGCCGCCGAACATCATGGACCCCGGGCCGCCGCCGGCCTTTTCCATCAGCTTTTTGTTCATCTGGTTGCCGATGAAGCTGAACAGCAGGATGGGCAGCACAAACCAGATCAGGAAATTGAGCATCGGCGACCCCTGCTCCACGATCTCGCTGGAAAACTGTGCTCCGGCATCATACAGGCGCTGGGTAAGCTCCGGGTCGTTCATCAGGCCGGTCTTGTAGACCTGCTTTTCCTCTTGATCGGTAAAAATGATCTGATTGGATTCGATATCCACACGGCCGATGTTCTTTTCCTCGGTCATGGTCATAAAGGTACCGTAGTCCACTTCCTCCACCTGACGCTCGCTCATCCACGGCAGCAGCACAAGGTTGAGCAGCAGCAGGACCGCCAGCACGATGGCGTAGTAAATCGCCAGCGGCTTTTTGGAAGGTTTGACTTCTTTCATGGGGCAATTCCTCCTTTGGTTCCGGATGCAAGTAGTATAGCACAGTAAAACCGGGCGCAACAGCAATTCGAGCAGAACTTTCCAAAAACTTAGCAGTTTGTTAACAAAGGTTCCCTCTGCATACAAAAAGAGAGCAGCCGAAGCTGCTCCCTTTGGTTTCGCATGGGTTTACTGTTTTGGGAATGCCTTTTCCCACACTTCAATGGTCTTGAACTTGGGCATCCAGCCTTCCGGCTTGAAGGTGCTCTCGCTCTTGGCATCCAGCAGGCCCTGCTCCACGCACCACTGGGCTGCCTTGGCGGTGTCGGCATCTGCCACATCCGCAAAAGCCGGGGTGTTCACAGGTTCAGGTCTGCCTGCGGTGTTCCACACCAGCAGTGCCAGCTGGCCGCGGTTTGCGGGGATCTCTGCGCCCTCGGGCAGGATGTTGTGCAGGATCACCCGGGTAGCGATCTCGTAGCCGCCCCAGACTGCTGCGCCGCCCACCAGAACAGCTGCAACTGCGCCGGAGCCGGAGTCAACCGTACCGGTATCGTCGGGGGTGGTGTCACCGTCGTCCGGGCCGGGAGCGGGTGTGCTGCCAGTGGGAGTGATGGTAATGCTCTTTACTTTGCTCAGGAGATTCTCTTCCGATTCTTTGAAAATACCGGTACGGGTAAAGGGTGCCTGATCGTCCAGCTGTACGGTGTAGGAATCGCCGTTCATCTGGGTGTAGGTGAGCGGGTCGTTGCTGCCCATGGCTCTTACGCCAGTGGTGGTCAACGTTACAGTACCGGAGCAGGTAATGTCGCCTTCGCCGGAAATTGCAGCGTGAAATTCGCCGTTTGCCTTCACGGTTACATCGGTGGCACCAATCACGGTCAGGCTGCAGGTGGTGTATCCGTTGCCGGTGTTTTCCAGATAAACGGCACCGTTGCAGCGGATAATATCAGGCTGATAGAGATCTTTGGTTCTGAGGATGCTGCCGTTGCTGCTGCCAGTGGCTTTCACATTGCCGATGCAGTTGATTTCGGTGCCGCCCAAAAGCCGGCCGTTCACGGTCACATTGCCGCTGGCGTAGGCATCCTTGGCACCCACGGTCAGCATGCCGTTCACAGTGCCGGTAATGGCGACATCGTTCACATCCAGCAGGGTCACATCACCGGTAACAGACTGCAGGCTCACATCCAGTTTCAATGCCGGGTCGGTAACTTCAATGGTCAGATCACCGGTATAGTTTGTGCTGGCAGTCAGCCTGCCGGTTGTATAAACCAGACCCACGGGCAGGGTGTTCTCATTGGCGACCTTGCCGTTCACTTTGAAGCCGTAAGAGGGAACATCGGGTTTGCTGGTGTCCTCGGCCCAGTTAGCGGTCAGGGTCATATCTTCGTTCACGGTAACGTTGATTTTTTCGTTGGTTTCTTCGCTGGTTTCTTCACTGCCCGTCCAGCCCTCAAACTTCCACTGGCCTTCGCCCGGTGCAACAGCCTTGACGTAGACTGTCTTGCCCTCGTCCACATGATAGGTAGAAGTGCCGTTTGCGCTCGTTGCATTGATCAGCTCCGTGGTGTACGCTGCATCCGTGTAAGCCTTGGCATTCGTCAGCGTGAGCGTCTTGTTGCTCGGATTCACATACTCGATTCTGAAATAAGAGTATCTTGCACAATCATTCGCGTCCTGGGTCTCAGTGCTCTCGGCCTCGGAGCTGCCTGCATAATAGCGGGCAACGTAACCAGTCGGCAGATTCCTTACCTCCACCGTGCCTGCCTGAACTGCCTCATAACCGTAGGTATTGCAAAGCGTGACCGCACCAGTGCAGTGATCAAGTACCAGCTTGCCTGCTTTACCCCTGTCGCCGATTACGCCATAAATAGCAAAAGCGGTAGCCTGAATTTTTTGCGCATTGTGCACGGTCAGGGTTCCGCTGACGGTCGAGCCGTTTCCGCAATTCAGAGAAAGGGTCTGACAGTTGATATCTGCACCGCCGTTGAGGATGCCGTCAATGCTCACATCCTGTGCGCTGTTCACAGTCAGCTTGCCTTCAACAGCCTGATTTACCAAGCTGATGTTATTATAGTCAAGGTTGCCGCTGATTCTCACATCACCAGCGCTAGTAATCGTTGCATCACCGCGAATCGCAGCATCAGTGCCGGAATCGGATTTTGTGACGGTCAGATCATTGACAGTTGCATTCAGGCTACCATTCACGGCGTAAGATTCACCCTTGATGGTGACGTTTTCTCCACCGTTAAGGGTTACATCGCCATTAAAGCCGCCTTCAAACGCAAAGCCATCGTCATAAGACACGGCGGGATAACCTAAAGGCCATGTCTCGTCAGAGCTGACAGTTCCACCATTCGCCGTCAGGTTGTAAGTAGTATTGCCCACCGTAACGGTCAGAGTATGCGTCGCCACGGAAGCATCCTCTGCCGCCAGTGCGCTGAGGGGGCTTGCCGCCTGCAGCAGCAGGCCAAGGCTCAGCAGCCCGGCAAGGAATTTACGGGTACGTAGTTTCATGTAGGGTGTACCTCCTCTGTTCTATCTTTGATCCTATCATACACCCGTAGCTCCCCCCGGGCATTCGTTTGACACGAATCGACCGAAAAATGCATCGAATCGACCCGTGCACAATTTTGGAAAATTCTGCCCCTTATTTTGTGAAATTGTTTCATTTTGAGAATGAGCCGGATTGCTTGACACTGCCCGCGAATCATGCTAAACTTAGTCCACTTTGAAAAAAGCACAAATGCGTTGACGGGGAAAAAACGATTTTCTTCTGCGTACAGAGAGCCGCCGGGTGGTGCAAGGCGGGTGCAGAGGGTTTCGGTTACTGGCCCCTGAGCGGCAGGGCTGAACACACAAGTAGGCTCTGACGGATGTCCACCGTTACAAGGACAGCGATTCGCCGCAAAAAGCCGATCGTGCAAAGCGGCTGTGCCCAAAGGCGCAGCAAAGAGAGTGGTACCACGGGTGCCCTGTAGTTTGAACTTTACAGGCTCTCGTCTCTCAAGGTTTTCGCCTTGAAAGACGAGAGCCTTTTCGTATATCTGCCTTTTGGAAGCAGGCTTGCCCTCTCCGTCACGGCTTACGCCGTGCCACCTCTCCCAAAGTGAGAGGCCTTGGCAGTACGGCAAAGTTTTCGGTTTTGCCAAGGGCTCCCCCTTTGGGGGAGCTGTCGAACGAATGTGAGACTGAGAGGGCAAGGACGCTCACAAAGAGCATGGAGCAAGAAGTGTAAATCGTTTGGGAGGACGCACATTATGATGGACGCAACCAAGTACGCTCCGGGTTACTACCCGGTACCCGCAGGCTATGACAGCTGGGTAAAGAAGGATCACATTGAAAAAGCCCCCGCATGGTGCAGCGTGGACCTGCGCGACGGCAATCAGGCCCTGATCGTGCCCATGAGCCTTGAGGAAAAGCTGGAGTTCTTCCAGATGCTGGTCAAGATCGGCTTCAAGGAGATTGAGGTGGGCTTCCCTGCCGCCAGCGACACCGAGTACGAGTTCCTGCGCACCCTGATCGAGAAGAACATGATTCCCGAGGATGTCACCGTGCAGGTGCTGACCCAGTGCCGCGACCACATCATCCGCAAGACCTTCGAGGCCGTCAAGGGCGCACCCCGCGCGGTAATCCACTTCTACAATTCCACCTCTGTGGCCCAGCGCGAGCAGGTGTTCCACAAGAGCAAGGAAGAGATCAAGCAGATTGCCACCGACGGCGCAAAGCTGGTCAAGCAGCTGAGCGAGGAGTATGATGGCAACTTCCTGTTCGAGTACAGCCCTGAGAGCTTTACCGGCACCGAGGTGGACTACGCCGTGGATGTGTGCAACGCCGTGCTGGACATCATGCAGCCCACCACGGACCGCCCCATGATCATCAACCTGCCCGTTACCGTGGAAATGAGCATGCCGCACGTCTACGCAAACCAGATCGAGTACTGCGACAAGCACCTGAAATACCGCGACAGCGTCATCATCTCCACCCATCCCCACAACGACCGCGGCACCGGCGTGGCCTGCGCAGAGCTGGCCGTGCTGGCGGGTGCACAGCGGGTGGAGTGCTGCCTGTTCGGCAACGGCGAGCGCACCGGCAACGTGGATGCGGTGACGCTGGCCATGAACATGTACAGCCACGGCGTGGACCCCAAGCTGGACTTCTCCGATATGCCGGACATCTGCGCCACCTACGAGCGGGTGACCCGGATGCACATTTACGAGCGCACCCCCTACGCCGGTCAGCTGGTGTTTGCCGCTTTCTCCGGCAGCCATCAGGATGCCATTGCAAAGGGCATGGCCTACCGCAAGGAGCATGGCGAACACCGCTGGACCTGCCCCTACATTCCCGTTGACCCCCACGACATCGGACGCACCTACGATGCCGATGTTATCCGCATCAACAGCCAGAGCGGCAAGGGCGGCATCGGCTTTGTGCTGGAACAGAACTTCGGCTACAACCTGCCGCCCAAGATGCGTGAGGCGCTGGGCTACAAGGTCAAGAGCGTTTCCGACCACAGCCACAAGGAGCTGAGCGCAAACGAGGTGCTGCACATCTTCGAGGATGCCTTCCTCAACCGCTGCAAGCCGCTCAACGTTCTGGAAGCCCACTTTGCACAGGTGAGCGGCATCACCGCCACCGTCACGCTGGAGCTGAACGGTCAGCGCAAGGTGGTCACCTCGGTGGGCAATGGCCGCCTGGACGCCGTGGCAAACGCCATCCAGAGCGCCACCGGCATGGAGTTCCACCTCGAGACCTACTCCGAGCACAGTCTGGACGAAGGCTCCACCTCCCGCGCTGCCTCCTACGTCGGCCTTGTCTGGGGCGATAACACCGTCACCTGGGGTGCCGGCACCGACACCGATATCATCGTGGCTGGCATCAAGGCACTGGTGAGCGCGATCAATAATAAGTAACATCCTCGCCCTCTCAGTCACCTGCGGTGACAGCTCTCCCAAAGGGAGAGCCTCTGGCGAAACCGGTAACTTTGCGTGGACTGCCAAGGCCTCCCACTTTGGGGGAGGTGGATGCGACCAGCGGGAGCAGACAGAGAGGGCGAGCCGCCTATAAGTATAAAAGGAGAGTACCATCATGGGAATGACCCTGACGCAGAAAATTCTTGCCGCACATGCCGGTCTTGCCGAGGTCAAGGCAGGCCAGCTCATCAATGCAAAGCTGGACATCGTGCTGGGCAACGACATCACCACCCCGGTTGCCATCAACGAGTTTGAAAAGGCCGGTTTTGACGGTGTGTTCGACAAAGAGCACATTGCCATCGTGCTGGACCACTTTGTGCCCAACAAGGACATCAAGAGCGCCACCCAGTCCAAGCAGTGCCGCGAGTTTGCCAACAAGTACGACATCCTCAACTTCTACGATGTGGGCCAGATGGGCATTGAGCACGCCCTGCTGCCGGAAAAAGGCATCGTGACCGCAGGCGACTGCGTCATCGGCGCGGACAGCCACACCTGCACCTATGGTGCACTGGGTGCCTTCTCCACCGGCGTAGGCTCCACCGACATGGCTGCCGGCATGGCCACCGGCATGGCATGGTTCAAGGTGCCCTCTGCCATCAAGTTCGTGCTCAAGGGCAAGTTCGGCCCCCGCGTCTCCGGCAAAGACCTGATCCTGCACATCATCGGCATGATCGGTGTGGACGGTGCGCTGTACAAATCCATGGAGTTCACCGGCCCGGGCGTTGCCAGCCTGACGATGGACGACCGCCTGTGCATCTGCAACATGGCCATCGAGGCCGGTGCCAAGAATGGCATCTTCCCCGTAGACGATGTGACCCGCAGCTACCTCAAGGGCCGCAGCCAGCGTGAGCCGGTGTTCTTTGAGGCCGACCCGGATGCCGAGTACGAAAAGACCATTGAGATCGATCTGGACAAGCTGGAACCCACCGTCAGCTACCCCCACCTGCCCGAGAACACCCACCTTGCCAGCGAGGGCAAGGACATCAAGATCGATCAGGTTGTGATCGGCAGCTGCACCAACGGCCGTCTGGAGGACATGGAAGCCGCCTACAACGTGCTCAAGGGCAAGCACATTGCCAAGGGCGTGCGCGGCATCATCATCCCCGCCACCATGGCCGTTTACAAGGAATGCATCCTGCGCGGCTGGACCACTGCCTTTATTGATGCAGGCTGCATCGTGTCCACCCCCACCTGCGGCCCCTGTCTGGGCGGCTACATGGGCATTCTGGCCGAGGGCGAGCGCTGCGTTTCCACCACCAACCGCAACTTTGTGGGCCGCATGGGCCATGTGAAGAGCGAGGTCTACCTTGCTTCTCCCGCCACCGCCGCCGCCAGCGCACTGACCGGCTACATCACCGACCCCCGCACGGTCTGATCGGAAAGGAGCACAACAATGAACGCAAAAGGTTCTGTTTTCAAATATCCGGATAACGTGGATACCGATGTCATCATCCCGGCCCGCCACCTGAACACGCAGGATGCCAAAGAGCTGGCCAGCCACTGCATGGAGGACATCGACAAGGACTTCGTCAAGAAGGTGAAGGACGGCGACATCATGGTGGGCGGCTGGAACTTCGGCTGCGGCTCCTCCCGTGAGCACGCACCGCTGTGCATCAAAACCGCCGGCATCTCGGTGGTCATTGCCAAGAGCTTTGCCCGCATCTTCTACCGCAACAGCATCAACATCGGTCTGCCCATCATGGAGTGCCCGGAGGCTGTGGATGCCATCAATGCGGGCGACACCGTCAGCGTCGATTTTGACACCGGCGTGATCACCGACGAGACCAACGGTAAGGTGTTCCATGCCGAACCCTTCCCGCCGTTCATTCAGGAGATCATCTCCGCCGGTGGCTTGATGAAGTCCATCAAAAATAAGAAGTAAGGAGCTTTCCCATGGAAAAAAACATT
>OWKD01000191.1_pt1 | contig 24116 bp, 27 predicted proteins | sample 1732981 | NCBI WGS metagenome assembly OWKD01 (sample SAMN05065776, study PRJEB22554) | human gut metagenome | biome: ENVO:2100002; feature: ENVO:00000062; material: ENVO:00002003 | host: Homo sapiens | place: USA
ATTTGTATACGTCCCGTTTGTTGTTCCTAAACTCTTCCACAGACCGGATTGGCACTGGCCTCCGTGCCAATCCGGTATCTGGCAAAGCGGAGCTTCAGTGAACTACAATGCTTGCAAATGGTACGAGTCCTCAGTGGCATTTAATCATTTCATCGGCGGTGATAGCGGTGGGTCGATCTACTACAAACCGGTTTCCTGTCCTACAGGATATGTGATGACGGGCACCCGGATGTATGGCATAGGTGATGGAGTCGATGAGGAGCATGTTGATGCTTACTGTTGCCCGTTTAATTGATAGAGCTTCAACTCTGGCATGACACCACATAACTGCATTTTCCCGTCAGATCGGTCCTGTTCGTGCCGCCGTGGAAATTGTACTCATCGTAGTAACCACACTTCACAATCCTGTTCGAATCATACGTCGCAACCGAACCAGCGAAGTAATTTGGCTTCCAGCCATGCGGGTTTTCAGCATTGCTGACACTCCAGGTACACTGGTTGGCAGAAAATCCTGACGGTAGGGGTATTTGTTGTCCATTAGCAATTCTGCCTGTCAGCACAGTGCTCCCGGAGCTATTTTTTTTCCACAGACCGGATTGGCACGAAAGTGTGGCACCAGTGCTGTCATGGGCTACAAGGCCTGTTGTGTCTGCCAGAAGGTCCGAAATACCCAGTGCGGCTGGCGTACAGGATGTGTTTGCCGTCACCGTTTTTCCTGGCATCAGATAGCCCTCGGATGTGATGAGCCGGGTTCCTTTCACCGTCGCTGCGCGAACCTTGCCTGTCACATCCAGACTGGTATTGCTGGTCGTTTTGATCCACACGCTCTCTTTGTCACTGCTGGATGGCGCAGAGGTCGAAAAGTACATGCCTGCTCTCAGTGATGTTGCATCACTGGCGGTTCCGCTTGCACTGCCTGATGCCCATCCCACAAAACCGGTTGAGCCGCTGCTGCCATGATCATCTGATGATTTTCCGTCAGATGTCACCAGGAGGTTGCCAGCACGGTTTACGTTTTTGCCGTTCATGTCCAGCGCAGTGTTCATCTGGTTGTATTCGGCATGACCCGGCACGGAATAGCGGTGCAGGAAGTCTCCCCCGCTGCCGGCGCTGGCGGCAATGTCCGCTCCCAGATTGACGGCAAGATGACCACTGGTTGTGCTGATCCCGAAGCCGGACAGATCCAGCGTCCAGCCACAGGCAGCACCATTCACTGTGGTGGTACTGCTTGTACAGCCTGACGGCATGCTGCCGCTGTAGACAAAACCGCCGTAACCGTCAATGGCCGCCGCAATGTAACGCAGCGTCGGATAATCCATTGCCTGCCCGCCACTGGACAGCAGAACGGCATCCAGTTGATTGCTGTTTTTGGTATTTTTCCTGACTGCGACTTTCCAGGTCTGCTGGAACAGATTGATCTCTGGCACGCCACTGTTCAGGTATCCGCTGTTGACCAGTGTGCTGCGGCTGATTGTGGTGGGGGCTGAGGCCAGCAGGCTGTCGTAGTTTGCGGCAATATACAGTTTTGCTGCCGTGGCCCAGCTGGTTGCCTGACGGGCCACAACGTTGTTGTTGTTGTCCTCACTGCTCCGGTAGAGCATGGTCAGCACCAGACCGACAATCAAAAAACCAACAGCCACGGAAGCAAAGGTGCCGATAAGATCAATCCCCCGTGCGGGGCGTTTTTTGGGGAGAGAGTGGGTCATTGCATTCCTCAGAATAAGAGCAGTTGAACAGTAATCGCCAGACAGAGCCAGGGGCCGAACGGAGCTTCGTGCAGATGGCGCACGGTTCCCCAGGCCAGATGACCTGCAATGGCGGATGCAATCAGAAACGCGGATGACGGGCCGCCAGCAATGCCGGCGATACCCGCCAGAATAATGTCGCCGCCGCCTGGACTGTCCTCCCGACGTTGCATCCGGTAAAACAGCCAGCGACCACCGTAAAATGTGGCCCAGACCGCTCCCCAGATGAGGGCATTCTGAAACCCCCACGGGAAGAGGCTGGCATGCCAGAGCATGGATACGGCAAGGGGCAGCGTCAGTTCGGCTGGCAGCCAGGTGCGCAGGCTGTCGGTCACGGTACATGCACACAGCAGTCCCATGCTCAGCGACAGTGGCAGGGACAGCGGCGTGCGTGAAAAAATGCTCAGCAGGAGCCACAGCGCGCACCAGAGCAGGCCGGTGCAGATATCCCGACGGTTCAGCCGTCCGGAATGATCGTCGTAGTAGCGGATCAGAGCGAAGGCAGCGAGCGTTCCTGCCGGTACGAAAAAGAATGTCAGTGCCATTTTATTTGTGCGTCCGTTAACGTAATGCCATGTTGCGGCGCTCCCGGTTCAGTTTCCGGTAGATGGCATAAATATTGTCTGCGTAGTCCTCCCGTCTCTGGTTCATGGTGCTGCGGAATCCCGCGTTGTAGCTGCCCAGACAGTTCCAGTTCACGCCGCAGCTCTGAAAGTGGCGGGCCAGTACCCAGGCACCTATCTGAATATTCAGGCAGGGGTCGAGCAGGTCCTGTGGGTTTCGGATAATCCCTTTCTGTTTCAGGAGCGGGATATGTGATGAGTTCACCTGCATCAGTCCGTAGTCCACCGTTCCGTTACGATTGCGGAGATTCATTGCCCGGGGATTCAGACCGCTTTCGTGCCGGGCGATGGCCTCCAGTAACAGCGGGTCAATCTGGTACATTTTCCCTGCAGTGGAAAAACACATTCCCGCAGAGGGTTGCATGGCAGCCTGCGTGTGTGCCGGAAGAAAACAGATGAAAAGGAGCAGGCACGACAGGATGCGTGTCGTCATGACTGAGCCTCCGTGAAAGGAGCGCCCGTTTCCGGGCGCTGTGTGGATTACTGGAGTGCGCCAACATACATGACGATGGTTTTTGTCGTGCTGTTGACGCTGCTGTTGGCGTTACCGCAGGCGGTGTTGATGGTGGCAATATCGCTGGCCGGGGTGATTTTCGTGCCTCCGATCGTCAGGTAGCTCGCTGCACTACCGGACGCCAGTGACTGTGCGATGGAAATACACTCAGAGCTCGGAATACCGGTGTCCGTGATGGTGAAATAGGAGGTTTTCCCGGTCACGGTGACGGTGCCGTTCCACTGGTTGTAAATGGTCCCGCTGCTGTAGGTCCAGCCACTCGGGATTTGCCCGGCGTTGTAGAGCACGGTGTTCAGATTGGCCGTGCCGAACCCCGCCTGTGTACGGCCGACACGCTGTGTGGCGGTGGCCAGCTGGTTAAGGTTGGCCGCTTCGCTGCCGGAGCGGCTGAAGACATACAGACCAAACAGCATCCCGAGCACGCAGACGACGAGGATGATGGCATAGCTCCACCATCCCATTGCCGACAGCATCTCGATCCCCCGATGGGGCTTGCGACGGCGTGAGTTGCCAGTTGTCGTGGTCTGCGGGCAGTCGTGAGCCGCCAGTGATACATCCAGTTTCGTTTCCATAATATTCCTCAGATTAAGATAGTGTTACATGTTCACAAGGTCGCGCAGGGCCATCATGCTGCTGGCCATAATGCCCAGACAGCCGAAAACCATGACGACCGAAATCAGCAGACTCAGGTAGAGCATGCCTTTGGCAATTGCGCGGGTTCTTCCCAGCCACCAGTCTGCCAGGTTGGCAATAGCCAGCTCCGCGCCTTCACCAGCAGAGAGCGCCTTCAGGTGAAGGATCATCTCCTGTGAGGGGAAGTTGTGTCCGGCACGTTCGAGGGCGGTCCCCAGATCCGCACCGTTGCTGAAATGATGCTGTGCCGGAATCAGACGCTCCTGTAGCCACGCCTCACCGCCGTCGCTGAGCGTTTTCAGGGCATCCTGAAAGGTCATGCGGGCACCAATCAGCGTGGAGAGGTTGAGCAGAAAAACACTGCTCTGCATCAGCCTGTACATACTCCAGGGGGGGAGGTGATCGAAAAACTGCCGTATCCGGCCGGTCCAGCGGGGCAGGGACCAGAGCGCCAGCAAAAAAAACACAATGATCATACCCAGCACCCAGGGACCTGCTGTGGTGACGAAGTCCGCCAGACCGTAAGTGATGGCAAGGGCACCACGGGCTTTCTCCGGCGGGATGATTTTGACGAACTGCGGAACCAGCTGAACGGACAGCAGGGTCAGTATCCCGCTCAGGGCAAGAATGGCACCGAACGGGGCAAGGGCAGCCCCGGCAATGACTGAACGGATGGACTGCAGGGACCTGATTAACCGGATGAGACTGTCCAGCGCCGTCAGCAGGGAGCCGGCACGCATGCCCACGGCAAGCGAGGCGGCCTCCTCACCGGAAAACCAGCGCCGGAAAACGTCCGGGAGCAGGTTTCCTTCCCGGTTCACCGACAGGGAGTCCAGACAGTCCTGTGCCAGTACGCCAAAGGGGTGAAAGCGTTGCCCGCCCCGGGTGTACACCTCGCGGATGTTGAGCATGGCCTGCTCAAGTGTCCGTCCGCTCATGATTTGCATTTTCAGCACCTCATAGAAGCGGATACGGTTGCTGCCGGACAGTGCCAGACGGGCCATTCTGCGTTGCATTTCACTGGCCATGCTCTGCCTCCTGTGCATTTGCATCCTCAAACGGCACGATGTCATTGGCCATAAACGGGTCCACCTGTCCGGCCAGTACATGATGCCGGGCATGCTGACTCAGGCTGATTCCCCCCTGACGCAGCCACAGCGTGCGTGCCGCATCCTCGCCCTCATCGTGGTAGGTGCGGAGGATTTCCGGACTGGTTTTCATCACTTCCGCTGCCACCGTCCGGCCCTGCAGACCGTGACTGGTTGCGGTGCCCATCACCATACGGATGCATTCACTGCACCCGTCAGGATTGCGGAAGCGCAGTGCTTCCTGCTGCTGTGGCGTGAACCAGCGGTCCGTGAACTGCTGTTGCTCCGGTGTCAGGCCGGCCTCTTCCCGTGTCCGTGCGCAGTGCGGACAGAGTGTCGGCAGCAGACGCTGGGCAATCAGCCCCTGAAACAGACGGCTGCTGCGCAGGAAGCCCTGTGGCACACCGATGATTTGCAGGCGGTTGAGATTTCCCAGCGGACTGTTGGCGTGCTGTGTGGTCAGCACGATGTGACCGGATTCGGCAAAGTTGATGGCGGCCATGGCGGAGTCATGGTCGCGGATTTCGCCGATATAGACCGCATCCGGGTCCAGACGGAGCATGGCACGGCGGCCACGTAGCCAGGCGAGGTTGATGTCCTCCTCGCTGGAGCGGTCGGCGGTCACCGAGGTGTGGATTGCTCCTTCGACTTCCCCCTCCACCGGGTCCTCCTGGGTGATGATGCGTCGCTGTCCGTTGCCGTGCTGCAGCCAGAGCGCCATGAAGCTGCGCCCTGTCGTGGATTTACCGGAACCAGTGGGGCCGGAGTTGATGATGATGGCATCCGGACTGGCGAGCATGGCGTGGATGACCGCAATCTGTGCCGGCAGAAAGCCGAGTGTCTCCAGCGAGGGCGGTGCACTGCCGTCGTCAGGGATAAGACGCATCACGGCAAAGACGCCCTTCGGCGTGTTGATGTGCGCATAACGGGCACCGAACAGCCCCACATCCTGCAGGAACTCCTGTTTCAGACGCGCATCCTGTGGCTTGTAGGCCTTGAACATGTTGTCGGACAGGTCAGACATGGACTGGTAGATGGTCATCAACCAGCTGATGCCTTCATCTCTGGAGAGTGTTGCCACCGGGTAGAGCAGGCCGTTGATACGCATCTCGATGCGCGTCTGCGCGACGAAAACGGTGATGTGAATATCCGACGCGCCCACCCGGCGGGCTTCGCGGAACATGTTCAGCACGCGGGTCTGCACCTCTGAGTGGCTGTGGTCTGCGCTGTCATGGCGGAGGGCATCCCCCGCATCATTCTGCAGGTTGCGGAACTCCTCCGGTGACACCGGCTCAGCGATGACGTGCTGACCGGTGGTGCGCAACAGGCCGGTGATGAATGTCTGTATCTCCGGATTGTTGGTTTCCGTGACAGGAAAACAGACCCGGTGGCCGGGCTTCCCCGCTGCGGCCGGCAGCACCTGTACCAGATGCCGGAGTCCAGCCGGTATATCCGTGTTACTGACCATAGCTGTCTCCCGGGCTGAGGCGGGTGCCGTCGCTCAGCATTACGCTGTCAGGCCGGATTTCCCGCAGGGTGACGGTGGTGCCGGGCCAGTTCTGACCGGTGGTGAGTCTCAGTACCTGTCGTCCGTGTTGCACACGGGCCTCAAGGTGTCCACGCGCCCCCTGAATGCCCGTCAGTTGCGGACGGGCATTTTCCTGTGGTGCTGCTGGCGTGCTGTCACTGCTGATTACCGGTGTGGGGACGGTGGCGGCCCCCTGACTCTGTGCCTGGGCAATGCGCTGACGCAGTTCAGCGGCGCGGGCCTGCTGGGAAAGAATGACGTTCTGCTGCTGCAGGTCATCGACGTCGCCGACGGTCAGGGCACCATGGCTGCTGCCGGCGGACATCAGCAGCAGGGTGCTGATGAGCAGCCGCCGTGCTGCCGGAGGGATGTTATTCATGAGTGTTCTCCGTGGGTTGTTGTGCCTGCGTGGCCCAGGTCCGGCCACGGGTTTTCCAGGTGAGTTCGCCGTCTTCGCTGAGCAGGAGGGTGACGGCGGTCAGCCGCGTGCCCGGCTGCGTGAACAGGGCTGCATCCGGCTGCAGACGTTCTTCCAGTGAGAACTGCCACTGCTGCCAGTCGCGGAAAAGCAGAACTTCCCGGTCGCCGATAGTGACCGGGTGCCCGGCGATATCCGGCATTTTCTCCGTTTCCATCTGTAGCGGGCGGTCCCCGCGCTGGAAGGGGGCCAGGAAGCGGGCAAGATGCTGCTCAACGGGTTGCAGGGATTCATCCGTTCCGGTCGTCATGCTCAGGCTGTAACCTGCCTGTGCTTTTTCCCCGCCGTCCTGCAGGGTGACAAAGGAAAACCGGTTGTGCTGCGTGATGGCCCTGCGGAAGTCTTCATAGGTGACCGTGGAGCCTTTCGGACGTTCATAGTCAGCCCGCAGCGTGTCCGGCGTACATTCTGCGGCCGTCAGCTGCCAGCCGCCTTCCGAGACATGCAGCGAACGCAGTGCCGGGATACAGGTATCCAGGAAGGTCTGCACCAGTGGCAGTTGCGGCCACGGGTGGGGTTCAGCCTGCCGCTCAGGAGTGTTCTGCTGTGCGTCCTGCATTTGCCGGAGATTCATGGCCTGCAGCTGATGCAGCCGCTGCTCTTCCTGCCAGCGGTTGTAGCCCCACAGGGCACTGCCGGCAAGGGCTGCAGCCAGCACGGTCAGGGTGACAATCCGTATTGCCTGGTTGACCGGATGCAGACGTGCCCGGCCCGGCAGGGCGGACGGCAGGATATCCTGAATCTCCACCGGTGCCTCCGGCGAGCCCAGAATCACCCAGCCGTCGGTGGGTTCGTCGCGGTCGTGCAGTGTCCTGAACACCGTACAGGCGTTACGGACCAGCTCCGCGCTGCCGATCACGTCACCGGTGAGGGCGGGCATGTCATGCAGACACGACAGGAAAACAACACGACTGCCGTAGCGGACGAAGGCATACCCGTTCCCCTTCAGGACCGGGATGGCCAGCACGGCCAGTGAGAACAGACGACCCGGTGACCGGGTGAAGCCCACGCGGGCATGCGTGCCACCGCTGCCGGTGCGCAGTTTTACATACTGCCCCCGTCCCGGCGGGAGATGCCTTCCGGTGGACTGTCCGGCGGGAATGTCTTTCCACTCAAGGCCGGCAATGACGGAGATGCGACGTCCGGGGCGTCCCGGTCGTCGTCCGGGCAGGGTGACAGGGATAATCTCTGATGTGCTCATGTTCACCTCATGATGAGAGTACCGGGGTCACAAGCACGAGCAGCATGGAGCGGTCACGCTCAGCACTTTCCCCACCGCCGAAGCCGAACCAGCTTTTTGACGTGGTGCCCTGCCGGTTAGCCTCGTTATACAGGCTCTGGAAACCGTTCAGCACCAGCGTCTGTCCGGGCTTCAGGTTGGCACGCTGAGTCAGCGAACGGACATCCGTGGTCGGCGTCTGGATGGACGTGCTGCCGTCTTTCGCGCTGACGGTGGTAATGGTCGGGTCGTCGCTCAGACTGAAGCTCATCTGCAACTGGATGGTGCCGTTGTCACGGATATACGGCAGCACGGTCATGAACAGACCGGTGGTGATGGTGCCGGGTTCCAGCTCTGTGGAACTGTAGCTGTCCGAGGTGGTGGTGGACGTTTTGGCCAGATAGGTGGTTTCCTTCGCTATCTGCAGCGGAGCCGGCACCATGTTGGTGGTCACCGTGTTGGTGGTGGTGGCCGAACTGATATTGGCCTGCTGGTTCAGTGCCTTAATCAGCACTTCCGAGCCGGACAGATGGCCTGAAGAAGAGGAGACCCCGATGGTGGTCGCATCAGACGCCGCATCCCCGAAGGCGCTGGTCAGGGTGTACCCCATGCCCTTTGCTGCGCTGTACACCGCCTTCCAGTCGATACCTATCTGTTTTGTGTCCCGGAACGTGATGCGGTAGACATCGACTCTCAGTTTCACCTGCCGGTCAAGGATGGCGTTCTGGCGGTCGATGTATTCCCCAATCCGGTTAAGTACTTCCGGCGTGTCCGTCACGGTCAGCGTGGCGCTGCCCGGTGCCAGCCAGGAGCTGCCTTCTGCCGAGAGCATCGCCGACACGGTGGCTTTGATGTCGTCGTACACTTTTGAGGCGACTGCCACGTTGGTCTGCTGGGAGGTACTCTGTTCGCCGCTCAGTGAACTACTGCCCGACGTGCCGGAAGAGCCGGAAGAGGAAGTTGTTCCACCCACAACCTTTGCGTTCATTGAGGTGTCGGCATTCAGGATGGCGAGCTGGAAGGTCCGGGTGTCGAGACGGAACAGTTGGATCTGATTATTGCGCCAGCGCCAGGAAATGCCCATTCGCGCCGTCACGTCATCCAGCAAACCGCTGAGACTGCCGTCCCAGCGCAGGCCGGACAGGGTTCCGCCGGTGGACACGGCAGTGGTGGGCGCGTTGCTGTCTGTATTTCCGAGCGGTGTTCTTCCCCGGCTGTCGGCGGCGGAGGTGCTGCCGGGCAGCGGGAGTTCGCCCTGGACGGCGCGGGTGAGACCGGCGGTGGCCACGTGACTGACGCGTGCATCCGGCAGGACACGGACATTGACGTGGCAGCTGTCGGAAATCAGGGCCGCCACATCATCCACGGACAGGCTGTCAGTCCGGTTGACCTGCAGCCAGCATACGGGGACCTGCTTCTTTTCATCAGTGGCACGCACCGGCTCCGGGTTGATCCAGGTGCTGTCTGATACGGTCAGTGCGCTGCCGGACATCTGTCTGTTTGTTTCATCCAGCACTGACTGAACGTGGTCACGGGTGACCGATGTCTGTGCATCGATCTCCCTGAACTCCCGGTGCGTGGCGCAGCCGGACAACTGCAGCGCCACAAGGGCCGCAGCGATGGGTTTTATTCGCATTGGTAGATTCCTGAAGTTAATTGAGGTGAACCAGTCGGGTGCCTGATGCGGACTGCAGGGCTGAGGGCAGGGTCAGACCGGCGGTACTGACAGTATTGCCCTGCATGTCCTTCAGGGTGCCGTTGCTGAACCGGAACAGCAGACCGGAGCCGTGTGTGAGTGTGATGAGGCGGGCGGCCAGTCCCGGAGTGTTGTCTTCTGCAGCCCAGACCCACAGACGCCCGCCACTGAGTGCGTACCCGATACGGGGGTCTGGCGAGGTGAACGGCAGTCCGAGTTTGTAGACAGCCGGTAAGGCGGTGGAAGACGGGTAATCCCACCGCCAGTGTGTCAGGGCCTGACTCAGCAACATCATCTGTGAGGCCACGTCGTCAGCCTCCTGTTTCAGCACGCGCTCTTCCGTGCGGGTGGCCTGTTTCCCGGTTTCGTATGAAAGGAGCGTGAAGAGCGTCATCACGATAGCCAGTGCGAGTACGGCAAAAGGCATGTCTGCCTCCGTCAGTCTTTCCGGTCGCGGACACTGAGGATGCACTGTTTCTCAAACAGCGTCCCCATCAGTGGCGTGTTGGCGCGACTGTAGAGGTTGAAAGTTTGCGTCAGAACATCCTTCCAGCCCCCACGGAGGGTGAATGCCGCGTCGATGGGGTAGTCCACAGACGCGGACCAGACCACAGACCAGGTCTGCCCCGGCTGATGACCGGTGATGGTGCAGGGCACCTGTGCTGCCCAACGGGTGAGTGTCTGGCGCAGTGTGGCACCTTTTTCTGCTGTCCAGCCTGGCGCTGGAAGGGGGGCCGGTGCAGGTCCGGTGGCCTCTGTCGCCTTCGCCGTGTCCATCCTGCTGGTACTGAGGGGGGTGGCTGCGGTCGGGGTGATGACCAGCGTGCGACTGTTCCAGTCCAGGTGTCCCCACAGGTTCTGGCGTGTCAGCAGGGCATCGAGCGCCCGTGTCCACTGGTCGTTCACAGCAAGGCGGTCAGTGCGGTGCTGACGTGCCTGTCTGTCGGTACGCCAGTCGGTTTTCCAGCCGTCAGGCAGTAACCGGCTCACCCACTGTTCCGTGGTGAGATTACGGGCTTCCGACAGAAAAACGACCGGAATGTCACCGGGCTGTCCCGACACCTTAAGGTGTGAGGTGGATGATTTCCCGGTGGCCGTGCTGTTACGGAAAGGGCTGACCGGTGCGGGAGAGGGCCTCGTTTTCACCGGCGATGCTGCCACCGCAGACGTGGCTGATGCCGGTGCGGTGGCCTGCGGGCTGCTGTCTGTGGCTGGCGCTGCCGGTGAAGTGGTGACGGTCAGGGTGCGGTTTTTCCAGTCCAGATGCCCCCACAGATGCTGTTCAGCCAGCAATCTGTTCAGTGAACGCGTCCACTGGTCATTGGCAGACCAGGAGGCGATACGCGTCCGGAGTGCCGGTGTGGCGGCATTCTCCTGGCGGAACTGCCAGCCGGCGGGAAGAAGCTGTTTCACCCAGTCGCTGACCGTGCGGTTGCGTGTCAGGGGCTGCGCCGTGACCGGAGCGTTTCCCGGTGTGCCGGTCATGATGATATTTGACAGGGAGGCATCTGCCGTGAGTACCGGTGCCGGCAGGGGCAGAGACTGCGCCGTCACGGCCTGAGCGGACGTGTTCGTCACGGCAGCCGGGTGGCTGACGGGCGGTGGACTCAGCCGCCGCTGTGTTTGTGCCAGGAGCGAGCTGCTTTCGCTGATTTGCCCGTCGACAAAGACCAGTGCAGTGGCTGCGTTTTCAGACTCCGGCGGAGAGGCGAAACCGGCGCAGCCGGTAAGGAGTGACGGCAGAAGGAGCGTCAGGTGTTTTTTTTGCATAGAAAAAGCTCCGGAAGAGCGGTTCAGGATTGCAGGTTGGATTGCCGGGATTTCCGGTCAATCAGTGAAATAGGGTAAGAGAGTGATTAACGTATCGGGGAAGCCATATCTGGCAGAAGTATAAGGACGGGTATACCTCCGCTTTATCGGCGGTTTTTCAGATCCTCCTGTTCCAGATGGGGGACTGATGAATTAAGCCAGAGATGGGTGTATCCGATGAGCAGGCAAAACGTGAAGCATAATCCCGAGATTATGATACGCAGCAGGCTTTCTCTTTCTGCTCCGGAAAAAATGTCCTGTCGGCCTGCAATGATTGCCAGCGATAAACAAGCAGTCAGACAGCAAAGCATGATGAGCAGTGTCACGTGTCTGCCGTTCTGTACAGGGGACGAGGCGTACAATCTGTACACAGAAAATATATAACCCAGGCACAGGGCAACAGCGCCGGGAAGAATAATTCCCCGGACTGAAGGTTCATGACTGTGAATAAAAATGACGACGCAATTTGCGATGCAGCCTAAAAAAACGAGCGCAGATATCACACTCATCGGAAAGGGGGCCAGTGCCAGATGCAGATTCACTGTTCTCACTACTGGTGATAACTCCGGGTTTCCGGGCGTCTTGTCAAACACGGAGCAGCAGAACTGCCATCCCTGCAGGATGACGGGCGTAAGTGCAGGCAGGGATGCATAATAAACGGTATCAAATGTTTCCTGCACTTCCGGGGGCGGGGGCATCGACGGGATTAATGCTGCAGTAAATATAACCAGAACGTTTATGACGGTAATGAAAACATCGGTGTCTTTTATTTCGGGGGATGGTAAGGAATTTATATTCATTTTAAGTGCAATACCTCCGTTTTCTGATGAAGACCACGGCAGCCGGGTAGCTGACAGGCGGCGGGCTCAGCCGCCGCTGTGTATGTGCCAGGAGTGAGCTGCTTTCGCTGATTTTTTTCTGTTGTCAGTCGATGTTTTTCACGTACACCACATCGTTATCACATTTCCAGGCTTCCCGTGCAGGTCCGTTATTATCCTCGTCGCGGGACTCAATTAATCTGCAGGCATGATCTGCTTTGAACTTTTCCCACAACAGATACCGCTGATCATCCGGAGTGCTCGTTCTCCAGCGTACAGCGCCGTCGTTGCATGTCCAGGCGCTCTGTCCGGAACGTATTTCCGTGACTCTGCAATGGTGTTCATTTTTCTCATGTTGCCAGAGCATATCTTCCCTGTACTCCCGGACAACTGCTGCAACAAAGCATATGCACATGAATAACACGACGAGAAAGACAGGCGAAAATTCTGACGTGTCATAAAATTCTGACGCGTCATCCAGTTTATCGAGTAGTTTCTTTATTAGTTTCTTTATTGTGCCTGTATTGTTCTGGTTGGGAAATTTTTCTTCTTTTGAACTCATTCATTTCTCCGTGTTCTTCATGACGAAATGCAGTTGCGGCAACTCTGGTGAAGGGATGAGTGAGCCCTGCGGAGACGCCCAGTTCACGGAAATTGTGTTTTCGGTTGTTTTTCTGTCGGGTTTAAGCATTGTTGTCACCTGTATATTTAATGCAGTGCGGCTAAAAACAAAAGATATAACGCGCAGCAGCAGAAGAATATAATTACATGGCGTTTGTTTTTGTGGTCGGTGTAACGCAAAATGCTGTCTGTGAATATGAAACTTAAGCCCACAAACAGCGGTAAAATAAGCATGCTGATAAATATCGACATTTTCCGCTCTCCTGTGTGATTTTTTTGTTCTGCAGTCAGGTGCGATTTTTCCAGTAAAGCACACCATCATCACATTTCCATGCCTCGGGCCAGCGCGTTGGGGTCTGCCTGTGCTGTCGCTGAAAACAGCCTGCGTTCGCAGTGTGTATTGACGACCAGTACCTGCAGTCGTCCGGTATGTTGCTGTGGTATCAAAGACTCCTTCCGGAACGGGAAAAGAAGCAGCGGTACCGTCATGACTGCACGTACCGGTTGCGAAAAAAACGGCGCAAGCGAGTGGTGACAGAAAGAATGCCGGGAACGGCAGAATGAGCGGTACAGCTGCGAAGACGGAAAACGGAGTGTGTCGGGAATCAGCGCACGTGAGGCGTGATGAGGACGACGCGTTTTTCACCCGTGTCATCGCCGGTGAATTCATTCACGACAAGAGACTGTTCCGGCCTGAGAGAAATCCGCTGCTCAACAGTCTGTTTTCGTTTCTGGTCTGTGGCCGAGAGCCGCAGAGTGATATTGCCGGTGGTACCCTGAATATCCGGTGTTATCTGTATTCCGACGCCGGGGGAGATATCGGCTGTGAAGGCCTCCGGGCCTGCGGACGTTTTCAGGGATTCAACGCAGGGTGTCTGCTGTACTATCCGGCGAAGCGTGTTACCTGATGGTGTCAGACTTCCGTCAAAAAACGCTCCGCGAAAAACCACATTCTTATCACCGGCAAACAGGTCCGGATGGCGCTCGTGAAGAAGGTTTCCGTATTTTTCCGGCAGGCATACAGGATTGCTGGCCGTTGTGTCCGTTCGCACGGTGTCAACCGTAAAAGTCACCTGCGGGTGATGGCCCGGGAGTAACGTCTGCATCCCTGACGCCGGTTGCGTGCTGCTGCCTGCGCATCCTGACAGTACTGTGGCGGTGATTATCGATAAAATACGTGTTTTCATGCGTTTTCTTTCTCATCTGTTTTTATGGTTTCGGCTTTTAAAACCAGGCAGGTGCCATCTTCCTCTTCCCACCAGATTTTTCCGCCTTCAGCCCGGACGACCTCCCATACCAGGCGGGCTGCTTCATTCGTGACATCACGTCCCCGGTCATTGCCGACGCGGCGCAGGCGACCTTTCGATTCCCGCATTCTGGCCAGTACAATTTTTTTGGAAAGGGGAGAAAAGCACAGATGCATACCTGTGGATGTTTTCCTGGTACTGTCTTCTTTGTTCATGGGTACTCCTCGTGCAGGGTTGTTTATGGCTGACGCCAGCTCTCCGGTGTCAGGATGACAATGCCGCTGTGTCTGTTCACGTGGGGAATCTTCCACTGGCTGATGGTCTTGCTGGCAGTGATGGTCCAGCGTTCGAAAGCCGGTGTCGGGCATTCCTCCCGTTTCACGGTAACCGCCACCCCCTGTTTCTGCAGGGCACGAACCAGTTTGTCCGTCCTGGCCTGCGTCAGAAGATGCGATGTCATCGAGACACGTTTACCCTGGCGTAACGCGGTGGTCAGCAGTCTGTTCAGCACCTTCCAGTGATGGCGCATGGCCTCCGGGGTGGCTGTGTTGGCGTGTGCACTCAGGAAAATATGGACCGTGTGGTTGTCCGGCAGCTCCCGGTCATAAAAGCTGTTCTGCCTGCATATTTTGCGAAAGAGCGCGAACAGCGGGCGTAACAGCAGGGGAAGGCACATGGTGGTGAACATCATGAGCAGCATGACGTTTCGGTTATGTGCAGGCCAGGAGCCCATCTGACGCAGCCCCGGCAGGGATATGAACAGTACTAACACACACCAGCCGCCCAGCATGGTCAGTGGAATAAGACGTTCACGCTTCAATGCAGGAGTCCTCTTAATGTACGGTGATGGTTTGTTCCGGCCTGATGCCCCATGCCTCTTCAGGCAGGCCGGGAAGGCCGACAAACAGGGTGTGAAAGAGGATTTCACGTCGTTCGATGCCGAACTGATGCTCAAATCCCCTCACCACCTGAAAGCCTTCATCAGCCAGTGCGTTTTCTGCCGCGTCCAGAAGCTGCTCTGTTCTGCGGTGCAGCGGGGTGATGAGCTGCAGGTATACGGGGGCGCACATCTGTCCGGACGGCATGAAGCATTCCTCCGTGCGACTCAGCTGCAGCAGATGACGTCTGCCGGTACAGGCCAGTTCAATGGATTCGCTGAAGACCCGCTCCGTCCAGGGGCAGACGGTTGTGCGCCATCCGGCCTTCTGTAACCTGCCCATGGCGGCCCGGAAGCGGAACAGCGGGCACTCCCCGACTGTGGCCGAGCTGAGAAAGAGCGTGTTCAGCGTGCCGGTAATGGGGATATCGCGGTCCTGTTCCGCCAGTGCCTTCAGCGCCATGATTTCTTCCGGGATGTTCCGGAATTCAGGGTGTCTGCCGGCACCAGAGAGCCACTCAAGCAGGTAGCGGCGGAGTCCGGATTCACTGTTGATGCCGTGGTTTTCCTGAGCGGCATGCAGGGCATTAAGGGCGCACCAGAGTAACTGGCGCACGGGATGTTCTGTTGTGTTCACGGTTGTGGCGTCCTTCTCAGAAAAAAAGAAGAAGACCGGTGTCCGTTCTCTCCGCCACACGTGATGGCACGGGCCGGCCTTTGAAAAAACGAATAAATACTCTGGGGTGAAGCCTTTCATTTCTTTCGCCATTAAGAAATGCACGATTCCATCAAAAGACAGGGGCGTCTATGGAGGGGATGGTTGTCGTGCAGGCTTCACTCCGGAATATTATTTTCAGTTGAAAAAAAAGCCCGGCCCGAAGGCCGGGAAAAACTGGCTATGGGATGTTTACAAGGTGCTCCAAAAAGCCGTGATGTTCGGCATTTGATACCAGTTCCAGGAGCAGGGATATCCTCGACTCAGGCTGGAGAGTATTTTCCATTCTGAGGAGATACTGATATTGTGCTTTTGTCAGCCATATATCGGAAGCCGCATTCAGCTCTTCCCTGGCTCCCGGATTCAGCACAGGGTCCGGGTAAATCTTCATTAACCCATCAACAATATCTTTATTGACGGGTTTTATTTCACCGCCAAACTTCACGAAATCAATAAAGGCGCTATGTCGACGTAATGCCGACACCGGCTGAATATCAAAATTAACCAGAACAAAAAAATACCCAGGGAAAATAGCGTATACCCGTTTACGGAAACAGCATCCTGCGTCTGCCCGTCTTATCTTTCTTGTTATTAATGGAGTCCATGGTATGACGTTTTGCTCATTCAGCCATGAGAATAAAGATTCTCTGTTTTTACCGGCTGTATTATATTGTGCGAGATACCAGTTCCGGTTATTCAGGTGTTCTATATTCACGAAGTTCAACGCTCCGCGCAAAACCGATCCATGATGGTCGATTTTGCGATGTCAGGCGAATATGCTAAATCATATGTCTGAAGCAGTGTCCAGCCCGTATCTGGAGAAACTGCAGTTCTGACAGGCATATAACCAGCAGACTCTAGTACGTTCTGTATCGGTGATTTGGCGAACTCACAGATAAAGAACGGTTAAGCACTAATATCAACAATACCGTGGCACTGTATTGTGATACGCGAAATAAAACATAAGCACGTCAGTTCAGACAAAGGTGTTATCGGCATATATCTGGTATATCCAGATATAAATAACAGAAACACTGTCTGAAGTGATTTGCTTTATTAAAGTAACGTGTGCCTGGTGTTTATGTTTATCAATTTAGGATCACCTGTAAAGTGCAAAATGCAATTTCCATGAAAGTGTCCCCTTTAATGGGGTCACTTGTTCACATTTTTTCGTTTTCTTTGGCTGTATTGCCAATCATGAAAACGAACGTTCGCATCAGCACAGCAGAGCGCAGTGCATCATATCCATCCAGATTTAAATTTTTCAGGCTTCGCTTCAGGTAGGTTCGTACCGTTTCGGGAGAAAGGCGGCAGTTCTGTGCAATGGCATCATAAGGAACACCCATCGCATAAAAAACGCAGACTTTAAGCTGATTTGTTGTTAGCTCGGGAAACATGCCTTCCAACAGATGGATGGCCGGGAGTTTCTGTATCATTTGAGGTGACATGGCAACAGTCTCCGATGACAACTTAAAACACTATCACCGAGTTCCTACGCTCATTGGTGATAGCCCAGACGGGGGTAGGAATACCGGCGTCATCGGAAACCGGCCAGGCTAATGCCTGCCCCGCCTGAGCTACCATAGAAGACGACAAGAAATACGAATTCCTGTCTTTATGGTATGGCAAAAAACGACGCCAAATGAAGAAATTAACTTCTGCGCCGACGATGACTACGCGGGTTCCTACGCCCGATCACAGTTTTGCCTGTGACCAGTAAAGGGTACTTAGTATAACGTACCGAGTCAACTAACAGCTTAAAAAACATACAAAAAAGCGTCAAAACTTAACGCTCCGCGCCGAAGCGATCCAGGCATGATGCTTCTGCTTTGTGGCGTTCGAACATGCTGGTCCATATGCTCGAAACGGTGCCTGACCCTCGTTCAGACAATCCGCAGTTCTGACGAACATATGAACAAATATGCTCTTGTAGTGGCTGTTGTTACACACTTGGCGGGTTGTGTAACAAATGGTTTTATCATCTACGAATCATTCTAATTACGATCGAATGATCTGCGAAATTATTTTTTAAAGGTTTTTTAGATCGTTTAATTGCATTAAAACAGAATATTATTCTGTTTGGTGGATCGGTTGTAGGATAAGTGATCGTGAGTAGAGGGAAAGTCGATCTTTTAATCCAAAAGAAGGATCTAAAGCAGAAAAATCTGCTTTTAAAAATAGATTTTATTTTTTTGATGCAGGTCAAGATTAACTCCTTAGAGGTATCGGTGAGGAGGCTCTGGAAGAGAAGAGATCGTTGTAATGCTTTTCAAATTAACGTAAAGAGGGTATATTTTTGCCGTTATTAGCTGTGCAGAAAGTGGCACTCTGTGGAGCAAAGCGGCGAAAGCCGGACGGCAGAATGCGCCATAAGGCATTCAGGAGAGATGGCATGTACGGGCAGTAAGTCAGAAGACTGAAGATGTTCCGGAAGCCATAAAAGGAAAACCCCCATAATCTTTTTCGACATCTTGGCGGAAGCGTGAAAGATTATGAGGGCCTCACAGAATACGGGAAAAGTATAATGAAACCGTACCAGAGATTCAACCCTGTGATGTGCGTTAATTCAGACGCACGCCACAACCGTTCCGCCATAAGCGACAGCTTGTGGCGGCCCTGAACCAGACCTCATTTACTGAACGCACATACCGTCAGGTAAAGAACCCGAATCCGGTCTTCACACCCCGTGAAGATGCCGGAACGCTGAAGTTCTGCGAAAAACTGATGGAAAAGGCCGTGGGCTTCACCTCCCGTTTTGATTTTGCCGCGCATGTGGCGTATGCACGTTCGCGTGGTCTGCGCCGGCGTATGCCGCCGGTGCTGCGCCGCCGGGCGATTGATGCGCTACTGCAGGGCCTGTGTTTCCACTATGACCCGCTGGCCAACCGTGTGCAGTGCTCCATCACCACGCTGGCCATTGAGTGCGGTCTGGCGACAGAGTCTGAGGCCGGGAAACTCTCCATCACCCGTGCCACCCGTGCCCTGAAGTTCCTGGCAGAGCTGGGGCTGATGACCTATCAGACGGAATACGACCCGACAATTGGCTGTAACATTCCGACCGACATCACGTTCACGCCGGCACTGTTTGCCTCTCTCGATATCTCAGAAGAGGCAGTGGCTTCCGCACGCCGCAGCCGCGTGGAATGGGAAAACAGGCTGCGCAAAAAGCAGGGGCTGGATGCGCTGGGTATGGATGAACTGATAGCGAGAGCCTGGCGTTTTGTGCGTGAGCGATTCCGCAGCTATCAGGCAGAGCTGAAGTCCCGCGGCATGAAACGTGCCCGCGCGCGCCGTGATGCGGGCCGGACCCGTCAGGACATTGTCACCCTGGTGAAACGGCAGCTGACGCGTGAAATTGCGGAAGGGCGTTTCCGGGGAAGCCTGGAGGCCGTGAAGCGCGAAATCGACCGTCGCGTGAAGGAACGCATGATAATGTCGCGGAACAACAACTACACACGGCTGGCCACAGCCTCACCCTGAGAGTGACCTTTACTGAATAATCCGGCCAGCGCCGGAGGCTTCCGCACGTCTGAAGCCCGGCGACGTACAAAAAAACAGCGCTACACGCAAAAAACAACGGCATCATCCGGCCCCAGACACGCCCGGCACCACCATTTTTCACCGCAAAACCCGTCTCACAGACAGGGAATTCTTCTTGTCCACATTTAACTGCAAGGGACTTCTCCATAAGGTTACAACCGTTCATTCCATAAAGCGCCAGCCGCAGGCGTTACAGGGTGCAATGTTTCTTTTAAACCCCAGTACTGTATTTCCTTTAAACTACTTAATTACTTCCATTTAAAAAGAAAACTTATTCAGTGCCTGTCCTGTGGACAGACAGATATGCACCTCCCACGCTGACGCGCGGGCCCCGAACCTCACCGTTCTGAAACCACAGCAAAAGACATCAGGGACAAAAAACACCACACAAACGCAGCACCGTGCCCGCCCCTCATAACTGAAAAGCGAGGCCGCCCCCGCCCGAAGGGCGGGAACAACATCGCTTTTAATTATGAATGTTGTAACTACACAGCATCATCGCTGCCAGTCTTCTGGCTGGAAGTTCTCAGTACACGCTCGTAAGCGGCCCTGACGGCCCGCTAACGCGGAGATACGCCCCGACTTCGGGTAAACCCTCGTCGGGACCACTCCGACCGCGCACAGAAGCTCTCTCATGGCTGAAAGCGGGTATGGTCTGGCAGGGCTGGGGATGGGTAAGGTGAAATCTATCAATCAGTACCGGCTGACGCCGGGCTTCGGCGGTTTTACTCCTGTGCCATATGCTACAACGGAGTGCCGCCTTCCATGCCGCTGGCGCGGCATATCCTGGTGACGATATAATGACGAGGTAATAAATGGCACAGGTTAAAAGTGGCCATAAAATATTGTCTGGAATAAATTATGCCTCATACAAGCTCGTAAGAGGCCAGGTAAAGCAAATGGCAGGTGTTATGTGAAAACGGATAAACGAGTGAATTTCAGATACCACGTTAAGAACAAAAAATCACATATTGACAGGGATTTGGTGATTCTGTCACTACCTCTGCTCCTGCCAACGTTCTCTTTAATGATACTTTTCATTTTTGGTTTACTGCTCCCCTAGTAAAAGCGATATGTTCCAAACCGTCGCGGCCGTCTGGTTTGCTCATAGTTTTACCGGGGCATAAAATATGGTGTCTTAGAAAGATACTGAGGGCTTTAAGGATTAATACATGAGTGAATTTTATTCAAGGGCAGCAATTGTGGCAGACATGCCATTTATCATGGGGGAGTTCGAAGACGGCGCACGCAAAGGTCACTTCTACGAAGAGGTCCTCACATCAAATGTTGGTGAAACCTTTGAACAGCAGCTCAGGCTGGCAATCAAGGCAAACGAGCAGGGCCAATACACCGGGCATTTTATCTACATCCTGCTGCGACGTTCTGATGACAAAAAAATAGGACTAATCTGGTTCTGTGACGTACGCGATCCAACTGGTGTGCCACGACTTGAGATCCGTGCCGTCAGTATTGTCAAAGAGCTTCGCGGGAAAGGCTATGGGTCAATGCTTGTGTCCGAAATGCTCGAATCAAACCCTAGCCGGCCAATGATGGCGAGGTGCTACGTCAAATCCTCGCAAATGGCCGACATGCTAAAACGCAGAGGTTTTTACCTTTTCGGCACGTCACCCAAAGGCACGCAGATGCTGTTCCGCGACCCAAAGTAAAAGATACTGGGCCAGGACAGGATAAAGCCAGCATCGACACACTGACTCGCTATGCCCATGCGTGCAGTATCAAAAAACTGTATCACTGGTATAATCCAGTAAAGAGCATATTGAGAACTTATTATGTCGTCACGCAACTCTGTACATGATTTTATAATGCTGCTCCCGGTGCTACTGTTGGTCGGGTGGGTAGTTTTTGTGATAATTCTCATGTTTCGGGATGATAAATGTGACAAAACTTACCGTGAAGGTTCGTTTCCCGAATTAATTTGTCTCCATTCTGATCGCTCGTTACTTCGAGAAAACGATTCTGAGAGACTCATTGTCAAATATACAGAAATACAATCACAAAAATAGGTAAAACCAATAATACTATAGCTAAAAAAATAGTTACTTTTCTGTATCACCCTGTCTCTCTCTGCTTTTTCACGGCTACTGTCATATTTATGTCTGTTGCGCGGTTTTATCTGTGTATATAAAATACATCTGTATTCATTGTTTTCTGAAAATTTGCGTATGCTGATAAAAAATCCGATTTCTTATTTCCATATTGGCACATTTTTGTTATCAGGAAAAAAACGTCATCTTCTGGAATACTGGAAAGCAGAAGTTATCATGCGGGATAAGTTTGTTTTTCACCGGCTTATCAGGAACGGTATGCAGAGGCAGAGAGGTTTTCTTCTGTGGTGGCGCCTGGCTAATGAAATGTATATATCGGGGAATAAAAAACAACGAAAATGTGCGATCAAGATAAAAAATGCGCTTATGGCAAAGTATGGATGTGATATTGGCCTGGGGGCGCAGATTGGTAAAGGTCTCGTGCTGCCCCACCATTCAGGTGTCGTCATTCACGGAAACGTAAAGATCGGTGAGAATGTGATTATACGGCAGAATACGACCATTGGCGAAAAGGAATCTGACAGCAGAAAGAATTATATCGTTATTGGTGATAATGTCGATGTAGGTGCCCATACGTGTATTATCGGGCTTAACGTAAAAATAGGCAGTAATGTAAAAATTGGAGCCATGTCTTTTATTATGGAGGAGGTTCCGGATAACTGTACTTACGTTACCAGGAAAGAATCACGGATAATTATGCGTTAATCATGATGATATTATCCACAGTTTTATTGTATTGTTGATTGAGAAATTTATCCGGGCGGGGGGTATGGCCTGAGTACAGGAAGGAAGCCCCCGTGATTGTGGTGATTTTTTTGTTACTTTATTTCAGTATGCGGCAGATATCCATTGCATCCTTGCGGTCGCTTTTTTCCTTTCAAAAGGCAGTTACGTCGCTTCTGCCTTACATCTGATGAGCCTTTGGTGGCATCCATGAGTCTGTAAGCAGACTCTGAATTACATTTCCTGTGATCATCATCTTATGCTTTTTTATCTTCATTTGGGACCGTGCTTTTCTTCGGAGTATCATTATTCGTTAACTGCTGTTTATCAATAAAATTCCCGATGTTATCAAGTGCTTCCTTTGTTTTTAGAATGCGCTTGATATCCATTTCATCCCGCCCGGTCATTCTTTTTCCGGACAAAAGACGCTCAAGAAGCTCCTGTTTCGCATCAGGAGAATCTTTGGCGAGATCCATCAGGTTAAGCAAATCTTCACGATCGAGAGGAAAGAAGTATTTTACAAAATACTCGAAAAGCGAAAGAAAGTAGTATGCTGTCCATGCAATACAGAAAACGATTCCTGTACGGAAATGCAGGTATATAATCAGGAGAATAGGTAAAATCCATAATACTATAGCTAAAAAAATATATACGGGGTACAGGCATCTGTATGCCCGTTCATGTTTATTCAGGATGAATAAAATCTTCTCCTCTTCTGAATCACACATAACATTCTCTTCCCATTTTTTCTGATACGTAATGTCCACCTGTTATCAGGAGTGTTTATTGCCCAGAAATATTCTCCTGCTGTGCCTGCATCCTGAGCCACTTTTGTTCTAATGTCGCCAGTCTGCGACCGGCACTCTGTGCTTCAGAGTCTGAGACCTGCCCTTTGGGGTGACCATCCAGGCCATAACGTGGGACGCCGGCGACAGAGGTCCGCTGCAGATATACGCGGCGGGAGGTTATGCAGGACACTGCACAGAACCATTCGTCCATGGACAGTTCTGTATCCGGGTTTTCTGCCAGAAATGCCGAAATATCATTGCTGATGCCAATTTTCAGGGGAATAAATCCACCGCCTTCAGCACGAAGATGAGGAAACAGGGTCTTTATTTTTTCCACGCACTCGTGAGTATACTCACGGGTCCAGTGGGCGGGACGTGGGAAACGGTGTCTTTTCTTTTTCTTCTTCCGGGCTGGTGCTTCGGGGATATGTTTTTCGATGGCAGATGAATTTATTCCGACGGGGGTTAATTCTGCCGCCTGTTCAGTAAATGCAGGCGCGATAATATCTGTTTTTTCGGATAAGGAAGGCAGCGAAAAAGTACGACGTTTTTTCACCACAATGATGGGGGGCTTCCTTTCTTCCTGATTTTTTCCCATAAATACCTCAGCTGGCTTGTTTTACTCTTTAATAATATCACAATCCATAAATTAGTAAATTTCCGCCAGGTGATTTTTCATGTTAGCCGCTTACTTAAATGCTGGTCATCGGCCTTTCTATTCATCCGTCCCCATCCGACAAAAGGAATAACTCAAAAAATAGAACATATAAAAGATAACTGTAGCCGCAAAAGAGCCTGTTACTGATAACGTCAAATCAGGAGAGTCAACCCACATATTGTTATCTTTAAATGCCATGAAAGGAAATAAAGAACTGAGACATGTAAGTCCTGGCAACATTAAAATACAGACGAGCGTATCTTTTATAAAAATATAAATAATTACATAGCCGTAACCACAGACAATGATTGCTATTGCAAAAAACAGCCGCAGATTAACATCAAGACTTAACTGTGTATGGCCTCTTTCCCTGGTGGCGAAGGAAAGTTAACCGGCTGCCACCATGGGATAACGTGTAAACCGTGCTGATATGTTTTTACGGGGTGACGCTTTCATTAACCTGTACACGAACCTCCATTCCGGCATCGTGACAGGCCTGCAGCCACTGCGCCACTTCCAGCGGATCGCCCTCCAGGCGTACCACCCTGCCTTCTTTATTCCATAACTGCAGACAGGTGCTGCCGTCGAGACGCACCACAAAATCCCCACGGCAGGCCTGATACGTTATGCCGTTCAGCTCCACCGCCAGATCAGTGGCAGAAGTGCCGCCTGCGGGCAGCAGAGGCTGTGCCACGGCCCGGCCGGCGTCCGTCAGCTCTACTGCCAGCTG